>SXGT01702981.1_pt1 | contig 79366 bp, 72 predicted proteins | sample 3176221 | NCBI WGS metagenome assembly SXGT01 (sample SAMN11356862, study PRJNA531348) | freshwater metagenome | isolation source: freshwater sample F1-120 | place: China: Fuxian Lake, Yuxi | collected 2017-12-25 | reverse complement strand
CTCATCCACGCGCAAACTAACTCATTTATTGAAAATACGATCGGTATGGCGTGTCATATGGTCGTTCTACCAAAACTGTACGAAAAGATTATTCTTAAACCCCTTCAATTAGCCTCAAAATTTATTCACCGAGAACTGCTGAATTTTTTAGGGTTTTACCCCTCGATAAGTCTATCGACGCGTTTATTGAGATCTTGAAGTTGTTGAATCAATTTTTTGAGCCGTTGATTGGTACTTTCAGGGGTGGGGTGAGTCGGAGCGATTGTGATTTTATCGGTACCAAAATCTAAAATGTCACTTAAAGTTGTGTGGATATCTTTTCTAATAGGATTGGAAGGTTTGTTATTATTTTCTGCCATGGCCGCCTCTTAAAAAGTCTCAAAAATAGTTACTCTTTAACTAACGGCATACAGTTGATTTTCTTTAATAAGTAGCCACACTGAGCGTTGAATTCCCTGCGGCGTCTCGGACAAAGGGTTGGTTTTCCATGCTTTTACAAGATTAGCTCTGATTTCAGTAGCGGAATAGGGCAACGCACCAATTTTAAATGTTTTTAACCAGCGGCTATTTTTTAAATAAGAGATCTCATTTTCTTGCGGGGCCCCATCCAAAATCCCACAGGACTTAAGGACTTCATTTAGGTTAAGTTCTTCATGAGTTCTTTGAATAACCGCTATATGGGCTAAAGAAAGAACTGTTTTAGGTTCATTCCATTTTGGAAAGTCTTTAAAGACCTCATTTCCCAAAATGAGAACTAGCTCTTTCCCATAAGTTTGAGACAACTCTGTTAAGGTGTCTTTCATGTAACTAAAGCCTGAGCGTTTAAGTTCCCCATCCCAAATTTCAATTCTCGGATCTGAGATCTCTTTAACAGAGGCCTTTAAAAGCTTAAGTCGTAGCTCATCGGGTATTTGTGAAGCTTTAGGTTTTAAAGGGTTTTGTTTTGCGGGGACGAGAAGGATTTTTGTAAATAGGGATGTCTTTAAAAGGGATTGGAGTAAGTGAACGTGACCTAAGTGAATAGGATCAAAAGTCCCTCCGTAAATGCCGATTAAACTTGTTCTTCTCTCCATTTGGGAGCCCGTTCTGCTAAGGCATCTAAAAGCTTTTCCATTCCAGCGCCTGTCATCGAACTGATGAAAAATCCTTTGAGTTTTCGTTTTTGAAGCGCCTGTTGCTTTCGTTTGAGAGAGGCCTCTGTCAATAAATCTATTTTAGTGAAAACTAAAAGCTCTTCTCTTTTGAGTAGGCTTTTATCGTAAGCCCCCAACTCTTTTCTAATAAGTTTGATGCTCTTTTCGATTTGAGCAGGCTCTTGATCAATTTCGATTAAATGGAGAAGAACTCGATTTCTTGCCACATGTTTCAAAAATTTAATTCCTAGCCCTGTTCCTTGAGAGGCCCCTTCAATTAACCCCGGTAGATCCGCTACGACAAAACCCTGTCCTTTGTGAGCCACGACGCCTAAGTGAGGTTCCAGAGTCGTGAAGGGATAATCTGCAACTTTAGGTCTGGCTCGGCTTACAGATGAAAGAAATGAAGACTTTCCGGCATTGGGAAATCCAATGAGTCCAACATCGGCCAGTAGCCGTAACTCTAGCTTTAGTTCTTTCTCAATTCCTAGAGCCCCTTTGGTTGCGGTTCTTGGAGCTCGATTGGTGGAGGATTTAAAAGATAAATTTCCCCTGCCTCCTCGACCGCCTGTCGCGATAGCAACTTTCTGTCCATGGACAGTTAAATCTTCGATTAGGTCGCCGGTAGCTAGGTCGTAAATTAGGGTTCCAAGTGGAACTAGAATAGTGAGATCTTCACCTGAGTGACCATTGCAATCACTTCCCATGCCATGCTCACCGCGTTCGGCCTCATATTTGGGTTGGTATTTAAAATCTAAAAGGCTGGTTTTATCTCGTGTGGCCTGAAGGTAAACGTTTCCGCCTCGTCCCCCGTTGCCCCCGTTAGGCCCCCCATAAGGGATTCCTGTCTCACGTCGAAAGCTAATACAGCCGTTCCCACCGCCACCAGAGATGACGCGAATATTAACTTCATCGATAAGTGCCACTTGAGTCTCCTATTGAGAGGAGAGAGAGTTTAGGCTTCAGCTTGTGCTTCTACAGGATAGATCGATACTTTTTGACGATCTTTTCCGTAGCGCTCAAAAGCGACTCGGCCAGGAATTAGAGCATAAAGAGTCCAATCCCGTCCGGTTCCTACATTGAATCCTGCATGAAATTTGGTGCCACGCTGTCTAACGATAATATTACCGGGAACAACTAGCTCACCACCAAATATTTTCACGCCAAGACGCTGCCCTTGACTATCTCTACCGTTGCGTGAACTACCACCTGCTTTTTTGTGTGCCATTAGTTGCCCTTTCTCTCAAACTTTTCAATGAGAAGTCGTGTGTAGTTTTGTCTGTGTCCGTAGGTTCTTTTATAGTTGTGACGACGTTTATATTTAATTGTTCTTAGTTTTTCGCCCTTTTCATCTCCCAAAACTAAAGCATGAACGGTTACTGGAACTCTAGGTTTTCCCACAGAGACTTCGGTACCATCGGCATATAAAAGAACATCATCTAAAGCGATTGTTTTGCCGGGTTCTACTTCTAATTTTTCTACAAGGAGTTCGAAGCCTGGCTCGACTCGATATTGTTTTCCACCTGTTCGAATAACTGCGTACATTTCTTAGCTCCTTAACGGGTCTCTTCTCGCACCACTTATTTCCGCTTTTTTTAAGAGAACTAGAGGGTTAAACCCACACAACTCTCCCTCTTTTTGCGAAAGTTAAAGCACTCTCTTAATGCAGTCCGTGAAACTCGTCAACTAATTAGAATTCCCTAGGATTCTTCGTAAGCCGAAGCTCGGTTATAGAACCTGTATACCTTCTTGTCTACACCGTTAAAAAGGCTTAAAAAAACAACCGTAACCTATTGAAACTATGTGTATTCAATTGCGTGTACAATTCATGCTCAATTAGGGGGCCTTAGACAGGTTGTTTAAGTGCGTTACGCATAAAAAGGCTGGACCCCCCTTTGCACTTAACTCTTCCCATAATGCCCTCAATTTGGAAAATTCTAATTTTTGCCTGTTTATGTCTAGGGGTCGTTCCTTCTTGGGCAGATGACGATGACTTGGGTCTTGAGGAGAGTGAAAGGGTTGTTATGGACCCGGATTTAACGGAAAAGGTAAAGGAGGAGGAGCTCTTAATTGAAGAGGCTCACTTAAAAAATTCCAATAAAGAGGAACTTGTGAACGGGAGTCATAAAAAAAGTGAAGGGGAAAGAACTGTAACTACAGATGAGATTAAAGAGGGGCAGAACATCTCTGTTTCTCAGCCCCTTAGCCCCCAAGAAAATATTATCCCAGACAAGGGAAAGTCTCCTCAGGTTTTAGATTCTTTACAATCTACAGATTCCCAAATTTTGGATTCTTTAGGGATCAGAAAATTATCTAAGGGGATTAATATTTTTAGATACACCACCTATTATTTAAAACATCAATCTCCTATAGCTAAGACTCGCATGCCTCCTGAAAACTCTGTGCAGTAAAATAAATTCTGTTTAACTCCAGACAATGAAAATAGGGTTTGTTCTTTTTTTGTTGTTGCTAATCTCATTTCGGGTTCTCGACTGGAAAAGTGATGTTGAGTTTACTGAGTCTCTTTGTGGAATGCTTGTTTTGCCAGAAATAGAAAAGAGGGAGTTTAGTCCTATAAAGATAAGGGGGCAGGGGCAGTATTCTTTTAATAATCAGATTGAATTAAAGAGCCCTGAGGTTTTCTGGAAGGGGCAGTGGCGCCACTTTAACGGAAAAATATCCATTTTTCAGGAACTTCGAATAGCTCTTCCTCAAGGTCGAAAAGTTGAAGTAAAGGGGCGATGGGGTTGTGATTTTGTTTATAAAAATTTGGGGCTTCGTGAAAACGGAATTTTTAATAGAGTTGCACGCAAATTGGTATTGAAAAAGGGGAGATCAATTTGGTTGCCCCTTCCCGAGAAAAATTCATGGAACTTTATTTTAGAAAAAAAGTTTAGAGAGTATTTAAAAAACATGCGGCCCCTTTATCCTAATTTGGCAGGAATAGTGTGGGCGGTTTGGACTGGAGAAACTATAGGGCTAGAGCCTAAGCTGGTAGCGCTTTATCGAGAGGGGGGGCTTCTTCCTCTTGTGGCTTTGAGTGGTCAGCACGTCAGTGTGCTAGTCATTCTGTTTAGATTATTTCTTAGTCTGTTCACGGGAGGGCTAATCACTTTAAAGGGCTTTCGAAAAGGGTATAAAAAATGGCTTCTTTTTCTCCCTGTCCTTGGAAGTGGAATTTTAACTATTACTAGCTTCGGAACCCCTTCGGTTCTAAGGACCTTAGCAATGGCTTTGGCTTTGTGTTTTTTGAGGCTTAAACGATATTTCTGCTCGCCCAACCAGGTGCTCTGTTCTAGCGCGGCCTTCATGATAGTTTTAGATCCGGGACTTATGACAGGGATCTCATTTGTTTTAAGTCTTGGGGGGACTTACTTACTTATGGAAATAAGTGAAGCGCATAATCTATCGACCGCTTTTCGAAAATATATTCTGCTTTCGATAGTGATGTCTTTTTTATCAGCCCCCCTGATTCTTTTCTATTTTGGTCAATGGTCCTATTTATCACCCATTTGTACCCTCGCAGTGAGTTGGTTATGGAATCTTATTATCATTCCAATAGGGTTTAGTGTTCCTCTGTTAGGGGTACTGCCAGATAGTATTTGTGACGCTGTATCAAGATGGCTTGATTTGGGGTGGCAATACTTGGTGGAAAATCAATTATGGGTTGAAAAATGGGTTCAACAATCCCATGGATTTTATCCTAGGCCTACAATTTGGGAAACCGTTGTATTACAAATAGGTTGTCTCCTTTTATTCAAAGCATTTCTTAAGAGGATGACAAGCTATGGCGCGATGTGAGAAAATTGATGCTGTGGGGTTTGATTTTTTTCGCCAAAAAGTGTCAAATTATAAGATTGGCAAGTGGCATTAATTTAAACAGATAGGATTCTCATGCCAGAAAAACAGACGCAGTCTTCAAATCGAATTCGAGAGACTCTTGGGCGGTTATATGAAAATCAGCCGCCGCATTTTCGTGAATACATGAGACGATATCAGCAAGATCCTACTAGTAGGGTTTTTGCTCCGCTAGCTGAAGCTCATCGAAGGCTGGGGCGTCTTGATGAAGCCATTGATATCTGTGTTGAAGGTCTTAAGCACCATCCTGATTTTACCGGGGGAAGAGTTGCCTTAGCGAGATGCTTTCTTGATAAGAAAAAATATACACGAGCTAGAGAGGAACTTGAAATCGTTGTGGGGATTTCGCCCAATAATATTTTGGCTCAACGACTCCTTGGGGATTGTTTTGTAAGTCTGAAAGAGATGGCTAAAGCTCTTCGTTGTTATAAAATTGCGACGGTTCTAGCTCCTGAAGATGTGGGATTACAGGACAAGATCCATCGAATGGAACTGCAGTTTAGTCGTGGTGATTTTGATTCAGAAGGGGAATCTAGTTCAACTCGTGAAACAGAACCTATGAAACCTACTCAACCTATGAGTGTTTCAAGAGAAGCTCTTAGTTCAGAATCCGTACTTAGAGAATTCAATGAAATTGAGCTAGCTGAAGACTCGGTCGTTGCGCAAACTCCTTCGCAAGCGATGGCTAAGATTGAATCTTTTAATCAGTCCACTGTTGTTAATATTGAATTGGAGCCAATGGATGAAACAGATTTAATGGGGCAAGAAAGTGAAGATGATGAGCTCAGACGAGCTAAAGTTGAAGCCATTTTGGGCTTTGAAGAGGAGAAGGGGGACTCGTTTAAAACAGAAAATGTTTCACGGGTTTTTGCTGACGAAATACCGAATAGTTCTGAAATTACAACTCAAACCTTAGGTGAACTTTATTATTCTCAAGGACAATTTGAAAAATCTCTTAAGATTTTTGAGAAGCTGCAACGGCAGCGTCCTAATACGGAATTAACTCAAAAAATTCAACAGTGCCGTGTTCAGTTAGGAGTTGATTCCGCTTCGCTTAAACGGCAACAGAAAATAGATATCTTAAAGACTATTTTGGATAAAAACAGGAATAACCGTTGAATTTTCCCTTTAAATCGGGGAGAACTACACGAAATTTTAAGAGGTTATATGATTTCCACATCAGAGTTTAAAAAAGGCCTTTGTATAGAGATTGAATCTGTTCCCTATCTCATTGTTGAGTTCCAGCACGTTAAACCTGGAAAGGGGAACGCTTTTGTCAGAACCCGAATTAAAAATCTAATTAATAACAACACTATTGATAAAACCTTTAAGTCCGGTGAAAAAGTTGGAGAGCCGGAACTAGAGAAAAAGCGCATGCAGTATCTCTATACTGACGGATCGGGTTATCAGTTCATGGATCTCGATGCTCTTGAACAATTATCTTTAGATAAAGATGCTGTGGGAGATAATAAATATTACCTTATCGAAAATTTAGAGATAGAGGTTCTTTACTACAAGGGGCGCCCTATCGCTGTTGAAATGCCGAACTTCGTTGAGCTCAAGGTGACCTACTGTGAGCCTGCGATTAAGGGAGATACCGTTAGCGGAGGCGGAAAACCATGCACGGTTTCAACCGGTTTAAATGTCACAGTTCCTTATCACATCAAACTCAATGATGTTTTAAAAGTCGATACTCGTACTGGCGAGTACGTCGAGAAAATTACAAAGTAAGTTTAGCTACTAAGCAGTTCATAAGTAAGTAAAAATTTTTATTAGCTTTTTTTCTATCTTTAATGGAAGGGTGGTTATGGGGTCAGTGCATCCTAAGCTAGTTCTTCGAGAGGCCAAAGAGTTAGAGGCTCAAGGTAAGAATAAAGAGGCCTCCCGTAAATATGCCTCTTTAATCTCAGTTCTGAGTCATCGTGGAAAACATCTGGAGGCGATTGAGTTATGCGAGAAAGCCCTTGCCTTGTCTCCTGTATCGACACGTCTGCATCTAATAAAGACGTTATCTTTATTAGAGCTTAAACGACATAATGAAGCCATAACGGAAATTGATAAGTTTGCATTGGCTGCATTAAGGCAAGAACGGGTGACTCAGTACTTGGAGTTGGCCAAAGAAAAATTGGGCGCTCACTTAAAAATTCAACAGCACTTTATTGAGAAAATACTTGAGGTCGAGAGAACTCGTGGGGATCTTTTTTTTGCTCTAGGGAGAGTTTTTGCAAGACAAGGAAAAAATGAACAGGCTCTAGAAATGGTGTTTGCAGGATTAAAAACGGGGAATGAACAGTCTGAAGGACATAATCTTTTGAAAAGTATAATTAATGAAAGAGGTAGAAAAGAGGATTTTCAATATTTTGAAAAGCTTATTAATAAGCTCTGGCCACTGGAGAAGGTTCGAAAATTTATCATGGATAGTTCGATAGCTGCAAAACCTTCCTCATCAAAAATAGTGAATCAATTTTTGGAAGATGGGTCAGATTTACATTTAAAATCTTTAGATGAAGAAAATGCCCCCACTCTACAGAATTTGATTCAAGAATTGGAAGAGGCATTAGGCGATCGACCTAAAGGAATTGAAACTATTTCGGGTTTGGTGACTGAGTTTAAAGAAAAGGCATTGGAGGTTATTAATGGAGATTGCACGGCGCTTTTAGACCTTGCCATAGCCTTCAAAGAAATGGGATTGATCAATGAGGCCCGAGAAACTCTTTTGAGAATCGGTATCGAGAATGAAAAATACTTAACGGCTCAGGTTCTTTTAGGTGAAATTGAATTTGAATCGGGAGCCTTAGTGGGAGCCCTTGATGTTTTTCAGAGAATTCTAAGAGGTGAATCTGTCGATGAATTTGCGATTAAAGAGGCATTATATTATAGCGCTCATATTTATTATCAACTGGGAGATCTGAAAAAAGCTCATGAGTACGCTGAGAAACTAGCTGAGCTTGATTCTCGATATCGAAACTTAATAGATCTACGCCATGGAATAAATCAGAAATGGAAGAAAAGGGCGGCGGGTTAGCTCTATAAATTAAAAATACTTAGATATAAATGGTAAAACTTCAGTAATGAAACGCTTTGCATTTAAATTATTTCTTGTCCTAGCTGGGGGCTATTTTCTCCTGAATCTAGTGTTTGCTTCAAGCTGGGTTCAACACCGAATTATTCGTGAGGTTAAGACTCTGGCTGAGCCTCAGGGGATTCAGTTAAGTATCGATAATATCGATATCTCTCTTTTGATGCCTAAGATTTATTTGAATCGGGTATCACTGAAAACAACTCCTAAAGCTTTACTCAGTCTTGCCAACCCGATTTCTATAGAGCGAATTAAGATTGCGATTAATCCACTTTCAGTTTTGTATGGGCAGTTAACGCTTAGTGAAATTGCGTTTTACCAGCCAAAGATTGTTCTAGATGGGGCCGATCTATTTTATAAAAAGGCTGAAAAGTTATTTCAGAGCCAGTCAAAATGGAATGTAAAGGGAGGAGGTTTTAATTTTGAAGTTGAAAGAATAGGAATTGTGGATGCTTATGTGTGGGTAAGGTTATCTGATCCTCAGTTAGGCGTAGACTCAGGTAGATTTACTTTATTTGTTGAAAAAAATGCAAAAGATCAATTTAACATCACTTCAAATTTTTCTAACCTTACTTTGGATCGGGGAAAGTTTCATACCGTTATTAGGTCCGCAGACTTTGACCTTGATGTTACTTCTCGAAGCCTTCGAGCTAATAGAGTCAATATAGAAAGTGACTGGATAACTCTTTCTCTAAAGGGGGCGACCTCTTTACCGTTGAGTCTAACTAAAGGACCCGATTCATTCCGGGCTGTTTATGAAATTAAGACCTCTTTAGGAACCCTAAAAGAGATCGATGAGTTAAAAACAAAGATTCCTCAAGTTATTTCAGGCGTCATGACAAGTTCAGGCAATTTGGAAAAGACAGGCCGAAGTTATCTTGGTTCTGGCAAAGTGGCTATCCAGGATGTGGTTTGGGATGGCTATTCTATAGGAACGGGTGAGGTAGGGTTTTCTGCGGACGGTAAAAAGGCAATCTTTAAAGATCTATTTGTTAATGTGGATAATGGAAAAATTAGAGCTGATAAAATATCGGTTGATTTCAAAGAGAAATCGCCATTTCAAGGTGAAATACTCTTAGATAATATTGAACTACATCAACTTTTAACGAAGCTGAAGATAGTTCACAATCCACTGTACTTAGGGATGAAGGGGCAGGTTAAGTTTAGAGGTTTTGCGGATAATCCTTTTTCAGTTGAAGGGGAAATAACTTCTGAACTGAGTAAGCTAGTGGCTGTAGCCCATGTGAATGAACCTGTCTCTCCACAGAATTCGGTGATCTCTATTGATCAGGGAAAGCTGTCTGCATCTTTTAATGTCACTCCTCAACAGGGGACTTTTAAGTCACAGATTCAAATATTAGATGGTCTGACGGTGGCCTATAGTAAGTGGGGTCAGGGGGTTCCCTTTCAAATTAATGTAGAGGGAAAAGGGCTCTCTCTAACAAAACTAGGTAAGATTCAGGACCTTTCTTTTGGAGGAGTGGCCGATATTCAAGTAAAGATTGAGAGTCCAAAAGGGGAACCCATTATCTCAGGTGGTTTCGAGCTAAAAGAGGGTGAGATTGGAAATGTGATTCTCGGTTCAGTTAAGGGCACAGTCAATTATCAGGATGACCTTCTTACTTTTGAATCTCTGGAGTTGCCTTCATTAGAATCAATAAAAAGCAACGGGTTTGTGGATTTTAAACCGAAAGAGACTCGGTATAAGTTTAATATTTCAAGTAAGAGAGCATCTGTAGATCAGGTGTTTCAGTTTTTCAGAAAGAACAAACTTGAATTTACCCCGCCTAAAGGAGGCGAGATCTCTGCGAAGGTGGTTCTTGAGGGGGGGCATGATTTGCAGGGGATTCAAGTTGCGGCCTCTGGAAATGTGAGAGCCATTCAGTGGTTTGATGAGAGGTGGTTAGGTGGAAGTTTTGCCCTGGTGTATCGAGATGAATTTACTAAGATCTCCAGAGCGACTCTTACGAAACCAAGAGGAGCTCTAGGTTTTCAAGGGTATTTCAAAGGAAGTAATTCAAAGTTAAAACTTCAAAGTTATGGTTTGAAACTTGAAGATTTGGATCACGTAAGAGGAGCTCCGATATCAGGAGAAATCGTGGGGCAGGTAAATCTTGAAGGGAGTCTATCGCAGCCTACAGGTCAAGGAGAGCTTAAACTGATAAAGACTCTATATAGGAATCAGAATTTAGGGGATTCAAATATTTCTATTAGAGAAAGCCCGGAGAAGACAGAGTTTATTGGAAATTTATTTGGACAGTCCCTTCAAGGTAGACTTATTTCTATTAGAAAAGGAAAAGAATTGGGCTCTGAAGTTCTTCTGAATTTCAAAAAATGCAATATATTGCCTCTTCTTTCAATGTGGTCAGGGAAGGATCTTCCTGCCTTTGGCACTATTCGAGCTACGGGCGATGTGGAGCTCAATGGCAATCTAAATCAGTGGGAAACTGTGAATGGTTCAGGGTCGCTCTCTGATATCGAGCTTGATCTAAAAACAGCCCCAGTTAAGAATCAAAAGCCAATCTCTTTTGTGATCGATAAAGGGGCTGTGAGAATTCCACCGTTTGAATTAGCAGGTCAGGACAGTCTCGTTTCAGGTTTTATTGATTTTAAGCCTGGGCAATCGATAAAAGGGGGATTAGATGCTAAATTGGATCTCATTTATCTCCAACCTTTTATTCCTGGTTTAGATTATGGGACGGGAAAGGTTGCAGCTGGAGTCAGAATTTCTGGTTCGTTACCCAAATTTGATCTGTTGGGCAATGTGTCTATTGAAGATGGAAGCTTTCGAATAAAAAATCTAGCTGAGGATTTTAGAAATGTTCGAAGCCAGTTTTCGGTGACACAAGATAAAATCAGCATTGATCGTTTTGAGTCGACCCATGGAGGGGGAAATTTGCAAATTAAAGGGGGAGTCGAAATTGATCGGTTTTCGAGGTTCTCTCCTAAATTAGACTTAATGGCCCGTGGTATTGGGTTTCGGCAACAAAACTATCTAACTCTTAAAATTAGTGGGGATTTAAAGCTAAAAGGAAGAGAATTCCCCTATCTACTCTCAGGAAATTGCCAAGTGGATGAAGGGCGACTTTCCGATCTTAATATCCCCCAATCCCAAGATTCATCAGAGTCTCCATCATTAAAATTTGATTTAAACTGTAAATCGGAACGGGGATTTATTGTTGATACTGAGGTGATGCAGGCTGAGTGGAAGGGAGATTTTCATTTGCTTGGGGACGATACTCGTTTAGGTCTTTGGGGGGCTGCAGAGAGTGTTAAAGGAGCTGTATTTTTTAAAGAGACAAAATTTAATCTGGTAAGTGGGAATGTAAAGTTTGAGAATAAAGAAAAGATTAATCCCCGATTTAATGTGTCCGCGAAAAGCTTTGTTAAAGAGCAAAGAGCTCAAGTTCCAATTGAATACGAAGTTACTTTAAGCGCGTATGGGACACCTCAGGATTATAAAATCAGACTTAGTTCAGTTCCAGCACTTGCCGAACCCGATTTAATTGCTCTTCTAGTTCTTGGTGTTACTACGCGGGGTCAAGATGATAACTATCTTGATTTTGGAAGCACTTTAGTGGGTAAAAGTCCTTTGCAATCAAAAATTCAAAATGAGTTAGGGGTAAATATCAAGGTTAATATGCAGAGAAGTGGGGTAGGCTCTGCAGCCGGAACCCCCGCAAGCTCTGGTAGCGTTCCCCCGGGAACAACGACGGGAACGGGTGAAGGTTCGGTTCCAGCCTTAAAAATACAAAAAGAGATTACCAATAGGACAAAATTGTCTTATTCTAGTACCTTAGACCAGAATGCAATGAAGGAATTCAAAATAGAACAGTTGCTTGATGATAATTTCACAGTTAATGCGAGTGCCGTTGATAAAATCAGAGGAACAACCCAAAACGATTCCATTAAATCTTACGGTCTGGATTTTAGGTATCATTTTCAGTTTGAGTAAGGTTTTTCCAGAAGGCAATCCTGGCTCTTTCCGCATTCAATCCATTGAAACTCCCACATTGAGTTCATCTGAAAGTTTACATGTCCAGAAGGCTCTAGGCCTTGAGGTGGGGAGTTTTTTAGAGCTTCATAAAGTTGATGACGGGATAAGACGCCTTGTGGAATCTGGCAAGGTACAGAGCCTTTTTCTGAGAAAAAAAGAGACCCCAAAAGGCTTAGCGCTAACTGTGGATGTGGGTTTGGCCCGAAGGTTGAGAGAATTAGAGATCTCTCAGTTGCGAGCAGATATTAAAAACGAAGTTCAGATCTATGCCCATCAAATCGAATCAGGAAAAGTCCTTGAGCCACGAAAGGTAATGCAGTTGAAACAAGGGATTAAGACTGCTTATGAATCTCGTGGATATTTTTTCGTCGACGTTGATGCGCAAGTCATTAAAGTGCCTGAAACAGACTTTGTTGATTTGAAAATTAGAGTTATTGAAGGGGTTCCAACCCGAGTCAGTCGAGTTAAATTGAGCAACATTGATAAAGAGCAGTCCTTTGAATTCAGAAGAGCCATTACACTCAAAGTTGGGGATCCCTTTACTCGAGTGGCTCTTGAATCTTCTATTAATAGCCTCAATGAATACTTTGTAGCTAATCAATACCCGGATTCTAAAGTGGATGAAACTAATCTTAATTTTAATGAAAATAAGACCCGGGTTGAGGTTGAGTTTGTTCTTAAAGTGGGTAAAAAATTTCAGTTTATATTTATGGGGAATACCATTTTTCCCGTGGATGTTATCCAGCAGTGGATTACGGCTGAAGTTTTAGGTCAATCTGATCCGGTTAGATTTATTAGTCAGATGATCGAAGAGAAATATAAATCGGTGGGTTATCACTTTTGTAAAGTTACAGCGATAAGTGAGAAAAATAAAAACGGAAAGATACAAAGTTATCGATTTCTTATTAATGAAGGTTCAAAAGTTATCATTGATTCGATCGTAGTAAATGGTGCTAGCGAGATTGGGGCTAATAAGTTTCAGGAGCTTTTTTATCAGAACGCAATCGGAGTTCTGCAACGGGGGATCTTTTGGGAGTCTGGATTTGAACAGACTTGCAAGAATATGATCGAGGCACTTGAGGAGAAAGGCTATTTAAGGGTTTCCCTACCTGTGCCTAGACTAAGCTTCTCCGAGGATAAAAAAGGGGTTGATCTCATTTTTAATGTGGAGCTTGGTAGCCAAACTCGGATAAGTCGTATCGATATTCAAGGGGTGGAGGCCCAGAGAAGAAAGGAATTAGAGGCGTTGTTGCTTTTTAAAGTTGGGGAGCCCGTTAAACGAAGCCTCATTCAAAAATCCAGAGAGGAAGTTGAACAGTTTTATCTTGCTGAGGGCTACACAGATGTAAAGCTCTCCAAAGGTGACGAGATTGTGTTTGGAGAGGATCCCTCTAAGGCTATCGTACGAATTTCAATCGATGAAGGGATTCAATACTTTGTGGGTAATATTACCATTGAGGGTAATAGGTATACGAAAACTGAAGTTATAGAGAGAGAGATTCGCCTAAAATCCGGGGAGAAATATAACCTTAAGAAAAGTCGTCAGTCTGAGGATGAACTTCTTTTGACTGGGCTTTTTTCAAGAGCTGAGTTGATAGGCTCTGTTGATCTCAATGAAAAAAATAAAAAGAATATAAAAGTAGTAGTGCTCGAAACAAAAGCTGGAAGTGGTGAACTCGGGCTCGGAGCTGTCTATGAAGATCCTAGATTTCGATTACGAGGCTTTGTAGGGATAGCTTATAACAATGTTTTTGGTTTGAACCAGACGGCATCAGTTAGAACCGAAGTTGGATTGCCTTTAACTCAAAAGTTTGAAAGGGTTCCATTCATTGAATATTCGGCTATTCTTGGATATCGAGCCCCGTATTTATTTAATGTTCCAGCAGTATTTTTTAGTCAAGCTAGTTTAGATAACTATGAGGTAGGAACAAGTTCCGGTGGGGCTATTTCTAATTTGCAAAGTCGAGCAAGAATTGAAGAGAGGATAGAAAAAAAAATTTCTCAGGCATTTAAATTTATCTATAGGTTTCATCGTTACGAGCGAGCCACAACTAAAACTTTAATTCTCTTAGATGCCAACGATCCTAATAACCCGACTAATCCCAATGGGAATAATTATCAGCCTGGATTTCCCCCTTCTGCTGAAGTGGTCGATATCGGCTCTACGGGGCCTGGATTTCAGTTGGATTTTAGAGATGATTCTTTTAATCCAACCTCGGGTAGCTTGCATACTCTGGACGGTGAACTAGCTCTACCGGCTCTTTTCTCTAGTAAAGAGGTAGGGTTTATTATGTTAATAGCTAAAAATTTATTTTATGTTCCCTTAGTTGAGCCTTTTGGCTTAGCTTTTTTCGCTGGAGCAGGCTATGCAGACTCTATTGATCATCTTTACGCCATTCCAAAAGCACGATTACTTACGGATCTATCCTTAGGTGGGCAGGGATCCATTAGAGGATTCTCTCCAAGACGATTCAATCCTCAACCCGACTCTGTCGCTACTGGATTTTATAATCTACGGGGAGAACTAAGAGCTGCTATTTTAGGGGATTTAAGTGCAGCCATTTTTATTGATTCGGGGCAGATCTTTTCGAAACTAGCTGGGAAATCTTGGTTTGCGGATCTTCGACATGATGGAGTAGGAATGGGTTTAAGGTACAAGACTCCAGTAGGGCCTGCGGTGATAGATGTCTCTCAGGGAATAGGAAGAGATAAAGAAGTTATTAAGTTTAACTTCACGATAGGTGTATTTTAAAAACCCTAGCCACAGTAATTTTGGGTGCCGAGAATTGCTGCTATCCTAAGATTTTTTTGGAGCCGATTTTTTTGAATTGGCCCGACTCGATTCCTTGTTCTTTGCAACCCTAATTTTTATCTGTTTGCCTGGCATAATTTGGGATCGTTTCAGATTGTTCCATCTAAATAGACTTTGAATGGTTACATTATATTGCTCAGAAATGGACCAAAGAGATTCGCCCTTTTTAACAGTGTGAGTGACAAAATCGGGGGCTATGGAATCGGACGGTTTTGAGGATGGAGTTCGATTGGCCGCAGTTTGAGCTGGTTTTTTTGTCGTTTGAACTAATGTTCCTCGAGGAAGAATCAAAACAGTTCCAGATACGATTTTTTCACGAGTGCTCATGTTGTTAATATTGGCCAACTCTTTAGAGTTAACTCGATATTTTGAAGCTATAGATTTTAGAGTCTCTCCTGATTTAACCGTAATTTCAGTGGGAAACTCTCCAGTTTCTATAGTAGAGATATTTGATGCGAGCGTTCTTTCAAGGAGTACTTTTGTTCCTGGAGGAACTCTTAATTCGTAGGGGCCTCCTGAAGGGGGGGTGACCGAGCGAGCATAAGCTGGATTTAACTCTAGAATGTCATCTTCAGAGGCATGAACCATTTTTGCTATCGATTTTAATTTGACGGGCGTGGTTATCTCAACACTGTCAAATTGCAAGGGCTCTTGGTAATCGACTTCAGAAAAACCATATTTGGTGGAGTTTTTAGCTATGATCGCTGCTGCAATTAATTTGGGAACATAGTCTTTAGTTTCCCGACGAAGCATTTTTGTTTCACAAATTCGCCAGTAGTTATTGGTTTTCGTTTCTTCAATAGCTCGTAGAACTTTATACTCTCCGGCATTGTAGGCGCTAGCTGCGAGATACCAGGATTCAAACATCAAATAGAGGTCTTTGAGATAATTGGCTGCAGCCTCAGTGCTTCGCAAGGGATCTCTGCGTTCATCAACCCATGCATCAACTCGCAGACCATAACGTTTTCCCGTGGCCTTCATAAACTGCCAAGGGCCTACAGCTTTAGCTCTAGATTTTGCACGTAGATTAAATCCACTTTCAATCAAAGCTAAATAGACTAGATCTTCCGGGAGACCTGCTTTTTTAAAGATCTGTTTCATTACAGGCATATATCGGCTTGATCTAGAAAGATATCGCTCCATATGGCCACGGCCTCTGCCAGTAAAATAATCTATCCATCCCTCGACTCTTGAATTCATAGTAATAGGGAAATCATATCGGCTATTATCATAGAGGTTTTGGGTATTGGGCTCTTCCAACCTTATAATGTCATCGATAGTCAGATTTTCAATCTCACTAGCCGTTCTGGCTCTTGATTCTTTTTGAAATGGAATAATGTTTTGGGTTGTAGATTCCGTTTCGTTTTTAGCTACCTGTATTGAAGGGTTTTTCGAAGAATCGGATATGGGTTTACTCACCGAGGCACAGGAAATTAAAATCGACCCTACCATTAAAAGAACAATAGAATATAAACCGTGACGTTTAAGGGGCATGAACCATTTCCTTCCGGGTTTTCTAAACGTTTAAAGTTAGCATAGCAATCATGGTCTTTCAATGAAACGAATAGTTGAAACTGAGAAAATAAGAGGTTCAATTTAAGGGAATTAATGTACGGAATCGCTCTTCTTCATAGCGCATTTATCTACGAGAGAGGTCATAATTTCTCGAACATAGCTTGCAGCAGCGCAGCGCAATTGTCCGAGATTTAAATTGTGGCTACTGATATTTTTTCTTTCCAGAATCTCTTTGAGTTCATGTTTTAAGGTTTTGTGAGGAAGGCCGGTTAATTTAATGACGTGGTTAAGAAGCGCATCACCCTTGGGGATGGCTTTGATTTTTTTGCGTACTGAGGGTTTCTTTTTAGGTCTCTTCTTCAATTTAAAGTCCCATAGCTTAAGAAAAATCCTAACATAAGAAAAGTCACAAAGACCAATAAAAAAGATATTTTTTATTAGACCGTTTGGGAACTTAAATTTTCAAATGAAGTGTATTGCCCCAACCAAGCTACTTTAACAGTCCCTTGAGGGCCATTCCTATGTTTTCTAACAATGAACTCTGCCATGCTGACAGCTCCGGGTTGCACATTTTCCATATCATCTCGGTGAATGAATAGAATAATATCGGCATCTTGTTCGATAGCTCCAGACTCTCTAAGATCTGCCATCATAGGACGTTTGTCCGGACGATTTTCGATTTGCCGGTTAAGCTGTGAAAGGGCGACTACAGGAACATTAAGCTCTTTAGCGAGTGCTTTTAATGATCTTGAAATATCGGCGATAACCTTCTCACGGTTATCATTTTTGTTTGTAGCTCCCATAATCTGAAGATAGTCCACAACAATAATTCCGATTTCACCGAGTTCGCTTTTTAGTTTTCGAGCCTTGCTTCGCATTTCTAAAACAGTTAAGGCTGGGGTATCGTCGATATAGATGGGGCTTTCTGATAATCTTCCTGCTCCACGAGTTAGCCTGTCCCAATCCTGTTCAGTAAGTTTTCCCGTTCTTAAACGAGTTGAATCTACCTTTCCTTCTGCGGCTAAGAGACGAGAAACAATCTGTTCTTTGGCCATCTCAAGAGAGAAAAAAACCACAGGTGATTTAACGTGAGTCGCAGCATAGCGAGCGACCCCCAGCGAAAAACTGGTTTTTCCCATCCCTGGACGACAGGCTACAATAATAAGGTCCGATTTTTGAAAGCCTTGAGTAATTTTATCTAGATCAATGTATCCGGAGGCAACTCCAGTCATTTGTCCTTGATTCTCAAATCGCTTTTCTAATTCCTTGAAGGCATCTTTAACGACATCTCGGACAGGGACTAGACTGCGGGTTTGTTTCGTACTTGAAAGAGAAAAAATTCTTTTTTCAGCGTAGTCCAACAGTTCTTCTGTTGTTTCTCCTGGCTCTAAGCCACGGCTGGCAATTTCAGTACAAAGGGAAACTAGATTTCGTTTGACTGCCTGATCTCTTATTAATTTAGCGTGGTACTCAGCATTTAGAGCCGTAGGCACTCTCTCCAAAAGCTCAGCTAAATAGGCAGCTCCTCCTACCTCTTCATAGATTCCCAGTGATTTCATTTTGGATGTCAGGGTCACTACGTCGATAGGCTGACTCTTGGAAACCAATTCAATCATGGCACCGAAAATTTTACTGTGGGCAGGTCTGTAGAAATCCTCAGGTGAAAGGGAGTCTATGACTTTGTGAAAAACTTGGTTATCTATAAGGATACTGCCAAGAACTGATTGTTCGGCATCCAGATTTTGAGGGGGCATTTTAGAACTGAAATGATTCATAAAGTCTTCTTATTCCAAAATACCGATTCCCGGCAATCTGCTTTGCATGAAATTATGAATTTAAGGGTTGGAGCGGCGCGCTAAGTTCAGGTTGGATTGGTTCTTCGGCCTCGACCCCTGTTAAGCGTGAGACTGCAGACTGATATCTTGAAAGATGTGTCGCAGCCGTATTGAAAGTGGTTTGAGCTTTAGAAAGCGAATTTCCGACTTCAAGAAAACGACCTTCAAAATTTTTGAAGTGTTGTTGGGATTTCTTTATCTCGATGATTGTCTTTTCAACCCCTTTAGCCATTTCATAGTAGCTTCTTGATAACGCTAAAGAGTGCAAAGTTATCGCTAAAGTATTAGGTGAAACTGCAAAGATCTTTAGTTTGGCTAGATCTTCGCAGAGTTTTAAGTTTTTGAGAATTTCGAAGTAGAGGGTTTCGCTAGGAACGAAAAGCAGTGCTATTTCAGTGGTCCCATATTCTGGATGAATGTACTTATCGCGAATGGATTTCGCGAGCCCTTTCATTACATCAGCGAGATCTTTGCGAGCTTCTTCAAGTTTCAAAGGATCATGGGTCTCGAAAAGAGGCAATACCTGTTCTCTAGGAAATTTACTGTCAATCGGAAGAACTTTGTGTGGGTATTTGATGACAGCATCAACCCGTTCTGTTGAAGTGGGAACAATTCGATATTGAAGTTCAAAAGCATCTTGGGGGAGAAGATCGGTTAAAAGCTGTTCTAGGATGGCCTCTCCAAAATTACCTCGTAAGTGGGGAAGTTTTAAGAGATTGTTCAGATCATTAATAGACTGTCCCACGGTGTTTAAATGTTGAAGTTGAAGTTCAGCCTGTTTTAGATGGTTTTGGATCTTTTCGAAATGAAGGAATCCGTCTTTTAAATTCTGCTCTAGTTTATTCCCTACGTTTTGAGTAAGTGAATTTAGTCTTTGATCTAAGCGTTGGTCGATTTGTGAAACTTTTTGCTCTAGCAGTAAAGTCGTGTGGGCGAGTCCTGATTGGACCTCTTTTCGGCTGCTTTGTAGGGTCTCTTGGAGTTCTATTCGAAAAGTTGAGTTTCGAACTTCATAAGTTTTTTCAAACTCTTTTTGGGTTACCATTAGGTTTCGTTGAAAACCCTCGACCGTTTCCTGAAGCATTTTAAAGCCGGAACCTAACTGCGATTGGTTAGAACGATGAAGAAGAGTAAAAAGAACTCCTGTCAGGAGCAGACCTATTAACGATATTGCAATCCAAATCATCGGCCGAATATATCAGCCGATGATTTTAGAATCTATGTAAAAGCCTTAAGCGTTATGACGCCTCATGTAATCTAAGGTTGAAAGTAACCTGTGGGACATGTATTCATTTTCCATCTTCATTCGTGGAATAACGAGATCCGCGAAATCTACAACCCATTTCTCACGGGGCTTATCTTTGTCAGGCAATTGATCGCTCAGGCATTTTAAAGCGTAATAATCACAAGTGATTCGAGTGAATCTCTCAGCCACTAAAAAGGGGTAGGTTAGGTCCGTTTTCGCGGTTAGGAGATTAAGAGAGTACTCTTTTAAGAATTGCTGAATATTGGAATTCTTAAGAGCATTAATATCGCTTTTGAACTTATCCTTAATAATGCTCATTAAAATAGATTTAATGGCGATATTAAGCTCATTACGGGCTTTAAGAAGATTAGATTTAACTGGATTTAAAGCTACTTTAGACTCAGCCCAAGCCCCTGCCAGGGAACTGAGAAATCCAGTGGCTTGAAAAGCAACATCTTTAAGAGAGTCTTTTAAAACCATTAGAGATTGAATTTGGGAAGTTCCTTCATAAATCGGGTAGATGAGAGCCTCTCTTAAAAGTCTTTCTACGGGATACTCTCTACAAACGCCATAACCGCCAAAAATCTGTACTGCATTTCGGGAAATGGTAATCGCTTTTTCACAGCAGTAATATTTGCAGAGAGGGGTAAGACGACGATATCTTTTTCTCCATTTCTTGAAAGTTTTTTCATCGTTTTTTTTCTTGGCAACTTTCATCCAATCAAAAGACATGGCGGCTTCATTAACCATAGCTCTCATGGCTCTGGTTTCTAATTCCATTTCAAAGATCATGTCAGCTACCATAGGGTGTTGAATAATTGGCTTTCCCATGGTGATACGTTGTCGAGCATAATTCTGAGCCTCTTCTAGAGAACTCGTGGCAATTCCGATGGCGAGTGCAGCCATGGCAAGTCGGGCATCGTTCATGAGATCTAACATAACCTTGAACCCCTGACCCTCGGATCCTAGAAGCTCTCCTACTGAATTTTCAAATACAATTTCGCAGGTGGGGGAGGCATGAAGACAAATCTTGTCCTCTATTTTTGTAACTCGGTAATTGTCTTTACCTTCAATTTTTCTCGGAACGATTAAAACTGAAAGTCCATCGAGGCCGTGGCTATTGGAATCGGTTCTCACAAGTGCAAAGGTCACATCTCCTGAGCCCCCAGTAATAAATATTTTGTTTCCATTAATAATGTAGCGGTCACCTTCTCTTTTGGCTGAAGTTCTGAGCTTTCCCAGGTCCGAACCGGCATTGGGCTCAGTCAGAGCCATTGAGGACTTCCATTCTAGATTAATTAGTTTGGGGAGAATGCGTTGTTTTTGCTCTTCGGTGCCCCAGGTTTCTAGAAGTGGAACCATGGAATAACAGGCCACGGTGAGAGCTGTATTGGGACACGCATGAGATAAGATCTCCAATGCTATTGCCTGTACGGCCTGAGGTAGGTTAAATCCCCCCTGAGCTCTGCTTGCAAGGCCACTAAAAATCCCAAGATATTTTAATCGTGCAATGTTTTCTTCGAGCTCTTTCGGTAGAATCACTTCACCGTCTTTTAAGTGAGCTCCCGTTTGATCTATAACTTGAGCGCTAGGTCGGATGACAGTGGCGGCCAATTTGCCCAATTCCTCGAGAACTCCATAGTAGAATTCCATAGCTTCATTAGAGTTTTTAAAAAAATCTTTCTCGCCAAAAGTCTCTTCAAGAGGGGCCGAGAGCTGGGCTAGGTTACAATATTTTTTTAATTGTTCCACACGTTCAGGAAAGTCAGTGAAAAGATTTTGTGCCATAGTAGCAAGCTCCTAGTCGATAAATGATTGGGTAAAGTTTATCTGGAAGAGGATGAGATTTCAACTTTCGAATGGGAGAGGGGCCTGTTTCTTGGGCGTTAAATTGGCACTTCCTATCGATAGGAAAAGGTTGGGGTAGTTGTTTTTAAAAGTAGGTCTTAGCTGAATTCTATTGGGGGATTGCCAACTTAATGTTCCCGTGGAGATCCAACGGTTGGCTGTTGAGTTAAGGGGAAGGGGTTTTCCTAGCTGGGTTGATTCTTTATCACCCACTTTGGGGGTGATAATAGAGAATGCCTCGAGTGGAGGTTTATTATGAAAGGTAGATAATCCAGGAGACTCAAGGATGAGATTAACCTCACTAGGAGTTTTAGAAACGTCATCTTTGAACCAACTACGGAAAGTTGTGTACCAGAGAGTATTGGCCGATTTTCCATTTTTCCCTCGTATCGAGAGAGGAATTCGAAGCTGCAGGACATTCTGAGAATCTATAACAATAGTTCTACTTCTGGCGTAACGTTTCTCTATAAGAGGGGGGGTTGTGAGGCCTGCGAGATCAATCTGCTGACAGTGCGTGAGAAGAATAGAACCTTCAGCTGTACTTCCAGATAAACTACCTGAACTTAGGTTTCTTGAGAGCCCTGCAGATCCAATGGTTAAATCCCTGACTTCGATAGATTTAGCCGAAGAAATTAAGAGTGCGACCGATCCAGAATCTTCTACAAGGGAGTTCGGCCCTTCAATTAGGATATGCTGTATTAATGGGGCTTTAATAAGAACGGTTCTGCCATCGCTTTCTTTTTGAGTTGCCCCAATTGAGATCCCCCCAAAATAGGGCTCTTCTGCCTGTAAATAGTGAGTGGCTGAGACTACATGTCTTAATTGATTATTTTTAAGTAAAATATTAAAGGCGCCAGGACCTTGAAGCTGATGAGCTAAGTCAGCGCTAAGTTGTATTCCAGGACCTCCAGAGTTGTTGACTATGTTTTCGGAGATCTCTCCGTTGCTTCCTTGAATGGTGATAGCTCTTCCAGCGATCTCGGATAGTTTATTATCTGTGATTAAAAAGAGAGATGAATTATTTTTCAGACTTGCAGCAAATCCAGCTTTCACCGGAGTAAGGTCGAGTTGAGGTGTAAAGCAAATTTCACTACAGTGAGCAAAACCTTTGCAGTAAGGAGGGAGTTTGGGATCGGAAAATGAGAAGTGAGTAATTTTTTTAATGGATGTTTCCCCCTGGAAATCCATTTTTTCATTGAAAAATCCTAGGGGTTCCTCTTCTGCAAATGGGGACCAACTGCTCCCCATGCCTACACAGCTTAGCCTGGGTGACTTAGTCGGTGTGGGATTAGATAGGTAGGGAGAGGTTGCGACTACAGCAAATTGGCCGTGCAGTGAAATTCCATCCCCGCCCAGATTTTTAAAGGTGTTGTTTCTTACGATGATATCCTGGCTATTTATCGCTTTAACGGCTCCTTCTCGGGTGGCTGGAAGTGATTCTCCTGAAAATGCAGAAATATTTGAATTGGCGATAAAGGCCCCTCGGATAGAGTCGAAGTAAAAGCCCCAGCCAGGAACTCTTTTTAGGGTGATATTTTCAAACCATAAATCGGAATTATCTTTTCTAGGGGAATAAAAGCCATGTAGCGTAGGGCCAGAATAGTAAGGGGTATTTTCCTTGCCTGGTTTGGCCCATTCGATGAATAAATTTTTAATGGAGAGTCTTTGGGTGTTTTCAAAAACAAAGCCTCCCCTATCTGAAGGAATGAGAAATGAGGAGCCATTAAAATCGATCGCCAGATCTTTGTGGTCAGAGACAGATAGTGCGTATTCGATTCCTATGGCAGTTTTGTTTCCTGAGATCAGATCAAAAGTTGTTTTGGGGAAAAGAATATCGGTGGCGTTTACTTTTTTTGCAATTTCTAAGTGTTTTTGAAAATAGACAAGAGGGTTTTCATTGGCCGTCAATGGAGCAGGTTGATATTGGCAACTTCCTGTTTTGAGAAATTCAAATACCTTTCCAATATAATCAAATTTAAAGGGAATAGATTGAGGGGGAGAGATTTCAACCAATCTAAACTTTGTGTTGCTCCATTCAAATGCGTGAGGTAGTTTTTGATCTCTTCCAGTTTTTCTTAAAATATGTGTTTTGGTTGTGTCCACGATTCCAATAGCAGATTCTAATATTTCACCATAACGACAGTGACGAGCCACTCTATAAGTGGGGGGCTCTTTAAAGGGATGAACTCTAGGACTCCAAATAGAGATGATAACTTCCCGTTGATCAGGGGCTTCAATGAGCTTTCGTATGTCGGTTTCAGATTTAACAGTACGTATAGCTCCTGTGGAAGGTTCACGATCTCCAGTTACAGTAAGTTGAGAAATACTATCGAAAAGTTTTTCTTCTGGGGATGTAGCGAGTGAAAGATAGCCATAGGTGGAGAGCCACACGCCAAAGGCGGTGATAATACTCACAGAGTAATGTGCGAATCCCCTCATGTATAGTCCCCCTCAAATAAACACTCTTAAACTAAGGCTACATGAAAAATGTGAAGGAAATATGGAGAAAAGGTTTTTTATTTCGGGGTTTTTATTCGGAGTTCTGCTTAAAAATATTTTTTTATCCACAGATGAAACGTAAAACGCGATTGCGACTTACCATCCGTTTTCTCTTATCTTTTTATTCGCTTTGGCGGTGCAGTCACCGTCTTGGTTGCAGCACATAGAAACGCAGAGTTGGACAGCAGCTGGGCATTGCTTCGTGTTACAGATCTCTCCGCAGGCGGGAGACGAAGCGAAAATGTAGGGCGCGAATTTTGCGCAGTCGCCGCCATAACCGCTGTTCGAGCAACTCTTTGCGCAATAGCCGGACCGCGAACCCAAAATATCTTCTTCCCACAAGCGCTGACCTAGAACTCCCATCGCCCACCGCGAGCAGGAGGGGGGCTCATTACCACAGGTGATGCTGACTCTAGTCGAGCGGAGCTCACTACCATCAGCCGATTGAATCGTGTTGCCATCAGTTGGATAGGCAGGTTGTTGCTGAGCGGCCTGTACATCACCCAGGGGAGTCGCGCTGCCATCAGTCGGATAGGCACGTTGCCGAGCGGCCTGTACATCGCGGGCGCTCTGAAAAGCATCCATACTGTCGAACCATGCACAACGCGTATTGAGGCCCAAAAAAGCCAAACCTTCTACGATTGCGAGAGAGCACTCGGCGATGACTAAAACCTTGTCGGCGGCACTGATGATATTTTTGAATTTTTCCGTTGTTTTTGGGTCGAGGGTGCCTCCAGAACATCTCGACAGCGCTAGCGCGCCAGCCGCAATGGACTTTTGAAAGTCATTTATTAATTTGATTACCGAACCAAAATCATTACGATCGATTAAATTAAGCAGTCCCCCTATCGCCCCGAATGCATCCTTAACGGTCTTTAAGGCTTCTGTTACGCATGGCGATGCGGGAGGATCAGATAGTAGGGTTGCTGATAACCTTACCAGCATAGGTAGACTCCTTCGCCGGGTTATTATCCATATAGCCCAGTAACACTTGGGTAATATCGTATAGTATTTTTAGGTCGTAGGCGGTACTTAGCGCTTTTGTGGCGCACTCAAGGTTGTCTCTCCTAAGTTGTCTGGTGCACATCTCTGCTACTACGTATGGGTTGCACTCAAGGACCGATGCCATGCAATCGCTCCAGGGAATTCTATTGGGGGGAGGATTCTGGATTGGAGACAGACGTGATTGGGGCCTATCAATTCCTCCGGCCTCGATCGCAACCGCAATTTGGTTTGAGAGAAGAAAGAAGAAAACGAAAAACTTTAAAAAACGGCTATTCATATATCACCTGTATGAACTTGTTTTTAATTTGAGAGTTTTTTTAAGAAAAACTTTATTTTTTTTGCTACTCAACTTGATTTTAGAAGTTTTTTTTTCAATGAAGCAACTGTGAAGATTTCACTATTTTTATGTGGTTTTTATAAGTCGAAATGAGAGGGTGATTTAGGCGGGATTCATTGTCTAATTTATCGGTACTTTTTCTTTCGTATTCAACGGGTATTTAAGTCCTTAATACCACGAGCGATTTCGAAGTTATATTGGAATACCCTGTATATATCTTGGATAGTTTATTGCTTTTTCTCTTTCAATTCCCTGGCCTAATTCTGGTGCTTGAATTGCATGTTTTATTAAAGGAATAGAGACAACTAGAGAGACATTTGGAATGAAACATCAATGGCGTTTAAATAAACGATTTTTATTTCCCTTAGTCTTTTTCTCTGTTTTTTTTATATTTGCAATTCATTCTAAGGCCAACGAGGTTACTAACTCCAACCTTCTCACCCGAAAAGGATTGAGCGATTCAATCAGGAATCTGCAGATTCAACTCAGTCAGGTCGATAAAGAGAAAAATAAAGTTGCTCAGTTTCAACAGGTTCAAACAATCTCCAAAGAGCTAAAACTTCTGAAAGAGTACAATGAATTTATCAAGTACCAAGAGCGAAAAGAAAGAGAGCTGGATCCAGGACCTAATATCTCTCCACTTACAGATCACGAAAACCAGGGGATAAAACATGGAGATTATGAGGAGGATAGAAAGAAATCTAAGATAGAAGAAAAAAAAGATCCTATTGAAAAAAACGGGCGTGAGACAATCCTAGAAGAAATAGCCAAGGACCTTTTTGTCTTGGAAGAGAATCTAAAAAAACTAAAGAATCAATTAGTAGTTCAAAAAAAGGAAGAGAATTCTTTTGGCGAAGAAGCTGAAAGAAATGAGGGGGGTAAAGAATCCAATAAAAACCCAGCTCTCACGACCCCCTACAATGTTCCTTTTATAGAGTTCCAGCCCCCCGTTCATAAGTTTAGAACGGTCGAACAACTCAATGAAGCTGAAAAAAAACTAGATCTCACATCCGATCCTTTTAAGCGTCTTTCGCCAGAAAACTTAACTAAACTTTTCTCTCTTGCTAGGAGTGAGGATCCGGAAAAGAGAGCCCACAGCCAAAAAATTCTCAATACTTTAATCAACCCTGAGTTTTCGAAAGTGATTTTTGACAAGAATCGAATCTTTTCGATTCCGCTGAATGAAAAAGAAGCAGATTGGAATGTGAAAAACTTTATCCTTCCCCCTGATCTCAAAATGGGCGAGATTCGAATTTTATCAAAAAATGAAATCCTTAAAGAAAGAACTGAGGCAGTTTCTAAGCTGATTCAGTATGGAGTAAACCAAGAGGACGCTCAATCTCTAACTTACACCCTAGCCGATCCTAAGAAGTTTTCTGAATTTTTATCAGGCCTTTCCTTGGGAGATAATGCCTCTCAAGATGAGAAGCGAACGATTCTCATTAAAGCGGGACTTGGAGAACTTACTCAGAAACAAAAAGAGCCTATTCGCCTGGGAGAACACATTATTTTTCCCAAGGATAACGACAATAAAGTTCAAGTCACAACTAAAAAAGAATACGAAAAAGAGATCTCTGGAATCAAAGAGCGATACGCTTATGCGAAAGACGATCGGGCTCTTCTCGAGAAATCGGGAATCATTTTCAAAAAAGAGACCCATAAAGAAACAAATAAAGAAGAAGAGCTCCCGATTCTTCCTTTTAATAAAGGTGAATTCGATCCTCAATTCTTAGCCAAGTTAAAAGACTCTAAGGCTTTACGGAAAGCGCTCGATAGACAATACAATGGACTGGGTTCTCAGATCCTGATCGATTCTCTGCACGTCGACGCTACCAGGGCCCGCATCACTGTTCGAACACATCCAGTCACCAAGGCAGATTCTGTTCAAGTCAAGGGGTTCGAATTTGATTGGGCAAAAGAAATTTTTGACCAGGCCAATAAAGGAGAGACCTTCTCGAGTATGGCCGCTGAACGGTTACCCCCATCACTGCGAGAAGCCTTTGATAAACTTCAAAGCTACCGAAACCTCGAAGCTGATCTCAAGGAGAGGGGCGTTGATCTTACTCCAGAGAAACGTTTCTCAATGAAAGAGACAGAGTTCATGATCTTTTCTTTAATCAAGAAAGAACTCGATCGCACCGAACAGAGGGAGCTTAATCCTTATCAGTTTAAGTCTTTTGCATCTCTTCGGAGCGTCGCAGAGAAATTCCTAGCCAAAAATCGAAAAGGTTATGAAGATGACTTTCGAGTTTTATCCGAAAAACAAAATGAGAAGCATATTATTTCTCCCTTCAGAAAATTAGAGATTATTGAGAGTGAAAGAAAACTCATTTCTGATATCTTGAAAGGAGCAGGAGAAGAAAAGTCGAAATCTCTTTCGTTACAGGAACTCTTCGACAACGCAACTACCGCCTCGGCATCTGGTTTTGTTAATTTCCAAAGCGGAATTCCCTCCGAAAAAACGCCCATTCCAGTGATGTCTGCTTTGATTCATTTAGCAAAAGGCATTTCCTATAGTAAGGAAAACCCGACCATGAAAGAGGCTCAAAATCAGATAGATGAAATTTCTAAATCAGCAGCGAGATTACAAGCCATTGATCCTGAAGCAGCCGAACAATATAGAAAACTCGCTAGCGATGCGAGCAATGGCTTGGCTGAAATGGCTCAGGGAAAGGCCGAACAATATGCGTCGGAGGTTCGTCAGAAAATCGGCGGAGCGGTCGCGACGGTAGCCACTATGGGGGCTGGAGCGGCCTTCGCCGCTGCCACTAAAGGTACTCAAGCCGTCACTTTTGCCGCGATTGGAACACGAGCCTGGTACACCGCCAAGGGGATTCAAATAGGGGGAGGTGCCCTCGCGGGATCTAGTCTTGGTGCCGGATTCTCTCTGGCGGATCAGTGGGCTAAGATTAAGGACGATCGGAGAAAATTAGAAAGTGGATCACTCCCCGAAGGAGTCAATGCCAAGACCTCTCTCGATTGGGACGAAGTCACAGAAACGGCTCGCGGTGGTGTCTTACTCGGAGCTGCCTCTGGAATATCAAAACCGGTGGGAGATCTCATCGGAGCTTATCTCAATTACCAGACTGGCGGCCAGGTGCTCGAGAATGTTAATAGTGGAGATTATTACCAAGCCGGGGTCGGTGCCTTTGGCGTCGCCGGCCTCCCCGCGGTGATGCATAAAGTTCAGAAATTGGGTGGCAATGTCATCAGAAAATACGAACTCAGCAAGGCTGCCAAGGAGCTTGGAGTCAACCCTAAGGCTCTTAAGGAAAGAGATCTCTCCCATGCCTTTGCTAGAGAGGTAATGAAAGATCCGTCTAGACAAGATGCCCTGACAACCGCCTACGCGAGACTTCTCTATGAGATTAATCCCAAACTAGCCGAAGGTTCTGCCTTCTCTAAAGGAGCAGACCCCCTTTTTAACTTGGAAAATGGAAATGAAACCGAGAAGAATTTCTGGAATCGTCCTAGAGAGGTCTTTGCTGAAACTGGAAAAAAACTAAGCGAATTCAAAGAAAATACGGGTAAAACAGTTCACGATCTTTTGAATGAAAAAAAACCTTCAAAGGAGGGCTTCCTTGATAGAGATCCCTATCAAGCCAAGCAATTGGAAGAGATTGCTAAAATCGGAGATAAGAATATTGGGAGTGAGATTCAAAAAATCCATAATCTACCTTACGATTCTACTGCCCCCATAGAAATAAGAAGCGCACAACTTTTTCAGAAATTGAAAGCGGCCCAGGCCCCTGGCTTTGATCCTCAGGACCCAAGAGTTATAAACATAATCAAGGGCGATTCCAGGAAATCTGGAGAATTAATGAGGGTTTTGGAAGGGGGGGCAGAGGCTCAAATAGCACAGTTTCAAGCCAGGAAAGGCAAACCTCTCTCCGAATTCGAAATAAGCTCATTCAAAAAGCGTTTTCAAGAAGCTACCCAATTAATGAAAGAAGAGGGCTGGTCTTATAACGAAGCTCGCAAACTTATCGATGATTTAGGCTTCTGGTTTGCGGGAAGTAACACCCAACAGTTGGTCCAGATGAAGAGAGGTGTCGTAAACGAGATGCATCAGGCTGCCAGTGAAGTTTATGCCGAAGCTTCTAAACGAGCGCATGCCGAAGGACGAGTTCCCGACTACAAAGATTTCTCGAAGGTCGCGGCTGAAATTACATCGCCAGCAACAATCACAACTAAAATTGGGTCAAAAACTCTACCAGATTATACCGATGACATCGCTTTTAACCTTTCGATCTTTGAGAGGATTCGCTCCCCAATCAACAAAACTCAGTATCGATTAATTGAAGAACCGCAAGGCCTCATGTCAGCATTCATGGCTAAGAATAACGGTCAAGCAAGGAGCCTTATAAGTCGGCAACTCGAAGGGGTAAAGAGCGTAGGCCCATCGATAGAAGGAGTTTCTGTTTTTAACACGGAACAATGGTCAACAAAGAAAGCTATTATAGAGTATCTGCCGAATCCTGAGGGAGGCCTTTATTTTGATGGAGTCCTAATAAGTGGCGAAGGTCCTGTATTCAATAGCGCCAATACACGCCAACAGGTCTTAGCCCACTCAAAGGGCTATCAAAAAGCTGGCTCCGTCACTAACGAAGTGGGCCTAATGTTTCAACCGAAAGATAACATTATAGTGATAAGAACTCGACTAGAGCCAGTGAACATGAATGGCCTCCAGGATGTTATCGTCATTACGGTATTGAAGGTCCCGTCAACCCCGTAAATAAAGGGTAGCTCCCAAATAGGCACTGCTGTTTAACAATTAGACAGCTGTTTTAGCTTCGGACAAAAGACTTGATTCTCTCCTAACCCCTTTGAAACGAACAACTAAGCCCTTTGGCTAGACAAATTAAGTTCTCGGGCATAGGAGTTGCGTAGAGATCTCGTGGCAGAAGCGCCCTCGTGTTTGAGTCTTGTCTGCCTTGTTGGAGAGTGAGGAGTTGATGTCAGAATTGATTTGGAAAATAAAGCAGCTTTTTAGAAAAATTATTCCTATCGCTTTAATTGTAGGGCTTTGCTATGGAGGATTTACCGCTTATAAGCGTGGATTATTTGGTAGGAAAATAACTTATCAGATTACCTCTTTTGGTCAGAAGATACCGTTCTTTGGTTCTAAGTTTTCCATGAAAACCTTTGGCACAGGTCAATCTTCAGTAAGATCTTCACATCGTATTTCAAGAGCAGGACATAAAAAGAGCCATCGTCGCCATCATGCTCGAAAGCACTCTAGCCGGCGAAGACATCGTTCGCGTCATTAATTTGTAAGCACTCTTTGATTGTCTCGAGAGTTCTGAGTTGCTAGCACTGCCACTGTCAGCACTAAGCAGAGCAATACCATTCCATAGGTTGGAAAATTTGCATGCTCTAACCATTCATTCCACTGTTTTCCTACAACCCCCTCCGCTGTAAAAGCAATAAGAAGTGTTGAGAAGATGAGCCCCCATGTTAAAACTTTTGAGTAGCTGTTTGAATAGATAACCTCCAAAATCGAGCAGAACGCAGGAATATAAAAAATAAAATAGTGGGGTCGAGTGCTGGGGTTTAATAGAACACTTAGAGCCCATGCCATCGCTAGAAGGTGATATTCGGTTCTTCCCTGCTTAAATGAAAGTCTAGATAAATAAACCCACAAGTAAAACAGAGCTGAAATTATTAAAACACAAATATTAATGGCTTTAGAGCTCCAACCTATTCTAGCAAGGAGAGAGGGGAGACAAAGAATATCATTGATCTTGGTTAGACTGTTTTCAGCTGAGTAGGTGATTAGATTACTAAAAAATCCTTGGTATAAAAACAGAGCCTTGTCTGGACCTAAAAAAAGAAAGGGGCTTGCAATAACGATAAGTCCGCCTAAAAGAATCCCTTTTCTAGTGGCATTATTCTTTGCAATGAAATAGTAGAGCACCAAAAACGCAGGAAAAACCTTGATGCCCGCAGTAAAGGTGACAAGAATCCCACCTAGGATCTGTTTTGAAGAGGATGAACTTCTTGTTAGCTTTTCAGCTAAGACCAAAAGTGTAGCGAGCATGAGTTGAATGTTATTGCTTTGGTAATTATTATGAATGGGATTAATAGCAATAATCCAAATGAGAACCCACCCCCAAAAATACCTCTTCTCTTTTAGAAAAGGATAGAGGTCGGTAAGAATAGATCCAAAGGCAAAATAACAGACCGTTTGTAAGCAGAGCCAAAAATATTTAACCACAGGAAATGACAAATAGCCTAAAGGCTTAATTAAAATAAGCGAGAAGGGGCCATAAAAATAGCGGCCTAAATCCCCATTTTGCATATACACCCGGGTAAAGTCATTATTAAGAAACTGAGCGGTGGCATGAAGAACGACAAGATCAATTTCATACTTAATACCGATAACCCAACAGGGGATTAGAAGGGCGATAATAAGAAACCATTTAACCTTTGTTTGCATAGAGTCTCAAATTAACGAGCCCAACCTGGGATGGCAATAGACTTTATTAGAAAGGTGGCGCAAAGCGGTATTTGTTTATAGAAAAATTTCTGTGCTTTAAAAAGATCTCGTTGTTATAGTAGCTTTTTTTAAAAGGAGAGAAGATGCGCACTTTAAGATCACGTCTTGAGGATAAAATTCAACAGAAACATTTATTGTCCCATTCATTTTATACAAGATGGGTCTGTGGAGAGTTATCCCGTAACGAGCTTCAGGGTTATGCTAAAGAGTATTATGCATTTGAAAAAGAGTTTCCTAGATTTCTCAGTGCTCTACACACCAAATGTGAAGATCCTAAGATGCGACAAGCGCTTCTTGAAAATCTAATTCATGAAGAGCAAGGAGATGAGAACCACTTGGAATTATGGAGCCGATTTGCTGAAGGTATGGGGGTGGATCGCTTAGAATTACCGAAGCATTTTTTCTCCGATGAAACTCAAAATCTTCTTAAGGTTTTTAGAGATTATATGAGTTCGGAAAATCCTATTGATGGCTTAGCGGCCCTATATTCTTATGAGAGACAACAGCCGGATGTAGCTCGTACAAAGATCGATGGCTTGAAATGTTTTTATGGAGTGAGTGATGAAAAAACGGTGGAGTTTTTCAAGACTCACCAAGTCTACGATGTCTATCATTCCGAGACCGAAATGAACTTACTTTCTCAACTCTGCACTTCAGAGAAGGATGAAGATCGAGCCGTTGAAGTGGTGGAGAAAACATTAAATACTTTATACGACTTTCTCGATGGAGTTGAGCGTCGGTATAGAGCGGAAACGGTTGCTTGAATTTTAACCTCTCAAGGCTCTGAATATTTATCAGAGCCTTGAGGGAAAGAATCGGTTTAAATTAATAGCCCTATTTTCTCTCTAAGAACGGTCTAAAAAGATCAATAGGAATGGGGAAAATAGTCGTCGAGTTATTTTCGCTTGCGACCTCTTGAAGGGTTTGCAAATAACGTAGTTGAAGAGCTTCAGGGTGGCCTTGGATGGCTTTAGCGGCCTCCACCAGTTTTTCTGCTGCCTGGAACTCCCCGGCTGCGGCAATCACCTTGGCTCGTCGTTGTCTTTCAGCTTCAGCCTGAGTCGCCATCGCTCGTTGCATCTCTTTAGGAAGATCTACCTGTTTAATCTCCACCGCAGAAACTTTAACTCCCCAGGGGTCGGTATGAAGATCTAAGATCTCTTGAACTCTTCTGTTTAAACTTTCTCGTTCACTTAAAACTTCATCGAGCTCTACAGAGCCTAGGACCGATCGTAATGTGGTCTGAGCATATTGGTAAGTGCTTTCAAGATAACTTTCTACATTGAGAATAGCTTTAACTGGATCTATTACGCGAAATAAAAGTACGGCATTAACCGCAATTGAAACGTTATCTTTAGTGACCACATCTTGTGGCGGGATGTCGGTTGTAATGACCCTTTGCCCAACCTTCACCATGCGATCGATTCCAGGTAAAAGGATTACAAGACCGGGTCCTTTAGCTCCAATCAGCCTTCCTAATCTAAAAATAACTCCCCGCTCGTACTCTTGAAGTACTTTAATTGATGAGAGTAGAAGCCCGCCAAAAAACACCAAAACGATAAATGCAAAACTAAACATCTCTAATTCTCCTTCTTTTTAACTATAAGTTGTAATCCTCTAACTTCTTGAACCTGCACTAAAGCCCCCTGTTTGATAGGGAGTCCATCCTCACTACGAGCTGACCAGAGTTCTCCTTGAATAAAAATATTTCCGGAAATCTTTGTGATCTCTGAGTGGGCCTCGGTCGTGGTTCCAATAAGACTGTGATAACCGTCAGCTACTTTTAAATGGCGGCTCTTCCAAATAATATAGCTTAGGATAAACACCGATAGAGCTAAACAGGTGGCCACTGGAAAAATAAGGGAAAGTGAGATCTGAAATTCTGGGACATTTGTATCCATTAAATAGAGAGAGCCCAACACAAAAGAAAGAATTCCCCCGATACCAAGAACCCCATAAGAGGTTACGTAAAGCTCAGCGATAAGTAGAGCAATTCCCAATAACAACATGCCTAGAGCACCAAACCGAATAGGGAGTAATTGAAAAGAGACTAGACTTATCAGTACGCAAAGAGCTCCCAAAACACCTGGGAATATCAGGCCAGGATGTGAGAGCTCAATCCAAATACACAATCCTCCGAGGCTTAGAATAAGATAGGCTAGGGAAGGGTTAGCGAAAAAAGAGACGATCTTTTGTTTAATCGTAGCTGGAAAAAGCTGAGTTTTTTGAGCTGAACTTGGGAGTTGAGAGATCCCCTCTTTCGGGACTGTGAGACGGTAGCCTCGAAGTTTGAGTTCTAAATCGGTCAGATCGTCAGCAATAAAATCAATTACTTTAAGTTTAACCGCTTCATCTGAGGAAATGGATTTATTTGAGTAGACCGATTCCTTAGCCCATTCGATATTTCGCCCTTTCGCCTTAGCTAAGCTGCTGGCAAAGGCTGCGGTGTCATGGGTGATCTTATCACTCATGGTTTTATCCATAGATCGTCCGCTTGCATCGACAGGATGAGCCGCTCCAATATTGGTTCCTGTGGCCATGGTGGCTACATCCGCTGCAAATGTGATTAGGGCTCCTGCACTTCCCGCTTGAGCTCCCTTAGGGCCAATCCAAACAACAATAGGGATCTTACTATTGAGCATGGCTTGAACAATCTTACGGGTGGAGTTGAGCAATCCCCCCGGTGTATCTAATTGCAGAATCAGATAGGGGGCCTTAGCCAAATTACTTTTATTAATTTCAGCGACGATGTAGTCCGCTGTTCCTGGATTGATAGTGTCTGAAACTTGAATTATTGAGGCTTCAGTTTCGGCCCAGCTAGCCGCTGAGAATAAAAGGATAAGAAGAAAACTCTTTAAACGGTTCATTTTTTTGAGGGTCCCATCTTCTTAATCACAAGCTTCATATCTTCCCATACCACTTTCTTTGCAGCCGGATTTCTAAGTAAATAGGCCGGATGATAGGTCGCCATTAAAGGAATAGAGTTATTCCAAACAAGGTTGTGAAATTTTCCTCTCAGCATGCCCATCGTTGCATCCTCTCCAGTCAGAGTTGAGGCCGCAGTTAATCCTAACGCAACAATCATTTGAGGTTTAATTAATTCAATTTGTGCTTTTAAAAAAGGGAGGCACTCTTCGATCTCTTCTGGAAGTGGAACTCGATTGCTTGGGGGGCGACATTTAACGATGTTAGCAATATAAACCTCGTCACGAGTCAGCGCCATAGCTTCAATAATTTTGTTTAAAAGATCGCCTGCGCGCCCCACAAAGGGAAGCCCTGTTTTGTCTTCATTGGCTCCCGGCCCCTCTCCCACAAATAAGAGCTTAGTTTTAGGATTACCACTACCGAAAACGATCTTGTTTCTTTCCTTGCAGAGTCCGCATCTACGGCAATCTCTCAATTCATTCTGTAAATCGGTTAAGGATTTGTATTGTGGTTGAGTTTGAGGTGGCTTCCGTTTTCTTTTTGTTCTAGATTTTTTCTTAGATGGGATCTCTTCAATGCCGTGCTCTTGCCAAAGTGCCATGTATTCCCCAACTAAATTAGAGTTATTCTGTGCCATCGCAATCGAAGCATAAATAAGAGGAGGGGATCCGGCAACAAGAGTTGATGAAAAAGGTTAAAAAAGAGTTATGATGCCCATATGAAGTCTCTCCTTAGTTTGTTAGCCCTTTGTATGCTAGTTCCCAGAGAGGCTTGGGCTTGGGCTCCAGCGACCCATCTTTTTTATGCTAAAGAGATTTTTTCATTTGCCCATCTTTTACCTGTCTCTTTAAGTTCGCTAATTCAGGAGTTTCGATTTGATTATTTGTACGGTTGTATTGCGGCAGATATTACCATTGGAAAAGCTTATGTTGAATATCTCTATAACTGTCATAACTTTGATGTAGGGTTGGGGCTTGTTTCCCATGCAAAGACCCCCGCTGAGAAGGCCTTTGTCTATGGATATCTTTCCCATCTTGCGGCCGATACTGTTTCTCATAACTTTTTTGTTCCTTACCAAAATATCTCTCAGTATTCGGGGAGGGGGAGCTTTACTCACGCCTTTTGGGAAGTGAGTGTAGATCAATATTACGGTGAGCACGCATGGCAGGGGATTGAGGAGATTATTAGAAATCCAAGAACCCATGGGCATGATCAATTGTTAGATGGGGCGCTAAAAGACACATTTTTTTCTTTTAAAACGAATAAAATTTTATTTAGCAGTATGTTGGCCATTCAGAGATTAAAAAAGTGGCAAGCTTTAGTAAAAAGAACAGATGTGGTTTCAACGGGAAAGGTGAACTCTCATCACCTTGCAGAATACAATCGTCTGGCGCTTAGTGGAATTATTCTGTTTTTAAGTGAAACCACCCAGTCTCCAGTTTATCGTGTAGATCCTACAGGGATGCAAACAATCCAGGAGGCGACAGAGATTCGAGCTATGCTAAAGAAGCTAGAAAAGAAAAATGAATTAACCGAAAATATAGTTGAAGCTGAGTGCGATCGTTTTCGGCAACATGTGAGAAAACAATATTTCGATCACTATCGAATTCATGATGAAACATTTCATACATCAATACATTTTCATGAACCTAAGAAGGGGTAAAAACCCCCTTTTTTTTGTTTTTATCTTAGGGGTGTGTTTTTTTGTCGGATGCATGGCCAAATCCGGCCATAAACTGCGTTTTCGTGAAAGTTCCGATTTAGCGGTTCCTACTTTTGGTGTTTCAGGTGTATCGACAGGTAATTTTACCTTTTCATTTGTAGGGGATATTCACTTAGGGGGAACGGATACCTCAAGGCTTCGAACCGTTTTGCAGGCAGCTAGAGATAATGGGGATGCCTTTATTATATTTCTGGGTGACATGGTGGATAAGGGAGTCCGGGCAGATTTTGAAACATTCAAAGCTCAGGTGAATGATTTTGGATTTCAAGATAAAGCCATTTATGTTATCGGCAATCACGATATTTTTGATGAGGGGTGGTCATCTTATCGTGATCTTCTAGGGCCTAGTCATTATGAGATAACCTTTGGCAATTGCCGCTTTTTAGTGATCGATTCTGCAGATGGAATTGTAGGTGAGGAACAAACTGAATGGTTAGAAGCTCGCCTGAAAGAGACGGGCCCCGCTCATACATTTATTTTAAGTCACTACATGCCGTTAATTCCAGGACAAAGAACTTATCTGAGGCTTTCAAATGAGACAGAGGCCACTCATCTCATGAAAATGATGAGTCGATTTGGAGTTAAGGCTTGGCTAGGGAGTCACTACCACAGCTTTATAAAACAAGAGATTGAAAATGTGACCTATTTGGTTGCGGGGGGAGGAGGAGGAAGACGAATGGAGCCTCTAAAAGATTTCTTCTACGTAAGAGCAACTGTTCAGGGCTCTAACTTAAGTTATCAGCCCCACACATTTTAAACTTTTTTAGCATGAGACTGCACAAAGGGAAGTTTTGTTTTTGTTATTTGGATTTTGCTCTGACGAATTTCTACCCATAAAGTTTCTTCTTCGGCGACTTCTTTATCTATAAATCCAAGTGCAATGGGGGCCTCTAAGTGAGGGCTGTGAGTTCCGCTTGTGATCTCTCCCACTTTTCTTCCTGACTTATCGAATACTGGATATCCTTGACGCGCAATTCTTCGGTCGTTGATACGATAGGCTCTTAAAAGTTTTCTGGGGCCTACACTCGCCTCTTCCTTTAGTGCGGGTTGGCCAATGAAGGGTAGGGGCTTTTGAAGTTTAACTACCCAAGACAGCCCCGCCTGTAATGGGGTGATCGAAGGTGATAATTCATGGCCATGTAAGGGATAGCCCATTTCGAGTCTGAGGGTATCTCTGGCCCCCAATCCACAGGGAGTTAGGTTAAAGGGCTTACCGTGAGAGAGTAAAGCATTCCATAAAAAAGAGGCCTTCTCTGCGGGAACATAGAGTTCAAAACCATCTTCTCCAGTATAGCCCGTTCGTGAAATATAGGTGGGTATACCAGCGATTAAGCCTTCTCGTGCCCAATAATATTTTAAGGTGTAAATCAGTTCTTGATCTGCAATGGTAGATAAAAGCTTTTCTGCTTTGGGACCTTGAACTGCTATGAGTGCAGTAGAATCGCTTTCGTCTTCAAGGGACACTGTGGGGGGTAGGTGGCTTTTCATCCAGGCAAAATCGGTGTCACGGTTAGATGCGTTAACACAGATGTAAATATGCTCTTCCCCTCGACGGTAGATCACTAAATCATCGATAACTCCGCCAGCCTCATTGCAAAGCATATTGTATTGAGCTTGCCCAATCTGAATTTTTGAAAGATCATTGGTGACAAGTTTTTGAACCTCTTCGAGGGCTGCTTTTCCTTGAATTGAAAATTGTCCCATGTGGCTCACATCAAATAGTCCGATATCTTTTCTGCAGGCCCTAGTCTCTTCAAGAAGACCCACATATTGGACGGGCATGTCATAACCAGCAAATGGAACCATTCTCGCTTTGAGTTCTAAATGACTAGAGTAAAGTGGGGTTCTTTTGAGTGCTATATTTTCCATGATAAGTCTCCAAAACCTTGGCAATAAGCTCTTCTTGTCGAATGGACATGATATGAAATCCATCGACTGAAGGTTTTAAATGAAACATAGTTTCCACGGCCAAATCAATTCCAGTCTGAATTGGGTTCGGCGAGTTTTTAAACCGCTCTAGAATATTGAGAGGAATTTGTATCCCTGGAATGTTTTCGTGAATATATTTTGCGGCTTCGTAAGAGTGGAGAATTAAAATTCCTGCGATAAGTTTAGTCTGTAACTGTTTTGCTTCTACGCTAAAAGATCTAAAATCCTCTAAGTCATAGTTTGCTTGAGTCTGAAAAAATGAGGCGCCAGCCTCAATTTTTTTTGCCATCCGAGAAAGTTGATGGGTATTTCCTCTTAGGGTTGGATTGATGGCTGCCCCCAAAAAGAAACGGGTCGAGGCATTTAACTTATGCCCGCTGTCATCGGTTCCTTTTTGCAGTTTTTGAGCAAGCTGTAAAAGTTTCATCGATTCTAGTTCAAAAACGGATTTAGCATCAGGGCAATCGCCTACTTTAACCGGATCTCCTGTAAGGCAAAGGACATTGGTAATTCCTAATGCGCCTGCTCCCATGAGATCTGATTGAAGGGCAATTCGATTTCTATCTCGACAGGTCAGTTGGTACACAGGTTCAATGCCGTTATCCATGAGAACACGACATGCGGCCAAGCTAGACATCTTTACTAAAGCGCGCTGACAGTCGGTGATATTAAGGGCATCTACTAAAGGTTTTAGAAGTTCTGCATGTTTAACTAGTTTTTTAATTCCAATCCCTTTGGGAGGGGTAATCTCAGCAGTGATTACTAGGGTATTAGAGAATAATTTTTCCTTTAGATTGCCCATTCATTTGAAACGGTAACTCAAAAGAGGGGGCTTGAAAAGAAAAAGGGAATCTTCATTGTTAGAAGATCCCCTTGAAAATAATTTTAAGTCAGAGCCTAAGACTAGCCAGTTGCCTCTTTTTTCTCGGCGGCCGGTTTTTGAGCAGGAGCTGCTCTAGCTACCTCTATGCCTTTGACATAGTAACTTTGATAATGGTCTTCGCAGTAACCATGACGGTTCATAAGCATAGGTTTGCGACAATCTAAAGATCCGCAGGTTTTGTATCGGGCGATTCCAAAAGTCCCTTGTCTCCACTTTTTGTAGTGAGCCTTGCAATAGCCTTTGGCACGATACTCTTTTTTACATGAGGAGACTTTGCAAGCCTTCCCTGAACTATTGGCTTTAGCGACCACTTTTTTTAATGATTTGTCAGAAGATTTGTTTTCGGAAGTAGCGACCGATTTTGTTTTTTTTGCTTTTGCTGTCTTTTCACTTTTTACGACTGGTTTTTTCATAGAATCTCCTAAAGGTATGACTCCTTGTCGGAAGATCGTGAAAAACTATTAAGAGATTGTGGAAAAATTCGCTTATTTATGGGGTACAGTTTTTTAACATTTAAATATGAAGTCCCTCTGGAAGCAACTCTTCGCTATGGCCAGTTAGGAATCGATCTCTAGATAGACATGAAGCATCAATGGTTTGGAATTGTTTCTTCAGAATAAGTTCACTTAAGGCAATTGCAGCTCCATAGCTTTGCATGACGCCACGTCCTGTGAAACTATGGCATTCATAAAGAGTCTGGGCTCCTGGTACTTTTCCAAGAATTCCGGAGGTGTCAGGAGTGTAGCTGTAGAGCCCACCCCAACCCGTGATAGCCTTTAATTTCTCTAGCGAGGAGGAACGCTCATATAATGCGGGCCAGATATGGGATTCAAAGAAGTCAGGATCTACATCAAAATTAAAGCCGGGTTTTTCGTTCTTAAGAACGAGTCCCGCTAGAATATTTCCTCCTTCGGGATGAAAATAGACTCTAGAGGTATCGACTATCATGCCATATTCATTCATATGGAAGTTCTCGGCCTTAAATAAAATAATCTGCCTTCGAATAGGCTCGATTAAAGGGTGAGTTAAATGAGGAATGAGTAATTCTCTGGACCAAGCTCCAGCTGCTAAAATAACAAAGTCGGCGGTCCAAGTTATTGGGCCCGATTTTTTTAGCAAAGACTCGGGGTTTTTTAAATGGTCCTGGGCAGCTATATCTGAAGTGACTGTAGAGAGAGTAATTTGAGCTTTTCCTGCTTTTTCTAACATCGAATGAACCACATGGCGGTCATGGAAAATGACCCCCTGCTTTTTGGCTTCTGTTCTGTAATATTGTTTAAGGCTATTTGAATTGATGAGCCCGTCTTTTGCTCCAAAGATGGCGAAAGCCAAATCATCAGTTTTATCCAGAAAAGGATATCGAGATCTGATCTCGGAAACAGAGAGCTCCTCGTAGCTTAAGTTGTGGCCTTGGGTTCGGGCTAACATCTCTTTTCCGGCCTTTTCTTCACCTTTACCAAAAAGCCAGAGATAGCCCGTTTGATTAAAACCGATTTCGGTTTTTAACTTTTCAAATAGAGCAATAGAGTGTTTAGAAAGCTCTCGGTTGATAGGTTGTTGCCAAAGGTGACGAACACCTCCCGCATTCCTTTCTGTGCTGCTTAAGGGCCCTTCAAGGTCTGGATCAATTACATGCAGATCGGACATGCCTTGGCGAGACAATTCGTAGGCAATGGCACTTCCGATAATTCCGGCTCCGATAATGATCCCATTTACTTTCATAGAGTAGAATTACCTCCGCCCTTTGTTTAATGCAAGACGACAGTCTAGCGGAAAAAGCAGGTTCATGAAAGGGCTCTTAAAAGCTTTTTTTTTTGCCAGTTATTCGATTTGTCGTTTACAATTGATTACTATGAAAAATCTAATTTTTGCATTTTTAATTTTCTTCCTGGGATGTACCAAGCATCAGCAAAGTCAAACAGCTTCTTTATCGGAGCTTAATCCTTCGGGGGTTGTAAAAGCCTTTGTGGAACTCTCAGCTTCAGCTAGAACTACGGATGACAAAAAAAGATTAATTGAATCTTGCGGGGGGGATTTAAGAAGAGCGTTTGAACGCATGTCAGAAGAGGAGTTTAAATTAGCCTACTTAAGTAGCCAATTGAAAATAGAAAAAATTGAAATTAAAAATGCAACCACGCAGGATGATACTGCTTGGGTTCATTATCAAGTAACGCTCGAGAATAAACAGGGGACTGAAACTACCCATGAGATCAACGAGCGAGAGGTTCAATTGAGAAAAATTTCTGGAGGATGGATTATTGAAGCCATTCGATTAAAAGGGACAGATAAATTGGCCTTCACTCGCGGGATGATGTTTTGAGAATTTCTCTCCTGTTTACTTATGAACGGATTACTAAGGTTGTAAAATGAACACAATCCCAGATTTTTCTCAGTACTCTACTGTGGGCCAAAGGGTGGAGTATGCTTCTAAGGTTCTTTTAAAAAAAGGTGATCTTGAACCCTATTTAGCCTGTATGGGAAGCGTGTTTGCTGATCTCATTCATTACATTGATCCCGTTCATGAGATCCACGGAAAAGTCGGTGTTCTAGAGATGCTTCGAAAATATGTTCCTCGACTTAAAAATGAGCCCTTTGAATTTTCTTTAGTTCATGATGGGGAGTCTTACGTTGTTTGGAAGTGGGTTCTTAATATGAAAATCCGCTTTACGCCATTTCGGTTTACCATTCATGGGCTAGTTCATGCTGAAATTGAAAAGGGGAAAATAGTCCGACAAAGAGAGTATTACGATCCTATGGAGTCCATCGGAGTAATACCTGGGATAGGGTTTCTTTATAAACTTGTTTTGAAAATGGGTTAGTCACCGATGTTTTTTATAAAAAAGGTTATTTTTAAATTTATGGAGTTGGGGCTGGGGCTTAGGACCTGTTTTAGCTTGGAAACTAAGGATCCTATCTTTGTAAATTTTAAGTTAAGCCCCGATGAAATTGAAAAGGTTAAAGCTGTTCTCCCAGACGGATTTAAGTTGCTTCCCATCAGATTCACTCACTTAGATGAAACCCCTCATTATTGGGTTAGTTATAATTTTTATGAGCTTCGTTATCCGAAGCCTGAGTTGTCCGCTATTAAGAAGTCTAGATTAGAGATTAATACGTTTGTTGAGGATTCTTTGGGTCGTAAGGGAATTTTTGTTTTCTGTGAGTCTCCCTTTGTTTCAAAGGAGTCTAAGAAAAGCCTGATAGGTCTTATCTGTGATTTTGCTGAATGGTTAGTTACCCAAATATACGGCTGTGGAAAACTTGTTCCTCTTCAGTATCTATTGTCCGATCGCCTTAAAGTGGCTTTTAGTACTTTAACTCATCAAGTAGAGATTGATCTTCCAACTTCAGACTCAAGGGAAGCTGAAATCGTTAAACTATCAAGCGACTATTGTTTGTTTAACGACATCTCTTTTTTTAATCAGGGTAAAACCTTTGATTATGTCAATGTGAACAGCTCTTTTTATAAGGCTGAATTCTTTTCTGTTTCACTTACTGAGGGGAATGTCCTTTGTGAAGGGCCTTTTTTTAAAAGAAAGCCTGATCACATACTAGCTCACCGTGGAGAGATCTCTTATTTGGTTAACTCGATGAATCGAGGTTTAATTAAAGGGCTGTCTCATGTCTAGAGTCTCTCCGGCACTCAAAGGTTGTTTGGGGAGTATGGCCTCTTTAATTGGTTTTGGGCTGCTTTTTCCGTCCTATTTCAAAACTCTTTTTTCGCATCCAGAAATTCATCTCTACGCAAAATTTTTTCATGTCTTATCGGTAAGTACGGTTTTTGCTAATGCGGTCATTGGAACTCTTTGGGAAACCCGTGGGCTTATCTCAAAGAGAGCAGATGTTATCCGATATACTTACCAAACGGTGACTTGGATGGATTCGGTTTTAACTGCACCACTTATTTTAATCGCTGTAGTCTCAGGGATATTAATGGCGACCAGTTTAGGGGGGGTGTGGAATATAGGTTGGTTAAGCTGTGCTTTTGTGACCTTTTTATTCTCTGGCGTTGTATGGGTGGTTTTGGATATCCCTACTCAGTATCGAGTTAATAAATTGTTTAATACGTTAGACGAAAAGTCGCAAATTCTGCCAACGCAAATCACACAGCTGTTGTGGTTTCGGTTAGGGGTTAACTTATTCAGCCTTTTTCCTCTTATTATGATTTTCGTTTTGATGATCTTTAAACCTGAGCTTAAGCCTGTTTCAGAGTGGTTTAGACTCCATTAATCTTTTTAAAATTCGTAAAAATGGCTTTCCACATCGATAGTACAGAGAAGACAAGGACATTGCTCGCATTTGATGGTTTTTTGAGTTAGACTTTTTTAGGTTATACTTTTTCATGAACTATTTTCATGGTTTGAGTAAGGGAAGGAATACTTGCAAGGTGAGCTTTTCACTGCTAGTCTGCCTCCCCGAATCAGTGTTTTGTGAAAAATACAGAATTTACAGCGGAGGAAAATCGCAATGTCTGTAGAAGAAAAAGTTAAAAGTATTATTGTTGAGCAATTAGGCGTAGATATGGAAACCGTAATTCCAGAAGCCTCCTTTATTGATGATCTTGGAGCCGATTCTTTAGACATCGTTGAATTGGTCATGACCATGGAAGAAGAGTTTGATCTAGAAATTCCAGATGAAGATGCTGAGAAGATCAAAACGGTCAACGACGTTATCAGTTACATCAAAACAAAAGTGAACTAAAAAAATATGAGACGGGTAGTCGTCACAGGAACTGGGGCTCTTAGTCCCATTGGACTTACAGTTAAAGAGAACTGGGAGTCATTGACGCAGTCAAAGTCGGGTATCCGTCCGATTACACTTTTTGATGCCTCCCAATACTCTTCCCGAATAGGTGGAGAGGTGGTTAGGTACAAAGCCGAAGAGCATTTCCAGGTCAAAGACCTAAAGAAGATGGATCGTTTTATCCAGCTCTGCTTGGTGGCTGGTACTGAGGCCATGGGGGACTCTGGGTTAGATTTAGCCCAAGAGAACCTGGAGCGAATCGGATCTATTGTAGGGGTTGGTATTGGTGGGCTTCCTGAAATTCAGGCCCAATACAAAGAGTTATTAGAGAAGGGGCCACGCAGAATCAGCCCCTTTTTTATCCCTGCGGTTATTGGAAATCTAGCTGCTGGGCAGCTCTCTTTAAAGTATGGATTAAAAGGGGCCAACACCTGTATCACCACTGCCTGTTCCTCAAGTTCTCACGCAATCGGAGAGTCTTTTAAGTCCATTCAGAGTGGCGTGGCAGATGTCATGTTTGCGGGTGGGGCCGAGGCTGTCATCTGTGAATTGGGTGTAGGTGGTTTTTGTGCCTTAAGAGCTTTATCTACTCGTAATGACGAGCCCTCTAAAGCATCTCGACCTTTCGATAGGGATCGGGATGGTTTTGTTATAGCTGAAGGTTCTGCCATCATGGTGCTCGAGGAATATGAACACGCTAAGAAAAGAGGGGCCAAAATCCTAGCTGAAGTTGTGGGGTATGGTCTAAACTGCGATGCTTACCATATTACTCAGCCTGCTCCAGAGGGGGAAGGGGCTGCTCGTTGTATGAAGCTTGCTTTAAATGATGCTAAACTCAATATCGAACAGATCCAGTATATCAACGCCCACGGGACATCGACGCCTATGGGGGATACGAATGAAACGATCGCGGTAAAGAGTGTTTTTAAAGATCACGCGAAAAAGCTTGCTGTCAGTTCAACAAAATCTATGACTGGACATCTATTAGGTGCGGCTGGAGCTATTGAAGCCGTTTATTGTGTGAAAGCCATTGAACATCAAATAGCACCTCCTACCCTTAATTTGGAAAATCCGAGTCCCGAATGTGATTTGAATTATGTTCCTCATATTCCTCAGGCAATGAAAATTGACTATGCCATGTCGAATTCCTTTGGTTTTGGTGGAACAAACGCTACACTCATCTTTAAAAAGATTTGAGCCCAAGCATGAACAATTTAATATATGTAGGATCCGATCACGCGGGGTATTGCTTCAAGTTAGCTTTTTTAGACCAAATAAAAAAAAAATTCCCTGAAATGGTCTGGCAAGATGTGGGTTGTCATAGCGAGGGGTCGTGTGATTATCCTGAGTTTGCCGAGAAAGTAGCCGACAGTGTAGTTAAAAACTCAGCTCGAGGAATTTTAATTTGTGGTTCGGGTATTGGAGTGGCTATAGCGGCCAATAAAATACCTGGAATTAGAGCTGTTGCTGTGTGGGACACCATCTCTGCTAAACTCTCGAAGGAACATAACAATACCAATGTGATCACTTTTGGAGCAAGACTGATAACTTTAGAAACTGCGGTTGAGGCAGCTTCTAGCTGGTTGAAAACCGAATTTGCGGGTGGGCGACACCAACGACGAATTGATCTTATTACAGCCTTGGAGAAAAAACATGGAGCATCTTAGAGAGACTGATCCCGTTATCGCAGGCTTTATTCAGGAAGAGCTGTACAGGCAGCAAAATTCATTAGAACTGATTCCCAGTGAAAACATCGCCTCAAGAGCCGTAATGGAGGCTCAGGGAACAGTCCTTACAAATAAATATGCGGAAGGCTATCCCGGAAAACGGTATTACGGAGGCTGCGAGTTTGTTGATAAAGTTGAAGCTTTAGCGATAGAGCGAGTCTGCCAATTATTTGGGGCCGATTTTGCTAATGTTCAGCCCCATTCAGGGAGCCAGGCCAATATGGCTTCCTACCTAGCTCTCTTGTCTCCAGGGGATACCATTTTGGGCATGAATCTATCTCACGGAGGCCATTTAACTCATGGTCACCCAGTTAATTTCTCTGGGCTTTTATTTAAGGTGGTTTCTTATGGAGTCAGGCCAGATACTCATCTGATTGATTATGATGAGGTCAGAGACTTAGCCCACAAGCACAAGCCTAAACTTATTATTGCAGGGGCCAGTGCCTATTCCCGTATTATTGATTTTGAAAAATTGGGTGTGATAGCCAGAGATGTGGGAGCCTTCTTCCTTGTGGACATGGCCCATATCGCTGGATTGGTAGCCGCAAAATTACATCCTACCCCTGTGGGGCATGCCGATATTGTCACGAGTACAACCCATAAAACACTCAGAGGGCCAAGAGGGGGAATTATTCTTTTTAAAGAACCTCAAAAGGCAAAGATTAACTCTAGAATTTTTCCTGGAATTCAAGGGGGGCCGTTAATGCATGTGATTGCGGCTAAGGCCGTAGCATTTAAAGAGGCCATGAGCCCTGAGTTTCGAGACTATCAAGTTCAAGTGGTTAAAAATTGTAAAAGTTTGGCAGAACACCTTCTTGGAGAGGGTTTTACTCTGGTGAGTGGGGGAACGGATAATCATCTTATCCTGATTGACTTGCGTAACAAGGGGATCACGGGTAAAGAGGCCGAGGAGCGTTTAGATCGCGTGGGACTCACGGCCAATAAAAATACGGTTCCTTTTGAAACTGCAAGTGCATTTGTCACCAGTGGTATTCGAATTGGAACCCCTGCAATAACTACTCGAGGGCTTAAAGAGTCGGAAATGGCTTGGCTAGCTAAGTCTATTTCAAGAGTTATTTCGGATTATAGTGAGTCCACTGTGAAGCAGGTAAAAGGGGAAGTGATGGAGTTATGCCGTCGATTCCCTATCTATAGTGAATTATGAAATCAACACGTAGGAAAAATAGAATCGAAGCTCTTCAGGTTTTGTTCCAGCTGGATCTTAATCAAGAACTCTCTATTCAAAAGGCGCTTAAACACTTTGAAGATTTTTACTCATTAGATAAAAAACAGGTGGATGAGTTCACCCACCGTTTAGTGATGGGCGTTACTGAAAAGCTTGAAAGTATTGATACTGTTCTCAAGGAAGCATCTGAAAATTGGCGACCAGATCGCATGGCAGCAGTGGATAGAAATGCACTTCGATTAGGTGTTTATGAGATTCTTTTTTGTGATGATATTCCGGCTACAGTTTCTATTAATGAAATGATTGAAGTTGCAAAGCAGTTTGGGTCGGAGAGTAGTCCAAGCTTTATTAACGGAATATTAGATAAAATTCGGCAGTTGAATCCCAATCCTAATAAAGCCAAGTAGTCTTAAAAATGAAACCCACTGATGAGGAAGGCTTTATGGCTGAAATTGTTAGAGTGACACTGGACAATAATCCCGAAGCCTTAGGAACTTTTGAAGTTGACGGTGTGGTGGTGTTGGTAGAACCGAAGAGTCAGCAAGACTGGAGCAATGAGAGTCTTCGTTGCTTGGATTGGACATTAAACCATCAACTTCGTCGCGCTCTTGAGAAGATGGGGGAACTGCCCGTTTTTGTGCCTTCAATGAATAAGATAAAAGCTCCATATGTGGTATTATGTTCGGCAATGAGTGGTAAAAAAAGTTTGGAACAAAATTGTCAGACCCTGGCTTTAAAGTCTCTAGCGATTATCTCTGAAAAGGGTCAACTTCCCTCTGAGTGGTGTGAATGGACCTGTCAGGGACTTACCTCTATCTATCTTTGTGAGGTTAGAGATCAAGAGCAAGGTGAGCGTAATTGAGCTCAAGTCATAAAAATCGTCCTACGATCTCTTTGGAACAAAAAGAGAAAGTTTTGATGGTGGGAATGCAGCTCTCTGGGGAAACTACACAGGAAATTGAAAGTAGTTTAGCCGAACTTAATCGCTTAATTGATACCTTAGGGGGGGAGGTTACTCACTCCTTAATTCAAAAAAAGGATAAACCCCATCCAGCGATGTATGTCGGTACAGGTAAAGCAGAAGAGATTGGTCAGTTAGTTAAAGAGCATGGTTGTTCCATTGTGGCGTTTGATAATGAACTTACGGGAACCCAACAGAAAAATTTAGAAAAGGTCTTCCAGTGTCGCGTTGTCGATCGAACCGGTGTTATTCTTGAAATCTTCTCGAAACACGCGCGAACCAAAGAGGCCAAGAATCAGGTCGAACTCGCAAGTCTTGAGTACCTTGCGACCCACTTAACACGCCGATGGACCCACTTAGAACGGCAAAAAGGGGGGATTGGTTTAAAAGGGGTCGGTGAAAGACAGATTGAGTTGGACCGACGTTTGATTCGAAATCGTATTTCCCGTCTCAAAGAAGAGATGGCTCATACAGCGACAGAGAGACAGATTCAGCGTGCTCATCGAGGGGATAAGTTCCTTCGTGTGGCCATTGTGGGATATACCAATGCAGGGAAATCTACTCTTATGAACAATTTGACGACCAGTCAGGTTTATGTAGACGATCGATTGTTTGCGACCTTAGATTCGACTGTTAAAGTTATAGATCCGAAAACCCGTCCTCCGATTCTATTGAGCGATACTGTGGGGTTTATTGATAAATTGCCCCATAGTTTGGTGGCTTCATTTCGTTCGACACTGGCAGAGGTTCTTGAGGCAGATCTTTTACTTCACGTAGTCGATCTTTCTTCGGAGAGCTATTCTCGTCATCTGGAAGTGACGACAAAGGTACTGGATGATATTGGGGCGGGTTCGAAACCTACTATGTGGGTATTTAATAAAGCTGATCTTGTGCAAGAGGTCTTTTTGCCGAAGATATTAGAACGAAAATATATTGATAGCCTTGTCGTATCTTCATTGAATCCTGAAGACATGAAGAGGTTAAGAAATACTATTTTTGGATACTTCGAAAGGGACATGATCGAACTTGAAATTGTAATTTCTTATGAGAACACATGGTTGCAATCTCAAATTCATGAGTACTCTAAAGTGTTAAAGAAAGAGTATTTAGAAGAGGGGGCTAAGTTTAAAATTCGAATCATGCGTTCGACTGCGAGTTGGTTAAAATTGATTGAGGAACCTAAGACTCCATGAAGCTCGCTGTACTCCGACAACTTCCTATGAGGATCCTCTATGAGTGAAATAGATCTCCAAATTTATGTCATATCTGATGGAACCGGGGAAACCGCAGATCAGATGATTAAAGCAGCTCTTTTGCAATATGTGAGAGAGGGATTAAAAATTATTAGGTTTAAGAATATTCGGACCGAAATTCAGGTGAGATCAATTTTTGAGGAGGCTCACGCGGTTAACGCCATTGTGGTTTACACTGTGGTTTCAGACAATCTTAGAAAATTCATCGATTCAATAAGTCAACAGACCGGGGTACCCACAGTGGATCTGTTAGGCCCTCTGCTTGAAAAACTTTCTAGGTATCTTAAGAAGAACCCTCAATCTCAGCCTGGGTTGTTTCATCAGGTTAACGAGAATTATTTTAAGAGGATTGAAGCCATTGAATTCACTGTAAAACATGATGATGGCAAATATGCGGACAGCCTAGATCGTGCAGATATTATTTTAGTCGGTCTTTCAAGAACCTCCAAAACTCCTTTGAGTGTTTATTTATCTTATAAGGGATGGAAGGTTGCGAATGTTCCGTTAGTTAAGGACATCGAGCCTCCCCCAGAATTGTTTCAGACCGATCAAAGAAAAATTATTGGGCTACTTATCGATCCCGAGACACTGGCAAAAATTCGAAGAGAGCGATTGGTTAAAATGGGGGAGAGCCCCAGTGGTGATTATGCCAATCTCAATCACGTAATTGCGGAGATAGATTTTTGCAAAGATCTTTTTAGACGAAATCGCCGGTGGCCTGTATTTGATATTACTGGAAAAGCACTTGAGGAAACTGCAAGCGAAGTTGAAAAGGTGATTAAGAGTGCGCTACCCGAAAAGTGGGGCCACGTAACGTGATTTAATCTGTCATGGGATCAAAACTTGAATTTAGATTATAGCTTGGTAGAAGCTATCTAGAAGACACCTTCTGCCAAGCTACATTCTAAGCTCTTTTTCAAGAGCATTGGGGGGTAGGGACGAGGCAAACCTTTAAAAATTTTCACTTCAAAATCCTCTCAAAAGCTTAATTGAACTCTTCGCTTCCACATCTAGTTACATTACTTTTTTGTATCGGTTTATCTCGTCGCAGTGTCTAGTAAAGCAACTCGAGTGCCATTTAAAATAGCTTTGTAGTTTCAATAGCATACTGATGGTGGGTGTCTTAAATTTTGATATTGAGAAGAGCTTACTAAGAAAATAGAACAATATTAGGATGTTAGGTATGGTAACTAAACTGTGCTTACTGTTTTAAAGATGAGCATTCACTCGAAGTTTTCTGAGCTTTTGGAATAAAAAGTAATTTTAATTATCTCCGAGTTTGCATGATTTTAAGTCTGAAATACTAGATAGAAATTCTCCAGGGCACGAAATATTCTGAGCCCTGGAGAGAAAGATAAGATTCTACTTGCAAATTATGGTGCTGTCCTCGTCGTAAGCTTGAATATGCGTTGTTCCCTGAATGAAGAACACCCCCACTGGGTTTCCACCAGGATAGTGAACAACCTCAGTGATTTTCAGTTCTTTTACTTTGTAATAATCTATTGAAAGGTCTTCCCCTTCGCTGTTGTTTCGCAGGTTATTTACCGCATCTAGAGTATTCTTTATATCTAAACCTTCTTCTTCTCTCTTATTAGCAATTTTCTTTGCGGCGATAATAATCTGCTGTTTGATCAATGTGGGGAGCTCTTGAATTTTGGAGTCTTTTGCCGTTCCCAAGTCAATCCTATTTAGCAGTTTCCATTTTCCATCTTCTTTAAAATTGGTTAAGCCGCATTTCGAACCAAGTTTGTTCGTTGCCATTGCAGACAGAGAACCGATCGAGATAAGAACTAATAATAATTGTTTCATGACTATAGTCTCCTTTGTTTTTTCGTGAACACTCCCGATAAAAATCTTATTTTGACGAGTCGACATTCACTATCAATTGCCAGTCCCCTTCTTCACGAAGAAGAGTGTTTTATCAATATGCGAACTAACGTATCGTGTCAATTCCTTGCGTGAAATTCGGCAAATTGGGTAGGGCGTAATGCCTATTTAGTGAGGCAAGCGAGAACAAGGATGCATAATACTATCGTGGATTATCAAAAAAATTTTCTGTTAAACTCGTTCCTACATCAATCGATTTCGCCCCAAATAGTCGTTGTGAGTGGCGATAAAAAATTGCAGTGCCTTAGTAACCAGTTCGTCGAGTGGTATTTTTGTGTTTTTTTCCATCTCTTTTAAATCCTGAACGATGTGTTCCTTGATTGTTACGCTGAGTTGTGTCGGTTTGTTTGATGGGGCTGTTTTGTTTGTCATGGTTTTAATATGATAACTTCTTACCTAAATCGGTCAAGCTTCTTAGTCTGATTTTTAGCGCTTGATGAACAGAACTTTAGAGAAAAGTCTGGTATGATAGGGACCTTAAGATAAGATCTCAGTAAGAATAGATTGGCGTTATGAAAATTAATCCTGATGAAATCAAAACAAAATTGCAGCGCGTTTTTAGAACGGTATCGCTATCGTTTCTTGGAGTTTTTATTTTGATGGTAGTTTTTGGATTGGGGATTTTATCTTATTTAACAAACACACTCCCTGACGTGAATAAACTTAAAGGTTTTCAACATGTGAAAGCCACAGAGGTTTATTCCGATGAAGGTCGGAAAATTGGCGAGTTTACGACAGAGCGGCGCTATCCTTTTTTATTTGAGAGTCTTCCCAAATATGTCATCCAGGCTTTTTTGGCCGCTGAGGATGCGAAGTTTTATGAGCATCATGGAGTTGATTTTAATGGCATTGGTCGGGCGGTTTTTTCAAATGTCGCCAGAGGAAGGTTTGCTCAAGGGGGAAGTACTATTACTCAGCAGGTCGCTCGAGCCCTATTATTATCTACAAAAAAGAAAGAGATTACTCGGAAAATTAGAGAGATCGTTTTGGCATGGCGGATGGAAAAGAGCCTTTCTAAGAATGAGATCTTAAATCTCTATTTGAATGAAATATTTTTGGGACATGGCTCTTACGGTGTGGCCTCCGCGGCTCGAAATTACTTTGGAAAAAAGGTTGAGCAGTTAACATTAGGTGAAGCCTCAATGCTAGCAGGTCTTCCCCAAAGGCCTAATGAATGGAATCCAATTAAAAATCCTCATTTGGCTAAACGCCGTCAAGCCTATGTTTTAAAGCGAATGGTTGAGGAAAAATTTATCTCTATTGAACAGAAGCAGATAGCCTATTCAGAAATTCTTAAACTGAGAAATCTAGAGGAGCTTAACAATACTGCGGCTCCTTACTTTACGGAATATGTTCGACAGTACTTAATGGCTAAGTATGGTTCTGAACAAATATTGAGTCAGGGGTATCGTGTCTACACTACAGTTAAATATGACTTTCAAAAATCGGCTGAGAAGTCAGTTGACCGAGGTGTTAGAGAAGTTGATAAGCGTCTTGGATGGCGTGGAATTGTAGAGCATCTTGAAGATCCTGCGATGCAAGAAGGCTTTATTCGCAATACTCATAAGACTGTAGTTGAGAATTTAAACCCGGTCAGATTGCTTTATCCCGAGGCTGAGAGTGGTGCTAAAGGTTTAGAGTACGACTTGAGATCTTATTATGAAAAAAATAGTCGTTATTTCGGGTTTACTCCTGTCTCTGAAGGCCAACTTTATAAAGCGATTGTAAGCGAGGTTCGAGATGACAAAAATGTGGCCTTTGTTCGTGTAGGTCAAACTGCACTTGTTCTTCCTATAACTTCAGTCAGTTGGGTAAAGTTGGAAGGGCAGCCTTTAAAACATTTGTCTCAGATCATCAAGCAGGGGGACATTATCTATGTAAGAGTTGATAAAATCGATAAAAAGACTGAGTACGCTTCCGTTACGCTTGAGCAAGAACCAGAAGTTCAAGGGGCTTTATTGTCCTATGAGGTTCAGAACGGCTTTGTGAGAGCTATGGTAGGAGGAACTGATTTTACCAAGAGTAAGTTTAATTGCGCCCTGCAAGCCAAGAGACAAGTAGGTTCTACTTTCAAACCGCTGCTCTATGCAGCTGCATTCGACAAGGGATTCTCGCCTGCTTCGATGGTGACCGACTCTCCGATTGTATTTAAAACTGAGGGTAAAACAGAGGCTCAGACTGTGGGGGCAACAGAAGAGGAATGGAAGCCTCACAATTACGGAAATAAGTTTGAGGGGGATATTCTTTTAAGAACAGCCATTATTCGATCGATGAATATTCCGACTGTTAAACTGCTGAATGAGATTGGTGTGGATTACGCCATTCAATATGCAAGGACCTTAGGAATCGCTTCGCAGCTTCCTAGAGATCTCACCATTGGTTTAGGCTCTTGGTCTAGTAGTCTTGAAGAGCTGATGAGAGCTTATGCGATCTTTCCCAGACTGGGTAAGCCATTAGCTTTGCGATACATTAAGCGAGTAGAAGACAGCGAAGGAAAGGTTATTGAGGCTTTTTCTGATGTTTCTGAAGTGGAATCTGTTGAATCGTATAAATCTTTAGAGGCGGGGGGAGTTTTTGGGGATGTGAAAACTAGTTCAGAGAAAACACCGATAGAAGAAAATATTCCCACATTGCCCCCTGGCCATGTGATTTCATCTCAAACAGCTTATGTCATGACCGATGTTCTTAAGGGGGTTATTCGTGATCCTCAAGGCACCGGTCATGCCGCGGGAGTTGTTTCCCGTCAGATTGCGGGAAAAACTGGAACTTCAAATGATCATCGAGATGCCTGGTTTATCGGGTACACTCCCACTTTAATGAGTGGTGTTTGGATTGGATATTTGAAGGACAAAACCCTGGATATTGGGGAGACAGGCGGGAAGGCAGCCGCTCCAATTTGGGCCGATTATATGCGAGTAGCGACTCAGCAGGCTCCTAATATTGATTTTCCGATCCCTGACGATGTCGTATTTGCGTATATAGACCGCAGTACGGGGAGGCTCGCCGGTCCTGGAACTTCGAATCGAGTTAGGGTGGCTTTTAAAGTGGGAACGGTTCCCAATTCCAATGGCGATAATATTCTAAGGGTGGGTGAGCCTGGGGTTAGAGGGACTGCGACTGGAATGAGTCAGGGTTTAAACCCTTCTACCGAGCCTTTAAATCGTAGTGAGCCTACTCATAAGCCAGCTGAAGATGAAGAGACATCCGATTTTATTAGACAGGAATTTCAGTAAGAATCCAAACTATTTGGAATGATTCACAAACTTAAAATACTCCCCCGTAAAAAAGTCACCTCTTATCTTGTGTTAATCCAAAAGACCTGCTAAAACATCCCCATCTTCTGTGTATTAGTTGTGAAAGCGGGCAGTGCCCGCTTTTTGTTTATTAGTAACTAGGGAGTGTTAACAGAATGGAGTCGATAAGAAAATCGGAAGTAGAATTTAAGATTCTTGCATTGTGCGAAGAATTTCTTAAAGAAACTGCTTTTAGAGTCTTAGACGTAGATGCTCGAGTCGCTTCAAGTTCGTTGATACGTATATTTATTGATAAATCTGGCACAGAAAACGGGCCTTCTCTCGAAGAGGTCGCGGAGTTAAGTCGAAAGCTGGATCCTCTGATCGAAGCTTCTAACTTCACTCAGGGCTCATATAATCTGGAAGTCTCTTCTCCCGGATTAGATCGAAGATTGAGACTGTCTACCGATTTTGAAAAAGAGGTCGGAAAAGAGATCTCTCTCAATTTGTACGAGAGTGTGCCTGGTATTGGAGCTAATGTGAAAGGTTTGTTGGTTAAAGTTGAAAATAACCAACTAAACATTGCTCAAGGAACCAAGAACAGGAAAGAATTTGAAATTCCTTTTCAAAACATCAAACGAGCTAACAAAGTTTGGGATTTTGAAATCAAAGGAAGTAAATAAAAGGAAGTAGTTATGGCATCAGAGTTAGCTAGAGTTATTGAACAGGTTGAAAAAGATAAAAGTATCGATAAAGCGATTTTGATTGAAGCGTTAGAATCCGCCTTAGTAATGGCCGCGAAGAAAAAGTACGGCATTGATAAAGAGATTGAAGCCCATTTTAATGAAGACTTAGGGGAGATTGAGCTTTTCCAGTTTAAAACCGTGGTGGAAGAGGTTGATGACGAAGCCACCGAAATCTCTTTTGAAAATGCTAAGGAACTCGATCCTGATGTAACCGCAGGGGATAGTATTGGGGTTAAACTGGACACTAATCAGTTTGGTAGAATTGCAGCTCAGACCGCAAAACAGGTTATTATTCAAAAAGTAAGAGATGCTGAGCGAGATATTATTTATAACGAATTTAATATTCGTAAGGGTGAAGTTGTAAACGGTGAGTGCCGACGAGTTGAAAAGGGCTGTGTCGTGGTAAATCTTGGAAGAACCGATGCTATTCTGCCCACTAGGGAACAGATTCCTGGTGAAACTTTCAGAACTCATGATCGGGTTACTGGGTACTTAATTGATGTTCAACAAACACCTAGAGGTCCTAAAATTGTTCTTTCCAGGACCTGCCCGGAGTTGTTGATTCAGTTGTTTAAGCAAGAGGTTCCAGAAGTAAGTGAAGGAATCGTACAGATTAAGAGCGCCGCACGAGAGCCTGGTATGAGAGCTAAAATTGCGGTTACTTCGACGGACTCTGATGTTGATCCCGTAGGAGCCTGCGTTGGAGTTAAAGGTTCAAGAGTTCAAAATGTAGTTCAAGAACTACGTGGTGAAAAGATTGATATTGTTCCGTGGGAAGAGGACGAAACGCGATTTGTGTGTAATGCATTATCCCCTGCTGAAGTCATCAAAGTAAGAGTGGATGAGGATAATCACTCAATGGATATCGTGGTGGAGGACAGTCAGTTGTCTTTAGCTATTGGAAAACGGGGTCAAAACGTGAAGCTGGCCTCAATGTTAACCGGCTGGAAGTTGGATATCGTATCTGAAACTAAAATGGCTCAACGACAAGATGATGCTAAAGATCTTCTCAAAATTATTGAAGGTGTTAACGACACTTTAGCTCAGAGCTTGTATCAGTATGGTTTTACCATTGAGCAGTTGGCTAATAATGATGTTGCAGTCATTGCAACGGTTCCCGGATTTAATGAGGAAAAAGCTAAGGATGTACAAGGAAAAGCCAAAGAATTAATTGCTTCAGGTAAGTATAGCGAAGCTAAAGCGAAACAGTTTGAAGCTGCAAAAGCGACTCAAATGAGCGGCGGAAAACGAAGTAAAAATAATTTAGATGAACAATTAAAAGCTGAAATGAAAGCTCTTCAGGAAAAAGAAAAAACTGAAGCTAATGCGAACATGGAAGCTTCTGGTGAGGATGTAAATAAATCCTAAAAAATAAAGGACGAATGAGTACTAAATTAAAAGTATATGAACTCTCAAAAGAACTCAGCATGGATGGACAGCATTTAGTAGATCTTGCCCAAAGGCTAGGTATTGACGTCAAAAACACGATGAGTATTCTCGGTACTGAAGAGGTTCGAACGATTCGCGAGCATCATCGAAAAAATAAGGGGCTCACCAAAACCTCAGTTTCGGCAGTTCCTGCTAAACCAGCAGTGACAGAGAAACGAGTTGGGACCACGGTGATTCGTCGTCGTTCAGCTAAGGCTGTTGAAGAATCTCCTGTGGTTGAGGCAGAACCCAGTGCTCCTGTAGTTGTCGAGTCGATAGCAGAAGTTTCGGAGATAATGGTTCCAATAGAGGAATCTCCAGAGGTTGAAATCACTGCTACTGAAACTGTCGAAGTGGAAAAAGATATTCAGGAAGAGCTCATTCAAATTCAGGAAAGTACGGTAGAGGTAGCAATTGTTGAAGTGGCTAAACCGGAAGAGGAAAAAATTGTAATCGCGGCAAAACCTGTAGTCGAAGTGGTTGCTCCTAGACCTAAAAGGTTCTTTCCCTCCATTATTAAAAAGGTTGCGACTGAGGAGTATTTGGGAGCTAAGGTGGGGCCCAAAATTGAGAAGATTAAAAGAGATTCAAAGCCAGCACCTGCAGTTAAAACTCTTCCCGGTGCAAAGCCTGCTGTAACGCCCCAGGGGCCTGCTTCTACTGGAATTCTATCGAAACGTGTTAAAGAAGTGGACTTTGCGGTAGCAGCACAAGAAGTGGCTAAGGAGCAAGGAAAACGCCGTCTACTTGAGCGACAAAATACCGTTTTTAAGAGTGCTGATTTCTTAAAAAGAGAATTGGTTCACTCAACCAGGAGAAAGAAAGGAACGGTGAGTCGTCCTGCGATGAAAACTCAAATTACAACTCCAAGCGAACATAAAAGAGTTGTCGAGATGGGGGCCACTATTGCTGTAGGCGAGTTTTCAAAACAGGTAAGCCAAAAAGCCGGTGCCATCATTGCCAAATTGATGGGTATGGGTGTGACAGCTTCAATTAATGAAAATATCGATCATGATATCGCTTCGCTTTTAGCACAAGAACTAGGTTTCGAAGTTAAGCAAAATGTATTCAAAGAGGAAGAGTTTATTCCTCAGGTAGCCGTTGAAGAAGGCCAGATGAGATCTCGAGGTCCTGTGGTGACTATTATGGGGCATGTTGACCATGGTAAAACCTCGCTTCTTGATGCCATAAGGAAAACTAAGGTGGCTGCTGGCGAAGCAGGTGGAATTACACAACATGTGGGTGCCTATACTGTAAATCTCTCTAAGGGAAAAATTACCTTTGTGGACACTCCTGGCCATGAAGCCTTTACTGCGATGAGAGCTCGAGGGGCCAAGGTCACTGACATCGTAATTTTAGTGGTTTCAGCTGTAGATGGGGTAATGCCTCAGACGTTAGAATCTATCAATCACGCTAAAGCTGCGAATGTTCCCATCATCGTTGCGGTGAATAAGATAGATCTTCCCGATGGAAACCCTGATCGTATTAAACAAACACTAGCTGGCCATGGATTGTCCCCTGAGGAATGGGGTGGGGATACAATCTATGTTCCTGTCTCTGCTAAGATAGGAAAAGGGCTTGATATACTCTTAGATAACATCCTTCTCCAGGCAGAAATGATGGAGCTTAAAGCTAATTATGATACCCCAGCTCGAGGTGTCGTGATTGAATCCCGTTTGGATAAAAACCGGGGAGCCATTGCTTCAGTTTTAGTTCAACATGGAAAATTAGTTACGGGGACCCATTTAGTCTCTGGAACGTGTTACGGCAAAATTCGTGCAATGACAAACCCTGAAGGGGCCAGAGTTACCGAGGCGTTGCCTAGTGAACCAGTTGAGATTCTTGGCTTACCCGCCGTTCCTGCTGTCGGCGATGAGTTTTTTGTCATGACGGATGAGAAATCAGCGAAAGAACTTGTTGAGGCTAGAATGCTAAAAGCTAAACAACAAGCTATAGAAAATAAGCCAAAACTAACTCTTGAAGATATGATGAACGCTTCAGCAGGTCCCGATAAGGAGCTGCGAATTATTCTTAAAGCAGATGTTGCGGGCTCAACCGAAGCCCTTAAAGAATCTTTAAATAAATTTACTTCAGAGAAAGTAAAGTTAAAAATTCTTCACACAGGAACCGGTGGAATTAACGAGAGTGACGTGATGCTGGCTGCAGCTAGTGAAGCTGTTATTTTAGGATTCAATATTCGACCTGATATTAAAGCGCAGCGAATGGCTGAACAAGAAGGCGTTCAGATTAAGACCTACAGTATTATTTATGATCTTCTTGAGGATATTAAAAGATTGGCCGAAGGTCTTCTGTCTGCCGAGATTAAGGAACGTGTTATCGGAAGAGCTGAGATCCGCAGCGTCTTTAATATTCCGAAAATTGGAGCCATTGCCGGTAGTGCAGTTATTGATGGTAAGGTAACTCGTGGATGCTACTTGCGACTTCTTAGAGATAATCGCGTGGTTTATGAAGGGAAGCTGTCGAGCCTTAAGCGGTTTAAAGAAGATGTTAAAGAGGTTGCGACTGGATTCGAATGCGGTATTGGGCTTGAGAACTTTAATGATCTGAAACTTGGAGATCAATTCGAGGCTTTCTTAAAAGAGGAAGTAAAAAGTTCTCTTTGAGATTTAGTAGGGTGGTAGTTGTATGAGTTCTCGAAGAACTAAGCAGATGGGCTCTTTAATACAAGAGACTTTGGCCCGCCTGTTGTTGAAGCAGGTCTCTGATCCTAGGCTTCAGAATATCGTAGTAACGGAAGTTCAAATGTCCTCTGATCTTAAAGTGGCTCGTGTGTATTTCACGAAAAATGAAGTAGAGGCGGGATGGCAGGAAAAAGAAGCTCTTCAGGGCTTTAAAAAAGCCTCTCCCTATTTAAGGAAAATGGTTGGAGAAAATCTAGAATTGAGAAGTGTTCCGGAGTTACGCTTTGAGAGGGATAATCATAACGAAGAGTTAAATCGTCTTTTGCATCTTATTGAAACTGAGGGGCGAGCTAAGCCGTCAGCTGAAGAGTGAGAATAAACAGGAACTAAAATATTTTTTATGGATGAAGCAGTTTTAATTATCGATAAATCCGTAGGACCCTCAAGTTTTGATGTGGTTCGAAAGGTTAGAAATTTCGTTAAAATCAAAAAGGTCGGACATGCGGGAACATTGGATCCTTTTGCGACTGGAGTCTTGGTCCTTTTGACGGGTCGAGCAACTAAATTATCTAACGCTCTTATTAATGCAGATAAGCGCTATCAAGCTGTTATTAAGTTGGGGGAATCTACCGATTCCATGGATTGTACTGGAAAGGTGGTTGAAACGCTTGCCGTGCCCACATTAACCCAGGCGCAGGTAGAGGCGGTTCTTAAATCTTTTCAGGGAGAGTGGCATCAAATTCCGCCGATGTTTAGCGCGAAAAAGGTTCAAGGGGTTAGACTCTATGAACTAGCCCGAAAGAACATCTCAATTCCTAGAGAATCCATTCCGGTTCAGTTATATGAACTCAAACTTTTGTCTTTGGATAATCAATTTTTGAAGTTCGAAGTCCATTGTTCCAAAGGGACCTACATTCGGAGTTTGGCCGATGAAATAGCTAGAAAACTCGAAACGGTGGGGCATCTAGTGGAGTTACGAAGGCTTAGTTGTGGAGGGTTTTCTTTGGATGATAGTTTTACGGTTGAACAATTGATAAATGAACAAACTGACTGGAAAACCCAAGGATACCGTAATTATGTGAAATTATTGAGCTCTGAAAGCGCAGTTCAAACACATAAACCGACAAAGCCGAGAGAGATGGAATACTCTAGAAGTTTCGAAAGGGCTGAATTGAGCGGTGGTGGGCAGGGAATAAACAGGTTTCAATCTAGCCATTTGCCAAGACAAATTAACAATGATATGAGCATCCTAAATTAAAAGGAATAACAGAGGGATAAACGTTGAGTCTATTAAAGGAAAAAAAGACAGAGCTTATCAAAAACCATAAACTTCATGACGGTGATACCGGATCGCCTGAAGTACAAGTCGCACTTTTAACTGAGCGAATTAATAGTTTGACGCCACATTTTAAGTTTCACAAGAAAGACCATCATTCACGACGTGGTCTACTAATGCTTGTGAGTTCCAGGCGGCGTCAGTTGGACTACTTAAAAAAAGTAGACTCCACTCGCTATCAAAAGCTCATTGAGCGATTAAATATCAGAAAATAGTTTCCTACGGCTTAGGACTATTTTTCTTAAAAAATATTAAGGGAGACAACAATGGGTGTCGTCGAAGTTAGTGCCAACTATGGGGGGCGTGTATTAACGCTCCAAACTGGTAAGTTAGCTAAACAGGCGGATGCATCGGTTTTAGCGACTTGCGGTGAAACGGTAGTGCTAGTCACTGTAGTATCGAGTCACAAATTAGGAGAAAACCAAGACTTTTTTCCTTTGACTGTAGATTTTCAAGAAAAGTATTACTCGGCAGGAAGATTACCAGGGGGCTTTTTTAAACGAGAAGCAAAACCTTCTGATCGAGCCACTTTATCAGCTCGATTGATAGATCGACCCTGTCGACCTCTTTTTCCTGAAGATTACCTCTATGAGACCAACGTCGTGGCTACTGTTCTTTCAGTGGATGGAGTCAACGAACCTGACTATTTAGCCTCAATTGCTGCCAGTGCAGCTCTACATATTTCTGATATTCCTTTTAACGGTCCAGTGGGAACTCTGAGAGTGGGATATTTAAATGACCAATGGGTCGCTAATCCCCCTCCAGCGGAAATGGTTAATAGCAAAATTGACCTATTAGTCTCTGGTGTTAAGACCGGGGTTGTAATGGTTGAAGGAAGCGCCAAAGAAGCCTCTGAAAAAGAGATGATGGACGCTATAGATTTTGCTCACAATGAAATGAAGATTGTATTCGATCTTCAAGATGAATTGAAAGCTAAGGCTGGAACAGAAAAGCGTGAGTATGAAACGCCTCTTCGTGATGAAGCTCTGAAAACTGAAATCAGAAAGTTTAGCTGGAGTGATTTAGAAAAAGCTTTTGCGATTAAAGAAAAATTAAATCGCTATGAAGCTCTAAGTACAGTTAGCAAAAAAGTAACTGAGAAGTTCGCAACTAAAGAACCTAAGACTGACCAGGATAAAAAACGAAACAAACTTGTTGGGCTGTATTTTGAAGAGGTTAAAGCAGCTTACGCCAGAGAAAAAACGGTTAATACTAAAGCTCGTATCGACGGAAGACCTTTTAATGAAATTCGTCCGATCACTTGTGAAACAGGTTTATTACCTCGAGTTCACGGTTCAGCACTGTTTACCCGTGGCGAAACCCAGGTATTAGCTACTGTGACTCTAGGAACTGCTGATGATGAGCAAAAGATTGATTCTATTAGTGGCGTGTATAACAAAAGTTTTCTACTCCACTATAACTTTCCTCCCTTCTCGGTAGGTGAAGCTAGACCTCTTCGTCCGCCAGGAAGAAGAGAGATTGGACACGGATTTTTAGCTGAGAGAGCTCTTGCTTTTGTCATTCCCCCCAAAGAAAAGTTCCCATATACGGTGAGAATTGTATCCGAAGTATTGGAATCTAACGGAAGTTCGTCCATGGCTACTGTCTGCAGTGGTTCCTTAGCGCTAATGGATGCCGGGGTTCCTGTGCCTAAGCCAGTGGCTGGGGTTGCGATGGGATTAATTAAAGAGGGCGACAAAATTGCTGTTCTTTCAGATATCCTTGGCGATGAAGACCATTTAGGCGATATGGATTTTAAAGTCTGTGGTACTGCCGATGGTGTTACGGCTTTCCAAATGGATTTAAAAATCGGTGGAGTCAGTCGCGAAATTATGGAGAGTGCCTTAGCGCAAGCTAGAGAAGGTCGACTTCATATTCTTACTAAGATGGCAGAAGCCTTAACTGAGGCTCGTTCTAACTTCTCAAAATATGCTCCTCGCATCTTTACCGTGAAGGTAAAACAGGACAAAGTCAGAGAAGTTATCGGTTCGGGTGGTAAAGTTATTCGAAGCATTATTGAGAGAACTGGAGTTAAGATTGATATCGAGGACGACGGAACCATTCATATTGCGTCTGCCGATGAAACCAGTGCTCAAAAAGCAATTGATATCATTAATCAGATTGTTGAGGAGCCTGAAGCTGGAAAGGTTTATGAAGGGAAGATTACCCGAATCGCAGATTTCGGTGCTTTCGTTGAAATTATTCCTGGGACCGAAGGGCTCTGTCATATCTCTGAACTAGAGCACTTTAGAGTTCGTCAAGTTGAAGACGTGGTTAAAATGGGAGATATCATTCAAGTTAAATGTCTTGAAGTTGATCCCTCTGGAAAAATTAGACTTTCACGTAAAGCACTTCTAACTAAAGAGGCACCACCTGCAGTAGCCCCAACCCCAAGAGCTGAAGGTTCTCCTTCTGAAGACCATCCGAGTGATGAAGATCGCGGAAATCGTATTGACGCTAGATCCGATCGAGGTGATAGAGGCAGAGATCGTGATCGCGGAGGGGACAGAGATAGATTCCGAGGCCCAGACCGAGGTGATCGAGGTCCTAGACGCGAACATTCCGAACGAGATAGAGGCGGAGATCGGGGTGGAAGAGGGCCTAGAGAGGCGAGAGATAATCGTGATAGAGAGCCCGACCGAGATAGGTTCCAAGGCGGAGACCGAGGAGATCGTGGTCCAAGACAAGATCGTCCAGAGCGACAAGATCGTGGTCCAAGACAAGATCGTCCAGAGCGACAAGATCGTGGTCCAAGACAAGATCGTGGCTATGCAGCTCGTGAAGACCGCGGAGGTAGGGATCGTGAAGATAGAGGCTATCGAAGAGAACCCGATGATCGTGGATTTAACGCTGACTTCATGGATGAAGATCGTGGTGGCAGATACGGTCGGGATGATGAGGATTAGTCGGTTAGCCCTGTAGTAGTAGGGGAACCCCTTCTTTAAGACAGGGGGACTGGTAGTGCCAGCTCAGCATCGTCCAGCTCAATATAGTAAAGTTCGTTTAAAAAACGGCGCAACGCTTGTAATGGAGCGAAATGAATCTGTTCGTTCTGTTTCAGTGGGCGTTTGGGTTAAAGTAGGCAGTGGAGCCGAAACCCAATCATTTAATGGGGTCAGCCACTTTCTGGAACATATGGTGTTCAAGGGGACTGAGAAGCGCTCAAACCTTGAAATTGCCACCATTCTAGAGTCCCTAGGGGGGGATTTAAATGCTTTCACTGATCGGGAAGTCACCTGTTATCACGCTACCGTTCTCAGTGAACATATCGATATTGCCCTAGATGTCTTAAGTGATCTCACTCTTAAACCCACATTTCCAAAACAAGAAATCGAAAGTGAAAAGAGAGTTCTGCTTCAGGAGCTTTCAATGATCGAAGAGTCTCCCGATGATCAGATTTACGATGTTTTTTTTAGGAATGTGTGGAAAAACCAGCCGCTAGGTCAACCCGTCATTGGAAGTAAGTCTACCATTACGAGCTTTAATAGAGCTACCGCCCTTAAGGTGTTTAAGAAATATTATCACCCTAGTAATATGGTTATTAGTGTGGCGGGCTATATTCACCCTCAACAGATTATTGAAAAGTGTGAAGAGTTATTTGCGTATCGCGAAACAAGGAGTGTGATTCCAAAGCTAAATCAGAAAGTTCTCTATCATGCGATTCACAAAAAAACGATTATGGAGACCGATCAATTGCATTTGATTGTAGGATTTGATGGATTGTCGATGCATGATCCTGACAGATATGCTGCTTTAGTTCTTAATGTCTATTTGGGCGGGGGAATGAGTAGTCGATTATTCCAAGAAATAAGAGAAAAGGCAGGATTGGCCTACAATGTAGACTGTGATTTTATCTCTTTTGCCCAGACAGGGCTCTGTGCGATTTATCTTACTTTAAAACCGAAATCTCTAGGGCAATGTTTAAAAATATTAGGTAAAGAGATTTGTGAAGTCTCGAGCGTTCCCATTTCGCTAGAGGCGTTGAATTCGATAAAAAATCAAATCAAAGGTTCTATTGTGTTGGGTTCAGAACATATGGAATCTCGCCAAGAGAGTTTGGGAAGAAATGAAGTGTTTTTTGGAAGACATTTTACGCCCGAAGAGATTGTGCATGAAATTAAAAATGTAACAGTGGAACAGGTTCAAGCTGTTGCGAAAAGAATTTTTAATCCGTCTAAAGAAAGCACGGTGACATTATCTCGTGTTAAACCTAAACAAAAAGAGGTCTCGATATTTTCATGATTAAAGTTAAGGTTATTAAACTAAATAAACAGGCATTAATTCCTTCTTATATGTCGATGGGGGCTGCGGGTTGTGATGCTCACGCCTGTTTGGAGGCCTCTCTAGTTATTAAGCCTGGAGAGAGATTTGCGGTTCCTACAGGTTTGAGTGTTGAGATTCCTGAAGGCTACGAAATTCAAGTTAGACCCAGAAGCGGATTGGCTTTTAAAAAGGGACTTACAGTCGTTAATGCTCCCGGAACCATCGACAGTGATTATCGAGGTGAAGTTAAAGTTCTTGTGATCAATTTGGGAAATGAAAACGTTGAAATTGCTTCTCAGGATCGAATTGCCCAGTTAGTGCTACAGAAAGTTGACCAGATTCAATGGCAGGAAGTTGAAAGTCTCAATGCAACTGAGCGTGGGGCGGGTGGGTTTGGAAGTACGGGCGTCACTGCAACTAACTAGTAAAAAAAATATTCCTGATCTTTAAGTTGGGGAAATCTCTCCGATAATGTTTTAATATTCTATCTTTAAATAAAGAGAGTTGCTGCATCCAGATAGGGCTTAGGACCTTAACGGTCAAGGTGCCAGCTCTTAATCTTACAGCCTGAGATTGAGAGGCTGCGGACTCCCCCACATATTTTTCCCAGGATATTAAAGCACGCGTTTCTTCGATCTTTGAGAGTGTCTGAGGGCTTTTATCAAAATAGATAGGAAGAAGCTGAGTTAGAGCTTGAGGGCTTGCTTCGGCACGGAGCCTTCTTCTTGTTTTACTTTGCCGTCTATCCTTTAAACGGTCTGCGTAAAGTTTTTTAAGGTCCTTTTCGACTTCTGATGCCATGGCCGCAAACTAGGCTACTCTTCTTTTAATGTCATACCACTCCGCGAGAAAACGTTTTATCTGAAGGAATAGAATGCTTTTCTCTTCTCTCTTCTAGAAATCAGCTGTCCGTTGAACCCTAGAACTCATCCGTTAACCCTTTGCTACCCAAAATCAACTTACCGATCTGGTACTGGGTTAACTGGTTAGCGCTATAATAGGCGCCATTTCACTTTAGAGGTTTCTGTGCTACCTTTCTCCCATCTCAAAAGGAGTACTTATGGATAGAAATTTAGCCTTGGAATTTGTCAGAGTGACTGAAGCCGCCGCTCTAAGCGTAGGCCGTTGGATTGGTCGAGGCGATGAAAAAGCAGCCGATCATGCTGCTGTGGAGTCCATGAGGAAGGCTTTTGATTCTATCAGGTTTTGTGGAACTATTAAGATTGGGGAAGGGGAACGAGATGAAGCCCCTATGCTTTACATTGGAGAGCAGGTAGGTGGTGGAGAAGGGCCCAACATCGATATCGCCTGCGATCCGCTAGAAGGAACTACCATTACCGCATTAGGAAGAAGCGAAGCTCTCTCAGTTATTGCTGCGGCTGAAGAGGGTAATTTTCTTCATGCTCCCGATACCTATATGGATAAAATTGCGGTAGGGGCTCAGGCTAAGGGGGCTATTGATATTACTAAGAGTCCTAGCTGGAATTTAAAAGAGATCGCAAAGGCCACTAATAAAAGCATCGGAGATCTCATGGTGATTATTCTAGATAGACCCCGACACGCTGACCTTATTGCTGAGGTACGAGCTGCAGGCTGTAGAATTCGATTAATTGGTGATGGCGATGTTTCTGCTGCCATTGCAGCAGCTCAAGAGGAAACGGGTATTGATGCTCTGATGGGGATTGGGGGGGCTCCTGAAGGTGTGATTGCTGCTGCCGCTCTTAAGTGCCTTGGTGGAGATATGCAGGGCATATTAAAGTTTAGAAACGATCAGGAAAGAGTACGCGCTAAAGCGATGGGTATCAAAGATGAGAATAGAGTTTACGGAATAGAAGAGTTGGCCCGTGGTAATGTGATGTTTATTGCGACCGGGATTACCAATGGGAGTTATCTTAGTGGGGTTAGATACTTCGGTGGCGGAGCTCATACCCATTCAATTGTAATGAGATCGGAAACAATGACTATCCGTGAAATTAAGACAATGCATTATTTTGATCATAAACCTCGGTACGGTTGGTAAAAAATTATGGCTGCAGTCTTTCGAGATAAACTGATGTCGGTGCCCCTTGAGGCACTCTTTCAGGCTATTACTGAATTTGAAAAGTACCCCGATTTTTTAGGCGAGGTGGTCGGGGCTAAAGTAGTCAAAAAACCGGATCCTAAAACCGTTCTGGTTCAATTTGAAATCGAAGTAGTGAAAAAATTTGTCTACACTCTTGAATTTAAAATAAATGGAAACCAAGAGATCCAATGGAAGCTCCTTGAGAGCGATTTTTTTAAGAAAAATGAAGGACGATGGGTTTTGCAATCCAAGGGACCTCAAGAGACTGAGGTCCATTATGAATTAGATGTGGCGGTTGTTTTTTTAATTCCATCTTGGATTTCAAAAAAATTGACTGAAGTTAATCTGCCAAAAATGTTTGATAGTTTTGAAACCAGAGCTAAAGAGCTCGTTAAAGATTAGAGAAGGGGGACTCAATGGCTCAGGAAGAATTAAAAGGCACCTCAGAAGATGAAAAAGAGACCGATAAGGGCTCAGAGAAACCGTGGTGGAGTGAGATGATGAAGGAGCTCACCTTAACCGGATTGGCCACTATTTTTATGACTGAGGATTCTGTGCGTTCCTATCTAAAAGACAAGAAGCTTCCCAAAGAATTGGTGAGTTTGGTTCTTGAAAGTATCGGAAAGAAAAAAGATGATTTTTATGCTCTTCTCGCAAAAGAGTTTGGACGGGTTTTAGGGAAGATCGATCTTTCTCAAGAGATCACAAAGTTCATGGAAAAACACAAAGTAAATGTTCAAATATCCTTTGAACGTAAGGAGTCAGAATGAAAAAAGAGGTCATTTCAACTTTGGAGGCTCCTCAAGCTATTGGGCCCTATTCTCAAGCTATTAAAGCCGGTGGATTTATTTTTATCTCAGGACAGATTCCGTTAGATCCCAAAACTGGAACAGTCGTAGGGGGCACCATTGAGGAACAGACTGAACAGGTAATGAAAAACCTAACCTCTATTTTAGCCTCTCAGAACTTAGGTCTTGAGCATGTTGTAAAGACAACTGTATTTTTAACTCAGATGAGTGAGTTTCCTAGGTTTAATGAAGTTTACGCCAAGTACATGAGAACTCCATATCCCGCTAGAGCGACCGTTGAAGTGGGAAAACTTCCGAAGGGTGTTCAGGTTGAAATTGAAGCTATAGCGGTTATTGCTTAATGAGACTCTTTAGAAACTGGTTCCTTAACTGTCTTGTTATTTTAGGGTCTGTAACGAGCTTAGCCCAGGATCCTGGGAAGCTTATGAATGGGACTGCGGCGATTATCAATAAAAAAGTAGTTACAGTTCAAGATGCGTTTATCTTTAAAGCTCTTCAGCGATTAAAAACTGGTTTAGAACCTGTGGTTTTAGAAGAAGAAGGGGATGAACTAAAAAAAACGATACAAAAAATTGTCTTTGAAGAGATGGTTTTCGCCGAAATGAAAAGTATTCAGAAAGAAATTAATGTTCAAAATGAGGTTGATCGGTGGTTTAAGGATAAAAAGGGAAAGGCTAAAGGACTAGAGCTTATTAAGAAGCATTATAGCCAGACCGATGCAGAGATTTTAAAAAAAATAGCAAAGACTCTCAGTGCTGATAGATTTGTTCAGTTAAAGATTGAGACGGTGACTCCGGTTATTACTGAGGATGAGGTTCAGAAATATTTCAAGCGTAATGAAGCTCAGTTTCGGGGTCGGAGTTATGAGAATCTGAAGCCAACTATAGTTGTCCTGTTAAAAAAACAGGCGGTTCAAAAAAATTTAGAGGAATGGATAAAATCTTTAAAAGACAAATACGAAGTCACGATGCTTCTGGACAGTTAATAGAAGTTACACTGCGCGTTTTAAATTCCCAAGATATCAAGAGCATTATCGAGATAGCCCAATATTCATTCGATAAGGTCTGGAGTGAAAAAGATTTTCAGTATTTTATTTCGCATGAATCTGGGAGCTGCTGGGGCCTTTTTTATCAAGATAGACTTATTGGATATTTTTTAGGGCTTCTTGTGTTGGAGGAGCTAGATATCGTATCTATTGCTGTAGCAAAAGAGTTTCGTAGGCGTGGGGCTGGAGAGTCACTTATTAAGTTTCTATGGGATATTCTTCAGGTAAAGAAAGCTTTTTTGGAAGTGGAATTGGAAAATAGGGCTGCAATTAAACTCTATGAGAAATCTGGGTTTTCTAGATATGGACTTCGACGAAAATACTACGCAGGTAAAAAAGATGCGGTGTTAATGAAACGTGAAAAGAATTAATCGACTTTATAGATCCACCCACGAATTCTCGGATCGGTGCCTTTGTTTCTACGATAAGATGGTAATGTAGGAACTGAACAATAAGTGCATCGTAGTTCTTCTGTGTGGATCTTCTCTTTAGATATAAATGTGAGCTGTTCTTTGATTACAAATGAACTCATATGAAAAAACAGGTGTCCATCTCTGTGGATCAGATAGGGTTCAATATTGTGATCTCTGGATTTAAAGTTTGTAATCAGGTCCTCTTTTACCTCGAAACAACAGGGCTCTAAACAGGGGCCAAGGATCACGTGAATCTGGTTTTGGTAATCTATCCACAGATCCTCAAATGTACTTACGATGGATTGAAGAGCTCCTCTCCATCCGCAATGAACCGATGCAATGGGGCCTTTTGGATCTTCAGTAAAAAAAAGCAAAGGCAGGCAATCGGCAGTAAAGACCGATAGTTTTAGGTTTGAAACTGAGGTAAAGGCCCCGTCGGCCTCTGGAGCATTTTGATAAAGCTCACTTAGATTTCTTTCGGTAACTTCCATTAAAGCATTTCCATGAACCTGTTTGTAAAGAGGTCGAGTTAATCCTTTGGGTTCTGTAACAAAAGCATATTCAATATGTTTCAATCGAGGCATGGGTCATAATCCTTAAGGAGTTTTAAAAAAATAGAAAAGTCGACTGGAAGGGGAGCTGAGATAGTTAGGGGTTTTTCAGTTTTGGGATGAGTAAATTCCAGGGAATAGGCATGAAGAAGTGTGTGGTCTAAAAGTGAAATCCAATGGGTGAGTTCTTGAGGGATGAGACTTCCTTTAGTTCGTCCTCGACCATAGGTGGGATCTCCTACAATCGGAAAATGGTTTTCGGATAGATGGACTCGGAGTTGATGGGTTCGTCCCGTATGAGGGAACAAGGCTACATGAGTGAAGTGACGAAACCTATCTAAAGACCTCCATTGGGTGATTGCGGGTCGTGCTTTTTGAGTTCGAGAGCTCATTTTTTTGCGATCTCTACGATCTCGGCCTATGGCTGAATTCATAGTGCCTGATAGGTTCATTCTTCCCCAGGTGATAGCTTGGTAGCTTTTTTTTATCGAGCGATTCTTGAACATTTCTGAAAGAAGAATTTGAGTCTTTTCGGTTTTAGCGACAAGTAAAACACCGGTAGTCCCTTGATCTAAGCGATGTACAATGCCGGGTCGTTCTTGGGAAAGTGTGCTGAACTCAGAAGTCTTTAAATAATGGAGAAGATGATGAACTAGGGTGTTTTCTTTTTGTCCTGCGCCGGGATGAACGATCACTCCAGCTGACTTATTGATAGCTAACAGAAATTCATCTTCAAATAAAATATCAAGAGAGCCCGGAGTTGGCGTGAGATAACTTGGAATAATCTCTTCGGTTAATTCAATTGAAACTGAATCCTGGGGCTTTAATCGATGGCTGGATTTAAGACAGAGAGTTTCATTAACCGAGACCTTCCCGTTTTTAATTTGTTCCTGGATGAATGAACGGCTTTTTTCAGCTTTTTCTGAAAGAAATGAGTCGAGTCGGGTAGTAGTTGTAGAAGAGTAATTTAATTTCAAGTTTGCGAGGATCCAGAGAGTTTTTCCAGTTGTTCCATATAGCTAGATACTGTGTTTTTTGGGTCCAGTCGATAGAGTTGTACCAGATTTCTCAAAAAACCTTGAATGTAGACCTTGGCGGGCAAAGCCTTAGAGTCATATTCTTCGAGAGCTTTTAAATAACGAATAGGAATCTTTGTAATGCGAGACACATCACTTAAAGTAAGCCCCTTACTCTCTCGAATTTGAACTAAATTAAGACCAATTATAAGAGTCGAATCTGAAAAATTAGTTTCTATTTGAGGTTGGGTGGGAATATTTATGGGAGGAGCAGTGGACAATGAACTCTGGAGAGTGGGTTGTGTATGGGTCATAGACGCCTCTTCTTGAATAGTCCCGCCAGAGGCCAAACGATTATCGTAGGCTCTTCGTTTATCAGGATTGGTTAAGGTCATGTAAGCTGTCTCTAGCTGAGTTAAAAAGGCCGCAGAATCCTCTTCAGGCATTAAGGAATAGGTGGCTAGAGAGTCTTTCGAAAAGGCGTTTTTGGCAGTATGGTAGGCAGATGTAATTTCAGAGAATGTAGCTCGGGGGCTAATTCGTAAGATGTCATAGAGAGTTTCTTCAGAGTTGAGTTTGCTCATAGGAGATTATTTCTTAACTTGGGATTTTAAAATATTTCTTAAAACATCCTCTAGATGAGTTACCGCTGTGCTGTTGGGGGCATCAATTAAAAAAGGAACTCTTTTTCGAATCGATTGCCAAACAGAATTATCATAGGGAATAAAACCGGCATAATCAACGTTCATTCCAAAGTATCGTTCACAGACGATCTGAATAGATTTGCCGATGTCCCCCTCAGTTTTGGCTCGAACTTGATTTACAATTAGAGAGAAAGTGAATGAATCCATTTTGTTTTTCAGCTCTTCCCCATCGCTTGGAGAGAGCCTTGCGACTTCGTTTAATAACTGTCGAGGGGATGAGATTCCACGTGTGTTTTTTTCATCCATGGCCTGTTCTATGAGTTGTCGAACGTAAGGGGTGGGGGTTACAGATCTTAGCATTCGGTAGAAGGCGGCCTTAATAAAACGATAGGCGTTTTCCACGCTGGTAGGTTCAGGAGTGACCACGATAATTTTTTGATCGGCTAAAAGGAAAAAATCTAGGGTGTTGTGAGTGGTTCCTGCCCCTAGGTCCAAAAGGATGAAGTCGGCATCAATCTCCCGAAACTTTCGGCTAAGTCGAGTCTTTTGAACATGGGGCATGTTAGCGATACTCGTGGGATCATGGGCTCCAGAGATCAAAGATAGATTTTTAAATGAGGTGGGCTGTAAGAGTAAATTGGGATCATCTACTCTTTTATAGAGAAGGTCGCTTAGAGTCTGAGTTGGATTGCTGACTCCTAAGCTCGTATGGAGATTGGCTCCACCTAAGTCCATGTCAATTACAACTACTTTCTTATTTAGCCAACTTAGGAATACAGCTAAGTTTGAAGTAAGCAATGTCTTCCCGACCCCCCCCTTTCCGCCTCCGATAGCCCAAATAGCTTTCGATGTCGAGGGAACAGCCGTCAGATTTCGATTGGGCAGATTGAGGGTTGCACTTGAGCCTATTGAAGGGGAAGGTACAATCAATTCTCTTTTAAAAAGTCCCAATTCAGACTTCCTTGTTTCTTTGATGGGTTCGGATGGTAGAGTGGCAAGCTAAAACGAATTGCGTTACCTCTTAATTATGCGGGACATTCTCATAAAACTCAAACGCTCTGTGACAGAATGATTCTTAATAAAAGAGTTGAATCTGTCAGTGGGAAATTCCAACACGATTCTTTGATTAAAAAATCGAGCCGTGGTAGCTATGAGTAAAATAAAATACTATAAAATAAGTTAGTTAGTATGCGAATTGAAACTATATGTTTAATCATAGCCGCCTTTGTCTCTGTCTCCTTAGGGGTTGCTGCAGTGCTTCGAAATTTTCGAAGTAGGCTTACCTTATCTTTTACGGCCCTAATGGCCTCTTTAACCCTTCATGATTCTATCGGAACATTGCAGGGATTTAGCGCATATGAAACTTGGATCAAGACCTCGTGGCATACTTTTATCACTTTGCTTATCGGGCTTCCGTTATTGGTTTTTGGAAAAGAGCTTCTAGGGGCTAAAGATAAGATACTCAATAAGTGGATCGCTTTTTATATCCCTTTTCTAGCCGTTGTTTTGTTGTTCATGTCCTTTCCCACTTACACGCGGTATGAATCTTCCTTTAATTTTGCAGCCCATGCCTTACTGCTGGTTCCTTTTGTAGTTTTTCTATTAACCTTGGATAGAGCTAGTGGGATAGTGAAGCTGCCCCGAGAAAAGATGAGACTGCATTTTGCCGCGCTTGGAGGTGTAGTGGCATTGTCAGCCTTCGTTACTAATGCGATTCATTACTCTGGCATAGAGCAGATGCCTCCCCTAGGGACTTTAGCTCGGGTGCTTTACTCCATTTTTGTTTTTCATATTTTTATTCAGAAAGAGGTTATGACCTCACAAGAGGTTTTTACCAAATTGACCTTATTTGGCGGAATTGCCCTTGTTCTTACTGTTATTTATTCGACCTTAGTTAGCTGGGTAGGTGATCAATCGGGATTGTTTTATTTTAATACTTTTATTGCATCATTTGTGATTATGATTTTATTTGAACCGCTGAAACGTGTGATTACTCGAGGGACTCGGCGACTGTTTTTGAGAAAATATTTACTGCTTGAAAAGGAACTTAATGAGTTTCTTGAAAATCTAGTAGGGACTTTTGAAGCTGTAGAGCTCTCTCGAAGAATTCAAACGATCTTAAAAAAATGCCTTGGCGTTGAAGCTTGCAGCTTATTTCTTTTAGAAAAGGACGGGCTTAGCTATAGCAGGATCTCTCTTTCGACCCAAGAGGCTCTTGAGGAGCTCCCTTCTTCTAATGCTTTAGTCGAGTATATGGCTCTTCGAAGGGGACGTCCCTTCGTACTTGAAACCATCGAAAATGATCGAGACTTCTTTCGCTCTTCTTCCGCACAGAAGTTCTGTGAAACCTGTCTTGAGACGATGAGAACTTTGGGCGCCGATTTTGTTATTCCCATTACCTATGATTCTAAGCCGATTGCTTTTTGTGCAGTTCGTGCGGGGGAACGTATTATTCTCTCGAATGAAGAGATGCGAGTTTTTATTCCTGTGGCTCGACAACTTGGATTTCTCTTAAAAAACGCTCAAACTTTTGATTATTTAAAAGACCGTGACAAGTTGGCTGCGGTGGGAGAAATGGCGGCCGGATTAGCTCATGAAATTAAGAATCCTCTGGGGGCCATTAAAGGGGCCGCTGAGCTTTTGAAGGATCAGCAATCGGATAATAAGTCTTCTAACGAGTTTTTACAGATTATTATCGATGAGACACAGCGTTTATCGACTGTGGTGACTAAGTTCCTTGATTATGCGAAACCTAGAAAATTTCAGCCTTATGGAAATTGTGATCCTCTTAAAGTGATAGAGCATACAGCTCAACTGGTTCTAACTGGAACTCGAGTTCAGTTTGAAATTGAATCCGAAGAGAAAGGTTTTCAAGTTGAGATGGATCCCGAAGTATTAAAGCAGATTCTTTTGAATTTATTTCTTAATTCTGTTCAGGCTATGGATGGGACAGATCGGTCCTCACTCAAGGTGCGTCTAAAACGAATTAGAGGAAAAAGATTTTTTTCATTGGATTCTATTCCTCTTTTCAAGGTGTGGGAGGGTTGGAAAACTGAAAATATTAGTTCCCCTGAAGAACACCTGGAAATCGAAGTTAAGGATAATGGTCCAGGAATTGACGCTGAAACTCAGCGGCGCCTATTCATTCCTTTTTTTACAACGAAACCCAAAGGTTCGGGTCTTGGGCTTGCTATTTGTCGTCAATTGGTCGAATCAATGAGCGGAACTATTCAGGTTAAATCTAAATTAGGGCAAGGGACAACCTTTGTTCTTCATCTTCCGATTAAAAGATCAATATCAGGTTCTAGGTTGGAATTAGAATCTCTACAGGAGAGGCCTCTATGAGTGCTGAAGTTTTAGTTCTAGATGATGAGCTTAATATTAGAAAAATTCTTTCAGCGATGTTGGAAGCAGAAGGTTATTGTGTTCACAAGGTGGCAACTATTGCTGAGGCTAAAGAAAAACTAAAAACAGAAAAAATTCAGGCGGTACTTTCTGATTTGAGGCTAACCCGTGAAGATGGGTTGCAGTTGTTAAAGTGGGTTCGCGATGAACAACTCTCAGTTCCAGTGATTATCTTAACCGCTCATGGCACTATCGACTCAGCAGTGGATGCGATGAAACAAGGGGCGTTTGATTATTTAAGTAAGCCTTTTGATCGAGCAGAATTGGTTCGAGTGATAAAGAAAGCCGTGTTGGCTTACAAGTTTCAGAGTGAGGAATTGAAGAATTGGAAAACTGCTGGAAGTCCGATTCCCATGATTGGGGAGACTTCTAAAATGCTTAAGCTCTATGGAATGCTAGATAAAATTGCAGTGAGTGATTCTACAGTTTTGATTCTTGGAGAGAGTGGAACTGGCAAAGAACTCATTGCCGCAGCTATTCACGAGAAAAGTTCACGCGCCTCAAATCCGTTTATTAAAATTAATTGTGCTGCGATACCCGATAATTTAATGGAAAGTGAACTTTTCGGTCATGAGAGAGGGGCTTTTACTGGGGCCGTTAGTTCAAAACCCGGAAGATTTGAGTTGGCCGATAAAGGAACTCTTTTTTTGGATGAAATTGGAGAGATGAGTGTTGAGATGCAGGTAAAGCTTCTTCGAGTTCTTCAGGAAAGAAGTTTTGAGAGAGTTGGGGGGCTTAGAACTCACACCGTGGATGTTAGGCTTATCGCTGCGACTAATCGAGAGCTTGAAAAAGAGGTTAGAGAGGGAAACTTTAGAAGAGATCTGTTTTATCGTCTTAATGTGGTTCCACTGGAGCTTCCCCCTTTAAGAGAACGTCTTGAGGATATTCCTAGACTGACCGCATTTTTTCTCCAGAAGATGAGTGATCGCATGAAAAAACCAGCGCTGATAATGCAGCCTGAGACTTTAGAGCTTTTAATGCAGTATCCTTGGCCGGGAAATATACGTCAGTTAGAAAACGTGATTGAACGAGTTATGGTGTTGAACAAAGGTGGAATGGTGACTCCAGAACAGTTACCCGATGAGATTCTAGAGTTTGAGGAGCAGAGGTTTGTGGAGCGACAGGGGGGCTATGGAGGCTCTCTAAAAGAGTTGGTTAAGGACGCTACACGCCGGATTGAGAAAAAAGCGATTGAAGAGGCTCTTTTAGAGACTCATAACAATGTGACTCAAGCTGCAAGAAAACTCAATATAAGCCGAAAGGGACTTCAGCTTAAAATAAAGGAATTAGGAATTCGTTAATTTTTACCAGTACTGAAGTAAGTAACATTGATAAATGCAGGGCTGGAATGTTTGGGAGTTGCAGACCCTGACAGCATTTCTTTGAGCTATATAAATATTAGAGTGAACCCAATAGAAGCTTACCCATGGGCCTGATATGGGCCATGCATCGCATCTCCACATCGAATATCCATGCCGAGATTCGGCACCTTCAACTTCTGTATCTTCAAAGTCTCTATTTGAGGAGGGAATAGCTTCGACCTCTGTGTCTTCAGTGGCGTGAGTTGGGGTGGAAACACTAAGAAAAAGCCCGATTGATAATAGGGTTACTCCAATGAAACGTAGAAAATAGTTCATTACTGTCTCCTGATTTATAGTTCGAGGACTTACTATAAAACGTCTAAGGTAGCAATAGGTTTATAGCGCTCTGCAGCTAGATATTGAACTTGCCGCGAAGCATAAAATTTGATTATATAGCCATGACTATTAACTTTTAGCTTTAGGAGTGTCGTGTGAAGTTATTAAAAGGATTCATGTTTGGAATGGTTGTTTTAGGGGCTGTTTCAACCTCAGCTCAAGCTTTCAATGTTGAACGAAGAGTCGCAATTTCTCGTCAGATTTTAGTGGATCGAATGTCATCTAGATATTCAATTCCCAAGTATCTTTTGGATCAGGCTCAATGTATCGCCGTCATGAGAAATGTAAAAGCAGGTTTTATTTTTGGAGGCGAAGGAAGTACTGGGCTTGTGAGTTGCAGGCTTAATGGCGGCTGGAGCGTTCCCTCCTTTTTAAATACCGGGGGAGTAAGTTTTGGCCTTCTTATTGGGGGACAGGTGGTGGACAACGTCCTTTTATTTATGAGCCCTTATTCTCGCCAGATGCTGAATAGAGGTTCTTTGCAGTTTGGAATTGATTTAAGTGTGGCTGCAGGTCCATTGGGTCAAGGTGTTGGAACTAATGTGGCCCCTATGGCTCATGTGCTTGTTTATTCATCTGGTACTGGACTTTATGCTGGATTCTCACTTAACGGAACTGTAATGACCCATGGGCATGATCGTAACCAAATACTTTACGGAAAATACTTCAGCCCAGATCAGTTACTTTCCACTCCTGGGGTCTTTGTGCCTTCTGTAGCAAAACCTTTTCTGAATGTCCTTGAGTACTATGCAGGATGGGTGGCCCCAAAGTAATCACAAATATTGGTACCCTAAAGGTAATATAGAGAGCTAAGAGGGCTTGAAGCCTCTTAGCTCTTTTTTTATGGTTACCCAAACTTTTCGCATTATTCTGAAAATATCATATCTGATTTTCGCTGCGGTATAGTCTAAGGTGAAAAGTGCGTCATTTTTTTTCTGTAGACACTTACTTTGCTAGGTAATCTTTCAACTTATTTCACTTGATGAATCTTACTGTGCGGAACCCACTTAGAGACGGCAGCGGGATAATCAGTTTTTTTATCCCTTACGATTAGAATGCTCTTACGAGAACAGGCTTTTCCCATCGATAACACGTTCTCTCTAGCGATATCGCGATTATCCTTTCTAAAGCCCTATTTGTACTGTGAAATCAGGGCCAGGTGCCCCTTGTAATTCATTTCTGCTACCTGAGCATCAATATTTTGATCATCCTTACCACGAACGGCCAAAGCAATGGATAAGGGCTTAAGCCTCTATGACTCGATTATGTTCAAGACTTGCTTGCCAAGCCATGAATAGGAATTTTCTAACAATGGTTCTGTGAGTGACTTCCATCACTATAGCCATTCGTCTTTGTGTGGTTGCAGAAAGTTTTTTTACAGGCTTTACACTGATAGCGTGGGACTGGTTGGGCATTCCACTTCGTTTTAAAGTAACCATAGTTAATAAAAAAACATTTAAGTGTTTAAGTTGTTTGTGGTGAGTTATGAAGCCGCGAACAGTATAGGGTGCCAAGTATATTCATTTACTCTCTTGATAAAATGAGAAGCATAATAGTTGAGATTTTTCTGGCGAACATAGGCGCAGAGAGCTTTTGTGGGTTTTTTGAAATAGAGTTAAAGGATAAAAATGCAATTTCAAGGGGGGGATTTTAATAAAAAGTGAATTTACTCAGGGAGAATAGGGTGATTTTAGAGGGGAAATTGCAAGGAAAAGTGAGTTTGTACAGCGGAAACAGGGCGATTTCAGAGGGGGAAACAGTAAAAATAAGAAAGTCCTCGAGGGAGAAAATGTAAAAAAAGTAAAAAAAAGATAAATTTTGTTTGTACTTTTTTTAAAAATGCGCTTACCATTACCCTGTAGTTGCAGTTCAACGCTAACTTTTCGGGGGTAAAATGAAGAAAACAACGAAAACAACAACTAAAAAAACAGCTGCTAAAAAAACAACTGTTAAAAAAGTAACAAAAAAGCCAGCTGGAAAGCGTAAGCCAAATGCGGCTTTCATGGCTCCTTTAAAACCAAGTGCAGCACTTGCTGAAATCGTCGGTGCAAAGCCACTTCCACGTACACAAGTGATCAAGAAATTGTGGCTTTATATTAAGAAGCACAATCTTCAAGATCCTAAAAACAAAAGAAACATCAAAGCTGATGAAATTTTGAAAAATATTTTCAAAGGCAAAGCTGTTGTTTCTATGTTTGAAATGACAAAGCTAGTTAACAAACAGTTAACAGCGTAATCTTTGTTGAGATTGTTGAGAAGGCCAGCTTTTAGCTGGCCTTTTTTTTGCCTTTAAAAGTTTATAAATCCATTCATGATTAATTAGTTCTCTTTATCGAGAATAAAAGTTCAATAACACTTTCAGCTGTAGCTTGAATGGCTACTTTAAGAGACTCCTCAGGACTAGGAAAATAGAAAGCTGAATGAAGGGAGGGGATGATTCCCCTTTCTTGGTATTTTTTCAAGCGGAATGGCTTAGGGTTCCTAGAGTAAACATAACACTGGGGACGCCTTCTAAGCCATAGAGGCTGAAGTCCTCTGCCACCACGGTCAAAGGGGCTCCACCTAAGACGTTTGAGGGGCCTAAGATTCGATTAAAAAAGTCTTCTCAGAGACTGGCCAAGAAGTTAATGGAAACAATCCTAGGATTAATAGTAAAATACTCATCTCGTGAATTGTAGCTTGTTGTGTAAAAGGGTAAAGGAAAACCCGAGAAGAGATCAGGGGGAGTAGAAGATGGCTAGTGTTGAGATTGATAAGGTTAGAAAGTGTTTTGGAGAGGTGGAGGTCCTTCAAGAGGTCTCTCTCTCAATTAAGTCGGGTGAGTTTGTAGTTTTAGTGGGCCCTTCAGGATGCGGGAAAAGCACATTGCTTCGAATGGTCGCAGGTCTAGAACTGCCAACTTCAGGCAATATCTCCATTGACTCTAAGGTAGTCACCACAGTAGCCCCGAAATCTCGTGGCGTGGCGATGGTGTTTCAAAACTATGCTCTTTATCCGCATATGACCGTGAGAGATAATTTAAAGTTTGGGCTCAAACTCGCTAAAGTCGATTCTTCATTAATTGAAAAAAGGGTGAAGGAGGCTGCTGAGGTTCTTGGACTTGGAGTTCACTTAGATAAAAAACCAGGGCAGCTTTCCGGAGGGCAGAAACAAAGGGTTGCGATGGGAAGAGCTATGGTCAGACAACCCAAAGTTT
>SXGT01016212.1_pt1 | contig 79719 bp, 61 predicted proteins | sample 3176221 | NCBI WGS metagenome assembly SXGT01 (sample SAMN11356862, study PRJNA531348) | freshwater metagenome | isolation source: freshwater sample F1-120 | place: China: Fuxian Lake, Yuxi | collected 2017-12-25 | reverse complement strand
GGTGATTCTCGAGCGAAGTACGAGCCGAGAGGCGTCCCTGGAGGAATGCAATGCCGCCGCCGGCCTCATCGCCACCCAGATCCGCCTTGATGAGCTCGAGGAGTTTTTCTCCGGGAATCTTGCCCGGCTGCTTGCCCCCTGTTTCGCCCAGGTCTATCTCAAGACCCCCTCCGCCGGCCCGAGCCTTGCCTTTGAACTCATCCAGGGCCAACGGTGGCGCCTTGAAGTCGGGGTGTTCCTGGATCAAGTCGCTAATTTCGTAGAATCGCAAGTATTCCTTCTGCTTGAGGCTGGCCTTGGGCCCGATCACCAGGGCGCCTTCCTTGATCACGTAGGTGAAGTCCTCGCCCGCTGCCTGAAGGAGGAGCGGCAAAACGTTCTTCAAGGGGAGGTCATCGTAACGCTCAAGCTTGACGATCTTCTCACCTGCAGCGGCGCCGTCCTTCGAAAGAATAAAGGTCATCCCGGTGATCTTGTGAAGCTGCGTCAAGGCATCATTCAAGGACTCTCCATTGAACCCGATCGAGTAAGGCTGCTCGAGCTTCCGCTTGATCTCCTTCTCGGTGGAACTCTCCGTGGCTGCGATTTCATCCTCAATACTCACGACCTTGGGCGCCAGGCGTTGCCACTCACGGGGATCTGGATAGCGAAAGATCTGCTGGTAGACGACGGAGCTTTCCTCGATCGAAAGCACAGCCAGCTCGTAGTTCTCCGCCGCCCTGCGAAGGTACTCGTTCATCTTGCGGGTGTGGCGCTCCGCCTTGGCCACTTCAACATGCCGAAGCGCATCTGCATCCTGCGGGTTTACCACAAGAATCCGCTCGTAGTAGGTAATCGCTCGGCTGTAGTCTCCATCGGCCTCGGCTGCACGAGCCTTCCGGCGCAGCTCTCGAAGCTGGTTTTCGAGGTACCTTGTGGACGTGGCGCGCTCGGCCTGCGCCTGGCTCCTGAGCATTTCCTCGAAGCGTTGCCGCTCCTCCTCGTCCTTTTGTTTCTTGAGCTCCCGGGCCTTGAGGAGACCACCCTGGGCATCGCGAAGCTCATTTTCGAGGTTCAAGTTGTAGTGGAAGCTACGTATGGCTTCGATCGCACGCTCGTAACGCTCCACAGCCTTTGCGTACTCCCGCTCTTCCTCGAGGCGCTTGCCATCGTTGATGGCGCGCTTGATTTCGGTGCGGGCCTGATCGCGCTGGACTTTCTGAAGGTCAGATACAGTACGCGCGGTCTCGGCAACCGTACCCCTCTGATCGCCCAGCTCCATGCGGACTTGGCTGAGGAGGAGGTCCACGTCGACATTGTCGGGGTCGAGTCGGCGGGCCTCTTCAAGACGCCCCTCCGCCTTGAGGAGCTCACCATTTCTGTAGTGTTGCTCCGAGAGCTTGAAGAGCTCCATGGCTTGCTGGCGGCGGGCTTCCCGGGTGAGCCCCAATTCCCGGAAAATGTCTCCTGCGCTCCCTGGCGCTTCCTCACGACGTCGGGGCTGCTCGAGCTCCTGCACCGCCGCGCGGCGGACGGGCCGGGGCTTGTCGACTTTCTTCCTGCGCTCGGGCACAGCTTCGGGTTCGGGCACAACCTCGGGCTCAGGCACAACCTCGGGCTCAGGCACAACCTCGGGCTCGGGGACTTCCTCGGGCTCGGGGACTTCCTCGGGCTCGGGGACTTCCTCGGGCTCGGGGACTTCCTCGGGCTCGGGGACTTCCTCGGGTTTCGCTTCCGGTTCGCCTTCCGTGTCCTCGGTTGTCGCCTCGCTGTCAGCGGTGCTGCCGGCTCCCACGGGAACGGCTTCGCTGTCGTCGGTCCCAACGCCTTGTTTGGCGGAATCACCTTGCGGCGAAGTCGGTTTTTTCTCCTCTGCGCCAGGGACCTCCCCCGAGTCCTTCTCGGACTCATCCTCCTTGAGGAGCTCCTCGAGATCTTCATCCTGATCCTGGGGCCCGGGGCCACCAGCGAGAGCCGACCCGCCCAGGGAGCACAGGCAGAGGAAAGCCCAGCACACGGAGAGCGAGCGAAGCCTTCGAAGCATCATGAAAGTCCTTTTCTCACCAATCCTCATGGCAAATCCTCATTGTGCAGACCCTCGCGCAGGGGACGCTTGACGAATTCTACGCAATTAACAACACTGAAGCTGCGAGCCAGGCCCATCGCCCAAGCTGTTCAGAGCCCAAATTAGGAATCAAGTTGTTTCGAAGTGAAGGCGCTGGCAACTGCGCAGCTCGTCGTCCCTGCGGGCGCAGGGAAACAAGTGCATTCAGCTCAGCAGAGGAGTGCCACCGGTAGAAAGGAAGGCAGGTTTTTTTGGCCTCAAGGGCACAACCCGAAGGGCTGCAAACTCGAGAGCACTTTCAGAAATTGGAATCCGCATCGCTGGCTTTCACCTCATGGTTCCGACTGACTCTCGACACCCTCAATCGACCTCCTGGTGCCACCCCGGAGGCCGCTCGAATCTGTTCTGAGCCTTGCGCAAACCCTGCGATGTAGAGCCACGAGCGTACTTGAGCGAGATCCATCGAGCTCAAAACCCTGCGGAGAACATTCGGACTCCTCCAGCGAGTGCATACCTGGCGATTTTCGGCGCAGCGTTCTGCACTTGTAGGCCTTGAACAATAGCCTATGTTCCCTCTCAGCGGAGAAAAAATCTACCTTAATTTCTTCCGGGCCTCCTTCACTCGCCCCTGTTGTCAAAACCCGCATCTTGAACCCCTTCGTCGCAGGAGTCCAGACGTGACGCGTCTGAAAAAATCACTGGGCCTCGAGCTACCGCGACTACTTCTTCTTGGCGGCTTTCTTGGCAGGAGCGGAGGATTTCTTGGCAGGAATCGTGGACTTCTTGGCGGGCGGCTTTGCCTCCTTTGACGCCTTTCCTGCCTTTGGGGCAGGCTTCTCGGGCGGCGGAGCCTCCTCGGGGGGCGACGCCCCACCCCCAGCCACCATCGGCTCCCAGGCCTCCACCGCTCGGTGCTCCTTCGAGACCGGAATCACGTCCTTTGTGGTCAAGCCAGCGATTCGGACCGTCACCTTGCCCCCGGCTTGGTCAACGGAGAAGATCTCGAAGCGTCCATCCGCGAACTTCTCTCGCTCCTTGAACTCCTTCAAGGGCACCGTGACGACCTTCTTTTCCTTGTAGTCGAAGTACTGATGTTTCGCGAAAAACTTGGTCTCATACAAGTTTGAGAAGAGTAGGCTGAACTCGTAGGGGACCTCCTTGGTGGGCCCCAGGTATTCGGATGTCTTGACCGGCTCGCAGACGAATTTGAAGTTGTCGGCAAGCTTCGGGTCCTTGACCACCGTGGTCCTGACGGCGTAACTGTACGCCTTGCCGGGCTCAACCGTCGCGTCCTTGTACTCGAAATCCGTGCTAACCTCGGCCGTGCCGATCACCGCCCCCTCGCCCACGCCATCCTTGCGTAGAATTTCGACCTTCTTGGCTACAACGTACTCATTCGCCTCGCTGAGCTTGCCCTTGACGAGGAGATAGACTCGTTTTTCCTTCTCGTCCCGCTCGCAGCGGATCTCAACAATGGAGGAGGGCTCATGCTTGCAATCGAAGCTCGCAGCTTTCTCAAGCAGCTTGATGAAGACGGGCGGTCGCTCGGTGGTCCAGCTCGGGTTTTCCTCCAGTGCTGACCCGCAGGTCCAATGGGCCTTGATCGTCCCGGCAAGCTCCGGCGGCTGCAGCCCCGGCAACTTCTGCGCGTCCACAACCTTTTTCAGGTCTTCGACAGCCACGGCGAGAAGACCCGATTTGTCGTCCCGGCCAAACAGGAACGGGAGCAAGAGCACGATCAGGGCCAAGGCGCCCGCAACAGCGTAGGCGAGCTTGTCCATGTTCAAAGCCCACTTCGATTGCATGTCAGCCATGTTCTTACTCTTGCGGATCCTTCCTCTTCTGTGGGCGCTCTCGGCTATTCTGATTCATTGGGTACACCGGTTCAGGACTTGCCAGGTTTCTTCGGTGGTGCACCGGGTACAGCTTCGGCGCTGGATTCGGCCTCCGGGGGAACCCTCGTGAACTCGAACGCACTGAGCCGCAGGTCAAGGAGGACTGGAGGCTCGGAGAGCACGTCCTTGTAGCTGACTTTTTGGGCCTCGAGAGCATCCTTGAACGGTTTCGAATGCTCGATCGGGGCCATCTTGACGATTCCCTCGGGCGTGCGGCGGAAGGTCAACTCCTCCACGCGAAAGAGGACTCGCTCCGATGAGAAAATCGCCGTGACGAAATCTTCGAGCCTGGAGGGGGGCAGCTCGACTTGAACCGTGCCCTCCAGAAGCGCATGGTAGGGCTGCGCCTCCTTCCGCGAATCAAACCGACCCTTGAACTCTATTTGTTTCAACCCGCCCAGCTCCAGGTGGGTGCAAGCCTTGAAGATTTCCTGGGTAAACCAAAACTCCCGCATGACCAGCGGGACTTTTTCTTCGCTGTCCAGCTGCTCTGTGACCCGATCGATCCTGGGTGGAGTTGGGTCCTTGTCGGCTTCCTGCCCCGGCACCAGAGCAGGATCAGGCTTGATGTTGAACTTGTCCCGGTAGTCCTTGATCAGCTTGTCAAGCTCATCCTTGTACCTCGCGCTAAATTCCGACAGGGGCGGAGGCGTCTCCTGGTCATCGAAGAAAAGAGTGAAGGACCTCGAGAGCGCCACGTAAGCCTCAACCCCCTTCTCTCTGGCCTCCTCAAATGCAGCCTTCTTCTTGTCGAGGAATGCCTCGTACTTCTTCGTATAAGGCTGGATTTCCTTCGAGAGAGGATCCTTGCGTTTGGAAAGGTCGTTCACCTGCTTGATCTTGGCTTCCAGTCGGCTTCGAGCATCGGCGAGGTGCCCGATCGGCTGGAAGACGAGGAAGATCATGAGGCTGATCAAGACGAGACCGGTGGCCCCGACCGCAATCAGAAATCCGTGCTGCTTGAGCTTTTCCATGAGTATGCGGCTATTTCTCGGGTGACTACGGCTTCTGCTTTTTCACTGGGGGCTTTTTTCCGACCTCTGAGACCTCTTCAGGCGAGGCTTCAGGAACCCGGGGTTGCGCGGCAAACCGCGGCAACATGTACCACTGGAGCTCCTGGCCGAAGAAGGGCCCACCCTGCGTCTCCGGCAGGTCATCCCTGGTGGTGCCCTGGCCGCCCCCGGAAGCATGGGAGATGTTCTTGAGCCCCGAGACACCAGCTTTCACCTCTATATCCAGAAGCTTCGTCCACTTTCGGGCAGGGTTGTTCAGCTCATTCTTCAGTGGAGTCGTCACAAGGGTCTTGATCGCCTCGGCCGAAGCTTGCTGATTTTCCGCCTCCTTCACTACCGCATAAGCAGTGAACTTGTAGCCCGGGGCGGTTGGCTTTTGCTCACTACGAGAACCGCCCGGGGCTTTGGCAGCTCCACCCGTGGATCGAGCTGAATCCTCGGGGTAATGCACCAACTCCGCCTTCAAGTAGGGAATCCAGGCGCGTTCCTTCATGCGGATCTGGGCATCTTCAACCAATTTTTTCCTCGCGTCGTCGTCGCCGGCGGTCACTTGACCCTCCAGGGGCTCCTTGCGGGCAAACTGCGCCTCGACACGCTCGAGAGCCCTGAGACCCGCGAGTACGCCCTGGCGGACTTCTCCGAGCTGTTCAAGATCCTCAAGCACTTTCGAGAGCGTCTTGTTGCTCTGCTGCTCAAGACTCTTGATCTTTTCTTGCATGGCCTTGCTCGAAGCTTCCTGGACGATCCTACCTTTTGTGACTTCCGCGATCAGGTCGTCCACTTTCTTGATCCGGCTTTCAATGAAGCCCCAGGAAGCCAGGATCGCCAGGAACAAAATTCCGGCAGCGAAAAACACGTGCTTCCGCTTGCGGCTGATCTGCTTCCTTACCTTCTCCTCCTTGGGCACGAGGTCGACCTGACACTGCCCGGCGCCCACCGCCTGAATCCCAAGGCCAAGGGCCGTGCCGAAAGCAGGAAGGTCGCTCTGAAGCAGCTTGACGTTCACGTCGCGGCTCACGCGCATGCGACCGATCGACGCAACTTTCTCCACCGGCATGCCGAGGGAGTCTTCGAGGAACTTTTTGATTCCAACGACCTTTGAGCCGCCTCCGAGGAGGTAGACCTTCGTGAACTGGGTCTCGCCATGCTGGCTTCGGTAATAGCCGAGGGACCGCTGCACCTCCTGCACGAGCTCCTGGAGCTTCGGCTGAATCACAGCCTTGAATATCTTCTCAGCCTGCTGAGGAGCCTTGCCTGTCTCAATCTTGAGCTTCTCGGCTTCAGGAAACCCCAGCTTGAAGCGCGACATGATGGCCTTCGAGATGTCGTTCCCCGAGTGCGGCAAAGGGCGAATCCAGAAACGCGGACCGTCAACGATAACCAGGTCCGTATGGGCCGCGCCGACGTCGATGATGATCGAAGGCTCCTCGGGGTTGATGTCGAAGCGGATGAAATTCAAGAGTCCCAAATAACCAATCGAGAGCAACTCGACCGAAAGGCCCTCCTGCGTGAACTCCAGGATGTAGTCGTCGATCGCCTCCTTGCGGACGGCGAAAAGGCCGACCTCTCGCTCCTCCCCGGCCAGATACGCCCGATCGACTATGTGGTAGTCCCAGATGACCTCATCGAGCGGGAAGGGGATCTGCTGCGACGCCTCGTAACGGACCATGTCGCGAACTTTTTTCGAATCAATCGCCGGCACCTTGATGAAGCGGGAAAAGGTGCCCTGACCCGGGTGGGCGACCACGACCGGATCCTTGACCTCGTTGCGCGTCCTGAAGACATTGAGCGCTTCCTTCTGCTGAGCCGCGACGTCGACTCCGTTTTCGCTCAGTGGATAGTCCACCTTGTCGACAGCCAGGATCTCCACGCTGTTTTTCTCACGTCGAAGCTTCACAGCCTTCAAGGCGGCTTTCCCGAGGTCAACGCTCCAAATTGTTTGCAAAGCCATAGACGAGTTTATTCCGTCCCGCTTGGGGCCAACGTCAAGCCCAGAGGCCAATCAGGCAACGGGATGCATTGTGGATATGTAAAGGCTGAAAACTCTCTCAACAAAACAGGAGCTCAGGACTCGGGTGGGCTTACTGCCTCGAAATCCCCATGCGCTTGAGATCCTCCTGGATCGTCCCTCCAAGAGCCTATTTTAGCAGTCGATCCGTAAGGCCCGAGGCACGAGCGAACGCCCGCGCGACCCGCTCTCGCGGGTACCCCGGGAGCAAGGACGAAGAAGTATTACGGAGAATACAGCGAGTCCGAGCTGTGCTCGCACAAGGCGTAGAGAGCGGCGGGATAGCATCGCGAGCGTGCAGCCTGCCGAAGCCAGGAGCGGCAACTGAAATAGGCTCTATGGGTCCAAATCTCGGAAACTTAACAAAGATTGGATCGTAGCATAACCTCCGATAAAGTGTCAATCTCAACAATAGTGTTTGGCCGACAACACCTGGCAATACCCATCCGATGGCCTTGGGTCAGCACAAGACTGCAGGTAAGCAGCGCGCTGAAGCTTCAAGAACTTACGATTTCAAGTCGAGTGTGCGAGCGAAGAGTGAACAATTCCTTCGCCGGGAAGCAACGGAAAAAGTCAGACCAATCCAGTGAAAACACACCTTGGAGGTGGACCCCTGGAGGAAACACTCCACTTGGAGCCAAGGCCCTCAAGGCGCCTTCCTTTTTCGGGAAACCAGCAACTTCCACCGAAAAGAGTCCCCATTTCTCCTTGTGCTCGCTTTCGATGGGTGCCGCCTGGCTTGTCGCGAGCGATTCCGCTCGTCAAGTCTTGAGCGACGATCAGAGTGTACGGGCGACGCAAAGCGAAAGTCAAGGCCACTGGCAAGCGGGGGCCCCGAGGGGGCCATCGGAGAGCCGGTCGAACAATTCCCCACCTGATATCCCTGGACCACGGTGGTATACCTCGCGCGCCCACACGTGAGACATTGCGAATGGGCAGAGGGGGACCAGCTCAAGTCTGCTACTCGTTTCTGCTGGTGGGCGGACCCTCCCCCACGTCGGCTCGCCTCCGAGCGGAGCGAGGGTGGAGGCAACAACGACACGCGGTCTCTCCCTCCCCGGCACCTGATGGGCGTCGGGCGCTTCTGGCGCGAGCAGCCGCAAACTCTTGCAGCCTGCGAAAGGTCTCATCACTGCCCGCTTGCGGAATAAATTACGGAGGTGGCGACTCCGCCGGCCTCTTGAGCCCCAGCCTCGCCATGACGAGCTGTACGTCCTGCCAAACCTTGCGCTTCTCGCCGGGGTTTCGCAGGAGGTAAGCCGGGTGGTAAGTCGGCATGACCGGGATGCCCTTGTACTCGTGGAAGCGCGTTCTGAGGCGCCCAATCGACTCCTCCGTCCCGAGGAGGGCCCTGGCACTCACGGCGCCGAGGGCGAGGATCACTTCGGGCCTCACGATCTCAATCTGCCGCTCAAGGTAGACCCTGCAGGAGGCGATCTCGCCGGGCTCGGGCGCGCGGTTCATGGGAGGCCGGCACTTGATCACGTTGGCAATGTAGACTTCCGGCCGCTGGAGGCCCATGGCGCGGATGATGTCGTTCAAAAGCTGCCCAGCAGCCCCAACGAAAGGCTCACCCTGGCGATCCTCCTCGGAGCCGGGCGCCTCCCCCACCAGCATCAGGCGCGTCGTCGGGTCTCCAACACCAAAGACGGCCTGGGTCCTCGAGCGGCAAAGCACGCATTGGTCGCATGCCGCGACCGCCTCCCGTATCGGCGAGAGCAATGCCTCCCTTCCCAGCCGCTCCGGCAAACCCGTGAGGCTCGGCTCGGCTGCCGGGGACCCCTCAGATGTGCGCCGTGGCGAAGCAGCCGCTCCGGAGGCGATCGGAGGCAGGGACCGGGAGCTCAGGGCGGAGCGAGAGAGGGGCACGCCCCAGCCAAAGAGCTTGAGGATCTCGATACGTTCGCGGGCCTGCTTCGCGATCTGGCCAAGGTCGGGAGTCTCCACCAAGCGGGATTATACCTCGCGCGCCCACACGTGAGACATTCCGAATGGGCAGAGGAGGACCACCTCAAGTGCTCGCTCAGGTCAACTTCTTACGCAGCTTGTCCTCAACCGCCGACGTCACGAAAGCACCAAGCCGGCCCCCTCGTGCAGCAATCTCGCGCACGAGGCTCGAGGAGATAAAGGAAACTTCCGGACTGGCTGCCACAAAGATCGTCTCGATCTCCACCTTGCCGCAATGGTGGTTCGAGTGAGCCATCGGCAGCTCATACAGGGCGTCGGCAGCCGACCGAAGCCCACGCACGATCCACTGGGCCCCCACCTGCGCCGCCGCATCGACAGCAAGTCCCGTGAACGTCTTGACAGTGACGCCGCCCAGGCCCTCGAGCTCACCGCAGATCATTGCCCTGCGCTCCTCCGCCGTGAAGAGCGCGGATTTTGACGGGTTGTCGATCACCCCGACAACAATTCGATCGAACAATCGAGCAGCGCGACCAATGACGTCCAGGTGACCCAGGGTGACGGGGTCAAAGCTGCCAGGGTAAAGGGCGATTCTGGGAGATTGGACCTTGGACATGGCTTGGGGGGCATCAGCGTCTGTGCCCGTGCCGGCTGACGCGCAGCATCTCCACGGGCATGATGTTCACGTACACGGTGGTATTGCGATCTTCCCCGACATCCTGGGAATACTCAAGGTTCAGGGCCATCCGGTGAAAGATCCTGCTCAGTGAGAAGTTGTACTCAACATCCCTCCTCGCCTCAAAATCGCGGGAATAGTAGGCATCCACCACCCATTTGTCGCTCACCGCCCAGTTCAGGAACGTGTAGCCCACGTTCGAGCGCTTGCGTGTAAAACGGTCACCAACGGTCACCGAGAGCGTTTTCGGCACGATGTCGTATGTGAGGGAGGCATCGACTCGCTCCCCCCGAAAGTCTCGGTTCGGATCCAGCTCGAACCAGGCCCTCGCTTCCACGTGGGTGATCAAGGAAGCGGTGTTGTCAAGGATCAGAAGCGAGCTTCGGTCGCCTCCATTGTCACGCTGGGCCCGGGGAAACAGGGCAAAGCTCACCTCGCTGTCGAGCAGTCGGCGGGACTCATGGGGCAGCGTCTCGAGCTCGCCCTCCCGATCCTGGAGGTAGGGGCGCACCCTGGGCGGCCGCTTCTTGGCGAGCAAACTCCTGCCGAAGATTTCGTTGCGGAGCGAGAAGGCAATTGACTCCTCAAGGTCGACCGTATCGACGGCATCGACGGGAATCGTATCCTCGGGATCGAGGTCGTTCGCGAACAGGTTCAAATAGGTCACTTTCGGGGAGATGACATGCTTCAAGCGAGGGACGCCTAGCAACCAGGCGGCGAAGGAATCTGGCGTGAATTGGTAAATCCTCGACCAGTGCTGGCTCACGGCAACTCCCGCCCCGAAGGACGCGCGATCCTCGGAGCTCTCGGAGGCGTCCAGGACCTCGCGGTAGTCCGTGTATCTCAGAAGCGCAAAGGGCCGTGCCTCAAGATACGGCGTCCAGTGTACCGGGTAGGCCCATTCGTTGAAGATATCGGCTCGCGAGAAGCCCCGGGGGGCTGCCCCCAAGGCGTCGTTCTCGAGCCGGTGGAGGTAGGCCGCCTGGAGATTCAAATCCGTGTAAAGGCCCGTCTCGAAGATCGGCTGCTCCATGAGCAGTATCTTCCCTTCCGGAGCCCGCTCAACCTGAGTCTGAAAGTCATTGATGCGTTGCGAGTAAAGTCCCGTCAAGGCGAGGTTGTCACGAATATTGCGCCGCCAGTAGATTAGCGTCTCCTGCTCTTTTTCCTCCTTGGAAATACGCTCGAAGTATTCGCTCAGGAAGGCGCTGTCGGAGATCTTGGAGTACTCCAGGTCGAACAGGCCCAGATACGGCACCGACTGGCGATGCCACGCGTGGCCCCAGTACCGATTCTCACGGGGAACGTCCTGGCGAGTCGAGCGATCTTTCTTGCCCCTGTCGTTGATGAAGTAATATTCGGCCTCGCCGTAGTATTGCCACTGGTGTAGCTGGAGTTGCCAGGGATCCCAGCGCTCGGGATTGCGGCCGTACTCGGCGTTGGGGCCAATCCCAACTCCTCGCTTCTGGAAGTAGTCAGTCTCGAGACCCAACTTCGAGTCCTCGATCTTGACCGGAAGGAACCGGGTCGTGGGCAAGAGATTCAGGAAGTAATTCACGTTCCAGTTGACTTCCCCGAAATACCCGAATTGGCCCGAGTGGCCAAAGTCGAAGTGCCGGATCGGAAGTTGCGCATCCCAGCGTGTGTTCCAGTAGGCAAGGGGCATAGGCAAGATGGAATGGCCCTCGAGCTCGAGCCAGGTATGTTCCGGATCAATGAGGAAGTCGCGTTGCGCCAGAGCAGGCTGGCTGGAATCTGGCGTTGGTGCCCCCCGTGGGTTCACCCCAACAGGAGCCCCGGATGTCTTCCGCGACTCCTCATTCTCGGTGGGTGTGACCGTGACCCGTTCAGAGTGGAAGGCCATGTGGGGCACGCCAAACTCGCAGGTGGAAAACTCGATATCTTCGCCGTCGAATTCCTCGAAGTCCGTCATGCGAAGCACCCTGGCATGAATGCTCAGGGGAGTTCGGGCCACGCCCTCGTCATCTTCCGCCGCATGATCGAGCGCCTCGAGGCCTCTCCACCAGTTTTTCGCGGTCGCGATGGTTGGCACGGCCTTGGCAAAGCCAACGATGGTGTGCAAGCGAACGCCTCGCGCGACAGCACGGCCCGTTGAGCGGTCGTAAAGGAGCGATTCAGCCTCGATCGAGGTGTGCCTTGCAGGCAGCTCCAGTCGAGCATTCTCGGCGTAAAGTGTCCAGTCGGTCCACTCGCGAAGATCCAGCCCCTTCGCGTCGTTCTCCCGCGGCTCCCCCCCCGAGCCATGTTCCTTCCTCGGCGACTTCGCAAGGATCATGACCCGGTCAGCATACAGATGGGCCTGGGTTCCCTGAATCTCGTAGGTCCAGACGACACTGCCAGAGAAGTAGCCAGCCATTTCTCGCTCGGTGAACGTGAAGTTGTTCGAGACCGAATCGGGATAGCTTGACGGGTCGAATCGCAACCGAGGCGGAGCAGCAGGCTTGGGCAAGTCTTTCCCGGGTTCCTGTCCACGAGCCACGCCAGCGAGGCAACAAAGCAGGACGAGGCACTGGACAATAATCCTCACGATGCCCTGATCTCCCGCGACCGGTGTCCGGGTACGATCGCAACCATTACCACCAGCGCAAAGAAAGCTCCACCACGAGGTAACACGCGGCGGATGGTAACGGAGCGATCCGGTGTGTCAACAAAGCCTGGCTGAAACCAGTGGTGCTGGCAGCGCTGGTGCACGGACTTGCTCAGCGGGCTTGCCCAAGATCAGAAACTCGGACCGCCTGCCCTTGCTGCCCGGCCATTCAGCCTCGAGGGCGGCGGGAGGTCGGCTTCCTTGACGGCCCATCCCACGCCTCCTACAATCCGGCCTATGTTGAGGACCTTGAACCTGCGGATGCGGAGTTTGCCAGGATTGGGGCTTTCCCTGGCCTTTGTTTGGCTGCTTCACAATCCAAGGCAGTGCGAATGCGCCAGCGACAAGTCCCCGGGTGGAGTCTTCTTCCCCACCCATACTGAGCACAATCTCTTGTGGCGCCAAATCGAGAAAGCCCGCGAGCGTGGAGACTCCAGGGCGCTGCTCGAAGGGCTAACACGATTCACTACCCTGATCGTCGACCCGCAAATGAGCTCGGTACTCGAGATCGGTGGCGAGCTATCTCGGGGAATTCGCGAAGTTTTTCGCGAATTTGTCATGAACCTGCCTCCGGAAGAGCTCGCCCGGTTCAAGACACGAGTGAACCCCCTTCTCTCGGACCTCTGGAGACAGTCCCGGCTGCGGGATGAGCCCGAAGCGCATCGACGGCTGCGCAGCGTATTCCTGCGTGACCTACCCTTCAGCGAGGTTTATTTGGAAGGACTCAAGGAAGAGGTCGACCAATCCTTTGAGGTCGGCGACTGGCAGGCTGTTCTGCGCTCGAGCGCGGCGCTACTGGACCTTGCCCCAGGGGCCGAGGACGCGCTGCGCGCGCGCGTGATCCGGGCGCAGGCCCTGGCTTCGACAGGGGAGTCGATTCGGGCTCGCGACGAAATCCGTGCGATCGATCAGCTGCGAAGGACTGTAAAACCGGAGAGCCTGCCGCCGGAGCTGCTTCGTCTCCTCGATGGCCTCATCGCAGCAGCCGTGCTGGACATGCCGGCATCTCGACGCGAAGGGATCGCTCCCCGGGCTGAAGGGTCCTTCGAGGCTCGAGCGCCTGCGGGCGCGAGCGCCGACGCGCCGCCCTACCGACTTGGCGAAATCGTCTGGGAACACCGGGTGCCTGGTGCGCAGATCCGGGCGTTCGTTGAGGAGAGGTCGCGAGGCTCGAGCGAACGTGAGCCGCCAACGCCCTATTTCCCCTCGTCCCGCGGCGGGGTGATCCTGCTTGAGCACGCAGATCGGCTCCAGGCCTACGACGCTGAAACGTCACGTGAGCTCTGGTCAGTGGACATCTCGGGAGAGGACGAGGATCTCTCGAGCGTGCGGATGCCATTGCTTACGGCCTCCAGGGTTTTCCATACCAGAGGCCGTACGCTCGCAGCGCTCGATTCGGCGGACGGCAGAAGCCTCTGGCAAAAAACCTGCGTCTACGACCGATCCACCAGGACGATGCGAATCATCGATGGGCCAGCGCCCGCTTTTTCCTTGGAGGACCCTCTGGAAACGGAGAACGAGGAATCTACGCCCACTGACAAGAATCCGGACGAAAAACCCGATGCCGAGTCAGGGGAGAAAACCGAGGCGCCAGAAGGTCCAGACCTGGCCCCCCCCGACGAGGACCACAAGCCTGAAAAGAAAAAGAAAAGAGCTCCGTCCGGGAAGCTCGTAGCAAAGAAGGGGTTGCCTGGTTCGCGGCCACGCACTCTCTACTCGCTCTCGCCTGCCGCCGAGTGTGGCGAATCGATCGTGGTGAGTGTCAGTGTGAGAATCGGCCAGGAATCTCTTCAGCACCTCTTGAGCTTGCGGTCCGATGGTGAACTTGAGTGGCAGATTTTCTTGGGCTCGTCTCAGGGAGGGAACTATCTTGGCCTCGGAGGCGCGGCATCGCTGCCCATCGTCACGGATGACGCCATCTTCCATCTCACCAACATCGGATGCCTCGCGAAGGTCGACAGAGCCGATGGAGCGATCCGATGGGTCCGCTCGACGGCGACCCTGAGCGCCCGCGGTCGCCGCGAGTCGGTCCGCGTGGAGAACCGCTGGCATCCCAATCCGCTCCTCCTCGTCGAAGGTCAGCTCATCGTCGCGCCACAGGATTCTGCGCTCCTCTTTGCCCTGGATCCGCATTCGGGCGAGACCCTCTGGACGGCACCTCGAGACGCACGGACCGCGCTCATCGGAGCCGACGCCCGGGCATGTTTCCTCACGGGAAGCGGCGCCTCCGCGGTGGCTCACTCGGGGCCCCAGCGCGGCCAGACACTCTGGAGGGTCGACTCACTCGCCACTGCCTCGCAGAGCTCGCGCCCTCTCCAGGCCTCGGGCCGTCCGTTCCTCGAAAATGGGCAGCTCCTTTTCCCGACTCGTGAAGCCCTCTTGGCGCTCTCGCCCGAGGACGGCCATACGCTGTGGCGGACTTCGTGGGAGCTGGCTCGTGGCGGCGGCAACTTGCTCCTCGTGGGCGGTGCCACCCGAATTCTGGCTGTCTCGAACGCGTCGGGCAACTACTTATATAACGGCATGGACCTCTATCGAAAGAGGGTCGCTGGCCTCCCAGCCGACCGCACCGAGGCGCTCCTCGAACGCGCGAAGCTCGAGTTGCGCGTTGGGGACGTCCCAGGGGGCCTTGAGGCCCTCAAGACATGGGTGGACAGTGCCCCACCAAGCCCGCAACCCAATTCTCCGCTGGACCACTTGCACCTTGATGTCGCGGAGCTAGCGCAGGAGGTATCTCGCCTCTGGAACGATGAGAAGCAAGTCGCCGATCTCCTTCGCTACCGGGTGCGACTCGAACGTACGCCCAGCCGGAGAGTCACGGCCGCGATCGAGTTGGCGGCAAAGCTCGATCAGCTTGGCGACGCAACGGGGGCCGCCGAGACCCTCCATGAGGCGCTTCTGAGCGAGAACCCACAGACGACGTACTCGCCCGACGGCGTCCTGGCCGTGGAGAGCGTCGACTACATCCGCGACAAGATCCTGGAGCTGCGCAAGAGCTCAGGTGAAACCTCCAACGTTTTCCAGAAGGTCGATGCGATCGCTAGCGAGGCGCTGCGTCGGGCGCGGAGCAAGATCAAGACACCTGGTGCTTATCGCGATCTCCTTCGCCTGTTCCCCTTCACTCCGAGCGCCGCCGAGGCCTACCTGGACCTCGCCCGGCTCTACCGTGACGCTCAGGGCTACGAGCAGGCCATCAACGCGCTCGACGGGTACCTCCGTGACTTCCCCGAAGGTCAGGATCTTGTGAAGGTGAAGCTCCTGGCTGCCAACCTGCTGCGCCAGTCAGGGCAAGCCAAGGCGGCTCGAGACCGTTACCTGGACCTCCTCGAGCACCACGGGGCAAGCCCTGTCGAAGGCGTGGAAGGCGCACGACCCGGCGAGGCCGTCGAAGCTTATATCCGTCCGCTTCTGGGCGATTCCAGCCTTGCCGAGGCTGCGATGGAGCAGGTACGCCCGCTCCGATTCCCAATCCGAATGTCCTGGCGGTCTCCGGCGGACTTGCAGGCCATCAAGCGCAGCTTTCTCGCCCCGCGTGGCACACCACCGGAACGTTCGAAGAATTGTTTCCTCACGCAGTCAGAGGACGTGATCGAGATGCGCGAGGTGGAGAGCGGCTTGCCTGTGTGGAAGATCAACCTGGAGATGATCCCCGGCTTCCGGTTCAACGACCCTGGCCTCGGCCGTGGGTTTCATCTCCCAAGAGTTGGGCGATTGGCCTTCAGTGGCCGGTACATGCCTTCTGTCACGAGTAGCGCCAAGGAAGAGACCTTGCTCGTCCTGAATGACGAACAGAACCTCTTTGCGGTGGAACCGGTCAGGGGCACGGTCAGGTGGCACCTACCCATAGGGGGCAACGAGGAGCCTGGCGACCCTTCCGAGCCATTACGAGTTCGCCTGCGCGAAAAGCTACGCGGCGTTCAAATTACCGCCCAGGGCATTTTTGCGACAACCCGCTCTCGGGTACTTCGCCTGAGCCTGCAGGGCGAACTCGTCTGGGAAGCAAGAGTTGGGAAGGGCTACAACGTTGCCGTGGAACAGCCCATTGTTCTGGGAGACCGACTCTACGTGATCACTCAGCCGTTCGGCCTTCGCATTCACGCGGCAGCGAGCGGAGAGGAAATTGAGGATGAGGAGCTCTCCAGGGCGCTTGCCTCGCTCAAGGACGGGGTCTACCGCGTGGCCTTGAGCCTCGAAGGCGGGCGCGTTGGGCTCACGAACGGCGGCACGATCAAGCTCCTCGACTTGGTGGAAAAACGTGTGCGCTGGGAATACAAACGGACCGGCACGATCGAGGACGCTTTCCACTTCGCGGAGGCACCCGACGAATGCCTGCTTTCCATGCAAAGCAAGGCCAATCGGTGGCCAATCCTGGTCATGATCGACCTCGCCAGCGGCCGAGAGCTGTGGAGTTTTGAGAAGTTCAAGCCCGAAGCCTCATCTGTCGCAATCACCCGGGATCGGAATAAATTCTATGTAGTCTATGGGCAAGGGACCTGGAAGCTGGTCGCCCTTCAAGTGCGGGAGGGAGTCGCCGGCGAGAAACAGCTCGTCGAGCCTCTCTGGCCGGCCGAGGCACAACTCGGAGGTGGATTCGGCGCCATTCCCGACAGGATTCAAGCAGGCGGTGATAGTATCTTCTTTCTCGATGCTCCCAACTCCATAGCAACTTTCGACAAGTCGACCGGGGCTCCTCGCTCCGCGCAGGCGTCCATGGTAGGAACATTCCTGGCTGAGAAGAAAGACTGCTCCTTTGCCGTGCTCCAGGGCAAGCTCGTCATTCTCACCGACGGCGGCGACTGCGCGTTCGAGTCAGCAGATTCGACAAAGCTTGCACGAAAGATCCCTTTCACCCCCCAGCAGCCTCCCCAGGATGGCGCCGACGGAGGGCTCCTGAGCACCCAATCTTCCCCCATCACTCTCGAGGCCCTCCCCGGGTCGGGCTCAAGCTTCGGCACGCGAGCACTGAAGCTCTTCCTGTCGAATCCCGGGGCCGTGGAGAACACCACCCGCCTCGCGCTGGAGTACTTTCGAGGCAATGACCTCCCCTCGGCGATGAACATACTCAACCGCGCATTACTCTCGGAGGAGATTCTCAACGAACGTGGAGCCGAGAAGCGGTTTCTCCTCAGTTACATGCTCGACGGCCTCAAGGAAGAATGGATGAAGGAGAGCGTGCCCACACTCTCAGCTCGCCATTTTTCGACACCGCCGGCCATTGACGGCGACCTGAGCGACCCATGGGACGTCTCGACACGAGTCACGCTTTCAGGCCCCAAGTACGTCGGGACGATTCCAGTGCCGGAGCAGCTGCGCGACTGGGAAGGAGACGAGGACCTCTCTGCCATACTCTACACTGGCTGGGATGAGAAGTTCTTCTACTTCGCGCTGGACGTTTCCGACGACAACATCTACCCCTATGACCGGGATGCCGAGAACTGGAAAGGGGACTGCCTGATCATTGGCCTCGACCCGACCAACGACGGTGGGTACTGGCAGCACGGAAACGACCAGCTCATGACACTCGCGCTCACAGTACCCAAGCGCAACAAACTCGACAAGCCCAAGAAGGACGATGACTCACCAGACGGTGATGACGAGGAAGAGGACGAGGATGAGGAGCGAAAACCTGCAGGACTTTTTTCGGTAAAGAAGAAAGACGACAACTCGGGAGCGATTTATGAGGTGGGCCTGCCGTGGGCGTCCTTTCAGTCGACCTTCGAGCGAACACCGCCTCCCGGCGGCTACACCTTTGGGCTGAGCTTGCTTCTCACGGACGACGACCGAGGCCAGGGCGCAACCAAGACATTGAGCATCAATCCCTGTCACCTCCTGCCACGCAATCAGAAAAATAGCCCCGTCTGGCGCTTCATCATTCCCAACTTCTTCCCGAAGGTCACGCTGGAGTGATCTACAAGTCGCCAGGGACGACTCCCGCACGCCGGGTAATCACCTGCCTGGCTGCCCTGCTGACTCTCGCTCTCTCCGGCTGCCGTACCCCTGAAGGCACCTGGGGCGTGCCACCCGTCTTCGAGGTCTACGACACTCCCTCCAGTGTCGGCTCCGAGCACGGGCACGAGTACTTCTTCCGTCCACTCGGAAGCTACGAGGATCTCGAAAGCGCGTCCACGACCAAGACGCAAGCCCGCATGCTGACACCGGGCTCGGGCTCGCATTTCCGCGCCACAGGCCATCACGTGAGGTTCCTGAGCCCATTGCTGGACTTCCACTGGGGCCTCGATGGCCACCGGTACTCGGTACTCCCAGTATTTCAATACCGTAGTTATCCGCAGCCACAATCGGGGGAAGACAGTGACTGGTTCTTGCTCCCTTTTTTCTTCGGCGGCTCCGATCCCGACGAGGGCTCCTACTTCGCATTTTTTCCCCTTGCTGGCAAACTCAAAGGCCTCCTCGCGCAGGACGAGATCACCTTCTGGCTCTTCCCGCTGTGGTGGCATGCCCGAGACCGCGAACGCCACTCGCTTCATATTGTTTGGCCATTCTACAATCGTGTCTGGGGAACCAATGCGTGGCAGGGGGAAGAATCCGGCTCGCGCCTCTGGCCTTTCTACGGACGTTATCGATCGATCGGCGAAGATGGAAAGCTTCGCCACGACAGGGGGTTCTTGCTATGGCCCTTTTACATCCGCCGCAAGGATCAGGCGCACATCGATCCGACGGAGGTCTTCTTCTCGCTGCCCTTCTATGGCGCAAGGACGAATCAGCGCACGGAGACCTACACCTACCTCTGGCCGTTTTTCCAGACGCATTACGACCGGAAGTACGACCGCAAGACCTACCTCGGGTTCCTCATCCCCTACCGATTCACGGACGGGCAGACGGATCTGTGGCCATTTTTTGGGGTGAAACGAACCAGCCACGGTACGGATCTCGGCGGTGTCATTCGCCGAACTTATCGGCACTTCTTCCTCTGGCCTTTCGAACGCTATGAGTGGACCACGGACGGCCTCGAGGAGACTACCCGGTTCTGGCTCCTTCCCCTCCTGTGGCATTTCCATTACATTGACAAAGATACGCTCGAGATCGAAAGCGAGTGGACCCTGTGGCCTCTCCTTCGAAACAGGCACGTCGGCGCAATCGCCTCGTTTGATCTCTTTTCCCCTCTCTGGCTCCGCAGAGACGACTACGACCGGCTCTACTCCAGGTGGTTCAACATTTTCAGATACCGGTGGAAACCCGAAATCTCCGGGTGGGAGTTCCTCTACGGAGTCTTGATGTATCGCGTCGAGCCCCCGCAAGGCGATGCGCTCTTCAGCGTGTTGGGCGGTCTGTTCGAGGTGGGGAAACGTGGCGGCTCGGCGTCGCTAAGACTCTTCTACCTTCCCTGGGTCTCACCCTGGAGATGATCGCCCCATGATTCGCTGGATCACACAGACAGGCGAGTTCATCTCGAGGGCCTCCGAGGGCGCAGGCTTCGGTCTCGCGCTTCTTGCCAGGACGAGCCTGCTCGTTGGCACTTTGATCCGATGGCACTACCGAGCAGCACTTTTTCGTCAGTTGTTTATCTGTGGGATCACGACGATCCCCGTGGTCATGGTCGTGAGCGTATTCACAGGAATGATTCTGGCCTTGAACGGAGGAATCACCCTGGCGAAGTTGGGCCAGGAGGCCCTGATCGGGCAGATCGTCACAATCTCCATGACTCGCGAGATGGGCCCGTTCATGACAGCGCTCATACTTGCGGCCAGTGTCGGATCCGCCATGGCGGCCGAACTGGGCACGATGAAGGTTTCGGAGGAGATCGACGCCCTCGAGATCATGGCCATTGAGCCCGCCAGGTTCCTCGTGCTGCCACGACTGATCGCGATGGCGATCATGACGCCGGTCCTCACCGTTTACACAAGCCTCGTGGGAATTCTTGGGGCGGCAGTCGTCAGCTCGAGCCAGTACGGCGTGAGCTATCTCAGATTCAAGACGGAAGCACTCAATGCTCTGACCAACAAGGACATGTACACAGGCCTCCTCAAGGCGTTCATCTTTGGCATTGTGATCGCGGTCGTGGGTTGTTCCCAGGGTCTGCGCACAAGTGGCGGAGCCATTGGTGTGGGCCTCGCCACGAGACGGGCCGTCGTCATCTCGTACCTGCTGATCATTATCCTGGGCTACTACGTGACCTTCATTTTCTTCCGGATTGAGTGGTGAGCGAAACGCCCGCAAGCCAGCAGACCCTGGAACCCCTCGTCGAGCTGCTCGGCGTTGAGAAGGCGTTTGGGACGCAAAAAGTGCTCCGTGGAGTCGATCTCAAGCTCTTCGAGAGCGAGACTCTCGTCGTCATCGGCAGGAGCGGCTCGGGCAAGAGCGTGACGATCAAGCACGTCGTCGGACTTGAGGCACCGGACCGAGGTCAGGTCCTTGTGTTCGGCCGGGACATGGCCAAGCTGTCCCGCAAGGAGCGCGATCAGGCTCGCCTCCGCATGGGCTACCTTTTTCAGTCTTCGGCACTTCTGAATTGGATGACGATTGAGGAAAACGTGGAGCTGCCCCTCCTCGAACACCGGGCCGACCTGAGCGCCTCCGAGAGGCGTCAACTCGTGGCCGAAAAACTGAAGCTCGTTGAGATGGAAGCAGCGGCCGGCAAGTATCCGGGGCAAATTTCGGGCGGCATGAAGAAACGCGCAGCACTCGCCAGGGCGATTGTGCTCGGCCCAAGAATCATTCTTTACGACGAGCCGACCAGCGGCCTGGACCCCGTGATCGCCCGCACCATCGACGAGGTCATCGCCAACACAGGCAAGACCCTCAAGGCCTCACAAGTCGTCGTCACTCACGACATGGATAGCGCTTACAGAGTCGGTCATCGAATCGCCATGCTCTACGAGGGCCGAATCATTGCCTCCGGGACACCCGAGGAGATCAAGAGTACAAACCATCCGGTGGTCCAGCAGTTCATCACGGGCTCCCCGCATGGCCCGATCACGGATGGACTCCTGGCCCAGAACAAGCACTGAGAAATCAAAGGAGGATTCGAATGGTCAACGCCGCCAGAAACCTGATCGTGGGACTTGTGTTCCTTGGGAGCCTCGGCATCCTGGGGGTCGCGACGCTCAAGATCAGCTCGATTCCATTTCTCAACAAGGCGGAAGCCCTGAGCGTACGCTTTGCTTCTGTCGACCAGCTCGAGCAAGGAGACGACGTGGTAATTCATGGACTTCGCGTCGGACAGGTCGACCGAATCTCCTACGATCCGGACACAGCCCCGGCCACGCCCATCGTGGTTGAGTGCAGTGTCCCAAGGGAAATTCTCGGGCGGATTGGCAGCGGAACGAGCTTCAAGGTCTACAGCGCAGGGCCTCTCGGCGGCCGCTATCTGGAGATCCAGCCGGCCCCACCGAACGACAAGCCCCAGGCCCCGACCTCGGCCTTCGTGGGAGAAGCCACCGGCGACCTCTTCAAGCAGCTCGCTCAGCTCGTTCAGGAGAACGGCAAGGTGACGCAACTCCTTGAGAACATGAACAGCGCGGTCAACGAGTTCAAGGAAACTTTCCGCTCGGCGAACGTCGGAGAAGGCTTGCTCGGGCGCCTGATCCGGGACAAGGGCATGGGAGACAAGGCCGAGAAGCTCATTTCGGATGCCAGCGAAACAATTGCCAAGCTTCGTGAGGACGTGACGAACGACAAGGGGATCGTTTCCTACCTTCTACGCGACGAGAAGGCCAAGGAGAGCCTGCGCTCCACCGTGGAAAGACTGAACGAGATCATTACCGAGGTGAAAGAGGGCGGTGGCATCGCCTCGCGCCTCATCAACGACAAGGAGCTTGCCAACCAGCTCTCTGCCATCATTGCAGACTTCCACGACGTGGTTCACAAGGTCAACACGGGCCAGGGGACGCTCGGCCAGATCGTAAACAACCCCAAGGCCTGGGATGAGCTGGTCCGCATCCTGGTCCTCGGCCGCGAGACGATTGAGGATCTCCGGGAACAGGCGCCCGTAAGCACGTTCGTCAACGCAGCCTTCGCAGCGTTCTGATTACCCGGAAGGTCACTCCGAATCGTGCCGCGGTAGGCCCATCATCGTCCCGGCGACCTCAGGAGCAACACACCGCCCGCTGCCGTGCTGAGGCCGACACACCCCTTGTTGATGGCAGCCCATGAAGCCCCTGTGGGACCCAACGGCGCCTCCCAGAGAGCTCGGCCATCCCACGTGCTGACACAAACAAAAACCCGTTCGCCCCGACGATCGGTGTGCGCGACAAGAGTCCTCGATTCACCCGTCGGGCAAACAGTCAGCTCGGTAATTGGAGCACGAAGGTCTGCCTGCCACGCCACATCGCCTGTTTGCAGATGGAACCCAAAAAGCAATCCCGCGCTCGTTCCAATGACGACAAGCTTTGAATCGATTGCGAAAGCGCCCAGGGATCGCTCCGCAAACGACTTTCGCCAACGTTCCACTCGCGAATCCATCGACATCACCATGACATTTCCATCACGCCCACCGACGACGACGTGGTTGCCAGCCGTGGTGATCCACTCAACGCTCGGAAACTGTCTCCGCTGCTCGAAGACTCGTCTCCCCGTCCGCACGTCTACCCCGATCCAGTCTCCACCATCCAACAGGAAGACGGCGGTCTCACCTGCAATACTCTGGAATGCAAAGCGTCGCGCGAGGGGCACGTCGAGCTGCCGGGTAACTCGGCCCGTCTCGGCATTGATCAGCATCGCCCCCTCAGATCCGGTGGCCAACACCTGTCCGCCAAGACTCGGCCCGACGGTCACCAGGCCCCCTTTTTTCCCAAGTGCACATTCCCACTGAAGATTTCCAAGCAGCGCGGAATACCCGAAGGCCCTTCCCTGAGTCGACCCGAGCACGATGGTTTTTGAAACCATGCACGGGGCGCTGTAGCTGGCCCAATTCAAATCCAATACCAGCTCCCAACGCACAGGCTTCGCTGCCGACAGGGCCCGAAGGACGCCGTCGGCCCCAAGCACCACAACAACGGACAGGTTGTGCATCATGCCGGAGGCAAAGACCCCTCCAGCCGTAGGAACCTCCACGAGCTTCTCGGGGAGAAGCGGGACCCGCAGCACTGGATCCTTTCGCTCCACAGAATCCCAGACTGGTCCCAGGATCTCCGTCCTGGTAAACCCCGGCATGAAGATCTCAAGCTTGCACTCACGCTCGGCAGGCATGAGCACCCAATTCGGAGTTGCGCCAACCTCCCGATCAGCGACGCGCAGCCGTCCTCCCTGAGGAAAAGTCTCGACTCGAATCGGGACCAGTAAGCTCGAGACGATCTCGGGATCCACACCGACAGACAGGAGCTCTCGGTAAACTTCGAATGCCCGGTCGTATCGGTGCTCCTTCAGGTGCTCTGAAGCCTCTCCGATTCGAGTTTCCACCGTCTTGCGGCGATGCTGAATCTCGTCCATGCCAGAGTGGGAGCGGTCACGAATCAATTGGAATAGGGAACTCTTGTTGACTTTCTCAAGGATCGCCCTGGCCTCAGTAAGTCGGCCGTCCTCCAGCTTTGCGAGCGCCTGCGAGAGTTGCTGCCGGTCATCCTCAAAGGATTTTGCGACCAGAGCCCGTTCCAGGCTCGCCATGCGTTCTACGTGGAGAGTGACGGGATACTGGAAGGCGGCGTCTCTCACAAGCTGGATTGCCTCTCGGGGCTCCATGGACTCCCCCGATTGGCGCAGGGCCGCAGACGCGGAGACGGACCTGAAATCCCAGGAATACCAGCCCCCGATGATCACGAGCGCGGTGAGCAGTGTCGCCCAGCGTCTCAGCTGCGATACCAGGACACGTCGGTTCCGAAGGCTGCGTAACTTCTTGCGAGCCCCGGCATGCGTCGGGTCCACCGCCAGAATGCGCCTCAGGACCCGCTCGGAGGCCAGGAGAGACTTGCTCTCCTCATGGGCTTGGGCCGCGAACCAGAGCTCCCTCACGCCTCCCTTGACGTCGCCTCGGTCGAGCCGCAGTTCGCCCACAATGGACTTGAGAAAGGGGTCTGATGGACTCTCGAGCAGGAGTCGACAGAGCCGGGCGGCCTCGTCTCCCAACCCGTGTTTGTGGAGCTCCGTGCATACTGACTTTGCAGTGTTTTCCGCCAGTCGTGGATCCTTGACGCGCTGCGCAAGCAGGACCAGTTCGCTGGCGGCAGGAAAGTCACTCGGACAGATGCGGATCGCGTCTTCGAGCGTCTTGATGGCATTCAAGAGAGCACCCCACTCCACCTGGTGGGCGGCAAGTTGCCGGAGACACAGGACGGCCCGCCTTGTGCAGCCGATGGCCTTGTAGCAATCCGCCAGTTCGCGGAGAAAGAGGCCTTTTGCCTGCGCTGTCGGCAAGAGCGGGACGAAGGCGTCAATCCTGCGGAGCGGATCGCTATCCGAACCTGGAAGCAACGTGGGCACCGAGCCACGGGCCACGGACTCCGTATGCCCGGCGACCCGCTCGCGAGCTGCCTCGTCGATGGTGATAACCCCCTTGGCCTCTGCAAACGTGCCCGGCGCGGGACCTTCAAGGTATTCAAAGAGAGCGCCTTGCCACGCGGCCGCCTCGAGTAGAGCCTCCGACAGCGTGCTTCCTGTCAAGGCATCCCTCGCTGGCCCACGGTCTGGAGATGGCAACTCCAGGACAAGGGCCCGCCCCGGGGCAAAGTGAATGATCTTCTCGGCATCTCCGCGGTGGACGGAAAATATAGCCTCTTCGGTACCCCATTGAATGAGGGAGAGGACCTCCTGAAACGAGGCGTCACCTATTCTGCCGGTAATACACTTCCTGGGGGCCATGGCGAAAGACCGACTCCTTCCGATGAAGATAGGATGCGCACTCCCCTCCGCAGCAACCCCCCCTGGCCGTAGTTCCGCCAACATGTCCCGGCTCGGGGTTTTCGGATCGTCTCATGGTCACTGCCCAGACCACGTTGTAGTTTCAATGCGGAGGATTGCTGCGGCAATACTGCCCGCCAACCAAGTCCGCTGAGACAAAACATCAAGTGCCAACGACAAAGGACTGCGTCTTCTACGAGTTATCCCTGAGGAACAAAGCCATCGCCCCTGGCGAACTCGCGCGTGCAAGAGTCATTCAGGAGGAGTTGGGGCAAGCGGGCATTCAGCGGAACTTGAGCTCGATACTGTTGGAGCGAGAGCTCTCCACGCGTGAAGTGGTCACGAAAGTATGGGAAGAGGCGTCGAAGTACTGGATCCGCTGCAAGGACTGCAAGAAACAGACGCCTCTTTCGATGACCGACCTCTCGGGAGGAATCCACTGCAAGAATTGCCAGGCGCGCATTACATACTCCTACGAAAGGATCCCGGAAGAGGACCTCACCCGTGCAGCCAAGAGCGACGTGAAGGCTCCCGACTCCCGGGCCTCCAGTAGTACGCTTTCGATCCATCGCCGCACTCCTGACCCTCCCCCCACGAATGCTTCCGAGCCCCCAGGAGGCACCCAGCCTGTCCACGCCTTGACGGCTTCAGGAAACGAAGCTGACCAACGCGGTAGTGGCATCGTCCCCCGAATTGACCTCTCGACGCGTCAGTTCATCGAGCTGGCGAAGGAGGAACTCGAATCCAGGCGTGAAATCACAAAGTTCCGTCCACGGGAGTTGCTCGGCGTGAGCCCCTTCGGGAGACTTTATCTCGTGGAGGAAAAACCGGGAGCGTCCGTCATCAAGGTCTTCGATCAGACCCTCACGAAGGACAAGGAGAGAGTCAGGGCCTGGGTGGACTACATGCGGAAGGTCCAGGACCTGCCTGGAGCCGTAACGGCAAAACCAGTTCGACTTTTCCGCGAGGGACTGACGAGCTACCTATTGCGCCCATTCCTGGGACAGAAGCCCGACAGCCTTCGAGCAAGAATCGTTGCCGGCGATGCTAGCCTCGCTTCACCGGCTGGTGTCCAGACAATGCTGGAGTCCATGCTGCAAGCGCTTCATGAGTTCCATTCCGCCCAATTGGTTCACGGCAACTTGCGGCCAGAGAACGTTCTCCTTGCTGAAAATGGAGTAGCTCTTGTCGATCCCGGGTTGCAACTGCTTCTCGAAGGGCTCCCACCGGGGGAGCGTGTGCTCCGTCTGTTCGACAGGGTAAGCTCTCTTGCGCCAGAGGTGGCACTCGGCGCAGCCTCGAGTTTCAGTTCCGACATTTTCGCTGTGGGGCAGATGCTCAAGGACATGCTCCCGAAGTCCGAACCAGCGTCGGTGAACTCACAGGGTGCGCCCAGAGAGTGGAAGCTTCTCCGCGGCTTGGCGGCAACCCTCACCGCCGAGGATCCGTCCGAGCGGCCCGAATCCGCCGCCGAAGCGCTGCGATGGCTCGAGACTGCCGGAAGAGAATCTCGGGACCGCAGAATATTTTCAGGTCGCGGCGCCCACAGGGCGATTCTTCTGGGGCTCAAACGCTTGAGACCTCACATGGCTGCACCTGCGGCCCTGGTCCTGGTCGTCGTGATCCTGATCTTCGCAAGCATCGGCTGGTACAGGGAACTCAGAGCATTTTCTGACCCGGCTCGAGCCGACCAGGCAGTGGCACAGATCGTGGCCGACAAGTTGAGGGAGCTTTGTCAGTGGACCGAGAGCCCACTGAAAGCCGTCCCGAGGCCGAAAAGCGCTGGCAGCAACTCGAGACGGTCTACCGAGACTCTCCCTTTGAGACCCGGGTGAAGGAGTCCCGTGAGAAAGCTCTCCAGCGGTTGGATCAAATCCTGGAACGTGTGGCCTCGCTCCTCGTGAAGGCTCGAACCTACGCGGACGCCAGGAACTGGATCCGGGCCGTGGAGTTGCTCTTTCAGGTGGATGTACAGGTGAGCGCCACGGAGGAAGTGCGCGCACTTCGCGCAAGGGTCCTCGAAGGGCTCTTGCGCGACGAGGGCATGGTGCTGGTTCCGGCCGGGGGGAAGAGACTCCTCCCGGGGGAGGAAGACCTCCCACGCCCCGGGCGCCTGGCGGCGTATGGAACCGACCATCAAAAATCGACTGCATTTCTGGCCGATGCAAGGCCAGAGTGCCGCGGTGAAGCGGCCGAATGGGCCCGTCTCACCGCAGTGACAGGGATCGAATTCAGCGATGCGCACCTTCTGGCGGCCTCCCAGGGAAAACGCCTCCCCACGGAAGAGGAGTGGGACCGATTGGCAAGGCTCGCAGCGGACAAGAGTTCGAGTTGGGCGGCTCCCTACGCGGAGAGGATCACATTCATCCCTGGGCTCTTCGAATGGGTCGTTGAATCGAGTGAGGATCAGCTTTCTCGCCAGGGCTACGGCACTTGCCGTGGCGGTGGCCGCAATGGCGTGCCTCCAACACACCCGCTCCGCCGCAAGAAAACGGCCGGCTACGGCGACGTCGGCGTCCGCTTCGTCAAGGATCTTGGGACAGGCCCCTTCTGATACTCCGAGGAGAGCTTACACTCTTTCAGGAGGACCCAGGACGAGTCGAGTCAAGGCGACCGGCGAAGACCGGGACCCTGGGAAGTCTTCTCGGCAGAGACGCGGTGACCCTTGACCCACACTCCGAGCGCCTCGAGATAGTTCAGCCTACGCAGCACACCTTCCAGGCCCAGTGCTTCCACTGCTTTTCTCACAAGGTCAGATTCCGGGCTCTCGACCCCCACGGACCAGGTGATCTCCGGAGAAAGGATTTGAGCTACCTCCACCGTCACACCCTCCCCCGCGGACCCACCCTCTGTCCACTTGCGTTGCCAACGACTCTTGGTCACAGCCACGAGCCGCACCGCGGGTGTCGACTTTTCCAGTAGAGCCAGCAGTGCGGACCGATCGACAGCGCCATGCGGCATGACCGGGATGCTCACGCCAAGGTCGGTCGCAAGCTGTAAGAGGACTTCCCTTCCTATTGGAAACGAGTAATTCTCCGCCGGATCTTCCAGCCAGCGCTCAAGGCCGCAGTCTCGCTCGATGAGCCGCTTGAACTTGAGGTCCGAAAAACGAAGTTTGATATTCACAGGGCTTCCCTGCACCCAGAGGTATTCGTCGGTGAGATCCTGCCTCGACGGGTACCTGGAGGGCAGCAACTCAAGCCTCTCTCGCAACTCGGGCGGAATCGCTCCGAACCCTCTCCATTCCCAGTTCTTCCCGAACGCCATGGTATCCCCTCACTCCAGCACGATATTTACCATGCGACCAGGCACAGTAATCACCTTGAGGATCTTCTTGCCGACCACGGCCTCCTTCACGCTCGGATCCGCGAGCGCAGCCCTCTCGAGCGCCTCCGCGCTCGTACCTGCTGGCACGTCAATCCTTGCGCGGACTTTCTTCTGAATCATGACGGGCACCTCAACAGACTCCTCCAGAAGAAGCGCTGGGTCGGCCTCCGGAAACGGCTCGTAGGTGATCACGGACTTGTTTCCGAGCTTTTCCCAGAGTTCCTCCGCCACATGCGGGGAGAGAGGCGCCAGCATCTTCACCATTGCCACGGCGACCTCGCTCGGAACACGAGCAGTGCCTGTAATCGTGTTGTTCAGCTCAATCAAGTGGGCTATCGCAGTGTTGAAGTGGAGCGATGCCATGTCGTCCCGAACGCGTTGAATGGTCCTGTGAAGGTGTCGTCGCAGATCATCGGAAGCGGGAACCGCAGAGACCCTCAGCGCTCCCGATTCCTCGTCCACCAGATTGCGCCAGAACCGCTGAAGGAAGCGAAAAACACCCACGATATCGCGCGTGTTCCATGGCTTCGAGGCCTCGAGCGGCCCCATGTACATTTCATAGAGCCGGAGCGTATCGGCCCCATACTCGACGCAAATCTCGTCCGGCGAAACGGCGTTCTTGAGGCTCTTTCCCATCTTGCCAAACTCCCGAGTCACGGGCTTTCCCTGGTGAAGAAAACGGCCATCCTTTTCCTCCACGTCGCTCGCCTCGACGTAAACGCCACGAGCATCCTTGAAAGCGGCGGCCTGAACATACCCCTGGTTGAAAAGCCGCTGAAACGGCTCGGGGGTTGACACGTAATTCAGATCGAAGAGGACCTTGTGCCAAAAACGGGCATAGAGAAGGTGTAGCACGGCATGCTCCACGCCGCCGACATAGAGGTCCACGGCGCCCAGACGGCCATTTGCGCCGTCTGGGGATCGCGGGTCGTCGCCCGGAGCCATGCTCCAGTATCGCTCGACGTCGCGATCCACAAACCGGGTCGAGTTCTGTGGATCCAGGTAGCGTAGATAGTACCAGCACGAGCCGGCCCAATTCGGCATGGTGTTGAGCTCACGAGTGTACTTTTTCCCTCCGCTCGTGAACGAAGCCCAGTCCTTCGCCCGCGCCAGAGGCGGGCGCGGCGGCGTGCTGGGATCATCGCTTGTTTCGGGCGCATAATCCGTCATCTCGGGAAGCTCAACAGGCAGCGACGATTCGTCAACTGCGATGGGCAGGCCTGTCTCGTCGTACACAATCGGAAATGGTTCACCCCAGTAACGCTGCCGGCTAAAAAGCCAGTCTCGCAATCGGAAGTTCACGGCCCCCCTGCCCAGACCCTCGGCCTCGAGCCACTCGGTAATCTTCCGTATCGCTCGCACAGTCGGAAGCCCGTCAATCAAGCTCGAGTTGACCGCGACTCCATCTCCACTAAACGCAGCCTCGAGCTGGGCACCGCTCGCCGGGGCAAGTCCAGCCATGGGCCTCACGACGGTGCGAATTGGCAGTGAGAGTTGCCTGGCAAAGGCGAAGTCTCGCTCATCGTGGGCAGGCACCGCCATGATGGCTCCGGTGCCGTATCCCATGAGGACATAGTCGGCGATGAAAATTGGTATTCTTTCTCTGTTAACGGGATTGATCGCAAAAGCGCCGATGAAAACACCCGTCTTCTCCTTCACCTCCACCTGGCGTTCGACGTCCGACTTCCCACCCACGTAGCGTCGATAGGCCGACACGAGGTCTCGAGGCGACGAGGAGGCCGGCTGGCCTGGGAACATGCCCCGCGACCCCGAGTACCCCCTGGGCCATTCGTCAGCGACGAGCGCATCGACTAGCAAATGCTCCGGCGCAAGAACCATGTACGTGGCTCCATGGAGTGTGTCAGGGCGAGTGGTGAACACGCGCAGCACGTGGCTCTCCGAGGGCTTCACGGCCTGCCAGCCGGCCCGCTTGCGCGCCTCAAACCACGATGGCAGGTGAAGAGCCCCCTTCTCGGCGACAAAATCGACCTCGGCGCCTTCGCTGCGCCCGATCCAGTTCCGCTGGAGCAGTTTGATGGGCTCGGGCCAGTCAAGTGGCTCAAGGTCGCGCAGCAGGCGGTCGCAATAAGCAGTGATCCGCATCATCCACTGCTTGAGCGGACGCTTGAAAACGGGATGGTTTCCACGTTCGCTGTGTCCGTCCGCGGTCACCTCCTCATTGGCGAGGACCGTTCCAAGAGCGGGGCACCAGTTGACAGGCACCTCCGCGAGATAAGCAAGGCGGTGGCTATCAATAACCATTCGCTGCTCCAGAGCACTCAATTCCTTCCACGCTCGACCGGCAACGTCTCTCTCGAGCGCTCCTGCACGGCTCTCGCCGTACCGGGGCGCACGGCGCCCAGATTCGAAGTCCGCAATGAGATCCTGGATCGGGCGGGCTCGATCGGTTTGCGCGTCATACCAGGAATTGAAGATCTGAAGAAAGATCCACTGGGTCCACTTGTAGAACCCAACGTCGGTGGTGGCCAGGGTGCGACTGGGGTCGTGGCCGAGACCGAGACGACGCATCTGTACACGCATTGTCGCGATGTTGCGCTCGGTCGTGATTCGCGGGTGCTGACCTGTCTGCACGGCGAACTGCTCGGCGGGGAGGCCAAAGGCATCGTACCCCATGGGGTGAAGCACGTTGTGGCCCGCCATTCGAAGAAATCGGGCATAGACATCCGTCGCGATATACCCCAGAGGATGCCCAACATGAAGACCCACTCCCGAGGGGTACGGAAACATGTCAAGAATTACCTTCTTGCTCTTCCTGGGATCAAAGCCACGCTCGCCGGGGCTGGGCGCGTGAAAGGTTTGTTCTCGCTCCCAACGATCCTGCCACTTCCGCTCAATAGCTTGCGCGAGGGCAGAGTTGTAGCGAAGAGCATCTCGGGAGGCTGGAGGCGAAGGGATGGGTGGGTCGCTCATAAGGGATCAGCTGGTTCCAAAGTGTTTGAAGCCGGGAATGCTATCACACAGGCGCCAGGGCGGGCAGGGCCACGTGCTCGTCCCTCTCTGGCCAGGGCCGCGCTCACAATGAAAATGATCAGCAAATCTGCCCGGCGGAGGAGCCAATACGTTCCTATCACACCTCGAAGATTCGTCTTGATTTGTGGAAATATAATATATAATGCGCAAGTTCCAGGTACACTCGTGCCCGTGGACCCAGGCGGCATCCTGGTCAAGTTGTTACTTTTCTTGCAAACGTCATGACACTTTCGTGGAGCCCGAGCTTTCTCCATGCCCCCTGCGACGAAGGAGCCCACTGCATCTCACAGTCGTCCGTTCGAAGAGTCGCTCCTGCGTGCCATTGACAAGCCCAGCCTGAGAGCTCCCGAGGAGCTTGGCAGGGCGCTCGCAATGGCGACGGGGGCCCGGCGAGTTCTGCTTTACAGGCTGCGGTCCAATGAACCTCAGCCAGTGGCTCAAGTCGAAGACGGAGCGGTGTGCCGTCTTCAGGACAACTTCAATTGTGACTTGCTGGATTTCGCCGGGCTTGCATCTCAGCCATCTTCAGAATGGTTCATTCTCGATCATCCACACGAATCCTGGCGCGCAGGCATCAAGGTAGACTGGCCGCCCGGCCACGAATGCGGCGTCTTGCTTGAAGGCTGTGGTCCTTGCCCCTCGCCAACGACCTTGACGGAAACGGCCGACTCGAACCACCTGGCCGGGTTGATCGCGTTGGCGTCCGCCATCGAAAGCCTCAAGCCTGGAAACACAGAGCCACCCGACAAAGCCGAAGCTGGACCCTGCCCGCCTCGACCCTCAGCGAAGCCAGCAGGTGCGAGAGGCCTCTTGCTTGAGTTCCCACTCGGGGGGGATCCGCCCATCATGGCAACCAGTCAGGCTCTTGGCGCATTCCCGGAGATCGTGACCCGGAGCAGCATCATGGCCGGGATTCTTCAGAGCGTCCTGCTGGCAGCCAAGTCCGACATTCCCGTCCTGATCGAAGGAGAGAGCGGCACGGGAAAAGAGCTCGTGGCTCGCGCCATTCACCGTGTCAGCCGCCGAGCCGGACGACCCTTCCTCTGCGAAAACTGCGGAGCTCTGCCCGAGAACCTGGTCGAATCCGAATTCTTCGGCCACGAGAGAGGCGCTTTTACCGGGGCGGATCAGGCGCGGGCAGGGATTTTCGAGAGAGCTGGCGGCGGCACGGTCTTCCTCGACGAGGTGGGCGAGATGGAAATCGCTCTCCAGCGAAAACTTCTGCGCGTTCTCCAGGAGCGGGAAGTGCGCCGCCTTGGAGGCCAGAAAACGGTTACTGTCGACTTTCGCCTGGTCTCTGCCACAAACCGAGTGCTGGAGGAGATGGTTGCCAGAGGCCAGTTTCGCGAGGATCTTTTCTATCGTCTTGAGGTCACGACGATCCACATGCCCCCACTGCGGGAGAGACCCGAGGACGTCCCACTCCTCCTCCTGCACTTCGCACGTCTCTTTGCCGAGGATACGGGCAGGGACCCCGTCACGTTCACAGAGGCCGCGCTGGAAATGCTCGCGAGCCACCCCTGGCCAGGCAACGTCCGGGAGCTGCAGAACGAAGTCTGGCGGCATGCCTGCTCGGAACGTGCCGTGGTGGATGTAGAGCAACTCTCCCGAAGAATCAGCCGTGGAAATGTTCGTTCCAGGGGTGGATGGGCCCTTACCCCTCGCAGCCTCCAGGAGCTCGAGCGCAACACGATCGCGCCAATGCTCGTCGAAGCCTTGCGCCGCTCGGGAGGAAATCGCTCCGAGGCTGCGCGACTCCTCGGGATCTCACGCACGGTTCTTTATCGCAGACTGAAGCGGTACCGACTTCTGGATAACGAGAGTTTATCCAACAGGGTTCGCCTGTAGAGTCCTGAGCGGTCACGACCTTGCCGACGGCAACAGCTGGGCCGACTGGCCCCTCCGCAGGAGGTACTGCCTGTTGATCAGGAAATCTCGAAATGTCTCGACAAGTCCTCCAGGCCAATGCACCGTCACACTCCCGATGGCCTGAGCGCCACCCAGGCCGCAGTGGACGTCGAAGTCATCTCCGGAGAGGTAGCTTGTACCTGCATAAATCTCTCGCGTAAAGGTCCGTCCCCCGGCCGAGATCACGACTCGCGCTCCGACGGCAAAAACGTTGGGCGGCGGGGCACGAAGTTTGAGGATGGTCCAATTCCCTCTTGTGGGCATACGGTTCAGAAGCAATTGCGCCGGAGCATTCTTGTTGGAGACGGCAACGTCGATGCGCCCATCGCCGTCGAAGTCAGCAAACGCGGCCCCCCTTCCCTGACGCTCACCGTGGATCATGCTGCCGGCCCTGTCAGTGATGTCCTCGAAGTTTCCGTCACCATTCCCAAGAAAGAGCAACTTGGGCTGCTCGCTTCCCAGGTTGAAGGCCTGGGGACCCATCTGGGGGATGTCCTCCTTCCCACTGGTGAAAAAGTTACGCATGTACCAGAGCACCCAATTTGAAAGCACGTGTCCATTGACGACAAGAAGATCCAAGTGCCCATCAAGGTCCAAGTCGTACAACCCAACCCCCCAACCGACGCAATCAAAGATGCGCTGATTCCGCAAACCGGCCGAAGCAGTGCCATCGGTGAAGATGCCACCGCCTTCGTTACGATAGAGTGTATTTTGCTCACCGGCGTAGTTCGTGACGATCAGATCGATGTCACCATCTCCGTCGTAGTCACCGGCCGCCGCCCCCATGGAAGCTTCGAACTCCCCGTTGGCATTGCCAGCAACCCCGGCCTCGAAGGCGACGTCCGTAAACTTGCCGCCCTCATTCTTGAGCAGGTTGTTGAAGCCAACGTCATTGGCGACGAAGATGTCGAGGTCCCCGTCGTCGTCGAAATCCCCCGCAATACAGGCGAGTGAACGCCCCGTCCCTTGAGCACCCGCCTCCACCGTGACGTCCGTGAACGTCCCGTCACCGTTATTTCGGTAAAGGACGTTGTCCTCGGGCTCAAAGTATTGAGGGAATTGTTTCACTCCCTTGTCAAACCAGTCGACGGTGCCCTTCTGCTCTGCGATGTCAAAGTGTGCGTAGTTGGTGACGTACAGGTCGAGGTCCTGATCCCCGTCAAAGTCAGCAAAGCACGCTCCGGCACCCCAACCCGGATGGTCAACCCCGGCCGCTTTCCCAACCTCCGTAAATGCACCGTTTCCCTCATTGCGGTAGAGCCAGTTTGGGCCGTGGCGAGCAACGAAGATGTCCAGGTCGCCATCTCCGTCGTAGTCGGCAAAAACAGCGCCATTCGACCAGCCCGAAGCCTTCAGCCCCGCGACGTCGGTGACGTCGGTGAATCGCCCGTTGCCGTCGTTCCGCCACAACGCGTTCGTGTACTCGTTCGCCTCTTCCTGGTAGCTGTCAAGGATGGCGTGCCCCGTGCAGAGAAAGAGATCAGGATCTCCATCGCCGTCATAGTCCCCTGCCGCAAGACCCGATCCAAGCGTATCGATCAAATACCAAAGATGGTCTCCCGAGTAGCTTATGAACTCGAGATCGCCCTCACGAGCGGCGTCCACGAATAGCTGGGGGCCGGAGCAACCAACGAGCCAGTGGGCAGTCAAGGAAAGCGCAACTGAGAAACTCAAGACCCTGATCATCGCCTATCTTGTCTCAAGTGAAAATGGCATCCAGGACAGCGCCGAGATACCGTCCAGAAGACCAGCCTGCTGGAACGAACTCAGGTTCTGCAAAAACTCGAAACTTTGAACCTCCAAGCTTTGCCCGACGCCCGTGGCAGGCCTCTTGAGTCCAGAAAGAGCTTCCCAAATCGTTTTTTGCGCGGGAAACAACTCCAACTCGATGGCCTCCCCAAGATCCAGGTTAGCAAACTCCACGAGAGCATCGACGGCCTCGAAAAACCCTCCCAGCCGATCGACAAGCCCAGCGGCCAGAGCTGCGCGGCCTGTCCAGACTCGGCCCTGCGCAACGGCGTCGATCGCCTCAAAGCTCTTCTTGCGACCCAGGGCCACCTTGCTGACAAACTTGCGATAGGAGTTCTCCAGCATGGACTTCAGCGCCAGCCGCTCCTCCGCAGTGTACTTGCGGGTAAAGTCGTTCATCGTGGCATGTTCGCCGCGCGAGTAGGTGCGAGCCTCGACCTTGAGGCGTGCAAGCAGATCACCGAGAACGATCTTGCCTCCAAAAATGCCAATTGAGCCCGTCAACGTCGTTGGATGCGCCAGGATCCGTTCTGCGCTGCAGGCTGCATAGTAGCCTCCCGAGGCCGCGACCCGGCCACAGCTGGCCACGACCGGCTTCAACTTGCGCGCAGATTCCACCGCAAGTTGCACCTTTTCGGCGGCGGACACCACGCCTCCCGGGCTGTCAATTCTGAGCAATATTCCGACGATCCCTGGATCCTCCAGAGCCGCATTGAGCGATCGAACGACCGTGTCGGCGCCGGTGGAGAAGCCGATCCAGGGCAATTCCCGCGACTCGCCCTCGATCAATGTGCCCAGTACGTGCACGAGGGCGAGGCGCCTGGCCCCGGGTCCGGCACTCAGGGTCGACCGATACTCCGCGACACTGATCCAGTGAAGCGGCTTCCCTGCCTTCTCCTCGATCCGCCGCCGCACTTCATGGGTAGAGATCACCCCATCGATGAGTTTTTCTGCCTGAGCCTCATCGGGCCCGAGGGGCGATCGATCAAAGGCCGCTCGCACTGCATTGACGTTGATCCTTCGCGCGGAAGCAATAGGCTCCAGGATCGACTCGAAGAGGGAGTCGACCAGGGCATTCATGGAAACCTCAAACTCCGGACTCGGCACCGACCGCGATAGCTCCTCGAAGGCTCCCTTGAAGCTGCCGACGCGCACAAGGTCAGCTTCAACTCCCATGGCGCCAAGAGCATCCTTGAGGAAGTAGGCGTTCATTCTCACACCCACGGTGTCGAGCGTGGTGCTCCTGTCGAGCAGGACCTCCTCGGCCGCGGTCGCAAGAAAATAGCCAGGGGTGTCTGGCGCATTCAGTTGGGCGATGGTGACTTTCCCGCTCGATCGAAACTGAGTGACAAGTCCACGCAGCTCATCGACTAGACCCAACTGCACGGCTCCGGGGTAAATACGGAGGAGAAGTCCTTCGACCCTGGGGTCGCTCGCTGCTGAGCGAAGACATCGCCACAGATCGACGACGTCTATCTCGGCGCCCGCAAGCAATTGCGAGAGCCCTTCCCCGCTACGCTCTTCCGTCGGCGCTGTCAGGTCCAGGACTAGCATGGAGCCCGAAGGTATGGAACGGGGGGACAGAAAAAACCAGGCGCCTCCCAGCGCCCCCACGCAGAGGAAAGCGAAGACCACGTAGCGTTTCCACGCCTGCCGGCTCTTCACTCTGGGGCCTTCATTCGGACCGATCTCCATCCCTCCAGCTCCTTCGGCGCAGGCGTCTCTCTGCGCAGAGCGCATGGTCTTACCACAGAATCGGTCCGAAGGAAACAGGACGACCGATGCGCTTGAGCTTCCACTCGCACAGCTATCGAATTGGCAGCGCGGGAACGTATCCCAGCTCAAGGCTTTGGAGGAAGACCGTCATGGTGGGATCCTCGACGGAGGCGGCCATGGCGAGGTCGTTGTTGGATTCCGTGGCCGCAGGGAACAGGCCACTACGCGCCTCGATCTCGGCGACGTAGCGATCGACCAAAATCTGGTCGACTGGATCTTCCGAGAGCAGGCGAACCCTGTCCACGGACTCGCCCACCGCAATGGACGGGGCCGGAGCTCCTGACATTCCGAGGAAGGCCAACACCAAGGCCGCGTCGACATCGCCCGGATTTCGCCGGGTTTCTTCCTCAAGGAGCGCAAGCTGGGAGCCCAGATCGGAGGAGCTGCCGTAGAGACCCTGAACACTCCATCGATACGTCGGGAAAGTCGGCCACTCCTCAAGTCCAAGCCGCAGGTACTCCGCGGCAAACTGATACTCACCCACCGCGAAGAGGCTCACTCCGAGGAAGACCTTCACGAGCTTGGACTCGGGATCCTCGATAGACGCGTTGTAAAATGACTCAGAGGCCTCCCCATAACCGCCATTGCGGAACTGCACGAGCCCAAGAGCAAAACTGAGCTGTGCCGGTTTGAGGCTCGCGAAGAAGGCCTCCTGGCGACTTACTGGGCGCGGTTCTGGCTCCACAGCCTCGGCCGGCAGAAGCACAGACGGTGCAGCCTCGGCTTGCGGCGGAGACGCCGGTGCCGACACAGCTTCTGCAGCAATGTCCGGAACCTGGAGATCGTCGCGGACATGACTATCTCCTTCGGGATAGCAGAGCGAGCAGTCTCGAACATGGTAGTGGTGCGAGCCATGGACCGAACACGCGTGAACGTGGCTGTGGTGGTGGTTCCACTCATGACAGCCATAGCCGGAGCAGGAGGCATAGTAGCTGGTACGCCAGCGACCGAATCGGACGTAGTAGCCGTCGTAAAAATCGCAATCGTAGTGCGAATAGATGGAGAGGTAGGGGTATGGATACGAGTAGTAATAGCCGACAAAGGGAAAGGCTACATACACCGAGTTATAAGGCGCCCAGAAGTTGTGGAAGCCAGCGTAGTACGGGTAACCAAAACTCATTCCAAAGCTGAACCCGAAAGGATAAGCATGGCCATAAAAAGAAGGCCTGTAGTAGGGATAGCCACGGTAGCTGTGAAAGCGCGAGACATCGCGCACACGAAAGCGGTCAGAATGGACGACACTGGCCGAGCGAAGGTCGGGCACATTCGCCGAGAACCTCGCGGCAGAGGCCACGCTGCCCCGCGAAGGTCGAACCGAGAAAGCAGCAGCATCACCGCGAATCGCAGAGGCGCTTGAGTGGGTACTCCGGGAAAAAGTCCCGGCCTCCTGCAGCCCCGATCGAGCATGAAGCCGAGGGGTCAAACCACCCGATGGGGTCAAGGCGCCTCTCGAAGCACCCGCCCGCTGGCTGAGGTAGGACATGCCCTCCGATGATGACCCTGAGATGCCATTGGCGGAGCCCATGCGAGGCCGGAGGACGCCACGGACAGGGCTTGCGCCGTCTCCCGACCCGCCGGCACGAAGAATGGAAGACCCGCCCGCTGTCTGTATTCCAGTGGGTGTGATCATCCGGCGGGATCCATCGGAGCGCCAGGGCGCCGTTGACTTCACCCCTTCAGTCGTGCCGAGGGAAGGTGAGTTGTATCGTAAGATCGATCCAGACCGCGCTTCCCCAGCGCCCATGACTGAAGGGGCATTCGGCCTGCGATCCTGGAGAGTTGCAGGCCTTCCAGAGGAGAAACTTCCAGTGGAAGGAGTCATTCGTCGCACGCTCTGGCCCTGGTCGCTCGTCGAGCTTGCACCTGCCTTTGGGCCCCGAGTACTCCTCGGATTCAAGGGGCGCGACGCACGCTGGGAGGAACCCATCTGTGACGTTGCGCGAGGTAAAGTTAAGACCGTCGGTGACTGACCCGAACGGAAAGTCGGACTTGAGCCCGAGCCTGAGGGTAATCGGGGGGTCATCCGGGGGGCCGAAAAGGATCGAGTGCTTGAGGCAGAAGCTCCACGATCGCTGCTTCCTTGAAAATTCCGTGGAGCACCGCGAGACACCGGCGGAGCGCCAGGAGTGCGGCCGGAGAGTCGTGAAGGGCCCGAGGGGGCCGAAGAGGATCTCGGACTGCCGATCGATGGGGCGGAAAAGCTTCGCGATGCACGCGAGGGAGCCGAGAAGGATCGCGTGCCGCCACTTGAAGGCGCGGAGAACGATCGTGACCCGCCGCCACTCCTACTCCCGGAGCCCCCGCCGGAGGAGATTCGGCCCCGAGACTGGGCTTCGAGGGTTGCTGAGCCCAAGATGCCGCAGGTAACAAGAATCGCCGCCAAAATAAAACTGTGTATTCTCATGGCACCCCCAAGCCGATGGAGTCTCCGGGGTTTCTTCGGGCTGACATCCCCGAAGAAGCTCTTGCAACAAGTCTTGCGCAAAATCACGGAAGAGCAAGACCCAAGTAGATGGTCAAACGCTCATCTGATTGTACGGAGCGTTCGGCAGTCTATTCAGACGCGGGTAGACACCCGAGAAATGACGGTATCACCCTGGTCGCCTGGCTGAGGCCCCCGCGGAGACAGCGGCAGGGTGACAATCACTCCGCAACCCTTCTCCTCCACAGGGCTTTCGACCCGGATCGTCCCGGCGTGGGCCTTCAGGATCTCCCAACAAATCGCGAGTCCCAGCCCCTTTCCCCGCACATGGTTCTGGCAGGAGTGGCAGAGCGTGAACACCTTGCAAAGGTCGTGGAGATTTTCGGATTGAATTCCTGCGCCGTGATCCCTCACAAGGACCACGGCTCGGCCTTCAGCCTCGAATCCGGGGCAGGAGACCCACTCGACACAAACTTCTACTTTTCCCCCGGCAGGGGAGAACTTGCAGGAGTTGTCGAGAATCCTGAGAAAGCAGTCCGCAATCAAGCTCGCATCACCCTCGATCCAAAGCTCCTCTGCCGTCTTGAGAACAAGCTCAAGCCCCTTTTCAGCATGTTGCGAAGCAGCTTTGTGGGCGGATTCCTTGACGCAGGCAACAAGGTCAAATTGTTGGATCTTCAAGGAGACAAGGCCGGAACTCCACTGAACGAACTCGATGACGTCGTCGACAAAGTGACCCAGGCGCTTCGCCTCGATCGAAAGGTTCGCGGACATTTGCCGCAAATCTTCACCGGAATCGTACAAGCCCTGCTGAATCAGGTCGGAGATCCCGATAACGCTCGTGAGGGGGGTACGCAACTCGTGCGAGACGAGCGCGATAAAGTCCCGCTTCATCTGTTCAAGGACCCCCAGTTCCTTTCGGGCGACGAGTAGCGCCTCGGTGCGTTCAATCAAAACGCGCTTCAACCGTGCAATCTCACTGCGGAGACACTCTTCGGTCTCTGTCCCTTCGACTGCTTCTAGCATACGTTGGAGTATAACATCGTCGGGTCACTGGTGATTGAGCTGCGCGGTGTGCTGAAATGGCTGACGCATCGCCTCCCCGCGGGCGATCCTGATCGCCCGCAAACACTCCAGTTCAGCAGAATTCACCATCCTGGAACACACAACGGCCCGAAACGAAGACATGCACGGTCGTGCCCTTGACGCGCCAGCCCTCGAAACACGTGTTGCGGCTCTTCGAGCGAAACTCGGAGGACCGCACAACGCGCTCTTTCGAAATGTCGAAGACGCTCACGTCCGCGAGCATGCCAGGTGCGAGGCTCCCACGCTGTTTCGACAGGCGCAGGATGCGAGCGGGGTTCATGGTGAGCTTCTCGAGTAGCTTCAGGAGCGAAAAGCCATGCCGCTCCACGAGCACCGTGTAGCAGACGGGAAAAAGAGTCTCAAGCCCCACCACGCCCGGTGGCGCGTAAACGAACTCCAGCTCCTTTTCCTCTGTCGAATGCGGCGCATGTCCGGACGAGATCACGTCGATCACGCCGTCCCGCAGGCCCCTGATCAACGCCTCGGCATCAACCGCAGCACGCAGCGGCGGGACCAATTTAAAATTGGGGTCGTACGTGACGAGGCTCTCCTCCGTGAGCGCAAAGTGGGGTGGGTTAACCTCACCCGTGACCTCGAGTTTCTTCGCCTTGGCCTCCCGCAAGAGATCGACCGCTCCCCGGGTGCTCATGTGCCCGATGTGAAGCGTGGCCATGGTTATCTCGGCGAGCAAGAGATCGCGGGCAATCACAATATCCTCGGCGACATCGGGAATGCCCGGGAGCCCAAGGTTCAGCGCAACGCGCCCGTAATTCATCACTCCTGATCCGCGCAGGTCCATGTCCTCGCAGTGGGCGATGACAGGAAGGTCGAACAGCCTCGCGTAGAGCAGGCCACGCCTCATGACCTCCGCAGACCGCAAGCATCGGTCCGCGTCGCTGAAGGCCACAGCGCCCGCTCTCGCCAGGCCACCCATTTCCGCAAGCCGCACCCCTTCCCGGCCGAGCGTCACCGCTCCCACCGGAAAGACGTTTGCAAGATTGGCTCGTTTACCCTGAAGCACGACGAACTCGGCTGCGGCTTCATTGTCAAGGGCAGGTTCAGTGTTGGGAAAGCACGCCACGCTCGTGACGCCTCCGGCGATCGCCGCCCTGGATCCACTCCAGATCGTTTCCTCCTCCTCGTTGCCCGGCTCGCGAAGATGAACATGCATGTCGATGAGACCCGGGGTAACAATCAGCCCACTGGCCTCCACCACCAAGGTGTCCTCGGCGGAAGGCAGCTCGAAATGCCCGAGGGCACGAATACGGGTCCCCTCAATCAGGAGGTCGCCCGTCCCATCGCGCCCGGTGGCGGGGTCAACAAGGCGGCCGCCTCGAACGAGCACGAAGCGTTTCTCGCTCATGCCTCTGGCCCTCCTGCAGCCGGCAACACGGCCGGAGCAGGATGCTGCGGCGTCCCAAGAGGCTGGGTGACCCGAGTCCCAACAAGATAGAGGACAGCCATTCGCACGGCCAGTCCGTTCGCCACCTGTTCCAAAATCACCGACTGGGGCCCATCGGCGACATCTGGCGTAATTTCTACTCCGCGGTTGATTGGGCCAGGGTGAAGAATAATGGCCTCGGGTTTCACGCGCTTCATACGCTCCCGGTTTAACCCAAAGAGACGAGAGTATTCCCGAATCGTCGGGAAAAGCCCCTGATCCTGCCGCTCACTCTGAATTCGGAGCATGTTAAAGACGTCGATCTCGGGCAGGATTTCATCGAGATAGTGCGAGACTTTTACTCCCATCTTGGCGAGCCCTCGCGGCACAAGGGTTGGCGGCCCAACCGCGTAGACCTCCGCACCGAGTTTCTGGAGACCCCAGATATTGGAGCGAGCAACCCGGCTGTGGCTCACGTCCCCAACGATGGCTACCTTCAAGCCTTCGACCCGATTTAACCGAGCACGGATTGTGAAAATATCGAGCAACGCTTGCGTCGGATGCTCATGCGCCCCGTCTCCTGCATTCACGACGCTCGCCGTCACGCCCCTGGAGATCTGGTAGGCCGCCCCCGAGCATGGATGACGCAGGACCAGAATGTCGACGCCCATGGCCTGGATATTTCGGGCCGTGTCCATCAGGGTTTCCCCCTTCACCGTGGAGCTGCTGGCGCCCGAGAAATTGATAACGTCCGCCGAGAGGCGAGTTCCGGCCAACTCAAAGCTGATGCGCGTCCGAGTGGAAGCCTCGAAGAAGAGGTTGACGACGACCTTGCCCCGCAGTGCGGGTACTTTCTTGATACTGCGAGTTGAGACTTCCCTGAAGCCGTCGGCGAGGTCAAGTATTGCGTAGATTTCGTTTTTCGACAGGCCCTCGAGACCCAGTAGGTCTTTTCTGGTCCACTCCACCCGCTCCTTGCCGAAGTCCTCCATGGGTTTAACTTTCGATCCTCCAGGCTATGGATTCTTCCTCAACAAGTCGACGCCGTCCGTCTCGCCCATCTCCTCGAGCGTCACGAGGACTTGGTCACCCGGCTCCGTCGCAATCTCCCGACCGACAACATTGGCGGCGATGGGAAGTTCCCTGTAACCTCGATCAATAAAGACAGCCAGGGAGATCTGTCTAGGGCGACCGAAGTCAAGGATCAGGTCCAGCGCTGCACGCACCGTACGTCCCGAAAAAAGGACGTCATCGACAAGGAGTATGTTGAGGCCTTCCACCCGAAACGTGATCTCACTGCCCAGCACCATTGGCTTTGAAGACCGCAGGTGGTAGTCGTCGCGATAGAGGGAAATGTCAATCTCGCCGTAGTGGAGAACCGAAGAACCCTCGCCCTGGAACATGCCACAGAGCCGACGAGCGAGCACCGCTCCACGCCTTTTTATCCCCACGATGGCCCACGGCGTCTTGCTGGAACCGAGAGTGCGCGATATCTTCTGCTGCCACTCAGCAAACACAACCTTGAACTCGGCTGGCCCCATGCAATGGAACCGCTGGGTGGAGGCTGGCCCCGTGGACTCGGGGGGAATAGGTAGTGGAGCTGATCTCATTGGGGCCAGGAAAAGTTCAAGCATTCTAAGTAGGCGCTGCGATGGGCGTCAAGTGCGGCGGCCAACGTCCTGCCTTCGACCGCCTCGATCCGTCGCAAGGCAGCCTCGAGGCGCGGAGTAAATGCAGCGACAGGCACGTGGTTCGTTGGCTCAAGCCGCGGCGAAAGCCACCGAGCCACAATCTGACGCTTTAATAAGTCTACACCGTCGCCCCTGAGAGCCGAAAGTCGCAATGGCTCAAAAGAGGACGTTTTTTCGGAAGTCAGATCGGCCAAGCTGTGTACAAGCTCGAGCCTCTCAGAAGGCCAGCGATCCATGAACTGCCGATCATCCTCAGTCAGCCGCCACGGATAGGGAATCAAGTAGAGAACCGAGTCATCCAGCCGCTCGAGCGTCCTTTCAATCCCGAGACGTTCGACCTCCCTTGTGAAGTCAAGATCGCGGATGCCTGCCGAATCCCTCACGAGCACGGGAAACCCTTCCACGACCACGGTCTCCTCCAGCGAATCTCGGGTGGTCCCCGGAATTGGCGAAACGATGGCCCGCTCCTCCCCGGCGAGACGGTTAAACAGTGTCGACTTGCCCGCGTTCGGAGGACCCGCGATCAAGACGCGAAGTGGATGACCGAGCCGATACGCCTCTTGCGCGTAAAGAATGGCACTGCGCGCAATCTCCCGGGAGACATCGAGATGACCCCGCTTGACGGCCTCAAGCCCCTCCCGCAGGAGCGCCGAAAGCTCGCCGACATGCTGGCGGGCGAAGAAACAAGCAGCCTTCTCCGTCCGGGCACTGACAAGGAGTTCATGGGCGGCAGCCTCGATACAGTCAAGACTCCCCTCTTGAAGGGAGCGTAACAAGACGCCTCGAAGATCCAGCTCCATGGCTCCCAACGCATGCAGCGATTCGGTGGTTTTTTCCTGGACCCAGGGGCCGCCGTGAACGCTCAGGGCCCAGGTCGGGAGCTTCGACCAGGCAGAGCCAGGAGCAACCCTCGCGAGTACGCACTCATCGATAACTTCTCCTCGCAAGTCAACGAGATCTCCCAGTCGGAGTCGACCCTCGTCGGGCAAGTGGCCGCTGCGCGGCCGAAAAATTTTCTCGAGACCGGCCTTCGATTCTGCGCCATAGAGCTCAAAAACAAAGATCCCGCCTTCACCCCGCGGTGTCGAGCGGTGAAACCAGATCCCTTCCTTCATGGGGTCACTCTCGAAGTGAACTTGCGTAGGCAAGTCCCTGAAGGGTCAACTCGGGAACGACCTCGTCAATCTCGGCGATGGCAGGAGCAAACAGGTGCGCCTCACCTCCCGTCGCAAAAACTCGCGGCCGTGTGGTGGCTCCGGAGTGACTTGGGCCCAGCTCTCGCAAGATGCCCTGGACTATCGCGCGCACGCCTCCTGCCACCTGCCAGTAGACGCCGCTCTGGACTCCCTCCACCGTGCGATTCTGAATCCAACCGCTCACGGTTGCCGGCTCGACGAGTGGCAACCTCGGCGCCGCGGCCTTGAGACCCTGCGCCAGGGTTTTTCCCCCAGCGGCTATTGCGCCTCCCACAAAAACTCTGTCCCACGAAACAACGCTCACGCTCACAGCGGTTCCAAAATCAACCGCAACTGAAGCCCCCACTTGCGACAACTCCCGCACTGCGAGCGCGTTCAGCAAACGGTCAGTGCCGACGTCCTCGGGAGGGAAGTAGCGATTCTCTATCGGGATTGGGAAGTCTCGCCGGGCCAACTGGGGCGGCCAAAGCCCGTGCGGCAACCAAGCGCCGACAAGGTCCAGTAGGTCATCCCGAACAGAGCCCGCTACGCATTCCGAGACCGAGCCACCCGCCACAAGAGCCGAGATTTCCGAACCCCGTCGGTCCAACTCGGCCCATTCGATGCGCCGCCACTCGAGGATCGTCCGTGCGCTAAAAAGTCCGATTCGCAGGCTGGTGTTTCCGGCGACGAGTCCAAGCAGCATGAGGCGGATTGTAGCACGCGCCGCGAGCAGACCCTCAACCATCAATAGTTGAACTGGAAGTCTGCCTTGGCGCCCCGAGTGATACCCTTCAAATCCAGTTTGAGCTCCTCCGGATAGTCGGACGACCCAAGAGCGTTCTCGAGGGTGATCAGCTCATCCTGGTACAGCTTCTTCAGTGATTGGTTAAAGCTCTGGCAGCCGAAGTACTCGCTACTCTTGACGGCAGTGTACAACTCCTCTGTCTTCCCTCGGCGAAGGAGGTCTCGAATCATGGGCGAGTCGATCATGAGCTCCACTGCAGGCACTCGCCCATTTGAGCTCTTTCTGGGCAGAAGACGCTGCGAGATCACCCCCGTCAGCACCAGCGAAAGCTGAAGCCGGATCAAGTCGTGCTGGTGCGGCGGGAAATAGTGGATGATGCGTTCAACCGTTTGCGTCGCGTTGACTGTGTGCAACGTGCTCAACACCAGGTGACCCGTCTCGGCGGCCGAAAGTGCAGCCTCCATGGTCTCACGATCACGCATTTCGCCAATGAGGATCACGTCGGGACTCTGGCGAACTGCCATCTTCAAAGCCTGGATGAAGTTCGGAGTATCTGGGCCAATTTCCCGCTGATTGACGATCGACTTGCGGTCGCGAAAGACGTACTCAATGGGATCCTCGATGGTGATGATGTGCTTGTTGAACTTCTCGTTCATGTAGTTGATCATGGCCGCAAGGGTCGTGGACTTCCCGCTTCCAGCCTGCCCCGTGACGAGGATGAGCCCGCGATTTGCACAGGCAAGCTTCGTGAGCACGGCCGCGGGGAGACTCAAGTCCTCAAACGATGGCACTTGGCTTTCAATGTGCCTGAGGACAAATCCAAGGTGGCCTTTCTGTCGGAAGATGTTGACACGAAAGCGGCCAATGCCCGGCAACTCGTAAGCAACATCGATGTCCACCTTGGTATCGAAGCCATCCTTCTTGGAGTCCTCTATGATCTCGAAGATCTCGAGCGAATCCTGCTGCGTGATCTCGTCGGTCTCCAAAAATTGAATCGCACCATCTATGCGAAGCGAGGGAGGGCTTCCAACCTTCAGAATCAGGTCCGACGCCTTCTCAATGACCATCTTTCTGAGCATCTCGTGAAATTCCATCTCGCTCCTCCGGGGGTAATGGCAAAGTTTCCCCGGAAGTCTACGATGGCCCGATCTTGACGACGACCAGAGGTCAACGCTCCGCCTGGGCTTTCGTTTGTCTCAACAACTGCACGGCAGCCAGGAGGAGATCCCGAAGGCCTTCGCCCGTCACCGCGGACAGAGGCATTACCGGAGCTCCGATGGCCTCGGAGAACGCGCTGATGAGTGCGGTCTTCTCCTCCGGGGCCAGGACATCAATCTTTGAGGCGACCACGATCCGCTGCTTTCGGCCCAGCGGCTCGCTGTAGCTGGCAAGCTCCGATTCGACGGTCTTGTAATCGTTCGCCATTCTCTCCGCAGAGCCCACCTCGACCGACACGAGGTGGACGAGAATACTGGTACGCTCAATGTGCCTCAGGAACTCGATTCCAAGCCCTGCGCCCTCGTGAGCGCCCTCGATGAGTCCAGGAATGTCGGCGATCACGAGACGCTCGAAGTCATCCAGTTCGGCGATGCCGAGGTTCGGTTTGAGCGTGGTGAATGGGTAGTCGGCGATCTTGGGTGTCGCAGCGCTCACCCGCGCAAGGAGGGTTGACTTGCCCGCGTTGGGAAGACCGATAATACCCAGGTCGGCGAGGAGCTTCAGCTCGAGATGGAGCTTTCGTTCCTCCCCCGGTTCGCCGTCTTCCGCCTCACGCGGCGCCTGGCGCGTGGAAGAGGTGAACGCCTTGTTGCCCTTGCCACCCCGGCCCCCTCTTGCCACCACAAGACGCTGACCGTGCTCAAGGAGTTCGCCCAGGAGTCGACCCTCCAGGGCTGGAATTCCCGGTACGACCTCACGCACCAACGTCCCCAGGGGAACCTCGATGTCAAGGTCTCGAGCCGTACCGCCGGAACGGTTATTACCGCCACCCTTTTCGCCGTGGTCAGCCGTGTAGCGTGCCTGACGCGAGAGGTCACTCAGCGTCGTCAAATCGCGGTTTGCGACAAGACAAACGCTGCCTCCTCGACCTCCATCACCACCATCCGGCCCGCCTCTAGGAATATACTTCTCCCTCCGGAAACTCACGCACCCCCGCCCCCCGTCGCCACTCCTCACGGTAATAATCGCTTCGTCAAGGAACATGGGACAGGGTCTTGGCCAAGCAGCAGGCGAGCAATCGAAGGCTACGTTGGGTCAACTTGGGTATAGACGCTAATACGGCCACGGCTCTCGAACTTTACCCGGCCATCAATCAGTGAGAAGATCGTGTAGTCGCTTCCCATGCCGACGCCGAAGCCCGGCCGGAATCGTGTACCGCACTGTCGGACGATGATCTGACCTGGTTGGACAGCACCGCCTCCATAGACCTTGACCCCGCGAAACTGGGGGTTGGAATCGCGCCCGTTTGAGCTGGCGCCTTGACCTTTCTTGTGAGCCATGTTCTCGACCTCTATAGCAAGAAGTTATGCCTGGATTGATTCAATGAGGACCGAAGTGTAGCTCTGACGGTGCCCGATACGTCGTCGAGAGTTTTTTCGCCGACGAAACTTGGCGGATATTAGCTTCGGACCACGCTTTTCGCCAAGAACCTTGCCTATGACTTTCGCACCTGCAACGAGGGGCTTCCCGAGGCTCGAGGGGCCTCCCTCCTTACCCACGTAGAGGACCTCGCCAAACTCAATCACGCTCCCGGCCTCAAGCGGGCACAGATCCAGATCGATCGTAATGCCTTCTTTGACCTTGAACTGCCGCCCTGAGTGCTGAATGACTGCTTCCATCGGCTTTCTGTTGTTTCTGAGTCTTGAGTTTCCGGAACCTCAATGACCAAGCTTGTAGGGCTCAGTGGTACCGGATCACCTGTTGGTCTGGGCTGAAACCTGCATCGGCCCGGATAAAGATCGTCTTGTTGTATTGTTTTTCAAGCTCCACCAAGTGGTGTCGGCGGTCGTTCAGAAGGTAATCGACCACTTGCGGATGTGCAATGACTTCGCAGACTTCCCGCCGTTGGACTCCAAGGGCGGCTCTAATCTGGCGCAAGATCGCGATTCCGCAGCTCCTGGCCGATTTGACCCCGCCGGTTCCCCGACAGAACCTGCACGACTCATGATTCGACCGCTCGAAACTCGGCCGAACTCTCTGTCGCGTCATCTCGATGATCCCAAAACGGGAGATCCGAGAGATCCAGCTCTTGGCTCGGTCCCGCTTCAGGGCAACTCGAAGCGCTCGCTCCACCGCCCGGCGGTTGGCTTCCGTCTCCATGTCGATGAAGTCGTTGACGATGACTCCGCCGAGATCTCTGAGCCGAAGCTGTCGGGCGATCTCCTGCGCGGCCTCGAGATTGGTTTTCAAGGCCGTGGCCTCGAGGTCATCTTCGTCGCGGTACTTCCCCGAGTTGACGTCAATAGCCACCAGAGCTTCGGTCTGCTCCAGCACTATGTGACCCCCGCTGGGTAGTGGAACCCGACGATTGTAGATTTTTTCGATCTCTTCTTCAACGCAGAACCTTGAAAAAAGTGGGATCGCCCCGGAATAGCTCTTCAGCCTCCGGGCAGCCTGGGGCATCACCTCGTCCAGGAATTTTCGGGCCTGCTGGTAAACAACCCCCTCATCAATCAAGATCTCCGAGACGTCGGGCCCGAACAAGTCCCGCATGGTGCGGGTGACAAGGTCTGTCTCCGCGTAGACGATGGAGGGCGTCGGCTGGCCCGTAACTTTCGTCCGGAGCTCCTCCCACATCTTCATCAGGTAGCCGAAGTCTTTCTCAAGGTCAGCTTGAGGCCGGTGCTGGCCCGCCGTGCGCACAATGTAACCCACGCCCTTGGGCGGGTTGAGCTGCGAGAGTTTCGCCCTCAGACTGGATCGTTCATCATCATCCTGAATGCGCTTGGAGACCCCGTGGCGACTCACTCCGGGCATGAGGACGAGGTACTTACCCGGGATGGAGACATAGGTAGTAAGACTGGGCCCTTTGGTGCCGATGGCATCTTTCGAGATCTGGACAAGGATTTCTTGCCCCTTGCGAAGAATCTCTTGAATCTTGAGGCGTCGGCGGTCCGGTAACCGGGTCGAGAGGGAATCCATGGGGATCCCTGTTGCTTCCTTGTACGCTGGGAGCACGTCAGAGACGTGCAGAAATCCATTGCGGCCAATGCCAATGTCGACAAATGCGGCCTGAATTCCTGGCTCCAGATTGACAATCCGGCCCTTGTAGATATTTCCTAGATACTTCTTCTCCGTCGGACGCTCGTAATAAAGCTCCTCAAGTAGTCCCTTCTCCAACACCGCGATACGAACCTCCTCCGGGTCGATCGCATTGATCAAGATCTGCTTCTGGCTTACTGCCAGCTCTTCTCCCCCCCGAGGTAGCGCCTCGGGAAGTGGGTCCTCGAGCTCCTCGTCCTCAGGCTCGATCCCTTCCCCAGCCGGCAGAAGCTCGGGACCGGCGCCTCGCTGATTCTTGGGCAAGAATCGCCTCGACCTCCTGCCTTCCTCCAGCTCTGGCTCAACCCAGGATGGGACGTCGATCTCGGGACCTTCGGTCGATATTTCCGGATCCACAGGCAACGCTGGCTCCATGCGTGGTACAGGAACGGCGCGACCCAGACCCTCCCCTTGCGGCGGACTAATCCGGTGCTCCAGAGGCGCATCCCAGGAATCCAGCTCCTCGGCGGGACGTCTTGGCGATTCCTCAACAAAGCGCGACTGGAAACCTTGCCGACCTCGCCCCCTCGCTCGCCCCCGGCGACGGCCAGGATCGGGGAGTTCGGGTATCGGAGCAGCACCGGAAACCCCGGCGGGGCGCTCCCTGGCCGACATCTCCCGGGACTCCAGGGCACCGCTATCCCGCCTTCGCGGTGGAAGGGGAGGCTGTGGCTTTGGCTTCTCAAGCCGCTCGGCGGGCCTATCGGAATAGTCTCGCTCGCCCTGAGCTGATCGCGGCTGGTATCGAAAGCCAGTCGGGCCAACGACTATCTCCCGATCCTTGAGCAAGGGGTTTCTCAGGGAGATGTCCGAAGGGGCTTCTCGCATCGGGACCTCCTTGCGAGCTCGCAGATCCGCGCGTGGAGCCCCCTCGTCCCGGAATCCATCACGACCTCGCCCCCTGCGCCGACGCGAGCGTCCTGGGCGATCTCGCCGCTCCTCTCCTTCGTTGAGCTCCTTCTGCGGACCATTGCCTTGTGCTGCCCCCTGGACTCGTGCTTCAACGGAATCCCGATGATCCCTGCGATCTCGACGCTCACCCCTCAGGGAATCGGGCTCCCGACGCTGAGCTGGTGCCACTCTCGGGGCCTGCTCACTGGCCTCCGCAGCAGTACCCGGAATCGCGGCCGTGAACTCGGCTTCGTCGTCCAAACTGGTCGCTGGCATCTCGCAAGGCAAAGGTTTTGGGACTTCCATGGGCGGAGGGCCCGCGGAAGGAAGAGGCTCCGCCGGACGCCTCTCCTTGGCGGGCCGCTTATCGTCGAGGGTACGGTCGGCTTTGAGAGAACTGGGCTCCAACCCCACAGGACCGATCGGGCGAGGGGCCTCCGAGAGTGCAGCCTCACCTCCCTCGGAGGTCTCCTCCTGCCCGGGAACCTTCGCTCGGCGAAGGCGGCTCGTCGATCGAACTGGAGCACCAAGGCCTCGGCGCCTGCGGGAATCGCGGGGAGGCGGCAACTCATTGTCTGGTACCACCTGGCACGGAGTCTCCGACCCCTTGTCCACAATATTGCCTGGTCTTGTCTCTGCCTGCGCAAGTTGTGCGGTTGAATCCGACAGGCTTCCGGGTCGCTGCACTGCAGGCCGGGGCGACATTCCCGAAGGAGGCACTCGATCCACAATCTCGCGGACGGCGGGCTCGCCGCTCCTGGGAGTCTTGGGAGTGGACGTTCGCTTTTCCTCGAAAAGACCGAATCCGAATGGTTCCTCCCCCGACCCAGCCGTGTTGTTGCCTTTTTGATCTGGACTTGTGTCTGACAAGGGCTTCTTCCTCCAAGCTACGAAGGGGCTACAAGCGTTGAGGTTGCAACAAGTGAAGACGCAGGACAAGGTGGGACTCGCCGCGCCTTGAAATCTCTTGCTTTCGTCGTGCTCACCCGGCCGCAAGATCGCGCCAGAGAGAGCCTGTCACCGGCACTTGGTGTCGCTCGGCGGCGAGGCTGCAAGCCATCACGCTTTCGTTTCGTCCTCAACGGGCAATTCGCCTTTCGGTGGCTCTGAAATTATTTCTCCTGCTCCCTGCAGCAGAGCTGTAGTGACCTGACAGCGCGCTGCCAAAAAAAACGCCGTGGGAGAGAGCTTCTTGAAGCTCTCTCCCACGGCACATGATACTCAGAACCCATCACCTTTTCGATGACTTTCTGACGCCATCGAAGGCCAGAGTCTTAGTTTCCCTGGACTTGCGTGTCGGCAGTCTTGGCCCCCGACTTCTGCGGCTCGCTCTCCTGCACGGGCTTTTCATACTTCTGGTAGAAAAAGTCCTTTTCCTTGTGCCTGTTGTTGGCATCCTCAAGAATCTTGTCCTCGTCCCCGACGTTCTTCACGATATGGGGCGTGATCATGATGATCAGGGAGTCGATGTTGTTCTTTTTTCTCCGCCAGGTGAAGAAATTCCCAAGAATGGGAATGCTCGAAAGAATGGGAACCTTGCTCTCAATCTCCGTCTTTCTCTCGGTCTGCAGGCCTCCGATGACCGCCGTGTGCCTGTCATGTACCCTGAGGGAGGTAACGACCGTCTGCGCCGACTCCCGGGGCAGGTCGATAAAGGACTGGGTGCCTGAATCCTCGGAAGTGAACGAAAAGCGCTCGAATCCTTCGATCGCAGAGGTCGTTCCAGAGAGAGCCGAGACCTTGGGAATCACGGTCAAGTCCACCATGTCCGTTCCCGGGATCACGTGGGGAGTCAAGTAGAGCGTGAAGCCAATGTTGATCGGCGACCTCTTGTTCTCGTCGATGGCAACCGTGATGTTTCCGTTTTGGTCCGACTGAATCTTCTGAACTGCAAAAGGCACCGTTTCACCAACAAATATCGTTCCTGGCTTGTTATCAAGCATGTTGAGCATTGGCTCCTGCACGATACGGCTGTTTTCATCATCCTTGATCATGCTGAGAACAAGTCGGGTCTGCGTGAAGTCGAGGATGCCCAGGGCCTGGAAATCCTTGGGCACATTGTCGATACGGCCAATGTCGAAAGGAAACGTGCCACCAAAGAGGCGGAGCGGATCCGATGACGTGCTGTCTGGATCAGCGCCCCGGGCGGTGATCTGGAATCCGTCCCGCTCTGGGGTGTTCGGCAAGTCGAACTTGATCCCGCGCTCGAGTAGATCCGCGTTCGTCGTCCGGATGAACTTGACCTCGACGAACACCTGAGCCGGCCTCACATCAATGAGGTGAATCATTTCCGCGATTTCGTCAAGCTTCGGCTTGATGTCTTTCACGATAAACGTGTTCGTATACTTGTCGTACTGAAGCGAACCGTCCTTGGAAATCGCCTTCTGCAGCGCTGATTCGAGGCTGAAGGGCTCGTCGCTGGACGAGACGCCCCGACTGCTCGACTCACCACCTCCGCCAATGTCTCGGTCTGCACCACCTCCTCCGCCAGAGGATGGACGCCCCCCGCCCGGAGTCTTGGACCACTTTTCGATGTCGCTCATGATCGCGCCATAGGGATCGTCCGGCCTCACGTACAAGAGACGGAAGGTGCGCGACTCGAGCTGCTCCTTGAGAGACTCGGGGCGCACGACGCGGATGATCTCGTTTCCAGATGACGTCTCGGATTTCACGACAACATACCCTGCCGTCTTCACGATCGTGTCCAGAGCCTCACGCCAGGGGACCTCGCGCAGGCTCAGGCTCACCTTGCCCTGCACGTCGGCGTTCATGACAATGTTGGCGCCAGCCTGTTTCGCGAGGAGTTCGAGGACGATCTTGATATCCGCGTCCTGGAACTCCATGCTGATCGACGGCGGCTGAGAAAAGCGAATCAGACGGTCGCTCTCCTCGATGATTCTGCAATTTGTTTGCCGGGCGATGACAGCGAGCGCGTTTCGCCACTCAACCCGGTCCAGCTGGATAGTGACTTTTTCCTTCACTTCCGGGTCGGCGATGATGTTTACGTCAACACGCTTCGAGATTGAGGCAAGGATTTCATGAAGATCCTTGCCCTTGACATCGAGCCAAATATACTCACGGTTGTCGTTCGCAGACTGTTCAGGACTTGTATTGTAATCCTGAATATTCGTGGCGCCTTTCACCGCCTCGACGTCTTGTGTCGGCTCCTGCCCCTTGAGAGCAGTGAACGTTGAGACAATGGCGCAGAGAGCCCAAAGGCCTCGGCTACCGAAAAATGCCACCCTGAAAGACTTCAACCGCATGGTTCCTCCAACGGTATCGCCTCGATTGCCTACGAGGCCAACCCAAACCTTGAGTGTTTATTCCGTTGAGGTCAAGCCTTTGAAGGGCTCAACCCACATTCCTAGACACGAGCGGCACCGTCACTCCCACCAGGGAGAGTCCGCATTGGAAATAATCAACTTCAACTTCGCGTGTTACAAATCTCTGCTGTGATTCCTCGATACTGCTGCACGGCTTTTCGAAAAGAATCAATACCGTCTGAAAATCAAGGGAATCTCTTCCCCTTTGTATCGGAAAGTCACCTTGTTCGACTCCACCTTTACAATGCGAACATCGTCCAAGTACTCTCCCTGTTTCACAAAACGATCATTCAGCAGCGCGACCTTCGCATCATCTGAAATGACAATGCCCTGTATGCTTGGCTTCCGCGATTCGAAATCCTGACGGACCCGCGCTCGTGCTACCCATTTGCTGGAGGCACTTACAATCTGCTCGGCGACTGGCTTGTAGTTGGCATTGGTCGCCTCCATTTCCTGCGTCAACTTGATCACTTCGCCGTGAGTGCCTTCGACCTTCTCATACTCTCCGTCCATGAAGGAGTCCTTCATTTGCTTCAACTTGGACTGTGCGAGATTGTAGTAGTACTTCAGGCGAATTCCCTGGATCTCTACCTCGAGGCTCTCAAGTCGGCTGGCCAAACTCTTGAAGTCATTAATGATTCGCGGAACCGTAATCATTTCCTTCTTACGAATCATCTCTTTCAAACTACCGTAGGCTTTCATGGCCTTGTTGTCATCGTCAAGTTTAATATAGAAGAGAACACGCTCCAGGGTCTTGCGGGCCTCTTGCAGGAGCTTTTCTTGCTCCTCGGGAGCCAGGGCCGTAACAGTTTCCGCAATATTTTGCCCACCCTTGTCCCCTTTCAGGTCGGATCGAGGAAAAGGATTCGTGAAAGGGTCAAACGACCTGGTGGATGTGACTGTCACATGCTCAAGCTGGAGAGCCAGCTTCACAAATTCCGAGTCATTCTGGAATACGCTCAGCAGGGGCAAGAGCCGGACATCATTGATGATGTTTCGTCCTCCGATCGCTGCTTCTTTCAAGAGCTCAAAGACCTTTTCATGCTTGCCCTCCGCTGCGGCAGCCTCTGCTTTCAGTAGAGCGACAAGCGCCTTGGGCCCACCCAGGTCCAGCGCATCCTGGTATTTTTTCTGTGCCTCGGCATACTTGCCTTCACGCCGGAAACAGAGCCCCAGCGCGAGGTGGTATTCTGACTCGTAAGGCCGCAGGGAGACCAGCTCGTTGACATTCTTCAGAGCCTCCGAGACACGACCCTTCTCCATGTTTTGGTGCGCAAGGCGCACATGCTCATTGACCTTTTTCTGCATCTCCTCGTTCGCACCAGCCTCAGGTGGCCCAGCCCCCATGCCGCTCTGAGCTCCGGAACCGCCGACGCCTTTCGAGATCACATTCCACAGACTGTTCGCCCCCGGCGCTGCGTCGGGATTCTGTGGCGCATCCAGGGTGGGTTTGCCCGAGGGCAGGGCAGCCCGAACTTCATCCTCCACCTGGACCTGTGGCGCCTGGGCCTCCAGGCGACGTGTTCCACCGCACAAAGCAAGGACGATGGCGGTTCCGAGAACGGCGCCGAGGAGGCCAGTCCCTGAAATCGGCCGCTGGAATGCAGTGCTCCTTCCCGGGGGGGGTGCACCTGGCCTGCCATTGATCAGATCCAGAACACTCCTCATGGCCCCCAGGCAACGAATGGCCGGGACGGGAAACTCTTCTCCGGGCTCAACGATTCTGTTTGTTAGTACCTTCTCTGTGCGATGCGTCATGACTATACTTTCTTGGCCTCGCCCCTCGAATAGGTGTACGTGCTGACCGTGAGCTCAATTTCCTTGATGGGATCACTCGCCGCACTCAGTTCCGTGTCGTCGGCCTTGTCGTCCAGCTCAGCACCGCTTTCCTCCATGGTTCCAAGCGGCCGGATGTTGAATGTGTCAACCTTGAGAAATCGCGTGTGGTTTTCAATCTTGTTAACAAACTCAACAAAATCCGGAACCGTTCCAAGCAGTTTGAACTTGTAGCGATGCCGAATGAAGCTGTCCTGCTTGGGCGCTTTTTCATCCTCCTTGACTTTCACGTATTCAGCCTTCTGGATCACAATCTTGGAGTCCTTGCGGTACCCATCGATAATTTCCATGAAAGCCTCGTGCTGGACGTGCTCTTCTCTTGGGAGAATTTCCGCGTACTGCTCGAGATTACTGATGAGCTTGGCCCGCTTTTCGCGAAGTTCTGGAATCTGCTTGATCTTGGCGGTCGCAACCTGCTCCTCCTCGGTATACTTGTTGATCTGAGCCTGAAGCTGCGCACGCTCGCGGTACTTCAGGTAGTTCAGAGCGCCAAGTCCGCCGGTCACGAGAACAAAGATTCCCGCTGCCACGAAGATCTTCTGCTTGTCGTTGAGTCTGACCATGACTATGCCTTGCGCTCCACTAGTGGCCTGAGGTCGAGGCGAACCGAAAAACGAATATTGGTTGGTTCTCTGAACCCTTTCAGCAATACAAGTCGCCACTCTGGCTGAGTAATATTGACAAAATCAGAGTAAAAATTTTCAGGCTTGACCTGTTCTTGCATGAATTTCAGATAAAACTCATCGGCGCTCTTGAGGGTCTTCCTGTAGGCTGTCATGCGATCAACGTCGTTACCAAGTGAATAGCATTTCAGCCGCAGGAAACCGCCGGTCTGCGTTTGCTTCTGGTCCCACTTGTATTCACTGGGATCGAGCTCCCGCATGTCGAGTCTAACTATCCAGACATAGGAAGGGGTGATTCTTGTAAGTTCATCCAGTTTCTTCGACCAAAGCACACGGTTGGTCTTGATACTGATAATAGCCTTCTCACGCTCCTTGTATTCGGCGATGTCGTCCAGCAGGGCATCCACCTCAGCCGCAGCCTTCTGGAGCTGCTCGACTTCATCTTTCTTGCGCTCCACGCGCTCCTGAAAGACGATGACGCTGAACCAGAAGTAAATGTAGGTGCAAACCAGGACGAGGCCAAGAGCCACACAAGCCAGCACCGTGATGAACAGCTTGGCGGGCGTTTGAGCTGCATGCTGAAGCTCTTTGGGAAGTAAATTAATGCGGATCATGGAGGGAATTTCCTTGCTGCTTACCGATCGAGAATTCTAGACGCGAGGCCAACCGCCACGCTAAGCTGCGCGCTGTGGTCCTTCATGTCCTGTAAATCGACACGATCGCTCTTGACTTCGAGATTTTCTGTCGGGTCCCAGCCATGAACCCTTCGATCGAAGACTCGCTCGAAGGCCGCCTTTAACCCGCAGATTTTTGCGCTCCCGCCCGAAATAAAGACCTCGTCGACCTCACGGTCATACTGATTCTCGTAGTAGTCGAACGAAAGGTGGATCTCATTTCCCAGGTCGTCCAGAGTCGGCAGAATGCTCTCCTCGATCGCCTCTTCTTTTCCTTGGGGATTTAGCTTCAGCTTTTCTGCCTCGGCATTATCAGTCCCGAGCCTTCTTGCGATCGCTTCGGTGAAATCATTACCTGCCAGGTAGACTTCGCGCGAAAAGTAAGAAGTGTTGTTCTTGATAATATTGATATTCGTCTTCAACGATCCGACGTCGACCAAGGCGAAGACTTTCTCTTCGTCCTCCACCCGGGGGCTATGCATCGAACTGAGCTCGAACGCGTTGCCAAGTGCAAAGGTGTCCACGTCGATGACTGTCGGCGTGAGGCCAAGGCTCTGAATGACTTGCAAGTGCTCCTCGATCAGTGTCTGCTTGACAGCAACCAAGAGAACTTTCATTTCCTTCTCGGCGTCTGGCGAGGTTGGCTCCCCGAAATCGGGAAGGCGCGTGCAGTCCAACACAACCTCGTCCACCTGAAAGGGGATGTATTTATCGGCCTCGAACCGGAGCGCACTTTTCAACTCATCGTCCGCCATCTTCATCATGTTGATATAACGGACAATCACTGCCCTGCCTGAAACGGCCGTCGCAACGCGCTTCGTCTTTATACCGGAGCGACGAAAAACTTCGGAGATGGTGTCCTTTAGCCCATCTTTCGAGAGTATTGGAGCATGACCGAACCCAGTAATTTTCAGCTGGTCGCCGATCTGGGTTAACTCGATCGCCTTGACTTCATTCGAGCCGATGTCGAGCCCGACTAAGCTCTTTTTCTTACCCAGCATAGACCCATCCGCTTTTGTACAGCTGGGCCCCAGGCGATAACCCACGAGAGTTAATCGATCCACAAAGGGCCATGAACAGCTTTAGGAGTTGTGAAACCAACAGAGGATCGGAGAAGACTACCGTGCGACTTGATAGCCTTTCGAAACTGTGGGCAAGAGGCAGGCCTTATCAGTCCCGCTGGGGAAGAACGAAGACTCCACGGGTGTGCTCAGCGGCTGTTATTCGCCAGCACCTTCACTGACAAACCGTGCACACGCCGTCCATCACGAGTCGCCCGCGTGCCGGAAATGGATGCCCTTCGTTTTCAGGTACTCCGAGTCGAGACCTGGCAAGTCAGGAAAAGTCTGGAAGGAACTTCTTCACGCGAGACTCAATGAAGGCCAGAGTCTCCTCGGAAGTCTCGAACTGCTGACAGGCCTTTGCCACCTCGGCAGCATCCCGCATGTTGAGCTGGCGTATGAGCCGCTTCACTGTGGGGATCGAGATGGGGCTCACGCTGAAGCTCCGCAGCCCAAGCCCAAGTAGCAAGATCGTGTAGATGGGTTCGCTGGACATCTCACCACAAATAGATACGTCGATACCATGGCGTCTCCCGGCATCAATCACCCCGGCCACCAGCCTGAGAATGGCAGGGTGGGCTGGCTGATAGAGGTGTGCCACCCGCTCGTTCACGCGATCCACTGCCAAACAGTACTGAATGAGATCATTGGTCCCAATGCTGAAAAAGTCCACCTCTCTGGCGAAGATGTCAGCAAGCAGTGCGGCGGAGGGGATCTCAACCATGATCCCCACAGGAATATTACTGTTGAATTCGATGCCGTCTCGGGTGAGCCCATCCTCGACCTCCTTCAGCATGGCCCGGGCCCCACGAAGCTCATCAAGGCTCGAGATCATCGGAAACAGGATGCGTACCGGTCCGAAAACCGATGCTCGAAGGATAGCGCGAAGCTGATCCTTGAGGAGCTCGGGGCGCTGAAAACATAGACGGATCGACCGGCAGCCCAGGAAAGGGTTGTGCTCGTGACCTCCCACAGCCTCCCGGTGAAACTTGTCGGCGCCGGCATCCAGCGTTCGAATGACGAGGTACTTTCCTTTCAAGTCCCGAATCGCCTTCTTGTAGGTTCGGAAGTGCAGCTCCTCGTCCGGTTCCCCTTTCTCGTAGAGGAACTCGGTGCGGTAAAGCCCAATCCCGCAAGCGCCCCACTCGAGCGCCACATGGATCTCCTGCGGCATCTCGATATTGGCCGCCAGGCTGATCGTGTAGCCGTCGACCGTCTCGGCAGGTAGGCCGATCTCACGGTGAAGACGGCGATAGAAATCCCGTGAGCTCGTTGCGCGACCTCGATAGAGCTCAAGAGTCTTCGAGTCTGGATCAATGATCACGAGCCCCGTGTAACCATCCACAACGACTTGCTCGCCCCCGGAGATCAGTTCCGAGATGTTCTTGAGACCCACCACCGCAGGTATCTGCAGCGCACGGGCCATGATTGCCGTGTGTGAGGTTCGACCTCCCACGTCGATGGCGAAGGCTTTCACCCAGTTCGGATCCAAGGTTACTGCCTCGCCGGGGGTCAGGTTGTGCCCCACGAGGACCGCATCGCTGCCGCGCTCCTGTAGCCTTGCAAGCTGTTTCCCCAGCAAGGCCCGCAGTAGCTTTCGCTCGATGTCCGCGAGGTCGTGTGATCGTTCGGAGAGGTATTCCGACTCCATCTGCTCGAACCGCTTGTGGTAACCACGCAGGACGAGCGTCAGGGCATATTCGGCACTCTGGTGGCTATCGCGGATGCGCGAGACGATTTCCTCCCGCAACCCTGGGTCAGTAACCATTCCCCGGTGGCTCTCCAGGATCTGGCGCGTAATTCGGAGGGTATCTCCAAATCTGGTGATTTCCTGGGTGATCTCCTCGACAACTCTCGCGACGGCACTGTCGAACTTATGGATCTCCGCCTCGACGTTCTCTGGCAGGATCGTTCGAACTTCGATTCGAAGGTCCTCGTGGCCGAGGACGACCGCCTCGCCAAGGCAAATCCCTGGTGAGACTGGGATGCCTCTCCTCGTCTCCACTGCAAATAACTCCTTGGTTAACGTCGACCGCAAGAAAATACCCTCAGAGCTGGGTCTTCCGTGCGCTGTCTCTGTCGCCTGACGTCGGTCCGGACCTTTAAATCACCCTCAGTTGTGGCCCGGATTTTAGACTGACTGTTCAAGCCTATTCCAAAATTCGGTGTTGGCCACGGCCACTTGCAAGCCTACTTTACCTCGTCGGGCGCACACTGCAAAGATACTCCCCCCGGGCGGTCGCGGTCTCTGCTCCTCCGGCGGCCTCTCCTTCAGCCTTGGGGCGTGAACTGAAGGTGACGGTGCTTTGCAACCATGGAGAGGTGGACTTACTCCTCCCCAAAGTTCTTCCCAATGAGTTCAGTCAACGCGACGACTGCCTTCTCGGCGTCTTCACCCGAGGCACGTATCAACAGGGCTTGGCCCTTGGAGGCGCCAAGAGTCAGCAAGGCCAAAATGCTCTTGGCGTCAACCTCATCGTTGGCACCCAACCGTCCAAGGCGAATTGCAGCCTTGAATTGTTGAGCGGTCTGGGCGAGCAGGGAGGACGAACGGGCATGAAGCCCGTACAGGTTGGTCAGTTCAATTGTGTGGCTCACTTCCATGAGACCCCCGAAAGCAGTGGCTTCAATGATCTTGCAATCGGGATGAGAAACTCGTCGCGAATCACATGCGCCAGCTTGTCAGAATCGTGCCGGGCTGTCCCCCCCGATGCGAGCAGATTTCTTCTGATGACCCGGATACCCTCGAACTCCGGCTTGCCTTCCAGGTCGGGCAGCACGGGGGTGGAGCCTAACTCGAAATATTTCTCGGCCAACTGCTCCGGAATGGCTCCTTCGTGGGCTATTACACTGTCCGGGAAATCCGCGCCCACATGGCGCCGGAGCGCCCGAATGTGATCACTCAACTGAAACCCATCCGTCTCACCTGGCTGCGTCATGATATTTCCGATGTAGACCCGCGGCTTCCCACTCTCGTTGATCGCCTCCACAATCCCCTCCAGGAGCAAATTGGGAATCACGCTCGTAAACAAACTGCCCGGACCGAAGAGGAAGAGATCTGCGGCTTGAATCGCTTCTCGAATCTCTCGGGAAAGCGGCACGGGAGATGGCCGCAGCTCGATTCGGTCAATTGGCTTCCTCGATCGGGTGATTTGTACCTCTCCGGTGCTTTTTGATCCGCCCGGATGATGCGCGACAAGAGAGACCTTGCTGCTCGTCGCCGGGATCACGCGACCACGGACCTTCAACAGCCCGTTCAAAATCCGGATCGACTCCTCAAAGTCTCCCACCACTCGCGTAAGCACTGTGATGAAGAGATTTCCGAAGCAGTGGTCACGAAATTCTGCCTCGTGGAACCGGTACTGGAAGACCTTGGCAAGAACAGGATCCACGTCGGCAAGGGCGATAATGCAATTACGGAGATCCCCCGGGGCGGCCATGTCGAAGTCATTCCTGAGCCGGCCCGAGCTTCCGCCGTTGTCGGTGACGGTAACAACTGCCGTTATATTGGGGGTAAAGGCCTTGAGGCCGGCCAGTAGTGCGGCCATGCCCGTTCCCCCACCGAAGGCAACGGCACGAACAGTACTGGCAGCAACGATGGCGTCACTCTCGGACGGGAAGCGATCAGCTGACGAAGTAGTCATCGACTTCCTTAAAGATTTCCTGAAGATTGTCGAGGAATTGGCTCTTTGCAAGGAATCGTAGGGTCTTCTCGTCCATGTGGAACCGAGCAATGCGCCGCATGAGATCCGTGTGCTCGTTCACAAGCTTCTCGGGAGAAATCACCAGGAAGAGGACATGCACAAGCCCCCCGTCGACGGCGTCGAAGGGCACCCCTTCGCTAGACCTCGCGAAAACCCCCAGGACATTTTTCGCGAACGAGCACCCCTTGGCATGAGGAATCGCCAGACCCTTGCCAATCGCGGTGGAGCCTTGCTGCTCTCTGGACTGAACGGCCTTTTCCGCCTTCTTGACGCTCTCGCCCTTCAGGTGGCCCAGAGTCACCAAGTGCTGCAGAAGCTCCTTGAGCGCGTTTCTCTTGTCGCGGGCCTTTAGGTCATGGATCCATGCGGAAGGGGGAAAGACTTCAACTAACGTCATTCGCTAAAAGTCCCTCTTTTCAATTACTTCGTCGTACGACTCAAGCCCTTCATCATCCCCGCCGCGCGGAGAAGTCTGGGCCCCCGCCGAAGGTGCTTTGGGCGGTCCACCCCGCGAGGCCTTGTGGTCTTTCAACCGTTCCTTGAACTTCGTCAGCTGAATCTCGGCCTTGTCGACGACAAGATCAATCGCTGCGTAGAGATCCTTGGCCTCGGAGTGGCACACAATGGGCCGTCCCCTTGGAACGGTGATCACCAGCTCCGCTTTGGCCACATCGCCCGAGTGGCTGAGGATCGCCTCGATCCTGTTAATCCCGTCAAAATACCTCTCGAGTTTCGTGATTTTATCTTCCGCATGTTCCCGGTTTCGTGATGTGACCTGCCCGTCTCTGCCGGTGACGACAATCATTGCCATGGGGGATTCTCCTCTGAGCTCATGGGTACTTACCTCGATCGGTGCATTTTGGTGCGGAGCTGTCCCGGGTCCAGCCTCAATCGGTCCAACGGGCACTTCTGGCCCATTCAAGGAGCGAGAAGACGGAAAGCCAAGCATCCGGGGCTCTCTCACAATACACCCTTCTTTCCGTGGCACAAGTAGGCCGCTTGCGGGGCAGCTTTCCTCACAGTCCCCACCGCGTGGCAAGAAAGGAACCGATCGGAGGTCCGAGCGATTGCTCGCCGGGCCACCCATTCGCCTCGAACTTCCCACAATTTCGGCTGCAAAGTGTTTCGGGGAAACGTCTTGAATCCAATCGATAGCCCAACGCAAAAGGGCCGGAGCGTCAACCATTCGGACCGGAGCACGCTTCACGAATCGCAGGATACATGGCGGCAAGCTCGTACGCAACGGAGCAAAGCGTCAGCCCGTGCGCCGGTGCCGTGGGCCCGGCCAGGCGACGATCTCTCGCCTCGAGGGCCTCCTTGACTCTGGCTGCGCTCCATTTTCCACGGCCGACTTCAAGGAGCGTTCCGACCATTGTGCGTACCATCTTGTACAAGAAACTGCGGCCCCACACATCGATGTGGAGGAGCGACCCATTCTCCGTCACAAGGATGGCGTCCACCCGTCGTACTGAGGTCAAGGGCGCATCCTCGGACTGGCACTGAAACGAAGCGAAGTCGTGCTCCCCCTCCAACACCTTGGCAGCGAGACGCAAGTCATCGAGGCGCAACGATGGGTAGGGATAGTGAAGTGTGTATCTTGCGGAAAAAATGGCGGGAACACTCGACCCGTCGAGGCAATAGCGATAGTGCTTGCCCACTGCCGAAAACCGTGCGTGAAATTCCAGCGGCATCGATCGAGCGGCGCAGACTCGCAGGTCCAGCGGCAGACGAGCATTCAGGGCCTTGACGTAACGCTCCACGGGTATTCGTGAGCTGGTGACAAAGCTCGCCGACTGCCCGAGGGCATGCACGCCCTGATCAGTTCGACTGGCTCCGTGGACATCGACGGGAAGGCCCTCGAGGTCCGAAAGGGCGGACTCGAGCACGCCCTCGACGGTACGAAGCCCCGGCTGAACCTGCCAACCATGGAAATCGGTGCCGTCGTAAGCCAGGGTCAGGTGGATGTTGTGCGCACCTCCGGAAGCTGCCGTCTCAGCCATCTAAAAGTTTTTCGGCGATCTGAACCGCGTTCAGCGCAGCGCCCTTGCGAATTTGATCCCCGACGATCCACAGATCGTAAGTATTGCGCTCATCGGGGTGCTTTCTGATTCTGCCGACGAAGACGTCGTCCTCGCCGCTGACGATAAGAGGCATCGGATAGACGTCCTCCCGCGGCGAGTCCTGGAGCTGTACACCAGGGGAATTCTGGATCGCCTCGCGGATCTCCTCGAGGCTGAGCGGATCGCGGGTAGTGATCTGCACGGACTCCGAATGGGCCCTCTCCACCGGAACCCTGACGCAGGTGGCGCTGATCGGAATCGGGGGCAGGCCCATGATCTTCCGGGTCTCAAACACCAGCTTCATCTCCTCCTTCGTGTACCCGTTTTCCTGGAGAACGTCGATTCTTGGGATCAAGTTTCCCGCCAAACGATGGGGAAAGGGGGAGTCCTTGGCCCTGGAGTTCAGTGGCACGCTGGTCGATCTCTGGTTCTCGCCCTCCACCTCCCGCAGTAGCGCGTCCATACCCTTCGCCCCGGCGCCAGAGGCAGCCTGATAGGTCGAAGCGACGATGCGCTGGATCGGGGAGAGCCTGTGAATGGGCGCGATGGCGACGACCATGATGATCGTCGAGCAATTGGGGTTCGCGATGATCCCCTTGTGCCTGGAAATCATCTCGGAATTCACTTCTGGAACGATCAGAGGGATCTCTGGATCCATGCGGAATGCTGACGAGTTGTCAACTACCACGGCACCGGCTCTGACAGCCTGCGGCGCGAATTCACGGGAAATGCTGGCACCTGCGGAGAACAAGGCCAGATCGATGCCCTGGAAAGATTCCTTTCCCAATACACGAATGTCTACGGGTTTGCCGCGAAAGGCCACCGACCTGCCGCGGGAACGCTCGGACGCCAGCGGAACCAAGTCGGAAACCGGAAACTGCCTTGTCTCAAGGACCCGCAGCATTTCTTCGCCGACCGCCCCGGTGGCGCCCACGACGGCCACCCGAAGCTTGCGCCTCTGCATATTACTCCTTCCTTTTCCTTCGCCTCTCCATCAGGACCATGATGAAGGTCATGATGGGCACTCCAAAGAGGAGGAATGCCACCGAAACGACGACCATCAACTTGGGAAACGACCAGCCGAACGCCATTCCGTCATGTCCTTGTAAAGGCCACAATTATAGGCTTATAGCCGTTTGGATTCGAGCGGCAAATGTAAGGATGAGGGGGCAACTTCACCGGACTTTCCCTACCAGCCAATTTCGCGAAACAACAGGGCCTCTTCAACATGTTCCACCTCGACCATGAGCGATCGCTCCATGTCAGCCACGGTCCGGGCAACTCGGAGGCACCGTGTAAGCCCTCGCGCCGAGAGGTTCAGCCTCTCCGCGCAACGGTGAAGCCTCGCGAAAGCAGCCTGGCGCACAGTGCCCCCATTCAACAGCCGCGCGAAGGGAATGGTGGCGTTCAACAGATTGCCACCCCATCTGTCCGCAGCGATGTTGCGGGCGGTCGTGACACCCTCCCGGAGTGCCCTGGTACTCAAGAGGTTTGGCCCCCTTGAAGAGGCGATGGCGACGAGCTCCGAGGGATCGACCGCACTGACGGTAATGTGGAGGTCAATTCGATCAAGCAGTGGCCCAGAGATCCGCTGCCGATAGCTTTTTACTTCGCTTGTGCTACATGAACAGAGTCGCTTCCCATGGCCAAGGTAACCACAAGGGCAGGGGTTCATCGCTCCAACAAGCAAGAACCGGGCCGGAAACTGGACGCAACCTGAGCTGCGACTGATCGAGATGTGCCCCTCCTCGAGTGGCTCTCTGAGGGCCTCAAGCGCCTGCCGGTGGAACTCGGGGAGCTCGTCGAGGAAGAGCACGCCTCGGTGCGCACGGGTGACCTCGCCGGGGCGAAGACGGCTGCCTCCACCCACCAGCCCAGCGTAGCTGATCGTGTGGTGAGGAGCGCGGAATGGCCGGGCCTCGAAGAGGCGGTCACGAATTTCGTGCCCGAGCACGCTCAGGATCCCCGTCACGTCCATGGCTTCCTGAAAATCCATCGGAGGCAGAATTCCGGGCAGCCGCCTCGCCAACATGGTTTTTCCGGCCCCGGGGGGGCCGCAGAGCAGGACGTTGTGGCCCCCCGCTGCCGCAACTGCGAGCCCTCGCTTCGTTGCCTCCTGCCCTCGCACATCAATGAAATCGAGCTGTTCCTCGATGGTCCGAGAAACCGTGCCCGAAGAATCCCGCGAGCAGTTGCGTGGGTCGTGGGCAAGACGGCCCGGGATGGGCAGACCAACATCCAGCGATCCGAGGGCCTCGTGCAAGTCCGCCGCAGGAGCGACCTCGATCCCTTCCACAAGAGCCGCTTCGCTCGCATTTTCCCTGGGGACGACCATACGCTCGACGCCTCGAGTCCGCCGAAGTGTGTGCCCGACGAGAAGTACGCCTGGCACTCGCCGTAGCTCACCTTGTAAGCCGAGTTCCCCCACGAACCCTACCCCCCTGACGAGCCCATCGTCGGAGAAGCAGCGCTCCTTTCCGGGCGATTGCCGGCTTGCGAGCAAGATCCCCAGAGCAATCGCCAAATCGAACCCCGAGCCCTGTTTCTCCTGGGCCGCTGGAGCCAAATTGACAAGGATTCGCGCCTTGAACGGGAACTCGAAACCAGAGTTGGCGATGGCCGAGCGAATGCGCTCCCGGCTTTCACGGATGGACTTCCCGACAAGTCCCACAATACTAAAACCAGGCGTGCCCCTGTCGGAGACATCGACCTGCACCTCCACGGGTCGACCCTCAATACCAAAGAAATCTCCGCTCAGGAGACGCACCATGCTTCTTGCTGGAAGGCCTGACGCTTCGGACCGGATCTCGGCCCCGGCGGATTGGAGGGCCTCGGCTGGAGAGTTTGCAACGACAGGTTCGTGAGCCATGGGGAATCCTCGGGGGGACACGAGGCTCCCGGCGCGGTCGCGGCGGCAGGGCAGGAAGCGGCATGTTATCCACACCGGCAAGTACCGGGAACAGAAATCTTTGCCGCCGCTTTCGGCGCGGTGTTAGGATTTGTGACGGCTTATCGCCGAAACTCTTACGGAGACACCCACTCAGTGTACAAGCCTCGATTCGACCTTTTGGCCGTTCTTCTCACCGGCTGCCTCGCACTCCACGCCGATGAGGCACCGACACAAGACATCGGCGCGCTGGTGACCGGCCTGACGAGCCAGCTCGACTCCCGCGAAGGGGCGAAATATTGGGCCCTGGCGGCCAGGCTCGAAGGACTCGGCAAGGAGGCGGTCCCATCGCTCCGTGCAAAGCTCAAGGAGGCGAGCAACAAGGTCCGACTGGCCTGTGCCAAGGCGATCCTGCTTCTTGGCGACGTGGAAGCCCGAGGGGAGGCAGTCGATGCACTTGAGGAGCTCTCCCAGTCGGAGCTGCCAAAAGATCTGCGCGTCGCCGCCCTGGAGATCCTTGGCGAGAATGGTGACCCGGACGCCGTGCTGCCAATTCTCGAGAAGGTCTTCGACGGCACGACCGACCCGGCCATCGTGATCCCGCTGGCCCGCGTCCTTTGGGACGTGGATCGCGTGGCCCGGGCTCGTGACCTCCTGGTCACTCTCCTCGGCTCACAGGACAGCGAAGTCAAACAACAGGCAGCGTTGACTCTGGCGGAGATTGATTACTTCGAGGGTGACGTCCGCGAAGTTCTCCGCACTCTCAAGCGGGAACCGACGCCTATGGGCCGCCGCGCTGCGGCTCTCGACAGGATCCAGACTCTGAGCCGCCAGCTCGACCGTGGACTTGAAAAGGGCGACATCGTCCTTGAAGGCACGGACCTCGCAAAGCTGCTCAAGCTGAAAGAAGATCGTGTCCGGGAGCTGGAGGACAAATTGGAGCGGGCCGGGAAATCGGCCGCAGCGCTCGGTCCTCGCAGCCCCATGGACGGCGTGATGGACGAGATCATCCTTCAGATACAGAAATCTTACGTGGACGAGGGCAATACGGACCGGGGAAAACTGATCCTCAATGGAATTCGCGGCATGGTCAGAGCGCTGGACGACTTCTCCTCCTTCATGGATCCGGAAGATACGAAGTCGTTCAAACAAAGCATTGCTGGCGAGTATTTTGGAATCGGCGCCCAGGTGAGCAAGCCACAGGATGGGAGGCCGCTTGAGATCTTGCGCCCCATCTACGGTGGCCCTGCCTACAAGGCAGGCATCCACTCGGGAGACCGGGTGATCGAAGTCGGTGGCACTCGCACTGACGAACTTGGGATCGAGGAAGCGATCGAAAAGCTCAAGGGGCCCGCGGGCTCAAAAGCGACGCTGAAGATTCTGCGCCGTGGCTGGTCCGAGCCCAAGGTTTTCGAGATCGAGCGCCGCAAGGTGGAATTGGCCTCCGTGCACCAGGAGATTCTGCCCGGCAAGATTGGCTACGTGCAGCTCACGCAGTTCGGTGAGAAATCCGCCGAGGAGTTCACCGCTGCTCTCGACGAGCTCGAGAAGCAGGGCATGGCGGGCCTCATCGTCGATCTCCGAAATAATCCCGGAGGGCTACTGGACTCTGCGGTCAAGATCGTCGACGAGTTTATCTCCGAGGACAAGCTACCCATCGTCACGCAGAAGGGCCGGAAGCGGAGCCGTGACACAAGCGGTGAAGTGGCCACCTACGCAAAGCCATTCGCCCGCCCGAGCTATCCCATTATTGTCCTTGTGAACCAACGAAGCGCCAGCGCTTCCGAAATTGTCGCAGGCGCGCTGAAAGACTTTGGCCGTGCCACGATTTTGGGCAAGAAGACCTTTGGAAAGGGCAGCGTCCAGCGCCTGATCCCACTGTCGAGCGAGTCCAGGAATACACTCGGAGGCGAGGCCCAACTCCGTCTCACGGTCCAGTACTATTTCCTGCCGCTAGGGCGCTGCGTCCATACAATCCGGGAGCCGGATGGCACCTTGGCTGAGGAAGGCGGCGTACCTCCCGACATCGAGGTTGCCGAGGATCGGCTTCCGGTGTGGCGGCTGGAAGAGCGGGAACGTCTCAGGACCGAACCCGTACTCCTCGACTACGTCGAGAAATACTGGAACGAAATCAAGGGTCTCTTTGTCGAGGGGGACGCAAAGGAGACGAGCAATTACCCGGGCTTCGCCGAACTGCACAAGGCTCTCGACACCTCGGCCACGGCCGAAGACGTGCGCAGCCTGGTCCGCTACCATGTTCGGCGACGCCTGGAAGACGAGCGAGGAAAGGAGTTCGCTTGCGACGTGCAGGAGGACCCGCAGTTGGTGCGAGCCATTCTCGAGATCCTCAAGAAGCTCGGGGATCGGCCCGAAGGCTACCCCAGATACGCCAGCATCTTGCCGAAAGCAGCGGCGCCGTTGGAGCCTCAAGCAAAGTAACAACCCTCTCCACGAGCCCGCACGTCCGGGTAGCCGTCTCCCGCCACGGGGTCCCCACCACAACCTCCTGCCTCCGTGCTTGCGAGGCCTGCGCAGGGATCTCGCGCAGCGTATGGAGACTTTGTAAGACAGAGGAAGGGAGGCCTCTGTCAGGACTTCTTCGCGGTACCCCGGATGCGGCCCTTGGAGACGTAGGCCGCCTTCCACTCGTCACGTTCAACTGCGTAGCAGAAGACCGGGGCCAAATCGAAGACGTCCGCGAAGTCAAAAACTGCGTGGAAGTCATCCTTTGAATCGGAGTCCTGCTTCCCCATGAGGTCGTGCTCGACCAGGTTGAATACGATCTCTCCGAAGTCGTCCGTGGCCGTGATACCCCAGTTCTCCAGGACGGTGCGCGCGAGACAACCAAACTGCTCGATTGCAAACTGCCGGACGCCCTCGAGCAGCTCCCGGCCCGTGACGTGATGGTTGGAACGGCCTTCTGCCCGGGCGACCTTTTTCAAGGTCCAGTCCAGAGCTTCGTAGATGAAGTTATAGGCCTCCGGGTCGTAGCGGTCGTCTGCGGCCAACAAGTTTCTGAATTTCTCGGCTGCCGTCATGTAAACATAGTCGGCTGGTCGGTCGAGAAAGTTGAGAGTTTTCCGGCCAGTCGACCCCCAACGCGCCGTCGAGCCCACGCCCGGTACGCCATCAGGCCCCGTGGCGCAGGACCCGCCAGATTCGCTCGAGCACCAGCTCCGGGCTCACGTTTCTGTCCAGATCCTGTCGCAGCTCAATGAGCGCCTCCAGGCAGCGGAGAACAGGGTCCAGCTCGCAGCCCTCCTGGCCGTGAATCCTTGCCCTCCAGTCCTCCACCAACTCGGCCAACAGTTTCCTGACGGCGGTCCTCACGCCATCCTCGTCCGGAAACGCTCGTCCAAGCCAGCCCCTGGACTCGCAACGGGCAAAAAAATGCGGGCTGAGAACCTCCTCGATGGCTTCCTTCGCACTCCCGGAAAGTACTGACCGCACGTCGTCTCCCCCCCGCAAGTAGACTCTGTGGCACCGCGAGACAATGGTCGAAAGAAGCGATCCAGTCGACTGCACCAGCAGGATGAGCAGGGCGCTGCCGAGCGGCTCCTCGAGAGTCTTCAGGAGTGCGTTCGCCGCGGGCTCGTTCATTTGGTCGGCGTGCTCGAGGATTGCAATCTGGAGTCCGTTCGATCGGTAATGGGTCCGCTCGCAAAAGCCCCGAACCGTGTCGATATCCACCACGGACTTACCAGCTGGTGGACCGAAAAAGTTGACATTCGGGTGGTTTGAGTGCTCGATGCTGGCGCAAGCCGAGCAGGAGCCGCAGGCGCGTGACTCGGCACAGTAGAAGACCTTGGCAAGCTCCCTCGCAAAGAGCTTCGAAGCAGCGGCATCCGGTCCCACGAGCAGGTAGGAGTGAGAGACCCGCTCGAGAATCACTGCACGGCCGAAAAATCTCTTCGCCGCCTCGTTGCCTGGAACTATAGGGAGGAACATGTCGACCAGCCTCGAGCGGGCAGGCTCTTGACAATACGCTCGTGCACCTCGGCAATCGAGCCTTGGCCGTCAATGACGACGATCTTCGAATCCGGCCTGCGTGCAAGCTCAAGGAACCCACTTCGCACCCGCGCCTGAAAGTCGAGCCCTTTCGCCTCCATGCGGTTCGGGGCTTTCACCCGACTGAATCCAGCTCCGGGGTCGATATCGAGCAAGAACGTCTTTGTGATGCGAAGTCCCGGCGCTGCGATGCGGCCAATGTCAAGGATCTCTCGCGGGTCATTCCCTGCCACAATGCCTTGATAAACAGCGCTCGACCAGATGAAGCGGTCCGACAGGACGACCTGACCCTGGTTCAGGGCGGGCAAGATTCTGGTCCGGGCCAGGTGAGATCTAGCCGCCATGAAGAGAAACATTTCGGTCTCGGGAGCGAGGTCTTCGCTGGAATCAAGAAGGATCGACCTGAGCTTCTCTCCGAGTTCGGTACCGCCTGGCTCGCGAACGACGAGAACTTGCTTCTTCAATTCCTTCTGAATGTACTCGGCGAGGAGCTTTGCCTGAGTGCTCTTTCCGGAGCCATCAATGCCTTCAAGGACAAGGAACATGGACGGCATTGTACATGCGGCGGCAATGCTCCGCGACAGGGACAGATCACAAGAAAGAAAGCTTCTTTTTCTGGAACAGCGACCGCAACGCCAACACCTTTTCCTCGGCAGCAATGACTCCTTCGGCAACGATCGAGTCAAGATTGCTGAAGTCGGACCAGAACTGCTTACCCACTTGGGGTCGAATCACCAGATCTGCACGGGACAGCTCAATTTCGTTCAACCTTTTCCCGGCGATGGCCTCGACGCGAAGGATCGCATCAATGCCTCGAGTCAGCGGCGGACAGTGATCCACCTGGGAAGTAATATCAACCGCGACGATCGAGGAGGGTTCGAAGTGCGCCATCGCTGAGTGGATGGGGACAGGGCCAATGACGCCGGCATCGGCGAGCAACATCCCGTCGAGCTCCACGGGTGGAAAGAAACCGGGGAGCGAGCAGCTGGCCAGCACTGCCCTGCGCAGGGAGCCTCTTGTGAGCACCACTTCGCGGCCGGTCCGAATGTCAAGGGCAGGGACGGCAAAAGGCACTCGAGTATCCTCGAATCTCTTGTCCGGAACGAGGTCCGCGATCACGGACTCGAGGTGGCCCGACGGGAATATGGAGGGTTTCCTGAGCAGGTTACTGAAGATGTAGCTCTTCTGGATGCCCGAGAGGAGATTCTTGAAGAAGTTCGTCCCCGAATTCTCCGACTTGAGCAGTACCTTCTTGAAGGTGTCGTTCTTGAAAGCGGCACTCTTCAAATAGGCGAGCGCCCGTCGTGTAATGCCCACAGCGTCCGGATCCAGCGCATAGACGGCGCCAACCACTGCCCCGACGCTTGTACCCACGAGGCAGTCCACAGGGATCTCCTCGCGTTCTATCACCTGGAGAACTCCAAGGTGCGAAAGACCCCGGGCCCCCCCGCCACCGAGAACCAGGCAGTTCCTCTGCTTTTTCAGCATGCTTGTCACCGTTTCGCGGCCTCCTCCGTTGCTGGCGCCTGTCCGGCTCTGAGGTCCACGATCCGCTTCTCCTTGAGCTGAGTCTCCATGCCAAGGAGTTCGAGCAGTTGCTTCAAAGGCAGCACCCGCGCGGAGTTTAATCGCACCTCCGAGATCTGGAAAATTCTTGATTCGATCTCGGAGACGACTCTTTCCCCCTCGGCCTCGCTCAGACGCGAGGCCAGGGCGACATTCAAGTGAAGCTCATCGACCTCAAACGGGTCATCGTTCCGTTTCTTGATCACTAGCTGCCACTCCTCCAACCGGGTGTCATTGTCCAGCTCTTCCTTGAGCACGCTCATGTTGACGAGTGTGCCCTTGACCTTCGAGAGCTGCATGTTCTTTTTATTGGAGACGCGCTCCAGCTGCGAAGCCAGCCTCGGAACCGTGCGGCCACAGAAGGGACAGGGCTTGTACGTCATGCCTCCCACGATCAAGTCACCGGTCCGATAGCGCACGACACAGCTTCCGCGCCCCAGGAGGCTGGTGTAGACAAGCTCCCCTGTTACTCCCTCCCCGACAGCCTTGCCCGTCTCGGGGTCGATGATTTCGATTACCTCAAGATCGGGGTAGGTGTGAAATCCGGCCTCGGCTTCCCCAGGACATTCAGCCCAACACTTTTTCGCCTCCGTGAAACCGAAAACGCTCTGGACGCGAGGCCTACGAGAGCCCATCGATTCGAGCAGCTCCTTCACACGAGCACGATAGCCAGGCGTCACCTGATCGCCTCCGAGCGCGAGGCCCTTCAGAAAGCTCAAGTCCATTTTGGCACCGTGCGCCTCCCTGAGAACGTGATAGATATATCCAGGTATGCCGATGATATATGCGGGACGCACCTTCTGGATTGCCTGCAAGATCGCCTCGGTGCCGAGCACCTTCCCGCCTCCCGTGTTCAGGGTAAAGACTGAGCCACCGACACCTGCGTAGTAAACCTGCCAGAATGCCAGGTGAGGCGCGTAAGGGAACAAGCTGACGAGCTTGTCATCAGCCGCGTCAATGCGTGCGACCTGGATGATTCTGCGCCCCACCTCCTCCAGTATCTGCAAATCCACCCGTGTGAGAATAAATGCTGTTGGAAGAGCGGATCGGCCCGTCGTAAAGAACGCGGAAATCGGTCGGTACTCTGTCAAGAGGCGCGCCTTCATGCCTTCCTCTCCGTGCAAGAGCTTCGAACCCAGGAGGGCGAGCTTTTTCTTGAGAGGCCAGTGTGCCCGGATGAGCTCCGCCGTCGGCTGAAGCACGAACTCACGAGCCTTCTGGGAGTCCTGGCGGGTCGGCGCGATCATCTCCTTCGTGGTGAACGGCAATCGGGCGAGGTCATCGAGGCTTCGCACAGCATCAAATCCCAGTGCCTCTGCAATGGTCCTGCGGTAGTGCGGGCTAAATGGAAGGACCTGCCAACGAAGAAAATCACGAAGCCGCGCCGCCTGCATTGAGCGGTACTCGTCGGGTGACTTCTTGTCCCAGTTCCTGTCGAAATGGGGCGCCATTCTCCCTCCAGGCCTGGCCCCGCTCGCCCCTCAAGAAGTGGGGACGCAATTGACAAGGCCAACGGAGTATAAGAAGCCCCATGAAAGCTGACAACAAGGACAGTTTTTCCGGAAGTTGGGGCCTGTCCTTTGTCGCTTTTCATCGACAGGGGTATACTTCTGCGCTCAAGGTGAGGGTTTCGATTCCCTACGGCATTCATTCGAGGCAAGGGGAATTAACGATGGAGATCAGATATTGTGACAATTGTGGCAACCCAATTCAGGTGGAGCTTGGCCAGCTCTTCAGCACCATGGATCGCGTCGTTTGTGACGCGTGTCGCCCCGGTGCAAAGAAGGATTGTGGAGATTTGGACGCCCGGAACTCCGGCGCCAAGCTGGACGACATTCTCGAGTCGAGCAATCTCAACCTTTTTTCGTCACAAACAATTGTCTTGCACAAGCAGAAGCTTGAACAGGGCAGCGCCCCGGCCGAGAAGCCAAAGTCCGCGAAATTGAAGCTCGTGAAGCCCGGCTCGGCTTCCAGCGCAACGGGCGCAGGATCCGGGATTAGACCTCCACAAGCACGGCCGCCTCAATCACCGTCGTCGGCGCTTGTAGCTTCGCAAGGCGCATCAAACCCGTCGAAGAGCGCCCAGAAGATCGTATTTCGCTGCATGCACTGCCACTCGACTCTCTCGATCCGTCCCATCGAGAAGACCAGCAAGCTCACTTGCCCTCACTGCGCGAAGGACGTCTTCATCACGATCTCTGGCAGGGTGCTCAAGATGTCACCCTCGATCGCTCTGAAGAAGGAAAGTCAGCCAGGGTCGAATGCCCCTGCGAGTATCGCAAGCACTTCGACACCGCAGCCGGTGTGGGAGCCTGCGCATCGATCCGGAAGCGGCCGGGTTCCGATCGTCGAACCCACGCCCCGCACCGAACCAGCCAAGACGCCGACACTTTCGGCCGGGCAACCGGGATCTGGAAGTGTGGTGGTCGTCAAACCGGGCAGCGCAAGGCTCGTAAAAAGCGCCTCGAGCCGTGTGCTCAAGAGCTCCCGCAATAGCCAGGGGAAACCACAAACCGCGACAGCTCCAGCGAAGGTGCCGTCGGCACGCATTCAGTCCGACCGTATCGGCACGGCCAGACTAGCCGCCCAGGCACCCAGTACACCCCCGGTCCGGCAGCCGAGTTCAACAAGTCCACAGCCTCTCGCGGAATGCCCCTCCACCTTCCACCCGGAGAAACCACCATCCACACGAGCGCTCCAGGTACCCTCAAAGCCCTGCTCGGCATTCGAGGAACACCAGGCTCGACAGGACCCAGAGAAGACGGTTTTTATTACCGAGGAGCCAACCTCGGACCTGAGCGCGCTGGCCAACATCGACACCATCAGGAACTTCTGCAAGGAGAGCCCAATCGTGCCGAGCGCACCGAGGACCCAGGCGAGCCCTGGCCCGCTTCTCCCGGACGCGAGCGATCTGCTTGATATCGACGCGAGCACACCCGACGTCAAGAGCGGAGGGTCCTCCTCCATGGCGAAGGCCGGAGACTCCGAGCCTCCAGGCAAGGGCATCGCGAAACGGGTGCTCAAGGCCCTCTTTTCACCCTGAATTGACAAGCAACCCCGGGGCTGCCGAGGCGAATCACGAAACGTCGCAGATCCGGGCAATCACAGATTGCACGATCTCTTCCGGAGTCGATGCGCCCGACGTCAACCCCACGACAATATTTCCCCGCGGAAGCCAGGAGGAGCTGACGATCGGGGCAGGCATCCCCGCGACTCGGTGCCGGATCGCGTTCGTCGAAAGAACGTCGTTTGGCCCTTCGATGTGGTAGCTCGGGACGCTCTGGGCAGCCAGCTCCGCGAGATGGGCTGAGTTCGAACTGTTGAACCCGCCGACGACGATCATGAGATTCACTGGGGACTTCAGCAGATCAACAACCGCATCTTGACGGTCCTGGGTAGCCCCACAAATCGTGTCCTGTACACGGAAGCGATCCCTGGCACGAGCTGCACCAACGCCTGACTCCATGGCTGCAAGCAGCACCTTCTCGATCATGGCGGTTTCACGGGCAAGCATGGTCGTCTGGCTTGCAAGACCTATCCTCTCCAGATGCCTGCAAGGATCAAAACCCGCAGACCGATGAGGGATGGCAGCAAGTAGCGTAGGTCCGTCAATCTCACGCCTCAGGAAAGAGGCCAGGGCCTCCGCCTCTGTCAAGCTTTCAAGAACCAAATAGGGGGCTGAAGTGCAGCCCTCGCCTTCTTTCACACCAAGGCGTGAAAGAGTCGCCAAGGCCTCCTCGTGCAGCGCGCAACCATGGTAGACAACCGTCAGTCCGTCCCGAACAAATTGGTCAACATTCTTCCAGACAAAGACCACGGAGCCGCAAGTGGTGTCCACCACCGCGCAACCCCGGCGCGCAAGGCGCTCTCTCACCTCGGGCGGGGCTCCAAACGCAGGGAGCAAGACGATGTCATCGGGTCGCAGATCCTCCCACAAGGAAGGGGAGTCCGAAAGGAACCGAATCCCCCCGCTTCGGAGCTCACTATTGATGTGAGGGTTGTGAAGGATCGGGCTCGTAATCCAGACCCTCCGGGAGCCAGAGACGGCCAGCGTCTCGCGCGCAAGCCGCAGCGCACGTTCAACACCGTGGCAAAACCCGCGGCTCTTCGCGAGGCGGAACGTAATTCTTCCGCTCTCCACAATGGAGGGAAGCTCATCAGATGAGAGGTCCGCTCGAGCCTGCCGGGGCTCGAGGACACTCAAAGCTACGAAGGACGTTTGCATGGTGTTGGCCAGGAAGAAGAGACAGGGGACGCAAGACAGCGATCCAGGGGGTCACTCCTGAAGACGAGACCGACGCCCCAGACTCAAGATCCGTTCGAGAAGACTCACGTACTCCTCGAAGGCCCGCCTCCCCTTGTCCGTAATGGCATAAGTTGTCCGCGGTCGGCGATCAATAAACGCCTTGGAGACTTTCACGAATCGATGTTTCTCAAACACTTTCATGTGGAGGTTGAGATTGCCGTCCGTGAGCCGAAGCTCCGTCTTGAGCTCGGTGAAAGCCGTCTCTCCAACCGAGATTAAATAGGTCATGATCGCAAGCCGCGTCTTCTCATGAATGACCGGGTTGAGGCTCTGGTACTGGGACAGTTTCATTTCGGCTGCCATGTACGCTCCTTGTAATAGCGAAAAAACCCGAGCCCCAGGTGAATGCCCCCGAACGATACAAGCATGCTCGCATGCGGCGATGCGCGAAGGAGGAAAAGCGCAGCTGCACTCGCCACAAGGAAGCCCCAGCCAGTGAGCTGAAATTCCCAGTCAAGAAGATGCCCCACTCCAAGGATTCCGAGCCCGTAGAGGGCCATCCAGGCCCCTGGAGCAAACTCGAGCGTCCCGGCGTCAGCAAAAAGAACCGTCAGGAGGCCCGCCACAACGAAAGAAGGGAAGAGCCCAACAGACACCAGCAGCAACTTACGACTGAGGACGGGCTCCCGAGCCCGACGGGCCTTTTGAGCTGTGGCGCAAAATCCAAGACTCAGGGCCGTGAGCAGGGCTCCGCACCAGAGGTAGAGGAAGCCCTCCGGACTCTCGGACGGCGAAAGCTGGCAGACCCAGCCGAAGCCCGAAGCCAGGACCCCAACGAGCCCGACGAGGAAAACCCCAGCCCAGGTGACGTGGGTATATCGCGTGGCTCGATCCAGAACGGAACGAATCGCTTCCAGACTCTCTGCCGCCTCGTCGTGGCTAAGGATGTCTCTGTTCATGGAAGTCGGGCTCGCGAGAAAATTTGAGAGCCATGGCGTTCCTGGCGCCTTGCACTACGGCAGCTTCATGCGATGCGTGCCAAATCACCCACGGCAACTTTGTATCACAAAGCTCTCTGTGATTATGCATACCACCATGTTGCGGTCAATCAAAAAATACTCAGCCGAGCTTCTTGCGGCAGTAAAACCGCACGGTGTTGCCAACTGGCAGCGCAAGGGCGAGCAGCGAGATGAACAAGGCTGGCAGGGCAAGAGTGAGCCCCAGAGCAGCGTGCAGCCAGGTCCACGGACTCCTGCGCAGAGATTGACCTTCCACGTTTCCCATCAAAGCCCGATAGAGCCGGCCCGGCTCACCAGGCAAGATATTGAGTAGATTCTGAAGCGTCGTGTAAGGGGAGTATTCGATGGCGAAACGTGACGTACCCACAATCTCAAAACCAGCGCGCTTGAGAAGCGATCCCAGCGAGTTGTGTGTGAAGAAGATCAAGTGGTGCGGATAGTCAAAACAGAAGCTCCGTGCTCCCAGTATCCGAAAGCCGGGACTCGAGCAGTCAGGTACCTCTACTACGAGTAAACCATCGTCCTTGAGAAGCTCTCGGGCGGCGGCAAGGTAAGCCTGAGGCGCCGCGAGATGCTCGAGCACGTGAAAAAACGTGACGACGTCGTAGCGCCCCCTGGGTAGACCCAATTGGGGCAGCTCTCCACAGACGACCTCGATGCCTCGCCGCTCCTTCGCTGCCCGGGCAGCCGTTCGTGAGAGCTGTGTGCCAAGCACCTCCCAGCCGTGTGTCTTGAAGGTCTCGAGGAGGTCGCCTCGGCCGCAGCCCACATCAACAATGGCACCGCATCTTGCGGAACGTCGCGAGATCGCGCGGAATCGTAGCCAGCGGAAAAGGACGAAAGGCCACTCGAAGAGCTTGAGGAACCGTGCGCCAGTCTCCTCGCTGTAATAGTTTTCCTGGTAAAAGGACTCCCTGTCCTTCGAGGGAGGAAAGCTCCCAAGCGCCTCAAGGCCGCAGCTCATACAAAGCACCGTGGAGGGAGGCCCAGGGATTCGCGGGGTTGCGGCCTGGCCGCACACGGGGCAGATGCAGCAAGTCGACTGAATGGTTCCTGAAATCGTTGGGGTCGAGCTCATTTCCGGGCATGGGCCACAACGGTGTGGCTCTTTCAACTATCGGTTCAAGGCATTCCCGGCGCGCATCCGAAATGTAGCCATGAGAATTACCAGCTCCCCGCCAGGAGAGATTCGATGATTCAAGGACAAAGAGTCGTCGTTGTCTTGCCTGCGTACAATGCGGCCATGACGCTTGAGAAGACCCACCGCGAGATCCCGACAGATGTGGTCGATGAGATCATTCTTGTCGATGACGCCAGCCGCGATGACACCGTGGGACGCGCTCGAAAACTCGGAATCGAACACATCGTTGTCCACCTCTCGAACCGAGGCTACGGAGGAAACCAGAAGTCCTGCTATCGTAAAGCGCTCGAGCTTGGCGCGGACATCGTGGTGATGGTTCATCCCGATTACCAGTACACGCCAAAGCTCATCCCCGCGATGGCGAGCGTGCTTGCCTCGGGCCTCTACGACGTGGCGCTGGCCTCGCGAATCCTGGGAACCGGGGCTCTCCGAGGAGGCATGCCGCTCTACAAGTACTTCGCAAACAGATTTCTCACACTCGTTCAAAACAAGCTTCTGGGTCACAAACTGAGCGAGTATCACACCGGGTACAGAGCGTTCACACGGCAGGTGCTGGAAACTTTGCCCCTGGAGGAGAACAGCGACGACTTCGTCTTCGACAACGAGATGTTGACACAAGCGATTTACTCTGGATTTCAAATCGCGGAGATCACTTGCCCGACGATCTATGGGCCCGAGTCGAGCTCCATCTCGTTTCGCCGTAGCGTGAGATACGGTCTGGGTGTCCTTCGCACATCAATCGCCTTTCGTCTGCAAAAGATGAAGCTCATAAAATCGCGATTCCTGGACCCCCAGGGCCGCAAGCTCATGCGCGCCTCGAGCAGCTCAAGGAGTGAGCGGGTCGAGGCGCCCGAGCCGGTCGAGGTGGCCTGACGACCGTGCCTGGCTCGGGGCCTTGACGTCAGCCCAGCGTGGGGGTACCTTGTCAAACCCCCAATGATCCGAGACAAGAGGGCGTTTAGCTCAGTTGGCTAGAGCATCAGCTCGACAAGCTGAGGGTCACTGGTTCGAGTCCAGTAACGCCCACCAATACTTAAAAGCCGCCGCGAGAAGCACTTGCGGCGGCTTTTCTTTTTCAATCAGGAGGCGTATGGTCAAAATAATCATGCGACACCTCGATGGTAAAACCTGAGCATTCCACCGAGCCTTTCCCGGCAGCGTATTGGCCCGTCACGGGGTTGTTCGCCGGTAGACTGTGGAAAGAGGATGTCGTTACCCTTCCCTTGGT
>SXGT01052239.1_pt1 | contig 80075 bp, 82 predicted proteins | sample 3176221 | NCBI WGS metagenome assembly SXGT01 (sample SAMN11356862, study PRJNA531348) | freshwater metagenome | isolation source: freshwater sample F1-120 | place: China: Fuxian Lake, Yuxi | collected 2017-12-25 | reverse complement strand
CGCCATGGGGCTCGATGTCCTGCCACGAACGGCGCTCCCCCCTCAAGGCGCCGGACGACCGAGAGGTGACCATTGAAGGAACAGTTGGAGCTGCTCCAGAGTCTTCAAACCATCGACCTTTGACATACGGCATCCCGCAACGTTCGGCGTGGCTCGCAACAGGCTCTTGCGCCTGCTTCTTGGTACCTACGAACATGACGGTGCCGCCGTTCTCGACCGTCGTGCGCACGAAACGGTAAGCCGTGTCGATGCGGTCGAGCGTCTGGTACAGGTCGAGGATGTAGATCCCGTTGCGCTCACCGAACAAGAATCGTTTCATCTTCGGGTTCCAACGGCGGGTTTGGTGACCAAAGTGGACACCAGACTCGAGCAGGTTTTTCATTGTTACGACGGCCATTGCCGTACCTCCCTTGGTTCAAAAACCAGCACACGTAGACGCATACAGCTGCTGCGCACCACGGGTTAATCGTGTACTGGTATGACTTGGTTGATATAGACGGAGACTGCGGCGCAGGTCCGGGGTAAGACCCTAGTGCTCAGCCGCTCAAGATCTCTAGGCCAGCACCTAGGAGGTCGGCCTTCCGAGCCTCGTTCTGAGCAAGAAGTCCCGCTGCGTGCTCGACTCCGCTAATCAGGGCTGGCGCAAGTTCGCCCGCGATGAATGCTCCGAGAGCCAGACAAGGGACCGCCCTACCAGCGAGAGCATTGCTCACAGCGGTCATCCCAGCTTCATCGGTAGTTATCGCCGAATGCTGATTCAAAAGAGCCTCAGGGTTCACAGTCCAGTTCTTCGCACCGTCAAGATGGGTGGCGGCGAGCGGGACAGTCCAGTCGAGCGGCGCGCCAATCGAGACGAAATCGATCCCTTCAGGCAAGGCGGTGTCTGCGAGTCTTTGGTTCAGGTCGCTCAACTCGGATAGGTCAACTAGTGACGACGGCTCTGAAATATTCGGAATCATGCCTGCTGCATCGATAACGGTGCTACCGGCCCATGAGTTTCCGACGAGATCACCGGCCGTGGCAGCTGGCGCGCCTTTGTGTGGCGAATCGAGTGTGATTACCGTTCCGAGAGGTGGAAATGTCGCATCGGACGGGTCGTAATAAAACTTCAAGAAGGTTTGGACTACGACTCCGCCAAGACTGTGCGCGATGAGATCGACTGGCTCTCCGGGAGACTCGGTTTGCATCGCCCGGAGTTGACCGGCCAGATTCTTTGCGGAGTCTTCAATTGGGACATGGGTATGTGACGACACATATGGCCCGTCGCCGGGGGCGTAAGAGAACCACTCGACATCGGCTTCTGCATACCCGACTGTTTCAGGTTCGAAGTCGTTCGTGTGCCCGGTCGCTGGGTCGGTATCTGAGTTGATGCCAGCAACGAACATCAGGCGATCTTTTTGGGGCACCACGCCGGGCGGGTCGTGGTCACACTCACGCCTGTGTTTCGCCCAGCGGGTGAGAGCGCCCGCCGACTGCACGAGAGTCGCGATGTCCCTTGAAATCAGTACGAGTGTTTCGGCGCTCTCGACCAAAGAGCTAGCGCCAGCCACATAAAGGTCTCCGAGCGCGTCGATCGCTAAGCCACCACCAGCGACAACGAAAGTGACTGCGTCGGCGATAATCGAAAGCCCGAGTGCCTCGCTGATCATCGCCCACGCGCTTTCATCCCTTCCCGGCCATTGATGGCCCTGGGGTGGTGCGAGTCGCACCAGCTCAGTCAGGTCGACAGGATCGAAAAGTTGCATTGGGTCGGCGTAGTCATCACCGATCCGCAAGCCAAAGTGCAAACTCGAATCCGAGATCGAGGACATGTGTGCGGAGCTATCGCAACAGATGCCGAGTGGTTCGCCCGCTCTGACTGGCGTTCCAAGTCTGACGCTGACCTTCGACAGAAACGAATAGCTAGTGCGCCAGCCATTTGAGTGGCGCACAACGACATGCAACGAGCCAGCCACCGCTCCAGCAAACTCGACGGTGCCATCTCCAGCCGCAACTACCACTTCAGAGTCTGAAGCGCCGAGGTCGACTCCCCTGTGCCCCGAACCATAAGGCACCTCAGGCTCATCAAAGTCGCTGACAATTTCGGCGTCTACTGGCAGAACCCAGCGAGGGGGCGCGGAGGATCGCGCCGCAACTGCTGTTGGCAATCCAAAAACTGCGACACACATAACACACGCAATGGCAAGTGTCCGCGAGCTACGCGACATGCTGAACCTGCTCCCGAATCAAGGCGACCAACGCCTAGAAAATGTGATTCGGGGAAGTTCCGGGGAAGAACCTAGAAGCTAGCTAGCGGTGATTCGAGTTGCAACGGTCTAACCGTTAGCAGCACGATCTGGATTCGGGTCTTGCATCCGTCCACGCAACTGCAAGATGGCTTTGGTGTGCACCTGGCATACGCGGCTCTCGGTAACGCCGAGCACTCTGCCGATCTCGGCAAGCGTCAGACCCTCGTAGTAATAGAGCGTGAGCACAAGCCGTTCGCGGTCGGGCATGCGATTAATCGCGTCGGCAAGGATGTGGCGAGTTTCTTCTGTCTCGAACTTAGCTACCGGATCATTAGATGTGTCTGCGATCGTGTCCCCGACCGTGCCGCCCCCGCGCTCACTACCGCCTGTCAGGAGTTCGTCGAGCGCCACGACACCGACAAAGCTGATCTGGCTCATGGTGTTGGCTAGATCGCCTTCTGTTACACCTAACTCTGCCGCGACCTCTTTGTCTTCTGGCGATCGCTTGAGCTCATTTTCGAGTTTTGAGTACGCGCGTTCGATAGTGCGTGCCTTGGCTCGAACCGAGCGCGGCACCCAGTCGATAGAGCGAAGTTCGTCGATGATCGCGCCCTTGATTCGGCTGATCGCGTAAGTCTCGAATTTGAAACCGCGCGCAACGTCGAACTTGTCGATGGCATCGATGAGTCCGAACATGCCGTACGAAACGAGATCAGACTGCTCGATGTTTTGTGGCAGACCAGCAGCAACGCGCCCAGCAACGAACTTGACCAATGGCGCGTAATTCAAGATCAGACGGTCGCGCGCGTCTCTTGAACCGGATCCTTTGTAGTCATCCCAAAGCTGTGTTACGACTGAGGCGGCGTTATCCACTTGTAGAAAAGTTCCTCGTGCTCGAGTTCGGTCGGCTGTTTGTTTAGTGCTGTGAGGTCTGTACCTAGCTTGTTGATCTTCTTGTTAGCCCGTGACCGTAGTGCTTCAGGCACGTGGGTGCGTGCCTTCATATACCGATCTCAGCCGGTCGCGAGTGACGTGAGTGTAGACCTGAGTGGTTCCTAGATCGGCGTGTCCTAGCAGTTCTTGCACGACTCGAAGATCGGCGCCACCTTCTAATAGATGGGTCGCAAACCCGTGTCGCAGCGCATGCGGATTCAAGGTCCTTCCGTCGGCCAACGGATAGTTCCTTAGAATTCTTGTCGCGTCACGCGGTGTGAGTCGGCGACCCTTCCGGTTCAAGAAGAATGCGTCGGCCGGAGAAAGATTCGTGACGAGTTGCGCTCGGCAATCTTTGTACCTGCCAAGTGCCTCCACGATTACACCAGTTATGGGCACACGTCGGACCTTCGTGCGCTTGCCGAGCACCGTTACGTGCCTGTTTTCCAAGTCAAAGTCGGACGGTTTCAGGCCGCATGCCTCGCTGATTCTCAAGCCCGCGCCATAAAGCAGTTCGAGTAGCGCTAGGTCTCTAACGCAGATCGCACGACTCACTTCTGGCATGTCTGCAGCGAGCGAAGCGGTGGCATCGTCGAGCAACTGCATTGTTTCTTCAGATTTTGGGACTCGCGGCAGGCGGGTCTGGACTTTCGGCGCGCTGAGGCGCCGGCCGGGGTCTGAGGTGATCACCCCACTCCTGTGCAAGTAGCGCAACAACCCACGAACCGCGGCGGCCTTGCGAGCGACCGTGGATCTTGAGAATTCGCGGGTGTCGAGGTAAGCCAAATACCGCCGCAAATTGCGGTGATCTACTTGCGCAGGCGCGACTTCGAGGCGGGTCATCCACGCGACGAACTCTTCTGCATCATGTCGATACGCCGTACGAGTGTGGACCGATTTAGTGGCCAGCGACGCGACAAATCCTGCAATGCAATAGGCCTCATCTAGCGAAGATTCATCCGACTGAGCCGTCATTACCTCTCAGGCTAAGCCCGCGATCGAAGTTGTCCGAGCCACTGTGTATGTTCACTGCCACTTCTCCCCGCCTCGAAATGGGCGCTTCGGCGCTCAAGAACACCAATAGTTTCTAGTGGGAGAAGGTAAGCCAAATGTTGGCAGCGGTGCAGAGCGCCAATCTCTTCGGCATCGAAGGAAGAACCGTACTTGTCGAGACTCACGTTGCGCGCGGGCTTCCGAGCTACACCGTGGTAGGCCTTCCAGATACCGCGGGTCGAGAATCGCGCGAGCGCGTCCGAGCAGCAATCCAGTCAAGCGATCTCGGCTGGCCTGCGCAACGCATCACGGTCAACTTGGCACCAGCCACCATGCGTAAGTCTGGGTCCGGTCTCGAACTAGCTATCGCGCTATCTCTTCTTGTAGCCACGTCAACAGTCCCAGACAGCGCACTCGACGGCGTTGGGGTGCTCGGGGAACTCGGCCTCGATGGCGGCGTCCGCGCCATCGATGGAACTCTCGCCCTCGTCGACGTGCTCGCCCGCAGTGGCGTTACCCGGGTCATCGTTCCATTCGACAATGCTGCCGAAGCCGCGCTCGTTGGCTCCGTCGAAGTATTGCCAGCGCGAAATCTCACAGAGCTTCGCGCCTGTCTCAAGGCCGAACTGCCTTGGCCCGAGATGCCACAGCCCCTCCCGCGACCGCTCGAAAACTCAGACCAACTCGATCTCTCTGAGATACGCGGGCTTCTTGTCGCTCGTACCGCGCTTGCCGTCGCTGCTGTCGGGGGCCACCATGTCTTGTTCACCGGCGAACCGGGCGCAGGGAAAACGATGCTCGCCCGTCGTTTACCAACCATCATGGTTCCGCTCGAACTCAAAGCTGCCCTCGAGGTGACCCGAATTCATTCTGCAAGTGGCCTAAACCGGTCAGGCTGGCTAATCGAAAATCCTCCTCTGCGCGCCCCGCACCACTCGTCGAGCGTCGCCGCACTCATCGGTGGCGGTTCTGGCGCACATATCCGCACAGGCGAAATCACGCGTGCTCACCGAGGCGCCCTCTTCCTAGACGAGATCGCCGAATTTGCGCCCACTGTTCTCGATGCCCTCCGCCAGCCTCTCGAAGAGCGGGTTGTTCGCATCTGCAGGTCTGGCCACACAGTCGAATTGCCAGCCGACTTCATTCTCGTCGCATGTTGCAATCCGTGTCCGTGCGGGCGTTCCGACATCCAATGTCGATGCTCGGACCTCGTGCGCGATCGCTTCCGCCGACGGCTCTCGGCCCCACTTTTGGATCGCTTCGACCTCCGGGTCAGAGTCAACGCGCCTTCGCCAGACGAGCCACCTGGGGCATCGTCTGCAGAGACTCTCGACAGGGTCCTGGTCGCATCCGAGAGACAGGCGTACCGCCTCCGAGATTCGCCGTGGCGCCGCAACGCACACATCGGAGCGCGCGCATTACCAGATTTGTGCTCATTGAGTGCGCTGGCTCGATTGCGATTCCTCGAGATTTGCCGGGACCTTCGTCTTTCGGGCCGCGGTGCGGCATGCGTGCAGCGCGTGGCGCGGACTCTTGCCGACCTTGACGACCTTGCTGCTATCGGCGACGCCCACGTAGAGATAGCCGCAGGCCTAAGAGAGGACCTCGCATGATTTCTGCGCGCGAAGTGGCCGCTGCAGCTTTACTCTCATTGCCACGGGCAACGCCATCGCGATTGCGCACCATCATCAGTGTGTGTGGAGGTTCAACAAGTGCAGTTAGCGCTATCCGCGACGGCTCGATTTTCGAGTTGTCTCCGCTCACGCCGATCGATGTAATTGGCGGGTGGCAACGGAACATCGACATTGCATATGAAGCCGCGCGATTGGTTCTCGAGCGCCGAGGCACGCGGGTGCTCATCTACGACGACGTCGATTGGCCAATCATGTCGTCTGCGGACTCAATGCCGACAATGTTGTTTGCAGAAGGCGATGGCTTCGAGGTCCTTACGAGACCAAGAATTGCCGTCGTCGGCACCCGGCAGCCAACGCCGCACGGCGCAGCCGACGCCCGCGAGATCGGCTGCCACCTCGCCGATGCTGGAGCGGTGGTTGTCTCTGGCCTCGCATACGGAATCGATGCGCGCGCCCACGACGGAGCGATCCGAGCGAACGGATTAACGATTGGGGTCGCGGGCACAGGCCTAGACATCCCATATCCGGCGGGGAACACCGACCTTTGGGCGGGCGTGCGCGCCCACGGCATCATCGTCGGCGAGAATGCCTTCGGGACGCTTCCCTCTAAGCAGATATTCCCTGTGCGTAACCGAATTATCGCCGGTCTTGTTTCGGCGGTGGTGATAGTCGAGGCAGCGGCAAGAGGCGGCGCCATGCACACAGCTAAGGCGGCCCTAGCTCTGGGACTGCCTATCTACGCCGTCCCTGGTTCACGGCGAAATCCAATGGCCGAAGGCTGTAATCAGCTAATCGCCGATGGAGCAATCCCGCTGATAGATCCCGTCGATATCGCACTCGCAATTTCGAATGCCTCCGTTAGTTGTCGTCCCGTCACGCTGAAACAAACAGCCCTCTGTGCTCTCACCTCCGACGCGCGCACGGTATTTTTGGCGCTCGGTGGAGAGCCAGCGAGTCTCGAGCAGGTTGTCTCGCGCACGAACCTCGCATTAGCCGAAGCTGCCGGAGCAACAAGAGAACTCGAGCGCGCCGGGCGACTAACGCGCTCTCGCGGACGGCTTTGGCCAATGTAAGTGGTTCGAACAAGAGCCTCTGAGTAGCGCGCCTGTACCTTTGTGATATGGGCTACAACCCGTTCCGAAAAAGCGTAAAACGAACTAGCGATGCGGTCATCGTCGGCGCCTCCGTAGTCGTAGTCGCATTGCTGGTCATCTGGGCCGTGCGGCCTTTCTAAAAGCTGGCCGGAGGAAATTGCGAAATGCATTGGGATAACTACGGTCCCGTAGAGGTGCGCCATGTTCAGCCGTATCAGGCGGTCAAGGTCTACAGATGCCCGGGTTGCGACCATGAAATCGCGATTGGTTTGGGCCACAAGGTCGTTGTGCCAGTTGATTCTCCCGACGACCGCCGACATTGGCACACAGGTTGTTGGGAGCGACAAACTCGCCGGAACCCTCGCTACTCGGCCTGAGCAATAAGCGGAGCGATGCCTATGGCACCGACGAATGCCCTGTCTGAAGCACCAAAGACAACGAAGCCTGCCGCTGGTAATGATTTCACGTGCTCGTGAAAAAACGCATTGTCCTCAATATCGTCCATTAGGAACACGCCATTTGAGGCGAGACGTTCGAGCACCAGACCACAGCCGAAGGCACGTCCCCGCGCCGACTTGTCCGAGTCGTAGTGAAAAAAGTCAACCGAATCGACTTCGGCAAGGATCTGCGGCAAGTTCACGCCATCGCCCTTCGTGCGAAGGCTCCAGTTCGAACGGAGTGCTTCGGGAACCAAGATCCCGACGAGGCGCTCTGGATCGGCAGCCCGAAAGAACGGAAAATCGCTCGAGAACAGTCGCCCTCCGTCGCCGTTGCGCTCGAGGGCTTGCAGGAAGGCATAAGACGAGTAGCCGTACGCCACGCCTGTTTCCACGATGGTCCGGGGTCGATGCAACCTGGTCAGGAAATACAAAAGTTCGTAGCGGCCACCGGAGCCCAGTTCGAACCCGACCTCAGCGCTCATCGCAGCTGCACGGGCTCGCACCTCTTCGCCGAACTCGCGGGCTTCGGCAAATAGCACAGGGTTGATCGCCGCGCAATAAGCCTCCGGCGTGACCCGCTGCTCTATATAGAACGCGACTGCCGCCGCCCGAGCGGCAGACCCGTTTGAAAACCTACTGCGAACCTTCCCTGCGATCACCCGCGCGTAGCCGGGTCGCGCCAGATTGCGAAGCAACGATGTAAACGAGCGAACCGACGGCACGACTGTCAGTCTCACACGTCAAGCGTCAGTACTTCAATTACAGGTTGTCCTTCTTTATCTATCGTCACAGACGCAACATCGATCTGTATCGATGCGTATCGCAGGTCAGTCCTCGAACTGAGCCACATACCCGCTAGTCGGCGTAGGCGCGCTGCTTTGGTCGGGGTGATTGCCTCAAAGGGCGAGCCGTACCGATCGGAAGAGCGGGTCTTGACCTCGACTATCGACAACACGCCAGCATTTAGCGCGATTAGATCGATCTCACCTTCGCGAACACGCCAATTGCGATCGAGAATTGTTGCGCCACGCGTCGTGTACCAAGATGCGACTGCCTGTTCACCAAAGTCGCCTAGTTGTTTGCGTCGATTCGCGGGGCGAGCCGAATCTGTAGCGCGGTCTCGATCATGGGAGCGTCGTGCGCTCGCCACTTAGAAATCCTGTTTCGCGAGTTCCTCGATGTTGACATCTTTGAAGCTCACTACCCTGACCTTGGAAACGAACCTCGCTGGCCGGTACATGTCCCAGACCCAAGCGTCGGAGATGTCGACATCGAACCAGACTCGGCCACCTTCTGATCGTGGCGTCATTAGAACATCGTTAGCGAGATAAAAGCGTCGTTCAGTTTCTACGACGAAACGAAACATCGGGAGAACATCGCGATATTCCTTGTAGAGCGCTAGCTCAATGTCGGTTTCGTATCGCTCGAGATCCTCAGAAGTCATTGGATCCGATTGTATGACTAGCCCGTAGCAACGTCGCGAAGTTCCCGAGCGAGTGGCGACGCAGTCGTTAGCGGTCGCGCTTTTCCTTGATCTTGGCTGACTTACCAACCCGATCACGCAAGTAGTAAAGCTTGGCGCGCCGAACGTCACCGCGGGTTATGACCTCAATCTTGGCGATCGTTGGTGTGTGGACCGGGAAAGTCCTTTCGACACCAACGCCGAAGCTCACCTTACGCACTGTGAAAGTCTCTTGGAGTCCGCCACCCTGCCGACGGATCACTGCGCCTTGGAAAACCTGAACGCGCTCGCGGCTACCTTCGATGACGCGGACGTGAACTTTTAGCGTGTCGCCAGGCGCGAACTCCGGGATGTCATCACGAAGGCTGGCGCGGTCAACTAGGTCTAAGCGATTCATAACGAAAAATCTCCGGTAACAAGCCACCCAAAATAGATGGCAGGCATTTTGACTTTGCCATCTCAAGTTTCGGGTGGCGCCGTCGGACCTAGGGAATGGTAGTAGCCCTAGTCGCTCGTCACCTCATCGTTCTTCCGGCCACCGCCGTAACAGCTCGCTGTCCGCTTCGTCTGGTGGGCTCGCAACTAAATCTGGACGGCGAGCCATCGTCCGGCGTAATGCCTGTGCCCTGCGCCAACTTGCTATGCGACCATGGTCGCCAGACGTGAGTACATCTGGGACAACCAAACCCCGAAACTCTTCTGGTCGCGTGTATTGCGGATATTCAAGTAGCCCACCCTCGAAGCTTTCCTCGACGGCAGAATCGTTATTGCCCATCACTCCTGGGACCAAACGTGTTGTCGCCTCGATAATGCACAAGGCCGCAGCCTCGCCACCGGCAAGCACGATGTCTCCGATAGAGACCTCGCCGTCGCAGAGATGATCGCCAACGCGTTGGTCGACGCCCTCATAACGACCGCAAATCAATGAGAACCCGCCACCTGCGACAAGTTCCTTTGCGAAGTCCTGATCGAAGCGGCGACCACTCGCCGACAACAACAACAACGGTCGCGGCGGCTGCACGGCCTCAACAGCAGCGAATATCGGGCCGGGGGTCATCACCATGCCAGCGCCGCCACCGTAGGGAGCATCGTCGGTCGAGCGGTGCTTATCTGTCGCGAATTCACGGATGTCGTGGACATTGAGATCGAGGAATCGAGCCGCAGCCGCCTTTGCTACCAACGACATCGAAAGCGGTGTATTCAGATAATCGGGGAAGATCGTGAAGACGTCGATGCGCATTGGTCAGTTGTCGAGGTACAACTCGACTAGCCCGTCTGGGAGATCGGCTGTAACTACGCCCTTAGCGGAGTCGCGAATGAACACGATTGGCACCAGGACACCCGAATCACACACGGCTATGTCGTGCGCTGGGTTGGCCTCGACATGCGCGATTACACCTAGATCGCGACCGTGTTGGTCGACCATACGTGAGCCGATGAGTTCGTGGACGAAGAATTCGTCGGGGTCATCGGATTCAATCGCATCAGCTAGTAGTTCGTGGCCGCGCAACGCCTCTGCAGCGTTGCGATCTTCGATGCCGTCAAAGCGGACAACAAATCGATCTGCCTGAACTCTCGAGCTAACAATCGTTCGAGCGATGTCTCCGTCACGTAACACGGCACCAATCGTGAATCGCGACGCGATGTTTGAAATAGGCGCAATTACTACTTCGCCCCGCAGCCCATGGGCCCTAGCGATGCGGCCGACGACTAACCGCGCCACGACCACAAGTGTCGCTACTCAGCGATATCGAGTTGGATGCGTTCGCCGTCGATCGCTCCAGCGGCACGCGCGACCTGACGCATCGCGTTAATGACACGGCCACGGCGACCAATGAGCCGACCTACGTCGTTCCGGTCGGCGTGAATCTGCAATGAAACATCGGACCCGTTTGAACGCTCGCGCGCTTCGACTTCGACGGCATCGGGATTGTCTGCGAACGCAGTTGCCACATATTGCACGACGGCTACGGCGCGAACCCCTGCAACGCGATTGGCGGTCGGGTCGGTTGTTGCGACATCGCCAGGTTCGAAGTCATCTTCACCGCTGGTGACTACTGGTTCTACGTACGCGGCTGTTGCGGGCGTTGGAGAGTGCTGACCGAATGGGTCGTCAACGCTCACTCAGCACTCGCTTCGACCTTGACGGCCTTAGCCTTGGCTGGCTTAGCTGTTGGCTTCGTGCCGGCTGCCTTGCCGTGCTTGGTCTGGTATTCGTTCCAGACACCTTCGACTTCGAGGATCTTGGCAACGCGCTCTGTTGGCTGCGCGCCCTTCTCGAGCCAGCCAAGTGCCTTGTCGTGATCGAGAGTTATACGGCTCGGGTCCTGACGTGGCTCGTACTGACCAATGATTTCGATGAAGCGCCCGTCGCGGGGGCTACGTGCGTCGGCTACAACAACCCTGTATGTCGGTTGCTTCTTTTTTCCTACGCGCATTAGGCGAATCTTGACTGCCACGTTGAATGGTTCCTTTACGCTCTGAGTTCGAACGGACAACTTTAGGTGATCGGCGAGCAAAACCGCCCACCGCGGGAGCTACTTAGGGCCGAGCAAGTCACCAAAGTCGCCGAGACCGCTGAGATCCCCGAAATCCCCAGGGCGACCAAGACCCCCAAAGTTTGGCTTGCCCGCAATCGGTTTCGTTCCCTTCGGTGTAACCCGAGAGCCTTTCTTGGATCCCTTCTTGGCCTTCTTTTGCATCACTTTGCCCATCACGCCCATCTGCTTCATCATCTGTTGCATCGCCCCAAACTGCTTGAGCAAATTGTTGACCGCCACCGTGGTCGTACCACTTCCGGCTGCGATTCGGCTGCGACGACTGCCGTTGATGAGCGCTGGCTTCAGCCGTTCTTCGGCTGTCATCGAACAAATAATCGCCTCAACGCGTCCGAGTTCTCTCTCGTCGATGTCAGCATTTTTCATCTCCTTGGGAATACCTGGCATCATGCCGATGACGTTTTGCAGCGGCCCCATCTTCTTGACGGAGCGCAGTTGGCCAAGGAAGTCCTCGAGTGTGAACTCGCCATCACGCATGATCTGCTCTGCGCGATCCTTCTGATCCTGATCGAAAGTTTGTTCAGCTTTTTCGATGAGCGACATGACATCGCCCATACCGAGAATTCGACCTGCCATGCGGTCGGGATGAAACACTTCGAACTCATCGAGTTTCTCACCAGTACCTGCGTACAAGATGGGCTTGCCGAGAACTTCTTTGACGCTCAACGCAGCGCCCCCGCGCGCGTCGCCATCTATCTTCGTGAGTATCACTCCGTCGATGCCTATGGCTTCATCGAAGGCGACTGCGACATTTACCGACTCTTGGCCGGTCATCGCGTCGATGACCAACAACGTGTTGTGCGACTGAACGGCCTCGCGGACTGCTTTGAGTTCGGCCATCAACGTGTCGTCGATCTGCAAACGACCCGCAGTGTCAACGATCACATAGTTGCGTCCGAGTCGAGCGGCTTCGTCGAGTGCAGCGCGAGAAACAGCTACAGGGTCGGCGCCTTCTGAGAAGAAAGGAACATCTATACGATTCGCCAGGACCCGTAATTGTTCGACTGCTGCCAATCGCTGCAGATCGGCTCCCACCAACAGCGGGTGGCGTCCCTGACTCTTTAGCAACTTCGCGAGTTTTGCCGCCTGGGTCGTCTTACCTGAGCCTTGCAACCCCGCTAGCAAAATTACTGTGGGCGGCTTCGAGCTAACGGCAAGCTTGCCTGTCTCGCCGCCAAGCGCCGAGACAAGTTCTTCGTGGACGATCTTGATGATTTGCTGAGCCGGGTTTAAGGCCTCGCGAATGTCGGTGCCAATCGCACGTGACTTCACTCGTTCGATGAACGACCGCGCAACTTTGACATTCACGTCGGCTTCGAGCAGCGCTTGTCTGATCTCCCTCGCTACTTCTTCGACATCGCGCTCCGATAGTCGTCCACGCCCGCGCAATTTCGCGAAAATCCCATCGAGCCTTCCGGATAGCGAATCGAACACTGGTCAGTCCTCGCTGTCAAAGATTGCCGACACAAACTCGTGTGGCTCGAAATCGATCAAGTCCGTTACCGTTTCACCTATGCCAACGGCCTTCACTGCTAAGCCAAGTTCGGCTTGAATCGCAAGCACAATTCCGCCCTTCGCGGTTCCGTCGAGTTTCGTGAGAATGATGCCCGTGACCTCTGCTGTCTCAGCGAATTGCTTGGCTTGCTCAAGCCCATTTTGGCCAGTCGTCGCGTCGATTACCAGCAAGACTTCCTGTAACGCCCCCGGGTTTCGATCGATGATGCGACGCAACTTCTCAAGCTCGGACATCAGGTTGTGTTTCGTATGCAAGCGACCCGCAGTATCGACGAGTAGTAGATCGATCCCTTTGCTCGCCGCTGATGCCATTGCATCGAACACCACGGCCGATGGATCGGCACCCTCGTCGGCTTTCACGATTTCGGCGCCAGTCTTGTGCGCCCACTTTGTTAGCTGTTCTGACGCTGCGGCCCGGAATGTGTCGGCAGCAGCGAGCATCACAGTCTGGCCGTCTGTTGTGTGCCGCGCTGCGAGTTTGCCGATGGTCGTCGTCTTGCCAACACCGTTGACGCCTACAAAAAGCCATACCGACATGGCCCCATCACGAGTTTTCAGCGACCTATCGACACCGACCAGCAAGAGATCCTCGATCTCGGCGCGCAACATCGCGACGGCGTCTTCTCCCGTCGCTCCTTGGGTGGCGGCGATCTTCCCCCGCACGGCGCCAAGTAATTTGGTCGTCGTAGGCAACCCAACGTCAGAGAGCAACAGCATTTCTTCGAGTTCTTCGTAAACCGACTCGTCGATGCCTCTACCGGAAATATTTCGTAGGTAAGTCGCTAGCGATAGCCGCGTCTTTCCAAGTCGTTCCTTGAGGCTCGCCCGAAGGACCGGTGCGGCTGTATCGGGTGTTGCCTCCGCTGTCGAAGGAACAACTGATGGCTGTTCAATTTGCAGCGAGCCACGTCGGCGCAAAGTGACCGCGCCGAGAAAACCGGCGACCACAAGAATTAGGACAAATACCACGAGCATTTCCATCGTGGCCTGAGGATATAGGTACCTAGTTGAGCGCCACGGTCCGGGCTACTCAGGACCTGTCACAAAAAAGTGTGGTGGGCGTTCGATGCCAGCTTCGTCAAGCTTCGCCTTAACTCTTACGCGTAACTCGCGCGCGATTATCCACTGTTCTGCTGGCAGTGTCTTCACGGCTAACCGAATCACCACGCCGCTCGCGGCAATACTTTCGACACCAAGCACCTCGGGTTGCGAGAGCATGCGAGTAGCCCACTGTTCCTCACGCCACATCGTGTCAGCAGCATGGCTAATGGCTTCGGTCGCTACTTCGAGGTCGCTGTCGTATGCAATCGGGATGTCGAGAATTGCGCGTGACCACTGGTGGCTCTTGTTGCCGACACGCTTCACTTCGCCGTTCGGGATGTGCCAGACAACTCCCTCGTCGTCGCGCAAGCGCGTCATCCGAAGAGTCATGTGCTCGACGGTACCGATGGCGCCACCGACGTCTATGACATCACCGATTCCAAACTGGTCCTCGACCAACATGAATGTCCCCGATATGAGGTCACGTAAGAGGTTCTGGGCGCCGAAGCCGAGTACGACACCGAGCAGTCCTGCGGTAGCGAAGATAGATCTCAACTCAATCCCGAAGGTTCCGAGTATCGCGAACACCGCTGCGAGGGTGATCAGAATTGAGGCGAAGCTACGCAACCCGTCGCCGATCGATTGAGCGCGTTGCTCGCGTCGGAGCGCAGGCGTTCCGGTTGAGGTTTCAAGACCGGTCTTGCGCCGCAATGCCTGAAGTCGGCCACCGCCGTTCGGGCTCGCCATGCGTCTGGCAATTCTTTTGATCACTCGCCGAACTATCCGGTTCAGGCACCAGGCGCCGACGACAATGAGCAGAGCTGTAATCCAAGGCGATAAGTGGCGGCCAACACGCGCTGCCCCTTCGGTGCCGGTGATTTCGAACGTCAGCTCGCACAACCATGTCCGCGTCGTATCTGCACCACAAGCTTCAGTTAGCGGATCAGGCGCGCCGACGAGCACTTAGATATAACCGATCACGCGTCTTCAAACGCGATATCGCGAACTCGCTGACTTACAACACGGCTCGACCCGCCAGGCGGCATTGAGACACCGTAGAGAATGTCTGCGGCTTCCATCGTGCGCTTCTGGTGCGACACGATGAGAAGTTGGGCATCCTTACGGAACTCTTCGACGAGCGAAAGGAAGCGTTGCAGGTTGACATCATCGAGGGCCGCTTCGACCTCATCGAGAATGTAAAACGGACTAGGGCGCGCACGGAAAACTGCGAAAAGGTAAGCCAACGCAGCGAGCGAGCGCTCTCCACCAGAAAGCAACGAGAGTCGCCGCGGAGTCTTGCCCGAGGGACGGGCCTCGATATCTACCCCGCTGTCGAGCAGGTTGTCTGGCGCACTAAGCGTGATCCGACCTGAACCCCCCGGAAAGAGCAGAGAGAAGAGTTCGGAAAAGTTTGCCGAGACATCGTCGAATGCCTCTTTGAAAATCGCGCTGATTTCGGAGTTAACGGACTGAATAACTCGGTGCAATTCACGGCGCGAATTCTTGACGTCGTCGAGCTGCTGAGCAAGGAACTCACTACGTTCGACTAGCGACTCATACTCGGCAAGCGCCAGCGGGTTGATAGGGCCTAACAGACGAACTTCGCGCTCGAGGTCGCGTGCGCGCTGAGCAAGGTCCAAACCCGCGACTGACTCCGGTGCTGGTGTAGCGATCGCGACTTCAGGTTCACAGTCGAATTCGCGTCGAACCGTCTCGACGGCCTGTTCGAGACGTATCTTGCATTCGGTCTCTTCGATCTCGACACGATTGTGGCGCTCACGCAACTCTGTGAAGCGCCTCTCGGTATCGGCGCGCTCGGCGCGCAGCCCTTCGAGTCGGCCGCCTGCTGCACGCGCTGCTTCTGACTGCCTCCTGCGCTCGTCGCGCAGCCGGTCTGTTAGTTCGTTGGCCGTCTCCATGCGTTCACCTAGAGAAACGCCGATTATTTCGATTCGAGACTTCTTTGAAGTCAGATTCGCACGCCGTCGATTGGCCGCAGCCTCTTCGTCTGGCCGCAGTGCAAGACGACGCTCGATCTCCTCAAGTCGGCGCGTCAGGCCGTTACGGCGCTGCTCAATGCTGGCGGATCGAACATCGAAATCACGCCGAAGCGACGTAGCTAGATGGCGAGCACTGTCATATTCGGCGCGCCGCTCCGACGTCTGTGCATTCATCGCGACTTCGGCGTGCCTTACTCGGACAAGGCGGTCCCGCGCTTCGTCGAGCGCGTTATTAGCAAGCGTTGCCGCCTCGTCGGCTTCAACGCGAAGCGCAGGAAGATCGGCGCCACGCTCGGCTGAGTCTGCAAGCCTTCGAACAAGTGACGCCTGCCGTTCGTCTAGAGCTGCAGTGCTTCGATCAAACGCACGCCGACGACCTATTACTTCCTGCGAGGCTCGGTCGACTTCGACCTTGCGTGCACGCAGAGCACTGCTGAACGCGGCCTCTGCGTGCCTGGCTGTGTCTAACGCAACCCTGCTCGTGCTGAGTTCTGCATTCGCGATCTCGAGGCTTGCCTCAGCTTCGTCTGCGTGTGAATTCGCGTCATGGACGGCCGCGGGCGTTACTGCTCCGCGACCAGGTGCGCCTGCACGCCAAACACGACCACCGCCAAAGCGGTCGCCGTCTCGCGTGACAGCAACGAATCTTGAGTCTGCCAACGCCACGTCAAGCGCACTCATCCAGCCACCATCGACGAGAACTACGTTGGCAAGAATCGATGCGAGCACCTCATTGATGCCCGGTCGCCCTGGGGCGCGGACGAAATCCAGCAACGAACGACATCCGGATGGCACACCTAGAGACAGCTCCTGCGCCTTGGCATGATCGCTAATCACGACCAGCAAAGCTTGGGCATCACCATCCTTGAGTCGCTCGATAGCAGCGCGGGCTGGGTCGCGTCCGTCTACCACAACTGCTTCGAGAGCATCGCCGAGAGCAGCCGCGACGGCGATCTCCATGCCATCGTCAATCTGAAGGTGATCGATCAGCGGTCCGACTACCCCGGCGACGGATCCGATCCGTTCGGCCCCGTTCGAATTTTGCATGTCTGCGAGGGCGTGCGCGAGCGTCTCGGCACGTGAACGCCAGCGGCTCGCTAGCTCTTGCGCAGCGTGAACCGCTTTTGTCCACCGTTCGACATTTTCTTCGGAGACGCGCTTGGACTGCCCAACAGGCGTGTCTTCGATAGCGACCGCAGAATCTGAGTCGAATGCAGACTTCAACGCGTCCACAAGGCGCTCTTGCTCAACAAGTTCTTCCCGCTCCGGAGCGACCTGCGACAGTTTCTTCTCTACCTCTTCGAGTTCGATTCGGATTGCTGGTTCATCTGCGGCGATCGCATCGGCGCGCGAAGCGAGAGCTACACCGACCTGTTCTGCGGCGCGGGCCGCGGCCCCTGCTTCTTCAACAGCGCTTTCTGCTTCGTGAAGTTCGCGCTCGAGCGGGCTTTGACCATCACGAGACTGCATCGTTCCTAGGAGCGTTTCGGCGATCTGCGCAGCGCTTTCTGCACGCTCTAGTTCTGCTCGCACCTCAAAGAGCGACTCGTGTTCTGCAGCAACTTCCACAAGTTCGGCTCGTGCCGCTGAAGCATCGGCTACCAAAGTTTCGACTACGCCTTCGTCTGCGGCAGCGTCGAGATCGCGATCTATGCCACGCACGCGTTCGGCGACTAAGGCCTGCAGGCCGCGACCACGTTCGCGGAGAGCTTCGACCCGAGCGAGCACATCGGCGACATCATCTTCACCCGGCAACGAAAGGGCCTGCTCGGCTTCGGTTACTTGAGCATCTAGACCATGGAGGCGGCCGCGGAGCTGATTTTCGTGTGTTGTGAACTCGGACCGTTGCTGGCGTGACCTTTCGAGGCGCGACCGTTGTGAGTCAAGCTCGCGACCAACAAGGTGCAAGCGAATCGATCTCAATTCGTCGGCGAGTCCGTCATGACGTCGTGCTGCGTCCGCTTGTCTTTCGAGCGGCCTTAACTGTCGGCGGACCTCACGAGCGAGATCGTTCAGGCGCATGAGAGTGGTCTCTGTCGAATCGAGGCGACGCTCGGCCTTTTCTTTGCGTTTTCGGTACTTCAGTATTCCTGCAGCCTCTTCGATGATCGCACGGCGATCTTCTGGCCGGGCGTTGAGGACGGTGTCGAGTTGGCCCTGCCCGACGATCACGTGCTGCGTGCGGCCTATGCCACTGTCGGAGAGGAGTTCTTGGATATCGAGCAGTCGGCAAGGAGTTCCGTTGATCTGATACTCCGACTCGCCCGTGCGAAATAACGTACGGGTGATCGTGACTTCAGAAAACTCGATCGGCAACAATCGAGAGGTGTTGTCGATTGTGAGGCCGACTTCGGCTCTGCCTAACGCAGACCTTTGTGACGTACCTGCGAAAATGACATCATCCATTTTGCCACCGCGAAGCGCCCGGGCACCTTGTGCACCAAGGACCCAAGCAACAGAGTCCACGACATTGGATTTGCCGGAGCCGTTGGGTCCGATAACGACCGTTACCCCAGGTTCAAACTCAAGAGTCGTCTTGTCCGCAAAAGACTTGAAACCCTTTATGGTCAATGCCTTTAGAAACACCTGATCCCTCTCGCTCCGGCTAGCGAGCCTAGACGAGTACGTCTTTGACGTCGGTGGTTCCGGCGGGCGATTTTTGCTCCGCGTGCTTGACGTATGCCCAGCCTGGACCACGAAAGACGTAGGAAAGCCGATCGGCCCATTTATCTGACCGGTAGACATCATTGATCATGTCTTTGTACTCATGGCCGATTATTCGAGCGGGACCAAATGACTTGATGTTCTTAGTGAGGCCGTACACGACAGGTTCGCGCTCAGGTTCGAATGTTCCAAAAAGTTTGTCCCACGCAATCAAGATTCCACCGTGGTTCCTATCGAGATACTGCTGGTTGACTCCATGATGCACGCGGTGGTGTGCGGGGGTATTCAGCACCGCTTCGGCCTTCCCAATGCTCTTTATCGTGTCGGTATGAATCCAATACTGGTAGATCAAGTTGATGGCCCTTGAGTGCGCAATGAGCCGCGGGCTGACGCCTAAATATGCGAGCGCACCGTAAGGGACGAAGGCGCCAAGGGAGTCGGCAACAGGTTGCCGTAGGGCAGTCGAAAGGTTGTATCTCTCACTTGAGTGGTGCACCACATGGATCGCCCACATGAACCGACTCTGGTGCATGAACCGATGATTCCAGTAGTAGATGAAATCCCACCCGACAAGTGCGAGAGTCCACGCAGCCACTCCCTCGCCAAGATCCAGATGGCGTCTTTCGTGCCATACCTGTTCTCCTCTCGCTAGCGAATTGACGCCTGTCGCTGCGAGAAGTACTCCCCCACCGATCGCGGCCGTAGCCGCGAGACTTGCAACTTGTCGCGTCAAATCAGGCTGTGTTGCTGTCACAGCATCAGAATTGTCCACCGCACGATTTCTTGCGCGGCGGTCAGCAATGGTTGCGACAACCGCTGCTCCGACTACGCCAAAAATGACAGCCTTGCGCGATCTCGATTTACGCGACGCGATCGGGCGCAGCACCTTCGACATGACGATTGGCGCGGCGATGCTCAAGAGGCCCATGGAAAGACTCGCGCGAGTGTCCTTGGGTTCATAGTCAACGGCACTCGGCCCATTGCGGACCGCTCTCGCACGCAAGACCTTGGCTTCTGCCGCGATCGTCGCGAAGTATCCAGGTATTGCTACGAGCGTTAGGTCAGGCATTACTCAATTTCCGTGCTCATACGGTCAAACTTGGCAGGCATCGCAGAAGTACGTGTTCTTGGTGCCCAGCTTCACTTTGACTATCTGATGCCGACACCTGCGACAACTCTGGCCGTCACGCTCATAGACCTTGAGGTGCTCGCTGTGCTCTTCGTCGAAAGCATCGCCAGACGTACGTGCGCTCTGCGCGGCAGCGCTCTGGTGATACTTCACTGCGTCATGCATCGTCTCGACAATTGCTCTATAGAAGCGTCGAACTTCTTGTTCGGTGAGCCTTCCGCTTTCGCGGTCGTGACGAAGTCCTGCAGCGAACAGAATTTCGTCGCTGTAGACGGGACCGATCCCGCAAAGCACGGTCCGATCTGTAAGCAAAGATTTGAGTTTGCCGTTTTTCTTATCGATCACTCGCCAAAAATCGATCCAACTCATAGCTGACTCGAGTGGATCGATGCCAAGTTCGGCGACCTCTGGCAGACCCGCAAGTTCAACAAGAGGATGGACAAACAGTTCTGACTCACCCTTCGTGTCGACGAGCCTGAGAAGGCCGCCTTGCGTGAAAGTGAAAGTGATTTGAGTGCCCTTCGGGACCGCACCACGCCCACCCTTAGCGCGCACCAACTGCGCCGAATAACCAAGTTCCATTACGACCGCTTCGCCGCCCTCGAGCTTCATGACAAGGTAAGGACCCCGTCGCTCGACGCCGAGAATCTTCTTGCCTTCAATGAGATCTGCAAACTGTTTCTTGGTCTTGTACCGCCCGAGCGATTTCATTGTTGTGGCCTCGACGGACTTGATCTTTTTACCGCTGATGTCGCGTTCGAGCTCTCGTCGCAATATTTCTATTTCTGGCATTTCAGGCATCAGGCCCATCCTCATTTAGGTGCGAACTGGGGCCGCCATCTGTAGCGGACTCACTAGCAGTTACTATTGCGCTGTTCAGTTCAAGCCACGCCTGCTCAGCAGCGACCTGTTCAGCTTCTTTCTTGGTGCGCCCTGCACCAGTTCCGTATGCCACACCTGTTAAGAAAAGAGTGGCGAAAAACTGTTTCTCATGATCTGGACCCGCATCCGTGATGACGTAGTTCGGCCTGCCGAAAGACATCTGTGCGGCCATCTCCTGTATCCGTGTCTTGAAGTCGCGGCCTCCGGAGTTCTCCGCAGAGTTCCGGATGCGTTCGCCAACCAAACCCAACACAAAGTCTCGTGCGGCCGTCCAGCCACGGTCCAGGTACACGACGGCGATCACAGCTTCCATTGCATCAGCGAGGATCGATTGTTTCTTGCGGCCCCCGGCAGCAGCTTCGCCTTTACCTAGCAGCAAATACTCACCCAAGCCGAGCTCGGAAGCCACCTCAGCGAGTGCCTTTGCGTTCACAACCGATGCGCGCACCTCAGACAGTTGGCCCTCGGGAAGCATCGGAAAATTGTCGTAGACATAACGAGTCACGGCGAGGCTTAGTACCGAGTCGCCCAAGAACTCGAGGCGTTCGTTAGACGGTCGATCACCACGCTCAGCACACCAAGAACGATGAGCTAAAGATGACGTGAGCAAATCAGGATCTTGAAAATCAATTCCGAGCCGTTGTTGGAGCGCGCTCAAAGACTCAGCCGAAAGCGCAACGATTGTCATTGGGCGCACTTCGCTACGACAATCTCGATTAGATCTCCAACGGAAATGACGTCGAACAACTCCTCGTCTTCGAGATGGAAACTGACCGTCCGCTCACCAAGTTCTTCTTCAATCGCGTCGCAGACGTCAATGATCGCGAAGTCGTCCGCATCAAGGTCCTCCCGTAGTCGCGAATCCATTGTCAACTCATCGAGATCGCGGCCAAGCACTTCTGCGAGACGATCTATTACGAGCATCCTGACATCGTCTGTGTCGATCGCTCCGCGATGGCTGTGAGTTTCGGCTGGCATCAGACCACCATCGTTAGCGATTCGGTAAGGCGATCGATGACGTTCGCTTCAACGCAACGCGCTGCTTCTCTCGTGGCGTTCACGATCGCCGAGGACGATGACGACCCATGCGAAATCATGCACACGCCACGAATGCCAAGCAACATCGCCCCGCCGGTGTTGTCTGGCAGTAACCCCGATGCAGCTTCGAGCAGGCGCAACTTGAGTGGCCCAGCCGAATCTGCAAAGTCGGGTTCGTCGAGGATTCCGAACACCATGCCAGCTATTCCCATTAGCGCGCCTTCGGCTGTCTTTAGCGCGACGTTGCCGACGAACCCGTCTGTGACAATCACGTCAGCGCTCGGACGCATTAAGTCTCTGCCTTCGACATTCCCGTCGAACCCAGGTACTCCCTGCAACAATTTGAATGCAGCCTTGCGTAGCGCGTCGCCTTTGCCCGGTTCCTCGCCGTTCGACAACAGGCCTACGCGCGGGGACTCGACACCAAACCGCACAGTCGCGTATGCCTGTCCCAGACGAGCCCATTCGACCAACCACTCTGGTTCAGGGTCGACAGTCGCGCCGCCGTCCACGAGGAGTTGCTTACGTTCAGACCCCGGTATCGGGAGTGGTACAGCGATTGCCGGTCGGTGAGCGCCTTTGATGCGTCCGCATCGCAGTAACGCTGCGGCCATCGTTGCCCCAGTATTGCCAGCACCGACCATGGCATCGGCTCTGCCATCGCGGACTGCTTCGGCGCATCGAACAAGTGAACTGTCCTTCTTCGTTCGGACAGCGCTAGAAGGTTCTTCTGCCATCTCGATGACTTCGGAGGCATGAAGCAATTCAACGCGTTCATCGAGATCGTCAGGCAGGAGGTGGCCGATACGTTCAAGGTCGCCGACGAGCAGGATCGCGACATCGAGAGCAGCAACCGCGGCGAGCGCTCCAGCGACGATCGCGTCAGGCGCGCGGTCCCCGCCCATCGCATCGATCGCTACCTTGACACTCATAGGTGGCCGAACTCAGGGCGTTTCGGTGCTTTTAGTTACTCGACCGAAATTACTGGACGCCCGCGGTACCAACCACAGTTTCCGCAAACCGTGTGCGGCAGGCGCGACGCGCCGCAGTTGGCACACAACGAGTGTGCGGCTGCGACGATCTTGCGATTCTCGGCGCGACGGGTTCTTGTGCGTGATCTCGTGAGTTTGCGCTTTGGAACTGGCATAGCGGTGTTGCTCCTCGTTCGTTGTTGCTACTAGTAATTATTCGGGTTGTGCTGATGCGGACGATTCTGTAAATACGATCTCATTCAGGGCGTCCCACACACTCGACTCGCGCTCTGCGACGCATTCGCATGTAGCTAGGTTGAGGTCTGCGCCGCATTGCGCGCAAAGCCCAGCGCAGTCGACCTGGCATCTAGGTGCGATCGGCATCTCGAGTCCAATTGCGTCGAGCACCAGTGGCTCAAGGTCGATCGTGTCACGGTCGAGTTGGTATGTGTCACCCTCTACGGGATCGTTCTCGAACAATTCGTCGATGCCGAGTCGGATCGACCCGATTATTGGACAAAGGCACCGGCCGCAAAGGCCAGCCCACTCTGTCTCGAGTTCGCCACGAACGACTAGACCTTCGGCGATGTGCTCGAGAGCGACAGCGAGATGCACTCGACCATTCTCCGACAACTTGAGGCCACCAATTTCGAGATCGCCTAGTTCTTCATTGAGTTCGATCGCGCGCATCGCGCCCTGTCGTTTGACGAGGTCAGCAACGCTTACGCGAAATCGGGTGGAGGTAGCCATCATGTTTGAATCTGCCGTAGATGCCCGTGCGGGCAATTGATTGAGGGATTCTTGGGGGGTGCGAGTCGCCGGGCCCTGTTAGCAAACAGTGACACGAAGTCCAAGCGAGAGTGGTGACTGTAGCAGGAGGCCTTCGAAAACGCTCCTACCAGGACTTCTGCAGTCGGCTGAAGCTTGTGTCCTAGTTGTCGCCCTGGTCGAAGAAAGTCGATTCGGCCGACTCAGTTACCTCGTCTATGGCCTCGGCGAACTGTGGCGCTCCTACATGGACCTGCAACCGGTCGCGGCCCTTTTGCACGGTCTGCATCGTGCGCTCGAGCACTACTTCGAATGCAGCTAGGCGCTGATCTACGTAGTCCTCTGCCTCATGTTGCAGTGCGCGCGCCTTGTCGTTGGCTGCTGTGACGACAGCCTCTGCAGTTCTGTTCGCTTCACGGACAACCTCGGTGCGTTCGACCATGCGCTCTGCGCGAACTCTTGCAGCATCGATGATCTGGTCCGCTTCGCGACGTGCCTTCGCGAGAAACTCTTCGCGCTCTTTCAACAACCAACGCGCTTCACGTAGCTCTTCTGGGAATGACTCGATCGCTTCGTCGACTAAGCCAAGCGCCTCGTCGCGGTTAACGCGTGAAGAACTAGACAGCGGGAGCGTCGGAGCCTGCTCGACAAGATCACGAAGCTCGATGAGGATTGCCTCGGTATCTAATCCAACTGGCTGGCGCGGTTCTGTCGTGCTCATTTCAGACCTCCTCGCGAAAACGGCCTTGAAGGCGCTCGACGACAATCGGCGGGACCATGCTCGACACATCTCCTCCGAAACGCGCTACTTCCCTAACGAGGCTCGACGACAAAAACGAGTGCTGCGGTGTTGTCGAAATGAAGAACGTGTCGATCCCCGATAAACGCTGATTCATCTGTGCCATCTGAAGTTCATAGTCAAAATCAGATATCGCGCGCAAACCCTTGACGATCGAAGATGCTCCGTGCTGCTTCGCAAACTCAACAAGAAGTCCCTTAAAGAACTCGATTCGGACATTTGGCACGTGAGCGAGACTTTCGTGCAATAGCTCCTGCCTCTCTTCGAGCGTAAAGAGGCTTTGTGATTTCTGGGGGTTCCTGATTACGGCCACGATGACGTCGTCGAAGTGACGCGCTGTGCGCTCGATGATGTCGAGATGGCCGTAGGTGACTGGATCGAATGATCCAGGACACAGTGCAGTAGCCACGTTTCAATCAACTCCTCGTACGCGTGTGCGTATACGAAATTCTAGTTTCTCTATGACAGCCCGTCGGCAGAAGAGCCGGGACCGAAGAACAACACGAGCGTATCGCCGAACGTCCGTCGCCACGATTCTTGCCAGTCCCCCACGCTATCTATCTCTGGTTTGTCTGTGGGCTGAACACGCGTCGGCCGCTCGATCACAAGCGTTCCCCCCGGCACAAGTGGAGTAAGACGCTCCACAAGTTGTTCGACCTCTACGTTCGTCATTTCATACGGCGGATCGATGAAGGCTAAGTCGAAGGTACTTACGCATGATGTCAGAAACGTGCCGACACTTCGGGCGACTATCCGCGCCTCTTTGTCGAACTTGCACGCCGCGACATTTTCCCTAATGGCCTCAAGTGCTGCTGGCAGATGTTCGACGAGCGTCGCTGATGCAGCACCTCGCGAGAGCGCTTCTAAGCCGAGCGCGCCGCTACCAGCGAATAGGTCCAATACGACTGCGTCCCGTACGAGTCCCCGCGACTCAAGAGCCGAAAAGATCGCGGCTTTCACCCTGTCTTTAGTTGGTCTGACTTGGTCCCCTTTCGGGACAACTAGGCGGCGCGAACGAACCGATCCTGCAATAACACGAAGTCCTGGTGCTGCCATGATCCTCAACTCTTGAATAGAAATTCGACGTTGTCGCCGAGGAGGTCTTCGACTTCCTCACGCAAAATGGTCAACTGTCGCATCTTGGCATCTGAATCGAGGAGTCGTTCCGCGACTGCACGGGTCTCGATCACCACGGCCTCGTCCTTCGGGATACGTCCGAGCTTGAGATCTGAGAATCCGCTCTGGCGTTCGCCGAAGACTTCTCCTGCACCGCGGATAGCCAGGTCGGCTTCTGCGAGATAAAAACCATCTGTCGACGCCTCCATCGCTGCCATTCGTTCTTCGGCATTCTTAGAACCACTACTCGCCAACAAGAAGCAGTAGCTCAGAGCTGCGCCACGGCCAACACGACCACGCAACTGATGTAGTTGGCTGAGGCCGAAACGGTCGGCATCTTCGATGAGCATCACCGTCGCATTCGGAACATCAACTCCGACTTCGATGACTGTCGTTGCGACAAGCACATCCATTTCTCGTTCGCGGAATGCCGCCATCACCTTTTCTTTTTCTGCACTCGCCAGTTGGCCGTGAAGTAGCCCGAGGCGAAGTCCCGCGAAGTCTTCTAGACCAAGCCGCGCGAATTCTGTGGTTACAGCTTTGGCTTGCACTTTGTCTGAGCCCTCCACTAGCGGACACACGACGTAGGCCTGATGCCCTTGCGCTACTTGGTCGCGCAACAACTGATATGCGCGCTCGCGGTCGAGTGGGCTATCTCCAATTACCTCGGTAACGATCGGCGTGCGACCTGGCGGAAGCTCGCGCAGTTCGCTCTTGTCGAGGTCTCCGTATATGAGCATCCCGGCGGTGCGCGGGATGGGGGTCGCTGTCATCACCAACATGTCTGGTATCGCTCCGCCGACTCCCTTGTCGCGCATGACGCTGCGTTGCTCGACACCGAAACGATGCTGTTCGTCGACTACGACAGTAGACAGCCGCGGAATCTGGACTGATTCATAGAGCAGAGCGTGAGTACCGACGACTATGTCGATTTCACCTGCATCGAGTCCTGCGCTTATTCGCTTGCGTTCACTCAGAGTCGTTCGGTTCGTCAATAACTCTGCGCGCAAAGGACGTCGAGCGAACAACGAACCAGTTGGACCATCGACCTCTAATCCAGCGAGCAACAACTCGCACGCGGCGTTGTGCTGTTCGGCTAGCACCTCCGTCGGAGCTAACAACGCTCCCTGAAACCCAGACTCGACGGCGGCGACCAACGCGCTGAGAGCAACGACAGTCTTGCCGGACCCGACGTCGCCCTGTAGCAAACGATGCATCGGCGCAGCACGTTGCATGTCTGCAAGTATTTCTGCAATTGCAGCTTTCTGGTCGCCCGTCAGGTCGAACGCGAGCCCGTCGTGGAAAGCCCGCACCAACTTCTGCTCTACAACGTGGGCAACACCTTGCTGTTCATTTTCTAGGTTCCGTTTCGTTGCAACTAGTCCGAGTTGCATGCGTAAGAACTCATCAAAGACAAGGCGTTTGCGCGCTGCGATCTGTTCGGCAAAATGTTCTGGCGCATGGATCGCCCAATACGCGGTTTGGCGGTCCAACAAATCGAACTCGTCGGAGATTGCTTTCGGGAGCGGGTCTGCGATACCGCGCTCCGCGCAGCGCCGCAATACCTGTGCGACGATCTTGCGGAGTTGAAATGTGTAAACCTCGGCCTTGCCGGATTGCGGATAGATCGGAACTACTCCGCCGGTCTTATCTTCGCGGTCATCTGCTTTGCCCACGACATCGACGGCAGGGTTCGTCATCTGCCGCTTGCCTTGGTACACATCGAGCTTGCCGAAAAAAGCAGCTTCCGTCCCGACGCTTAGCTGCTTCGCACGCCATACCTGATTAAAGAATGTGATCGCCAAGTACGCCGTGCCGTCATGCACGCTCACCTCGACTAGCGCCTTGTTATTGCGAGTACGCCGCGTCGAAACCTTGCGAACCTCGCCGAGCACGGTCGTTTCTTCGCCAACGACAAGATCAGCAATATCGCTACGCTTGGTGCGGTCCACATAGCGACGCGGGTAATGCTCGAGTACGTCAAGAACCGTTGATAGGCCCATGGACTCGAGCCGTCCGAGAAGATTTGGGCTTACGCCTGAAAGGACGCCAAGGGAGATGCCCGAGAGATCGCGCAGGGTGAGTGGCGTGTCCGCCAAGTGTTACTCCACGCCAACTAGGTACGGGTACAGCGGTTGCCCGCCATCATGAAACTCGACTTCGACGTGCGGGTGTACGACCTTCAGGTGATGCTCGATCCTGTCATTGTCTGCTGCTTTGGCATCTGCGCCTAACAATACGGTCACAAGTTCGGCGTCGCCATCGACTATGCGATCAAGTAGGGCCGAGCAAGCTTCCGACGGGGTAGCGACGGCAGCAACTATTCCGCCGCCACGTTCGATAGCGATCCAGTCGCCTTCGCTAATTGGCCCACACTCGCCGTTGCTGTCTCGGACCGCCTGGGTGATTTCACCCGTGCGTACACGCAGCGCTGCTTCACCCAGCGCTGCGATGTTGTCGTCGAGACTCGCGTCGGGGTCGTAGCTCACGAGTGCAGCCAATGCCTCAAGCACGCTCGTTGTGGGCACAACGGCTACGGATTTTGTCGCGAGACTTGGGACCTGTTGTGCTACTGGCACGATGTTCTTGTTGTTCGGGAGAATTACAACCGAAGATGAGTTGCACGACTCGACGGCTTCAAGAATCTGCTCCGTGCTCGGGTTCATAGATTGACCGCCAGCAACTATGCACTGGACGCCTAGAGCGCTAAGTAGTCGTCTAACGCCAACGCCTACAGCTACAGCGACAACGGCTGTCTCGACCTCTGGCAGGTCCTTAGCCTGCGCCTCGGGGAGGTCTGCAGCGATCACCCAATCGTGTTCCTCTGCTGCGGCGCGCGCACGTCCTTCGGCGACCTCCTCAAAGAGGTCCGTGACCCGCACTTCGCGGGGCCTACCGGCTTCGATACCAGCCTCGATTGCAGCCCCAATGTCGTTGGTATGTACGTGACAGTTCCAAATACCGTCACCCCCAACGACGACTATCGAATCGCCGATAGCGCTCCACGCGTCGCGAAACATTCTCATTGCAGCATCATCGGATTCGAGCAGGAACATGACCTCGTATCGCAGATCTGCAACGTCATCGCCCGCCAAGTGCCGTTCAACAACTATTGGTGTCGCGACCTGCTCTGCCTGCGGCAGTGGACGGCCATCGACGACGTGCTGAAGCGACGCGATGAACAGCGTGAAACCGTGCCCTCCGGAGTCGACGACCCCAGCAGCGCGCAACGCAGGAAGCTGCTCCGGCGTGCGACGCACAGAATCATCTGCGGCGGTCTTCAAGAGGTCGAGCAAGTCCGCAAGTTCCACCTCGCGGCCATCCGTTGCAGCCTCTGCCGCTTCTGCTGTTTCGCGAACGACGGTGAGGATCGTTCCTTCGACGGGTCGCAATACAGCCTCATAAGCACTGTCAGCACCGCGACGCAACGCCGCGACAATCTCTGCGGACTCGATCGAAACTTTATCGGCAAACGCGTCCGCGAATCCTCGAAGAATCTGGCTCATGATCACGCCACTGTTGCCACGCGCCCCCATGAGCGAGCCCCGGCTAATCGCTAAACAAACCTCCGGCATCGCTTCGGCCGTCGCCAACTCCTTGCAAACTGACTCAAGTGTCAGCGCCATGTTTGTGCCCGTGTCGCCGTCGGGCACAGGGTAAACATTGAGGCGGTTCAGTTCGTCTTGATGTTCGCGCAAAGCATCCCGAAATGATTCGACCGCTCTGCGAAGATCTTGTGAGTCCATATTGGTCAAAGTCGCCATTGCGCTTGAGACTAAAGGATGCGGAGGCCGAACATTGCGGGTCGAAGAAATTGGTCTCGCGACTGCTACCGTGCCCTAGTTCCTAGTGGGCGTGCGTGCATCGCGCGTCCCGACTCACTTTGTACGAGGTTCAACCATGGCAGCAGTTTGTGAAGTGTGCGGCAAGAAGCCTCAGTTCGGCATGAAGCTCTCGCACTCCCACCGGCGCAGCAAGCGTCGCTGGAACCCGAACATCCAGAAGATCCGCGCCATCGTGAATGGCTCACCTCGTCGTGTCCATGCGTGCACCTCGTGCATCAAGGCCGGCAAGGTCACGAAGCCTTAATTAGGAGTTCGCCGTGCAAGGAGTCGTCAAGTTCTATGACCCTCAATCTGGCGAAGGCGTTGTAGTCACAGACACCGACCGCAAGGAATACGTGCTTGCTCCCGCTGCACTCGAGGGTTCGGTATTTCGCATGTTGCGCCAAGGCCAACGCATCGTTTTTGAAATTGCGGGAGACCAGGCGGTAAACGTCCGGAGTGGTGCAGAACCCGACATGGGGATGACCGCAGAAGTCTGACCCGCTTTTTCGCGCGAGCCCAGACAACTCCGAGCGGCTGAACACCGCCGAAGCGTTACAGCCGTGCCTTCAGCGCACCTAGCTGCGCCTGAAGTTCCTCCGGCAAACGATCGCCAAATGTCGCGAAGTGCTCTTCGATGAGTGGGACCTCATCTCGCCAAGCATCGTTGTCGACTAACAACAACTCATCGAGAGCTCCACCTGGCAGTTCGAGCCCATCTAGCTCGATCGATCCAGGTGCTGGCAGGCGCCCAATCGCGGTCGTGATCGCGTTGTCTGCTCCACCGACTCGATCAAATATCCACGCGAGTACTCGCGAATTGTCTCCGTATCCAGGCCACAGGAATTTGCCAGCAGCGCTCTTGCGGAACCAATTGACATAGAAAATCTTGGGAAGTTTCGACGCGTCCGTGCTGTTGCCGACCTTGAGCCAGTGCGCGAAATAGTCGCCCATGTGGTATCCACAGAACGGCAACATCGCGAACGGGTCGCGGCGCAGATTCCCAACAGCTCCAGCGGCCGCTGCCGTGGTCTCGCTCGCCATGATCGATCCGAGGAATACGCCATGTTCCCAATCGAAGGCTTCCGTAACGAGTGGCACGACCGTTGCACGACGGCCCCCAAAGAGAATTGCCGTGATCGGCACGCCAGCAGGGTCTTGCCATTCTGGAGCAACGCTCGGCACCTGATCTAGAGGTGCAGCGAAACGAGCGTTCGGATGGGCAGCTGGAGCGCTCGACCCAGGCGTCCAAGAGTTGCCTTTCCAGTCTGTGAGATGTGCTGGGGCTTCTGGAGTGAGTCCTTCCCACCACACATCACCATCATCCGTAAGAGCCACATTTGTGAAGATCGTGTTTCGATCGAGCGCAGCGATCGCATTCGGGTTGGTGTCGTTTCCTGTTCCTGGAGCGACCCCGAACATGCCGAACTCAGGGTTGATGGCGTAGAGCTGGCCGTCGGTGCCGAATTTCATCCAGCAGATGTCGTCGCCGATTGTCTCTGCTGTCCAACCGGGGATCGTTGGTTGCAGCATCGCGAGGTTTGTCTTGCCACAAGCGCTAGGGAACGCCGCCGCGATGTAACGAACTTCGCCAGCAGGATTTGTGAGCTTCAGGATAAGCATGTGCTCGGCTAGCCAGCCGTTGTCGCGAGCCATAGTTGAGGCGATACGCAACGCGAAGCACTTCTTTCCGAGCAGAGCGTTACCGCCGTATCCGGATCCGTAACTCCAGATTTCTCTGGTCTCAGGAAAATGAACGATGTACTTGTTGTCTGGATTGCATGGCCACTCAACATCTGCGGTGCCTTCGGGCAATGGCGCACCGACGCTGTGGACGCACGGAACAAATTCACCGTTCGAACCAAGTACTTCTAGCGCCCCAGAACCCATTCGGGTCATCACACGCATAGAGGCCGCGACGTAAGCGCTGTCTGTTAGCTGCACTCCGATGTGGGCGATCGGGCTACCTAGCGGACCCATCGAGAACGGCACGACGTACATCGTGCGGCCGCGCATTGCACCGCGATACAAGTCGCGCATGGTCGAGCGCATTTCGGCCGGATCACGCCAGTTGTTGGTAGGGCCTGCATCCGACTCGAGTGGCGAGCAAAGGTATGTGCGGTCTTCGACGCGGGCAACATCGCCAGCATCTGATCTAACATAAAAACTATTCGGACGCTTGGCTGGGTCGAGCGCAACGAATGTACCTGCGGCTACTAGGCGAGCCGCGAGTTCGGCTGCTTCTTCGGCTGAGCCGTCACACCACTCGATGGAATCCGGCCGAAGTAACTCAGCCCACTCCGACACCCATGTGTTGAGCGCAGCGTGGTTCGTTGGCGAGGTCGTTGTAGTCACGATTCTTTGTACCTCCGGTTTCATCCCGACCACGGTGCCGGTCCGCCGACACCGTTCTAGGAAAGGTACGAAATGATAAACCCAGAGCAATTCGCGATCTGAACCGACCATTTGACGTTTCACATATTCCACATCGAGCCGTAGAATCGCGCGAAGTATGGCGAAGGGATCCCGCTATGAGTGTGCACGCATACATACTGATCCAGACCGAGGTCGGCAAGGCGAGCAGTGTCGTAGATGCAGTCCGGGGCATCCCTGGGATTATCAGCGCCCATGATGTGACTGGTCCTTACGACGCGATAGTGCAGGCCGAGGCAAGTTCCGTCGACGAATTAGGAAAGATGGTTGTCAGCCAAGTGCAGTTGGTGCCGGGGATCACACGCACACTCACGTGCCCTGTCGTCAACCTTTGACTGTGGTGCTGCTCATTAGGCCACGCAACTCTTCAACCGACTGCGGGCGTGCCAGCAGGTAACCCTGCGCCATTTCACATCCGATCGTGCTGACCGCCGCGAGAGTGGTCTCGCACTCCAGGCCCTCAGCAATAACAACCATGCCCAGGTTGTGCGCGAGTTGCACGATCGCTGCGATGATTTCGGCGTCGTCGCCGGTGTCGATCGACTTGATAAATGTGCGGTCGATCTTGAGCACATCAAATGAAAACTTTCGCAAATACACCAAACACAGTGTTCCGGCACCGAAGTTGTCGAGCGACATTCTAAAGCCGAGCTTCGAAAGACTCTCTAGCGTTAGTTGGCATCGGCCAGGATTGTCGATCAAGCCTCTCTCAACTACCTCAAGGCTAACCAGAGTCGGACTTATACCCACTCGGTGAGCAATCGCCGCGACGTCCTCGACAAAGCGCTCCGACATCAACTGCCGCGCCGAAATGTTTATGCTCACCGTCGTTTCGGGCGCGACGGACTGCCATGCGAAGCAATCTCTGAACGCGCGCTCGCATACCCAGTTCCCTATGGTCCCGCTTACACCGATTTCGTCCGCGCTGCGAATGAAATCCTCTGGCCCGACAATGCCGAGCGGACCTCGATCCCAACGCACAAGCGCTTCAGCGCCTGTTATCGCACCAGTGTGCAGATCGAAGATCGGCTGATACTCGAGGCGCAATTCGTTCCGCTCGACGCAGCGACGCACCGCTGACTCAAAATCAAGTCTCGCGTGAGCGGTCAGGCGGGAGGACTCATCAAATACCTCGTATCGGTTACGGCCAGCGCGCTTGGCTTGATACATCGATGCGTCGGCGTTGCGTAGTAGGTCACTTGGTCTGTCGGCTACGCCGTCGGAAAGAGCTATCCCGATTGATACCGTGACGAAGGCTTCACTTCTACCGAGTGTGAACGGAGCATCGAATGCGACCTGAATTCGTTTCGCAATTTCGGCGACCTCGGTCGACGAAACCACGTCTTCGCAAAGTACGACGAACTCGTCTCCCCCTAACCGACCAAGTGTGTCGCTGTCGCGTATAGCGGCACCAATTCGAGCAGAGGCTGCGAGCAGAAGCCGGTCACCCGCATCGTGGCCAAGACTGTCGTTCACGACCTTGAAGCGATCGAGGTCGAGAAAAAGTACGGCGATGGCTGTCTCGTGACGTCGAGCACGCGCCATCGCTTGGTCGATGTGTTCGATGATCCGAATTCGGTTGGGCAGGCCCGTCAGAGGGTCACGCGACGCCATCAGTTGTAGCTGCGTCTCGTAGGCGCGTTGATCGGTTAGGTCTCGCATGACCACGGTGATTCGCGTCCCCGATCGAGACCTCGAAATCGCCACCGATGCCGGGAACGCATGCCCATCGCTATGGTGCGCAACAAGTTCAAATCGCACTACGTCATCGTTACTTCGCTCTTCGAATAATTTCGCTCCTAGTTCGATATTCGCGGAGTCGAACACCTCTGAGACTGGCTTCCCAACAGCAGCATCTGGTTGAACACCGACTAATTCGCTTGCAGCTGCATTGAAGCTAGCGATTTTCCCGTATTCAATTGTCACGATGGCATCACTCGCATTGTCGACAATCCCGCGATACCGCGCTTCAGAGTCGCGCAACGCAACCTCTGCATTGCGCTTCTCCGTAACGTCAGCGACACGCAGGAATAAGCACGCAAGATCGGGCACATCTAGCTTGTTGAACACTTTTCCCTCAGCGACGACCCATGAGCCATCGCGGCAATGCAACCGTATTTCTATCGACGACTCGCTTGCTGGCCTCGACAGAAGCACTGAAAAAAACTCAGATACCATTGCGATGTCATCTGAGTGAACATAATCAGTGACGAGCGTGCCGACCATTTCATGATTCGAGTATCCAAGTATCGTCTCGGTCGCCTTCGATACCCATTCGAATCGCAGGTCAGGGCCGACGATCACAACAATTTCAGAAAGATTGTCGGCGACCATCTCCAAGCGCGCTGACAGCCGTCGCCTAGCGAAGAGTTCATACTGTTGACTGACCAAGCGTTCGGCGTTTTCAGAATTGACCAGCGAAATTTCTACGGGGTCAAGTGTTGCAATGATGCCCAGATATTCCTCGCCGTCGAATACGGGCCGAGAACTTACGCGAACTGAGACAGGCTTGCCCGTGGCATGCGTGTAAGTAGCAACGATATGCTCACCTAGCCCAGATTTCGTTCGGGCAAGGCGTTGCTCCGCTAAGTCGCGTTCGTCCCGATGTATGTAGTCAAGTAGCCGGTGGCCAATCATTTGTACTGGCGCGTAACCGAGGATCTGTGCTGCTGCGTCGGTGATAAAGACGGTTGCTCCCTGGTCGTCGACTACCCACACCGCGGAATTGAGACCACCACTCGAACTCGCGAGCAGAACTTCACTAGCGCTCTGCCAGAAATTCGGGTCTCCTACACCCATGCGTCACCCGCCTGCCACAAGCAAGAACTAAACCCAAGAACCCCGACGCACTCCCCTAGGTACAGCGTCTACCTCATTGCGTCAGGCGACAATAGACAGAACATAATTTAGGCTACTTATCGTGGCCGATCGGGACGCTGCGTACCCGAACGAAGGTTCCTGCGCCTGTGGCGCTCCACCGCTAGTCCGACGAGGCGATCAACCAACTCTGGGTATGAAAGGCCACTCGCTTCCCAAAGTTTTGGGTATAAAGAGAATGGCGTAAAACCCGGCATCGAGTTGAGTTCATTCACAAGCCAGCCCCTGCACGGTCCGGTCACTTCATAGAAAAAGTCGACCCGCGCCAACGCTTCTCCTCGACACGCATGAAACGCCGCGATCGCTAGTTCACGCACCTGTTCGAGTTCGGATTCAGAAAGCTCAGCCGGGATCTTCGTGACGGTCTGACCGTCGCAGTACTTGTCTTCGTACCTGTAGAACTCGGCAGCCGAGATGAGTTCGCCCGCGATGCTCGCGACGGCCGGATCGTCTCCGATGATTGATATCTCGATCTCTCGCGCTTCGACGAACTCTTCTACAAGAACCCATTCGTCATATTCGAGAGCGAACTCGATTGCTGCTGCGAGTTGAGCCTTGTCATGCGCTTTCGATACTCCAACCGAACTCCCCATGTTCGCTGGCTTCACGAAACACGGTAATCCGAGTTCTGCTTTGACTCTTTCGCAGAACGCGTCGCGATCCCCGCCGTCACGGAATTCCCGATAGGCCACTTGCGGTAGGCCACATGCGGCTAGCGCGCGCTTCATGGCAATCTTGTCCATCGTGAGCGCGCTCGCGAGTACACCAGCGCCCACATACGGCAAACCTGCTACTTCGAGCAGTCCTTGAATCGTGCCGTCTTCGCCGAAGGGACCATGCAAGATTGGAAAAGCGACATCGATTCTCAAATGTGCCCGACCGTCATCGAAACGCAAGCTCGGTTCTGTGCCGTTCGCAACCAAGGATACCGGTGTGCCCGCGGCTTCAAATTCGCCAGGGAACTGCCCATCCCCGCTGGCCAAAGTCGCTAGAGCCTTTCCGGCTAAAAGCCACTCGCCATCCGTCGTGATCCCGACCGGAATGACCTCGTAACGATCTGGGTCGAGCGCCTTCGCAATCGAGACAGCAGAAACCCGACTGACATCGTGTTCGGCGGAGCGACCACCGAACAACAACAACACGCGCATGCGGCTCGATGCCATCGACAGACGCTACCCAGCGACTTGCAGAACGGCCCGTATACCTAGACCCATAAGAAATAGTCCACCGAGCCCGTACGCGAGTTCCATTTGGCCGCGTGCTTTCCATACGTAACGGTATGAGTAGAGCAAGCCAACGCTGATGAACGCTACAAACCCATAGAACATGTGAAATCGTGGTGGCTCGAATTCGCTGCCGGTTACAAGGAACACACCCAGAAACACCTGAATCAGCATCGCGACTTGCGCGCCAACTACTAGAACCCATGCCAGCTTACGAATTGCGCCGACCTTACGGGCCACGAGCATGACGACGCCAGCGAGCGCGTTAGCTCCGATCGACAAATAGCCCCAAGTCTCATGGAACGCCCGCATCGGCTAGAGCGCCTGATCGTCGCTACTCGCGAACGTAGTGTCTCCGCCTCGGAGCGCTGCCTTTAGAACCTTGCCCGCAGGATTTCGTGGCAATGGTTCTGCTCGAAACTCGACGTACGCAGGTACCTTGAAGTCGGCGAGACGCTCTCGACAGTGAGCCTGCAACTCTTCGGCGGTAACTGTTGCACCTGTCTTTAGATGAACGACCGCTTTGACTTCTTCACCTAGCTGTACATGCGGTACGCCGATGATCGCCGCGTCAACGACGCCGGGGTACTCATACAAGACGTTCTCAATCTCGACACAGTAAATGTTTTCGCCAGCGCGAATAATCATGTCTTTGGCACGGTCGACGATGTAGACGAATCCTTCTTGGTCCTGCTTGGCGATATCGCCTGTGCGGAACCAGCCATCGACGAGCACCTCTGCATTCACCTCTGGGCGATTCCAGTAGCCGCGCAACATGATGGTCGGACCTTTGACCCAAATCTCGCCCTGCTCGCCTGGCGGCACAGCCTTGGCATCTTCACCGCGAATCTCTAGTTCGACGGTCGGCACCGCACGCCCGCAACTCGTCGGATGGGCGAAATAGTCGTCACCACCGAGAGCGGTAGCAACCGAAGCAGTCTCGGTTAGGCCATAGGCAGTCGAGAGGGTCTTGCGAAGATTCGGGAACGCCTGCTCGATTCGCTCGACAAGCTCGGGCGCTGCCGGAGCCCCGCCGTAGCTCGCGGTCTTCACCGACGACAAGTCATATTCACCGAAGTTTGGCGCCTCAATTATTCGCCACATGATTGTCGGAACACCACCAATGCTCGTGACTCGTTCGGTCTGGATTGTTGCCATCGCGTCGTCCGGCTCGAATCGACCGGGCGGCATCAGCACAAGCTTTCCGCCGGTCGCGTAATTCACGACCATGGTCGCCAAACAGCCAGTGACATGAAACAGTGGAACTACCAAAAGCGCAGCGTTCTGAGTACCGTCATCGCTAGCGCGCGTAGACACCCCTGCCATCAACTGAATAAGCCCTAGGCAGATGATGTTCTGCAGGTTCGCGATCGTCTGCCGCTGGGTAATGGTGGCGCCCTTAGGTCGACCCGTCGTCCCAGATGTATAGAGAATCGCGAGAATATCGTCTTCGTGCAGTTCGGTAGTTGGGATGCCAGGGTCATCTTCCGAACCGAGCAGCGCATCAAAACTGCGCGCTCGCGACTCAGAGCCAGCTTCGGTTTCTCCTATGACGAATACGTGCTCTATAGAAGGAAGTTCACCCAAGATCGGCTCGATCAGATCGAGGCGCTTGCGGTCGGCGATAAGCACCTTGCATCCGCTGTCATCGATCGCGAACTGGAGTTCTTCACCCTTCTGCCATGCGTTGAGCGGCACAACAACCGCGCCGAGAATCGCGCCTGCCCAAAATGTAATGACCCACTCGGGGTTGTTGGCTGAGACGACAGCAACGCGATCCCCCTTTGCCACACCGAGTTCAGCGAGGCCCCTCGCCACGCGGCGCGCACTTAGATCGTGCTCGCCAAACGTGTAACGCCGCGTTCCTTGCACAAGAAACGTGACCTCACTTCTGGCCGCATTTTCAGCCATAAGCGACCGCATATTTTCTCTACGAGACTTGTAGACCTGGACTTGACAACCGAGCACGTCTTCAACCACGATCTCGAGCGGACCGCCTGGACCGGTGACCTGTTCTAGTGCTTCTTGCATCGTCGGCACAGCGGACTCGCCTTTCGGTAGATGCCCATTTGGGCGAAAGCGGCGAGGCTAGCGACTGACACCGGCAGCTAGACGAGTCCGAACAAAACCTCCCTCAACTATCGCCCTCTTATCGCCGAATAGATACTTGGGCGGAGACAAGGGGCAAAAACCATGGATACTCCTAAGACCGTCGCCACAGCCACGCTCGACAACCGAGCGCCAGACGCTTCGGTGGTCGCCACCGTAGCGATAGCACGTGCAGCTGCAGTATGCGCAACGCACCTCGCCAGCCGACGTGTGATCGCTCGCTGTGATCCGAAGCTCACGATCACTACACAACCGAACAGACTTCACGACCTGCTCGTGGCTCTGATCGAACAAGCTTCCGGAAGGTTCGGCACTCCATGCGACGTTCGGCTCAGCGCTGCTCGTGTCGGCAAAAGAGTTGTGCTCGAAATAGACGGTGGGCCATTAACTTCACCTGGAGTAACGCGGCTTTACGGTCTGGCGCTAGCTGTGCGCGGCCGCGTCGAACTCGCATCTGAAGACCAAACCGGTACTTCGCTACGAGTTCACATTCCGCAGGGCAGAACCGGTGACCTGCCCGACAACGTCGCGTAGAGCGTTGTCAGTCGGAGTCGCGCGTACGGAGGAACTTCTCGATCTCTGCGGCGAGTTCGTCGGCGCTTGGCAAATGTTCGCCTAGCGGCCCGGCTTCGTCTGTCGGGTAGTCGATCTGATGTTCGAGTTGATCGACGATCGAGCGAACATCCGGTCTTTCGGAGAGTCCTTCTTCGACCCTGTCCCTGTAAGCCGCCGCACGTCGGTCGATGTGGGCTAGTTCTGGCGTGATCCCGTAACGGTCGGCTAGCCGTGCGAGCATTGAGCGCACCGCCGGTGGCGAAGCCGATCCAGAAACGTACTGAGGGACTTGTGCCCAGAATGCAGCAGAACGAAGCCCAGCGACCCCGAAAGCGTGTTGGATCACGGTGTTGAGGCCCGTGGGACCGACGTACTCGCTACGCAGTTCGCCGAGTTCTTGGGCAAGGCTTCGATTCGCTGCCGTGGCGAGCACAGGCACAGGACGACGGTGGGTTGTAAGCGATGGCATGCCACCCAAGGCCACGGCGTCAACGACGCGCAAACTGTTTGCGAGGTCGACGAACCAACCCGCAACTGTTGGCCACTTGATCGATGGCTCAGGACCTCGGACGACAACTATGTCTCGACCGAGTCGACCGGACCAGATTTCGATTTCGGGCCAGTCGATCTGACGGATACCTCCATCGGTCAGAGTGACGTTTGGACGCACTTGCTGCAGATCGAGCAATTCGGTCAGATCAACTTTCGCGAAAAGCTCGGCGTCATCCATTTGTTCGATGAGCGCGTCTACGGTGCCTCCACCGGCGAGGCCCGCATCGACCCATCCGCGCAGGGAATAGACGAGTACTGGCTCGGCCAGATCGGGAAGTTTGTCTACATGCAACATGATCACTACAGGGTAGGTCTACGCGAGTCGGTACGGTTGCACCGTGCAGATACGAATCATGACCGAACCCCAGCAAGGTGCTTCGTACGACGACCTGCTGGCGGTGGCAAGACTTACAGAAGAGCTGCGCTTCGACGCATTCTTCCGGTCGGACCACTACACGAGAATGGGCGCTGGCTCTCCCCTGCCTGGCCCTACGGACGCATGGATCACGCTCGCTGGCCTCGCCCGCGACACTTCAACCATCAGACTCGGCACACTCGTGACCGCTGGAACATTCCGATTGCCTGGACCACTAGCTATTTCGGTCGCGACCGTCGATGCGATGAGCGGTGGTCGTATCGAACTCGGACTCGGCACTGGCTGGAACACAGACGAGCACACCGCGTACGGAATCCCGTTCCCAAGCCTCAACACACTGTTCGAACGATTCGAAGAACAGCTAGCAATTGTCACTGGGCTATTCGGAACGGAAGTCGGGTCGACATTTTCGTTCGAAGGCACCCATTATCAACTTAAGGACTCACCAGCACTACCAAAACCTGTGCAGGCGCGATTGCCAATAATCGTTGGGGGCTACGGCACGCGCCGCACGCCTCGTCTCGCAGCTACATACGCCGACGAATTCAACGTACCGTTCCCGCCGGTCGAGGTCTTCGCCCGGCAAGTAGGCCACGTGCGCGAAGCCTGCGAACTAATAGGCAGGGACCCTGCATCACTTACATGCTCGGTCGCGTTGGTGGCGTGTGTCGCGAGCAACGAATTCGACATGGCAAGGCGCGCAGCAGCAATCGGACGCGAGCCGAGCGAGCTACGCCAAAATGGCGCCGCTGGCACTCCTCAAGAAGCTCTCGATCGCATCGCTGAGTATGCAGCAGCCGGAGCGACGCACGTCTACTTGCAACTGCTCGATCTAGCGGACCTCGATCAGATGCGACTCATTGCCGCCGAAGTTGCGCCGCACCTAGCCTGAAAGGTCTAGCCAAATGCCAATCAAGTTCGGAGTACACACCGGCCTCCAGAACACGACAATTGCCGATCTTCAATCAGTCTGGCGTCGATCTGAAGCGCTTGGATTCGACTGGATCTCGATTTGGGATCACTTCTACGCAGCCGACGCTGTCGGCACACACTCGCTAGAGGCAGTCGCAGCACACGCAGCTCTCATTGCCGCGACGAGCCGCGTGCAATGCGGATCGCTTGTCTACTCAGCCGGTTATCGCCACCCGGCCGTGTTGGCCAACACGATGACAACACTCGACCAACTCTCGAATGGTCGCGTTGTCCTCGGGCTCGGTGCTGGGTGGCTACGAACTGAGTATGACGCATATGGCCTCGACTACGGCACGCCGAGCGAACGCTTAAGAAAACTCGAGGAATACATCCAGTGCATGCGCTTGTTACTGTCCGAAGATCGCGCAAACTTCAGCGGCGAGTTCTTCGATCTGACCGACGCTGCGTGCGACCCGAAACCAGACCAGGCGCGCTTGCCAATCTGGATCGGCGGCGGTGGAGAGAAAGTGACTTTACGAATCGCGGCACAACACGCCGACGGCTGGAACGTGCCGTTCATGTCGCCGCAGGTGTGGGCGGATAAAGCCGCCGTACTCGATCAGCATTGTGAACGAATCGGTCGCGACCCGTCATCGATCACAAAATCGGTCAACGTCGGTATCGCTAAGGACGAAACCGATCTCGTTGCCCAATACGGCAAGTTGACGAACGCCGTCCGCGCCGGCGTATTCATGGGCAGCGTCCAAGAAATGGTCGACATGGCTGGTGCTTATTGCGAGGCTGGGGCCGAGTATCTAATCGTTGCGATGCGCGCTCCGTTTCATGTCGATGTCCTCGATATGTTTGCAGCCGAAGTCATACCAGCGGTACGCACCGCGTAGCCCGGCGCATGGACAACGGCGAGTTTCGCTTCGACCCTCTCACGAGGCGCTGGGTAAACATCGTTGCTCACCGCCAGGGTCGCCCGAATCTCGATAATGGCGGGTGCCCATTTTGTGTTGGTGGTATCGAAGCTCCGGAGCCGTACGAGGTATCACATTTCACAAATCGTTGGTCTTCGTTCTCCCCCGGCGACGCTGTGGCATTCACCAACGTCGAGCCAGAAAATCCGCGCGACGCCACTTCGGTTGTCGCCACCGGAGCAGCCGAGGTCATCCTTTACTCTCCCGACCACGCGGCTTCCTTAGCGACGCTCAGTCACGCGCAAGTCCGACTTGTCGTCGACCTGTGGGCCGAGCGCACAGCGGCTCTACTTAGGCGTCCCGAGATCGAATATGTCCTCGTCTTTGAAAACAGAGGCGCAGAAGTTGGCGCAACAGTCGACCACCCGCACGGACAGATTTATGGCTTCCCGTTCATGCCACCCGAACCGGCTCGAGAGGCGACGATCAATCTCGCCCACGGCTGTGCATCGTGCGCCGAACTTGCCCTAGAAAGTGAGGGCGAGCGTCTCGTACATAGCTCAGATTCGTGGCTCGGATACCTGCCTTTCGCGAGCGCTTATCCGTATGGCGTACGCCTTACTTCAGCACGCCATGTCGGACGCCTTGTCGATCTCGATGACGTCGAGCGCGACGGCCTAGCAACCGCGTTGATCGACCTTCTAAGTCGGTACGACAACCTCTGGACAGACTCGCCACTCGCCTCTGCACGTTTTCCGTACTTGATGTGGATACACCAGGCGTCAAAGTCGGACACTGGCGAGCAACATTTGCATATCCACTTAGCCCCACCACATCGCTCGCCCGGCATCCCTCGCTACGTCGCGAGTGGCGAACTCGGTAGCGGAACGTTCTCTAATCCAGTAGCGCCAGAGCGCGCAGCAGCCGACCTTCGAGCTGCCGAGTCATGAAGCCGAAGCGGTCCGGAGTTGCGCGCGCGCCTGGCAGAGTGAACCTGATTGGCGAACATACCGATTACCAAGAAGGGTTTTGTCTACCGGTCGCGATCGATCGCGAAGTACAAGTCGAGTGGACGGCCCGCAAGGATGACGTCATCACAGTGCAGTCACGTGCCTTCGATGAAATCGCGACCCTCGACCCAATTGCCACGTCATCCCAAGACTTTCCCGCGTGGGCTGCGATCCCTGCCGCGATGGTTAGCGTGTTATCCGACCACGGGTGTAATCGAGTCGGCATAGACGTAGCAGTCGAATCGAGTATTCCCATTGGAGCCGGTCTGTCGTCGTCGGCCGCCGTCTCTATCGCCTTCGGGATGGCAATCGCTTCAGCAGCGGACTTTGCGCTCGGCCCTGCCGACCTCGCACGCGCCGCGCGATCCGCCGAAGTTCTGGCCACCGGCGTGCCTTGCGGCTTGATGGACCAATTCGCGTCAGTCCACGGACGTGCCGGGCACGCCCTCTTTCTCGACTGCAGAACCCATACTGTTACACCCATCGCGATTCCACCAGACCTCGCGATACTCGTGGCCCATTGCGGTGTCCCACGATTGCTGGCCGACACCGAATACGCGCAGCGCCGCGCAGAGGTCGAAGTCGCTGCAACAAGACTCGGAGTCAGGACACTCCGGGACGCATCGCCAGAGGATGTACACAACGATCGGTTCGCCCGCCATGTCGTCTCAGAAAACCGCCGGACCCTCATGTTCGTTGCAGCTCTTCGCCGTGGACGGTTTAAGGAACTCGGCACTCACATGCTCGATTCGCACGCATCGCTTCGCGACGACTTTCGCGTCAGCACACCCTCACTTGATTCACTCGTTGAATCTTTCATGTTTGCTGGGGCGATCGGAGCTCGGCTGACCGGCGCAGGTTTTGGGGGCTGCGTTGTAGCGATTTGCGATGCAAACGACGCACCTCGCGTAATGGACCTGACCATCGCGAGATACCTTGCCTTAACAGGACTCGAGACGGAGCCTTTCGTTGCCAACGCTTGCGGCGGCGCGAGCCTCCTGGTGTCTCCGAATTAGGTCAACGAGAGAAAGCAGTACCCGATGCCGACGCTCTTCACGAAAATCATCGACGGTGATATCCCCGCACGGTTCGTATACAAGGATGATCTCGTTGTCGCGTTTCTCACTATCGAGCCGATGCACGCTGGCCATACCCTCGTTGTTCCACGAGCGGAATACGACCACTGGATTGACATGCCACCGGAGTTGAATGCCCACGTTTGGGCTGTAGCGCAACGTATTGGCAAAGCCATAGACAAGGCTTTCTCACCACATCGCGTTGGCGTCCTAGTAGTTGGAGACGAAGTCCCGCATGTCCATGTTCATGTCACAGGATTCGAGACAGTAAGCGAGTTAAGTTTCGCAAATGCTCGCCACGACGTAACGGCCGAAGAATTCGATGAATGGGCCGATCTGCTGCGAGCCGCTCTAGCGAAATGATTTCTACATGCGATCGAGTAAGTCCTGTTTCTTCGTTTGAAATTCAGCGTCGGTGAGAACGCCCGAGTCTCGCAACCTTGCTAGCGCGTCGATCTGTTCTGGAATTGACGCAGCATGTTCCGCTGGTGCCGCGGTCTGCACAATGGTCGGCGAACTCCATACCGCGCGGCGTCGTTCGTGTGCCTCTGCGGCCTTGTAGATCTCTTGTTGTACGCCATCGGGGTGGCGCACGTCTTCGAAGGTGCTCTGGCCATCTTTGCCAGCCGACTCGATCGAAATATCTCCGGCCCCGATAATGCGTTCCCACACCGACTGCTCGAAATTGATGTTGTTGATTCGCGACAGCGGGATTTCGACGCCACGCTTAGCGATTACGCCCGTTCGAAATATGACTCTTTCGCTCGTGACAACGAAGTAGGTGAATGTCCAGTCGAAATACTTGATGACAAGCCAGCCAGTCCATGCCACAGCCAACAGCGCCCAAATCCACAAGAAGACCTTTTGAGTATTGCCAGCGAAAGTCGAAACCACAGCTACGAACAGCAATGCGAGTGGAATGCCCGACCCAATCTGCTTTCCGAAGAACCACCAGTGTGGTCGCAAATCGAGACTTACCGTCTCATCGTCCTGCAAAAGTCTTGTCGGGTAGGCCATGGCCAAATCGTACGCCTCAAGCGTTACGTCGTTGATGATCTAGCGCCATCAGGTAGCCCATCGCCATGTCAGTTTTCTGGAATCGTCGCGTTAGCTCGTGGAACGCTGGTCCGTGATTTAGGTGGACAAGGTGACTGAGTTCATGAACGATCACGGCGTCAAGAACAAATCGTGGCACCTCGGCCAGGCGACTCGATATACGCACGGTGCCGCTTTGCGTGCAGACACCCCAGAGAGCAAGCTGACGTTCGCTCCACTCAATACGATCCGGAACGGGTAGCGAATATCTCTTAGCAAGATCGCGTGCGCGCGCTGTCAGATCGATCGTTGTTGTAGTTGCGCGCCGTTCGAGTCGGGCACGAAGTTCCTCTCCGATCCGCCGAGCCTCGACCGGACTCATGCGGGGCGGATGTGTGACAAGAATGTGGTCGACTTCTAGAACCGCTTCGACCCTGCGTCGCCGAGCGGAACCAGCTTTCAATTCGAGAGGCAATCGCTTGCGACCTGTCGTTTCGGATAACGAGGCGAGATCGAGTTCTAGTTGCATTAGGCCCAACCCAATTCGTCGAGCCTGTCGTCGTCAATGCCGAAGTGGTGAGCGAACTCATGCACGAGCGTCTCATAAACGTTGCGGAATAGTTCTTCTTCATCATTACTCACTGCGCAAAGCGCGTTGCGAAAGAGGAGTATCCGGTCGGGCATTGCGACGGGCCCAGCCATGTAACCAGGTAGCAACGGTCCGGGTCCCGAATAGCCGCGGCCCTCATACAAGCCAAGCAAATCGCCACCTGTTGCACACTGCTCTGGCGTCGGTTCATCCTGAACGATGACGGCAATGTTTTCTAGCAACTCGAACAACCGTGAAGGGAGCGCATCCATCGCGTCGGCCGCAATTTGCTCGAACTCTTGGTCAGAAACTTGCATCGGTCTAAAAGAATAGACATCGAAAAAGTTTCTCTTTACACGGACTTCGAATAGTCCTAGGTTTCTTAAGTGCCGGCACCTCGCCGACCTGATCCAACGCAGCGCGTCGCTGCTCCCGGCCTCGGGGCCAGTGAGAGATGTATGCGAAACGTTGGATTCTCGGTGGCGCCGGGGATGGCTAGCGAGTGTGCGCGCAAGCCATCTGTTGCGGTAGCCGTCAGGAAACTGCAACCGCTGGTTGAGGGCTCCGGGCCTGTCCGGTCGGAAACGATCGCCGCCCGGGGTCCCTTCAGTGGCGCTTCTACGGTCCGGCCGTTGCGACGGTGTCCGAACGCGTCTCTATAGTCGCCGTTGTGAATGTCCTAGAAGGCCTCGACGAACGTCAGCACGTAGCCGTCACTGCTCCTGTAGGAAAACCTTTAGCAATTCTCGCGCCCGCTGGTTCTGGGAAAACTCGCGTGTTGACCCGTCGTATCGCGTGGCTGTCGAATGAGTCGCAAATAAATCCGAAAAACACTCTTGCGGTCACATTCACGCGCAAGGCTGCAAATGAGCTCGGAAGTCGCCTCGCGGCGCTCGATGCTGACTCAGTTACCGCTGGAACGTTCCATGCCCTGTGCCTAGCGCAGCTACGTGGGCGGCAAGCCGGCCGCGGCCAAGAACTCCCGACGTTGCTAGAGCGCAAGGCACGCATCCTTGGCGCCCTTGTTGGAGGCCGCGGCGCCGAACAAACAACGCGAATCAACGAAGCTGCTGGCGAAATCGAATGGGCGAAGGCTCGCACCATCAGGCCCGACACTTACGAAGCCGAAGTTCACGCTGCCGACAGGCAGGTCCCTCGCCCCGCTGCCGAAGTCGCTTCGATTTTTGCACGCTACGAAGCCGAGAAGAAAAAGCGTGGCCTAATCGATTTCGATGACCTCTTGTCGTGGTGCGCCGACGCTCTAGAACAAGACCCCGATTTCGCAACATCAATTCGGTTTAGGTACAGGCACTTTTTCGTCGACGAGTTTCAAGACATAAGCCTCGCTCAGCTAAGGGTCTTGCGTGGTTGGCTTGGACCCCGACAAGACATCTGCGTAGTGGGCGACGACGCACAGTCGATCTACAGCTTCGCTGGTGCCGAAGCATCTGTTCTCGTTAACTTCGCTCGACACTTTCCAGGGGCTGTAACCATCCGACTCGGCACCAATTACAGGTCAACTCCTCAGATTGTCGCAGTTGCAAACGCCGTGCTCAAAGCAGATAGGCGTCCGGGCCGAGCGCTCCCGCTCACGACTCGCGAGAGTGGCAGCGCTCCAACGGTCGATGCATATGCCGACGAAATCGCCGAGGCTCGCGCAGTCGCGAAAGAAGTGCGGCGAGTCCACGACCACGGCACGCCATGGCGCGAGATCGCGGTGCTTTATCGGACTAACGCTCAGTCCGCTGCATTCGAAGAAGCTTTCCGCAAGCTCAATGTGCCGTACAGGCTTCCTGGTGTCGGCACCTTCTTGAGTCGTCCCGAAGTGAAAATCGCGCTCGACGAGCTAAAGAAGGTCGAACGGGCGACTCCGAATCGTCCTTTCTCCGATCACCTAACAGATCTCGCGTACCACGGGACGGTGCCTCTTTCCGAGGACGAGACTTCTGATGAAGCCGTAAGTGAACGCTCAGCGTACGCAGATGCACTGATTCGTTTCGGGCACGAGTACCTAGACGCAGAGGGCACAACTGGATCGCTCGTCGGGTTCGTCGCTTGGCTCGGCGCAACAACCCGCGGCGAATCAGATCCGAGCGACAATGCCCGCGATGCTGTCGACTTCGTGTCTTTCCATCGAGCGAAGGGCCTGGAATGGAGCCATGTGTTCGTCACTGGCGTAGAACAAGGCCTCGTCCCAATCTCGTTCGCTCGCACTGAAGAGGCGCAGTCTGAAGAACTCCGGCTCCTGCATGTTGCGCTGTCGCGCGCTATCGATGCACTCCACGTGAGTTGGGCGCAAACGCGCACCATCGCTGGCCAGCCACGAAAGCGCAAGGCCGGCAAATGGATCGAAATTATCGAAGAGGTTGCCAGCGGATTTGGCCAACCTCCAGCAGCCGATGCACGAACACAGCTCGGAAAGCTGCGCAAATCCCTCAACCAAAATGGCTCAGAGCTCGACCTCGTCGACCGAGCGCTATTCGCCGAACTCAAGCAGTGGCGTATCGATACCGCACGCGCCGTTGAGATCCCTGCGTTCGTAGTCTTTTCTGACAAGACTCTTAGAGAAATTGCGACCAGGCGTCCCACAACCCGCGTCGCTCTCCTAGAAATAAATGGAGTCGGCGACACCAAACTCGATCGTTACGGCGAAGCGATACTCCAACTAATACGGGAACACAAAGCCTCGTAAGTAGTGAACCGAAGTATTACCGTCGACGTATCCACGACTTCGATGCTGCCGCCGAACGACTTGCGCAACTCGTTTTGCGCTACACGCACGATCGTCTTGCGTTAGATCCGGTCCCTCTCGATAGATCGCTACGCGCAGAAGACCTCGAACGCCTGGTTGCTACCCCTATTACCGAAGCGGGAAATGATCCTGAGGCAATTCTCAGCCTTTTCGAACAGGTCATCGCGCCCGCGATCTTGTCGGTCGACTCAACTCGGTTCTTGTCTTTTATTCCAGCAGCACCGACCAAAGCATCCTTGTTATTTGACATGGTGGTCTCTAGCGCTTCCCTGCAGGGCATTTCGTGGCTTGAGGCGTCGGGCGCGATCCACGCAGAGAATCAGGCGCTCAGGTGGATTGCGGACTTGGCCGGAATGCCAGGATCCGCGGGTGGCGTATTCGTAAGTGGAGGAAGTGCTGCAAACCTGTCGGCACTCGCGGTCGCACGCGAGACAGCGAAGACGATCCACGGGACATCAGCGAGATTTGCAGTCGCAGTCAGCGCACAGACTCATAGCTCAGTCGCCAACGCAATGCTCTTGCTGGAAACCGACGCATTGGTGGTCGAAGCAGTCGATCATCGTTTGACTGGGCCCAAACTGCGCGAAGCGATTGCGGGCTCTTCCCAACCAGTGTGTGCAGTTGTCGCAACCGCAGGTTCCACGAACGCTGGCCTTATCGACGATCTCTCTGGCATCTCACAGGTTTGTAGAGAAAACAACATTTGGATGCACGTCGATGGTGCGTACGGTGGAGCGGCATTGCATGCACCATCGGCACGCGAAAGATTCGCTGGCATCGAAGGCGCTGACTCGTTTGTCGTCGACCCACACAAGTGGCTTTTCGCGCCTTACGACTGTGCTGCGTTGCTATACCGCGACCCAAACCAGGCGCGCGCTGTTCATACTCAAAAGGCCAGCTATCTAGATGTGCTGCACGAAGAAACAGCCGAGTGGAACCCGAGCGATTACGCCTACCACCTCACTCGGCGCGCCCGGGGTCTGCCACTTTGGTTTTCTTTAGCTGTGCACGGAACGAACGCCTACCGCGAAGCTATCGAGAAAGTCCTAACCACAACACGCCGTGTAGCAAATCTCATTCGCCAACTCGACCACGTTGAACTCGTTCTCGAACCCGAGCTATCCGTAGTGGTGTTTCGACGTATTGGGTGGACACCCGACGAGTACTCGAGTTGGTCAAAGCAGTTGCTCGAAGACCAGATCGGATTCGTCGTTCCCACAAAATGGGACGGCGAAACTGTCTGTAGGTTCGCGTTCTTACACCCGAATACGACCATCGATATCGTCGGCGAGATTCTCGCCACCATGCAGTAACGCTTCCTCCTAGCAGGCCCCCCACATGCCGACATCTCTCGCACGCGCTACTAGCTCGAGCTGCAACTGTGTTCGCGAATATCGCCCGTTGGGCGGGAGAACGAACCACTCAGCAAGTCCTGCCGCTAGCAGTTCATCTGAGAATCTAGAACCATCCCTGTATACATGCGCGAGCGTCCGGCCGTACTTGTCGGTTCGCTCGCGATCGAACTCGATACGAACATGCGCGTTCATTAGTCGTCGCTTCGCGTAGTCCGATGCCTCCGGCCCGAAACACTCAACGCCCATCTCAGGGTGCTTGGTCTCTGGCGTGTCGATGCCCAAAATTCGTACAGTCACAGTTGTCGCGTTGGCAAAATCGACGACGATCGTGTCGCCGTCTATGACATCGATCACTGTTGCTTGGTATCTGGTCGGCTCGCCACCAGCCCACCATCCCGTAGCGACCGCCAGCGAGAAGGCGGCAATTGCCACGAGCACGACCCTGAAGCGAGCCATGGATAAAACCGTAGCTGACCTGCGCGACCTTCTCTGCAACAATGAGCGAGTAGGTAAAGCAGATTCGCTACGGTGCGATCTGTGAAATGGATCGTGCGGCTAATAGCCCTCTTGGTTGTCGCTTCGACTGTCGGGCTTGCGACTCTCGTGTTGGATACGCGTTCTAGCCTTGACAAAAGCCAATCAGCAGTGGCCAACGAGTGGACAGAACTCAGGCCTGACATCGTTGCCCGTTACGTCGTGTTAGCCGACGCCAACAACTTGCTCCGAGACAGCGGCGGACCTAGCCGGACAATCGTGTCTGATATCGACGCCGCGTTGCGTGAGTGGGATGCGCTAGTTGAAGACGAGAGTGACCTCGCCGATCAACTGCACTCAGCTAATGAACTCGAAGGTCTCGCTCGCAGGCTCGACAAGGTGGTCACAGCATCGCCCCAAACCCAAACCGAACAACAGCTCGCCGCCCTCGTCGATTTCGCGAACCTCAAAGTCGACGCATCTGTTATCAACGAACTCATCGAAAAATATCAGTCAGATCTCGATGGCAGTTTCGCGAAACTGCTTGCGGGTTCCCTCGGGTTCGAAGAACTTCCGGCCTTAGTTTCATAAAAACCCTGGTCAATAGTGCCATCTGCGAGTTGGCAGCGGGTAGCTGTCTCATCCGTCGTGCATACTTGCTGCCATGGAACTCTCACTGGTCCTTGTCATCGTGGTGCTCACAGCGACAGTCAGCGTCGCTGTCGCGGTCGCATTCTCGCGACGTCATCAACCGCTACTTATGCCGAGTAGCGCCGACCCTGAGGGAGTCTTTCGCGCAGCCATCGATGAGGTCCTGAGGCGGGTGAACCAAGACATATTGAATGAGCGCGGACGAACGAGTGAACAACTCGACCAAAAGAAGGAACTAATTGATGCCTCGCTTGTGGAGATGCGCAAGCAACTCGACGCAGTGAAAACATCGATCCAAGAAACCGAGGTCTCCCGTAGCCGCAGTTTCGGGGAGTTGAACCAACAACTCTTAGCTCAATCCGAAGGAGTAAATGCGCTGACCGCAACCGCCGGTCAACTTCGCGACGTACTCGGCAACGTAAAAGCGCGAGGCCAATGGGGGGAGCGAATGGCCGAGGACGTAATCCGGTTGGCTGGATTCATCGAAGGCAAGAACTACATCAAACAGGCAGCCTCAGAAAACGGCGACGGTTCCCGCGGAATCCCTGACTTCACCTTCATGATGCCTCCTTCGAACAAGCTGCACATGGACGTCAAGTTTCCGTTCGAGAATTACACGCGCTACCGAGAAACGCAGACCGAGGCAGATCAAGTGCGCTATCGCGAAGCGTTCCTGAAGGACGTACGCAACCATCTGAACCAACTTGGAAAGCGTCGCTATGCAGATAGCGAGGATTCAATCAATTTTGTGTTGATGTTCATACCCAATGAATCGATATTCGCTTTCGTGAACGAATACGACGACAGCCTCATCGACGACGGCATTAAGGCAAATATCCTTATTTGTTCGCCACTAACCCTGTACGCGATTCTCGCTTTGGTTCACCAAGCGACAGCCAATTTCACACTTGAACGCAAGTCGAAAGAAATTCTCGAGTTGATCGGCCAGTTTGAGAAACAGTGGTCGAAGTATTCGGACAAACTCGAAAAGCTTCAGAAATCTTTCAACACAGTCCACAGCGAATACTCAGACCTCATGACCACGAGATCTGCCGGGTTGCAACGACCACTGAGCAGGATCGCGGCTATCCGCGGCGGCGACTCTGCGGAACTACTCGACCTCGCCGACGATCGCCTCGAAATCGAGAGTTAGACGCTCTTGTGCCTAGGAATCATCGCCTTTAATTAGTCGAACTGGCGTGTACGTCAGTACCAAGACGTCGTCTTGGTTGCGAACAGTCACTTCTTGGGTAACCACTCCGCGACCCACGGCTTTTGAGGCCCTCGTTGCCACCGTCTCGACGATGGCGTGCAATGTGTCTCCTACGTAGACAGGCTGGTGCACTGCTAGCTCCATTCCCATGAACGCGATTCCAGTTCCGTGGATCACATGCGACTGCATAATTAAGCCTTCTGCGACGCAATAGGTGAGAGCACCAGGCACGAGACGACCTGCGTAACCAGCAGATGCAGCGTGGCGCGCATCCCAGAACAGCGGTTCGTTGAACCCGAACAGTGTGATGAAACTCATCAGGTCAGACTCAGCAATGGTGCGGTCGGCGGTTCGAAACTTTGAACCAACATCCATCTGCTGCCAGGTCTTGCCTGCAACGATGCGTTCAACTTCTGGCATCAGTTCTTCCTATCGAAACTCGGGCGGACGGTGCGCGGACGAGACATGTAGTAGACAACCGAACATGCCCGCATCCATAGCTGTTCAGTTGTACACATTACGCGACTCAATAGGCGCCGATCCCGGACCTGCTTTCGATCGACTCGGAGCCAAAGGGTTTGCAGGAGTCGAATCGGCGAGCCTTTACGGTCTCGATCCGAAGCAATACGCGAAAGCGCTCGACAACGCTGGCCTCGTACTGTGTAGCGCTCACATTCACCCAGATACGCGCGACCCGGCATGGTTAGAGAAGTGGACCGCCGATCTTGACGCCCATCTAGTTGCTGGCACGCAAAGCGTCGTCATCCCGATGTTGCTGCCGAAACACTTCGCTGACATCGATGCGGTACAGAGGAGCGCTGATGTCCTCAACGCTGCTAACGAAGTCGCGAAATCCCGCGCCGTTCCCCTCGGCTACCACAACCACTTTTGGGAGTTCGGCGACGTCAACGGCGCACCTGCGCTTTCTCACTTCTTCGATAGGTGCGACCCAGAGGTGTTCGCCGAGATCGATATCTATTGGGCTGCGGTCGGTGGTGTTGATCCGGTTTCTTTCGTTAGCGACCTCGGTAGTCGTGCCCAGATGCTGCACGTAAAAGATGGCCCAGCTGACTCGCCAGAATCCGACATGGTGGCAGTTGGGTCAGGAGCTATCGCGACACGAGAAGTGATCGAATCGAACGAGAACGTCGAATGGCACGTAATAGAACTCGATCGCTGCGCCACCGACATGTTCGATGCCGTCGAGGCGAGCTATGACTTCCTCGTAGGTACAGGACTTTCCCAGGGTCGATCATGACCGTTGACACTGTGGCCATAGTGGGCTGTGGAGTTATTGCGCCCACATACGCGCAAACGCTGACCCAATTCGACTCAATAAATCTCGTAGCTGTCGCCGATGAGATGCCAGAACGCGCCAAAGCTCTCGCCGATCAGTTCAATATCCCAAAGGCATCCAACTTCGACGACGTGCTCGCGGACGACGACATTACGGCGATCATCAACCTCACGCCGCCTCTAGCCCACAATGCCGTAAGCACAGCGGCGATACACGCCGGCAAACATGTCTTTAGTGAAAAACCACTCGGCGTCGACCTCGAAGAAGGCCGCGCTCTCCTAGCGCTGGCCCGAGACCGTGGCGTGAGGCTCGGCTGTGCTCCCGATACGTTTCTCGGACAGGGACTTCAGACCTGTGTTGATGTCATCGAGCGAGGGCTCATCGGCGAACCGATCGGCGCCAACGGATTCTTGATGCATAGCGGCCCTGAACTCTGGCATCCTCACCCTGACATCTTCTACCTACGTGGTGCTGGCCCGATGCTCGATGTAGGTCCGTACTACCTAACCGCACTAGTCCAGATGCTCGGCCCAGCGAAGCTGGTCTCAGGCGCTGCGCGAGTCAGTCGACCAACGAGGACAATCATGAGCGAGCCACGCCGCGGTGAGGTAATCCCCGTCGAGGTGCCTACCCATGTTTGCAGCACGCTGGAGTTCACGAGCGGAGCGATAGGAACCCTCGTAACGAGTTTCGATATCCAGGCGTCCCGCTTTCGCAATATCGAGATCTACGGCACCGAGGCGACGCTCTCGGTCCCTGACCCAAATAATTTCGGCGGCAAGGTCCGCATCCGCGCGGCGCAAGACCTCGAGTGGCAAGAGATTCCATCCCGGCCGACTTCGATACCGCAGAACCGCGGCATCGGCGCCGCCGAAATGCTTTGGGCTATGCGAACCGGCAGAAGACACAGGGCAACCGGCGACCTCGCTCTGCACGTCTTAGAGCTAATGACCGGAACGATCACTTCATCCGAACTCGGCCGCCGCGTCGAAATCGAGTCGCGCTTCGATCCCGCGGCACTCCTACCCACCGATCTCGATACCAACTGTTTCGACGACTAAAGGATCCAGATGCAAACACTGCGCTATGGAATTATCGGCGGTGGCTTCATAGCCGAGTTCCAGATTCGCGCCCTTGCGCAAATGCGCGGCATCGAAGTAGTTGGCCTCACATCGCGAACGGCGCCCACCGCACTCGCCGACACGGTGCGCGAGGCTGGGCTCGGGGACCCGGTCATATACGACTCAGTCGAAGACATGGCACACCATGTAGATGTCTTAGCGATCTTCGCTCCGAACTTTGCGCGAGTCGACCACATGACCCAAATCGCGATAGCGGTACGAGACGGCGCACATATCAAAGGAATAATCTGCGAAAAACCACTCGCACGCAATCTCATCGAAGCACGCGAAGTGATCGCGTTGGCTCGGGAAATCGGAGCGCCGACGGCGTACTTCGAGAACCAGATCCACATGAAGATGCTGCAAAACGCACTTGCACAACTCAGCACGGTTGCCGACCAGATGGGGCCGCTAACACTTGCTCGGTCATCCGAAGAGCACGCCGGACCGCACAATGCATGGTTCTGGGATCCAACGCGCCAAGGAGGCGGAGTCCTCTCTGACATGGGTTGTCACTGCTTAGCGGTCGGGTGGTACTTGCTCACGCCAAAGAGCAAATCGCCGCGCTTTCTCGAACCAATCTCCGTGACGGCAGACGTCGCACTGCTGAAGTGGGGCCAACCGAAGTGGCAAGCTGAGCTTCTCGAAAAACAAGGTGTCGACTACTCCAAGAACCCGGCCGAGGACTTCGCGACTGGCATGGTCACATACCGCAATCCAGAGACAAACCAGAAAGTCAAGGCCCAGTTCACAGTTTCTTGGATGTATGACAAGCAAGGCCTCCGTCTTTTGATCGACGGGCTAGGGCCTGGCTACGCGCTCGAAGCCAACTCGCTCCGTTCGCCCCTTGAGATTTTCATCGGAGACACAGCGGCTTCATCTGTGGCCGACGCTGAACTCGGCCTCGAAAAAGCCACGGCATCGCAAGGACTGCTGGCTATCCAGCCGAACGAACCGGACCTCTACGGCTACACAGACGAGAACCTCGATGCCCGTGATGCCTTCAACGCAGGAAGCGACGGGTTGCTCAACTTCGACTACGGATACGAGATCGTTCGGCTCACGATGGCTGCATACATGTCAGCCGAGCGACGGTCGGTAGTCGACCTAACCGACCCGGCGACACTCAAGGAACTCGACGGCTATGTGCCGCTTATTCAACGAGGTCGCGGCTTCGAGGTTCTGTAGTCGCTACGTCGCCTGAAGACCGCCCTAGTTTTGACGAGATGAAAATCGCTGTGGTCGGGGGCGGCCAACTCGGGATGATGCTCGGCGAGGCAGGACACGAACTCGGTATCGAAACGCGTTTCCTCGACCCTTCAACCAGCGCTTCGGCGAACCGTGTTGGCGAACTCACAATCGGCTCGATCTCTGACCCGGCCGCAATTGCGCTAATTGCGGCTGGTTGCGACGCCGTGACGTATGAGTGGGAAGGAGTACCCGCCGAGGCTCTCATTGTTGGAGCGGCAAACAGCACTGTCGCTCCCCCGGTCTCTGCTCTATCAGTGAGTCAAGACCGCTTATTAGAGAAAAACCTGTGCGGCGAGTTGGGAATTGAATGTGCGCCGTTCGCTGCTGTAAATACCGAAGCTGATCTTCGCGAGGCGGTGGCCGCACTTGGCCTACCGGCAATCCTAAAAACCCGCCGTGGCGGATACGACGGCAAAGGTCAGTTCCGCATCGGTTCGGTCAGCGAGATCGAAGCCGCCTGGGATGAGCTAGGTCCGGCTAAGGAACTCATCCTCGAAGGTCTCGTCGACTTTGATCGGGAACTGTCTGTAATCGCGTGTCGCGGCAGAGACGCCAAGACCGTCGTTTGGCCGGTCGCGCAGAACTGCCACGAGGGCGGGATACTGCGCGAGTCACGCGTGCCGAGCGTCGACACCGACACACAGCACACGGCAGCGTCGATTATCGGACTCGTTCTCGATAGGTTCGATTACGTCGGCGTGCTTTGTGTCGAGTTGTTCGATTGCAACGGAACGTTGCTCGTAAATGAATTCGCGCCGCGAGTGCACAATTCGGGGCATTGGACGATCGAGGGCGCAACTACTAGCCAGTTCTCTAATCACATGCGCGCAGTCGCGGGTCTACCGCTCGGCGACCCGTCACTTTCGGTCGGCGGGGCGGCGATGCTCAACTGCATCGGGCAAATGCCGGACGTGTCTGAACTACGAAAAATTCCCGGAACCTTTATTCATGACTACGGCAAGACAGCCCGGACCTCTAGAAAAGTTGGACACGTAACTATCGTCGCCCCGGATTTCGCGACGCTCGATAGCCGTGTGGATGCAGCGAAGGCGCTAATCAGCAACGACGGCTAAACGACTGCTCCCGACGCCTTGCGCTTGGCGACCTCATCATCTGAGAAGCCCCAATCCAACAGGGCTTCGTCGGTTTGTTGCCCTGGCCATGGGGCGTTACGGAGAATCTCGCCAGGGGTGCGCGAAAACCGCGGTGCTGGAGCAGGCTGAGCGATGCCATCAACTTCGACGATCGTCCCCCGAGACACCAGATGTTCTGCTGCCATCGCCTCCGACATGGTGAGCACTGGCGCGTAGCACGCATCGGAGCCGAGCAGAATTGCGTCCCATTCGTCGCGGGTCTTTGCCGCAAACACTTCCGTAAATTTCGCTCGAAGTACTGGCCAACCTGCCCTGTCGTTCTGATCTGGCAATCCAGAGTCGGCTAGCCCGAGTTTGTTGATTAGCTCGGCGTAGAACTGTGGCTCTAGTGCCCCAATCGACACGTACTTGTTGTCGGCGGTCTCGTATGTGTCGTAGAACGGAGCCCCCGTGTCCAGAAGGTTGACTCCGAGCTCTTCGTCCCAGAAACCGAAGGCACGCATACCCCACATCATGGTCATGAGCGTGGCGCTGCCGTCGACCATCGCTACATCGATGACCTGACCCTTGCCAGAACGTTGCGCTTCGAGCACTGCGCTCACGATGCCAAGGGCCATGAACATTCCGCCACCGCCGAAGTCACCAACAAGGTTGATCGGGGGCGTCGGCTTCGCGTTCGCGCGGCCGAAGTGCGCTAGCGCTCCTGCAAGAGCGATGTAGTTGATGTCATGGCCAGCGGCTTGAGCCATGGGACCTTCTTGGCCCCAACCGGTCATGCGCCCGTACACAAGCTTCGGGTTACGAGCCAAGCAAGCATCGGGACCCAGCCCAAGGCGGTCCGTAACTCCTGGACGAAATCCTTCGATCAGAGCATCAGCGCGTTCAACGAGACCCAAGACAGTCTCGACACCGTCTGGGTTCTTTAAATCAACACCGATCGAACGTCGCCCGCGGTTCATGACCTCAAGATTTGGCCTGTCCCATGTGGCTGGATTCACCTGTGCGGCTCGGTCGACGCGAATGATGTCTGCGCCGAGGTCGGCTAGCAACATCGCGGCAAACGGGCCGGGTCCAATGCCTGCTAGTTCGACGATCTTGATTCCTGACAATGGACCAGACATGATTCGATTCCTCAGATCTCGTGATTCGATTGGCGCGTGACGCTAGAAGGTCACGCAGAAAACCTATGAAAAATGCGAGTTCAGGCGTTTAGAGCCAGACCGCCACGCGGATAGTCAAAGGACACGAGTCGCCCTGTGGCTGACAGGGTCGCGTACGCCGTACGCAGACCTTCTCCGCCGAAGCAGACATTGGTCACCATTGGATCGCCAAGCATCCATTGTTCGAGCAGTTCGCCGTCTGGAGCAATCACCGACAGGGCGCCCGTAACCAACGTGGCGACGACGACGTTTCCTGCTGCATCAATCGCGAGCGAGTCGAGCAGTTGACCACCTCCGAAACCATGGACCAAGTTCCCACCTGCACCAGCAAGTGGATTCGAGAACTCGAGTACGCCCGGGTCTTTGACATTCCACGAGTAGACCCGACCCGTATGGGTTTCTGCTGCATAAAGAACAGTCCCGTCGGGCGACAACCCAATGCCATTCGGCGATGGAATCGGGTAGGCGACCTCACTCACTGCGCCATCGGCGGAGCGGTAGTAGATCCCACCATTGTGATGCACTCGGCCTGCGCTACGAGCGTGATCGGTAAACCAAATGCCGCCGACAGCATCAACGACCAAGTCGTTCGGTCCGATCAAAGCGTTGCCGTCAACCGCTGCACAGACGACCTCTACCGAACCGGTTGCAAGATCGATGCGCTCCAAGCGGCCGCCGCTGTGATTAGCCGGCAAGTCGCTCGACGGGATCTTCATTCCCATCACGTCATGGAAATCCCATCCTCCGCTGTTAGCGCACCAGAGCGCACCATCGGCGCCGATAGCTAGACCGTTAGGAGATCCGCCATTCTCGGACAGCCGCGACTTCTCACCCTCAACGCTAATTTTGCTGACGTAACCCCCGGCTAACTCGGTGACATAAAGGGTGCCGTCTGGCATACAGACAGGACCCTCCGGGAATGCAAGGCCGTCGGCGACCTCTGTGAGGGCCGGGTGGAAAATTTCGAATTGGCTGTTTGTTGTCATAGTGAGGCATCCTTACACAATGAAGATTCGATTGGACACCCAAGATGAGTACATGCACCCACTTGAGGAGGCCTCAAACTTCAACGAGTCGATGTACTTCAACTGTTATGACCCGAAAGAACGCATCGGAGGCTTCCTACGACTAGGCAACAGAGCCAACGAGGGCCACGCCGAACTCACGACATGCCTCTACTTGCCAGATGGCCGTGTCGCCTTTGTTTATAAGCGTCCGGAGATCGACAACAATGACGCTTTCGATGCTGGCGGGACGAAGTTCAACGTGATTACACCGTTTGAGAAACACGAAACCACCTACACGGGCAAGATCTGTTTGCTAGATAATCCCCTCGAGATGGCCGATCCGCGTAAGGCCTTTACCGAAAATCCTTGGGACACATGCGAGGTGTCGTGGACCCATGTCGGCGTCTCGCCAATGTACGGCGGTGAACCCGTCAACGACGACGACACTCCGATGGACAGCGACAGCGGCTTCGCGCGCGGGCACTACGAGCAGCACATGCAGGTGTCTGGCCATATCCGCGTCGGCGACGAAGAATGGATTGTGAATGGCTTTGGATTACGCGACCATTCGTGGGGGCCGCGATTTTGGTCTGCGCCTTATTACTACCGTTGGCTCACGGCCAACTTTGGTGACGACTTCGGCTTTGTCGTAAGCGTCATCACCGGCAGGGACGGCCGCAAACACATGGGTGGCATGGTGCTACGAGACGGCGAGTACGAGCACATCGAGCATGCCGAGATTCGCACCACCTGGAAAGGCGATGACCTCTACCACGAGCAGATCGATGCGACAGCACGCACGAGCAAAGGCGAATACGCGATTCAAGGATCGGTCCTGAACTTGATTCCATTGCGCAATCGTCGTACGTCGCCGGACGGCGAAGCCTTCATGACCCGCATATCTGAAGGCATGACCGAATGGCACTGCGACGCGGTAGACCATCCTGGCTACGGACTAAGCGAGTACCTTGATCAGATTGTCGACGGCAAGCCGGTGGGTGTCGACGGTTAGTTCCGCTGCTGCGCAGCAGAGTCGTTAAACGCTCAGACAGCGCCCGATGTCGACGACCTAGTTAGGTCGATCTCCGGAAAGTCGTGGTCTGCCCTGTACTCAGCGACTTGTTCAACTGAGATCACCGCGATGCGGTGTTCCTGCGCAAACATCTCGAGGTACGGGACACGCGCTGGCGAGCCATCGTCGTGAAGAACCTCACAGATAACCGCGACTGGCGGAAGGCCTGCGAGGCGGGCTAGGTCGACTGCAGCTTCCGTGTGGCCACGGCGTTCGAGGACGCCACCATCTTTGGCTCGCAAAGGAAATACATGGCCTGGGCGCAAGAAGTCCTCTGGTTTGCTGCGCGGGTCGATAAACCGACGAACTGTTAAAGCCCTGTCTGCAGCTCCAATTCCAGAGCCAGCGTTTACGTGGTCGATCGTCACACAAAACGCCGTATCGGCGGTTGCTTCGCCTGCTGGCACCATCGGGCCAACTCGCAAGGCATCGAGGAGCGCCCCGTCGGCTGGCATGCACACCAAGCCCCGAGCCATCCGAAGCATGAAGTTGATCGCGTCTGGCGTCACCCACTCGGCCGCCATCGTTAGATCGCCTTCGTTCTCGCGGTCCTCATCGTCGACGACGAGGACCATCTCGCCCTGGCGAATTCTGCGGAGCGCTTCGTCAATCGAAGACAGCATCATGTTGGAGCCTTTCAGCAATGAAGTGTGTTTGCTCTTACCTATGGGGTACTTGCATGTGTCGTGCTTCAAGTTAGGTGAGATGAGAGCGAAAGAGTGTCTTCAGCGATGTGAGGAAATCATGAAGAAATCGTGCGCTATGCACTCGGGATGGCGAAGGTAACGCGGCATCCACTTGGGTTTCGTGGTTCCGCGTGAATCGTCCCGCCATGCAGATCGACGATCCAACGAGCAATCGAGAGTCCGAGGCCCGCGCCGCCATCCTTTGAGGTGCGCGCAGCGTCTGCTCTATAGAAGCGTTCGAATACCTGCTCTGCCTCTTCTGGAGCGATACCAGGGCCATTATCGAGCACTTCGAACATGACCAGGTCGTGATACTTCGTCACATTCACTTCGACCACGTCACGGTTTGGCGAGTATCTGAGAGCGTTTTCGAGCAGATTGGCCACTACCTGATGAAGCCTTTCCGGATCAGCTACAACACGAAGATCAACGGGGTCGATCTCTGCGACAATCGACACGTCGGATCGTTGCATTTGCGCCTGTCGGACAGCGCGGTCGACCATAGTCTTGACCTCGAAAGATTCGACATCTAGAGGCACTACGCCGGCTTCGAGGCGCGACAAGTCGAGCAACTGAGCGACGAGTCGACCCAGACGCGTTGTCTGCTCAAGCATCGTCGCGAGAGTCTCGGGATCGGTCTCGACGACGCCATCGATGAGGTTCTCGAGATGTACTTGCAGTGCGGTGATCGGTGTCCGGAGTTCATGACTCACGTTGGCTACGAGATCACGCCGAATCCGGTCGTTCTCACCTAGGTCAGATGCCATCCGACTGAAGGACCTAGCTAACGCGCCTATCTCGTCGCGGCGTGATTCGCCGCTCACATTCACTGTGAAATCGCCTCCCGAAATCATCTGAACCGCAACAGCCATGTCTCTTAACGGTCGTGTGAGGCCGCGCGCCAACCAAAAGACGACTCCGAGCGCAACTAGACCGCTAATGACACCCGCTATACCTGGCCACAACCCCAACTTGATCCCTGACCAGAAGACAAAAATTGTTACACCCACCGCGGCGCCGATGATTATTACAAGCTTGACCTTGAGTGACTTCACGCCTTCTAGCGGCGTGTGTGCGACGTTCATCATTGGTCGACCGCGTAACCGATTCCGTGAACCGTTCTAATGGTTGACGCTCCAAGTTTTCTTCGAATCGATCTGACATGAGAGTCGACTGTGCGTCCACCAGAGGCAATCTCGTATCCCCAAACTTGCAGCAATAGCTCGTCACGGCTCGCAACCTGCGTAGGACGACTAGCCAAGTAATAAACAAGATCAAATTCGGTCGGCGTCAGATGCACGAGCCCCGAGCTGTTCTCGACGCGTCGACTTTGGGGTTCGAGAGTCAAATCGCCGATCCGCAATTGCAATGCGTCCGGCCTTGACATCGCTGCCCTGTCTGATCTACGCAAAAGTGCCGCCACCCGCGCAGCTAGTTCCCGCGCTGAAAATGGCTTCGATAAATAGTCGTCTGCACCGGCAGCGAGCCCAGCTTCAATGTCTTCTTCTGTGTCACGAGCCGTGAGCATCAGGACAGGCACCCATTTGTTGGTCTGGATACGGCGACATACTTCGAGGCCGTCAAGCCCTGGGAGCATGAGATCGAGCACAACGAGGTCGGGTCGCAAGCGTTCGACTAGTTGCACTCCGGACGGGCCGTCGACCGCAATTTCTACGGCATAGTCCTCGCTCCTAAGGCGCGCTGCGACAGCTTCTGCAATTGTCGCTTCGTCTTCAATCACAACGATTGTCCGCGCAACGCCTGTCACAAGTTGTCAGATTACGGATTCACTGGCCGCGAAACGTGAAGAAAGTGTGTCTATCTACAGCGCGTGCGCGACTTCCATATGGCATGCTCAGCAGCCCATGTCGAAGATCACGCCTAACGCCCTCGAATCGGTTGTCGCACGTAGCTACGGCCCGACTCAGGTCACCAATCTCAAACGCGTAACGGGTGGCGCGTCGCGCGAGACCTGGCTTTTCGATTCCACCTCAGCAGACACGACCGAGCATCGCCTCGTCCTGCGCCGCGATCCTGCACCAAGCATCGGAGCGACCGGACGCGAGACAGAGTTCGAACTCTTGGCGGCCGTTAGGCGTGCTGGTGTCCCGGTTCCACAAGTTCGGTTACTGCTCGAGACCGCCGATGGCCTCGGTTCGGGTTTCATCATGGACCGCATTGAGGGAGAAACAATCCCTCGCAAACTTCTACGCGACGAAATGTTCACGACAGTGCGTCCACAACTGACAGCACAATTCGGTTCAATCGCCGCTCAAATCCACGCAGTTCCCGTTAGTTCCTTGCCCAAGCTGAAAGTCGAAACGGCGCGAACACAATTAGACCAATGGACCGAAATCCTCGACATGTTTCGCGAGCCACACCCTGCACTTGAATTTGGTTTGCAATGGATGCGTGAGCGAGTTCCGCCGGAGTCAGAACCACCGCGCCTCGTTCACGGCGATTTTCGCAATGGCAATTTCATGGTCGGACCAGAAGGTGTCCGCTGTGTTCTCGACTGGGAACTCGCCCATCTCGGAGATCCGATTGAAGACCTCGGTTGGCTCTGCGCACGAGCGTGGCGATTCGGGGTGAACCGTGTAGTCGGAGGTTTCGGCGATGTCAGCGACCTGCTTGATGCCTACGAAGCTGCTAGTGGCACGCGACCCAGAACAGAGGACCTGCAGTTTTGGATCGCGTTAGCTACCCACAAGTGGGCTGTCATGTGCCTAATACAGACTTTCACCCATATACGCGGCGCGGTCCGGTCGGTGGAACTTGCTGCAATAGGTCGCCGAGTCGTCGAAAATGAATGGGACCTTCTCAACCTGATCGATGGCACGTGGTGAAAACATCGACCGACCGGACTAAAAGGAGGACCAATGACCGAACGCCCAACATCAACTGAGCTTGTCGAGGCTGTACGTGAGTTCCTTCTAAACGACGTTATGAACTCTCCCGACAAGCGCATGGCATTTCAGGCGCGCGTCGCTGCGAACGTGTTGGGCATCGTCGAACGAGAACTCCAGCAAGGCGCAGAGAACGAACACCTAGAGCATGATCGTTTGGTGGCTCTGCTAGGCCATGAGGGCGACCTCGACGACCTACGCGCCGAACTAGCCACCGCAATCCGTTCGGGCGACTACGGCGGCGACAGAACCGAACTGCTCGCTACCTTAAAGTTGACTGCTTTGGAATCGCTCGAGATCGCAAATCCCAAGTACGCAAACCCGGAACCTTCATAGGGGTAACCGCTCAGATAGGTTCGCAAAGACTTACAGGGGGGTAAAGGTGAAGTCCGCACGAATACTTTTTGCACTGCTCGCACTGAGCGTGGCCACTAGTTCTGGCAGAGCGGTCGCAGACGATCCGACAACTAGCACCGTGTCCGGCGTTGCAGGAGTCGTCGGCCGATACCGGGGCTTCGCTGACGATGGTGGCTTCCTAAATATTCTCCCGCCGGGACAGAACTCAGGCGTGACAGGCACAATGCTCAAACAGATCGCTGCTGCTCTCAAAGACGAAGGCGACTTTCCCCCTCACTACGTCGACCAACTACAGATGTACCAATCGCTCGTGCAAGCAACTGCACTCACAGATGCCACTCTTACCGACTACTTCAAGGACTCAAGCTTCGGCGTTGCCGAAGACGATATCGGTCGCGTCTACAAGCCTCACGATGACGTCACAGTTATTCGCGACAAGAGCTTTGGCGTGCCACATATTTATGGCGTGACGCGGTACGCCACGATGTTCGGGGAGGGCTACTCAACAGCGGAAGATCGCATGTTTTTCATGGATGTACTCCGGCATGTTGGGCGCGGGCGACTCGCCGAAATGATTGGCTATGACGAAGGTTTCATCGGCCGAGACCAAGGCACGGTGGCAACTTCGCCGTACACCGAGAAAGACTTAACAGCACAAGTGAACGGCCTCGAAGAATCCGGCGCAGAGGGAGCGAGCATCGTCGCTGACATCCGCGCATACGCGGACGGCGTTAACGAGTACCTCAAAGCCGTCGCATCGGATGATGCTCTAATGCCGGTCGAGTACACGCTCTTGAACCACACTCCAGAGCCGTGGATTGCAGAAGACGCCGTCGCAATTGCAACGCTCGTCGGTGGAATTTTCGGGAGAGGGGGTGGACGTGAGGTGCGCAACGCTTGCGGACTCGAGCGCCTCTCAAAGAATCTCGGTGACGATCCGCGCACGGCTCGACAGATATTCGACGACCTCCACTTTCTCGACGATCCAAAGTCACCTACAACTTCTTCGACTTCGACTCCATATGCCCTTGGTGAATCGAGGAAAGCGATCCCCGCGGCTAACCCAAAGATTGATTGCACGAGCCTCGTACCGATAAGCGAAGCAGCGCCAGCCGTAGATGATTTGGCGATTGGCCTCGGGAAAACGTCATCGTTACTAGCCCGCGATAATCGTTGGGCGCCGACGTTCAACTTCCTACGGACGCTCGCTGACGCCCAAGAAAACGGCGTACACATGTCGAACGCGATCCTGATTGGCGGCCATGAGACCAAGAGCGGTCGGCCAATTGCGGTCTTCGGTCCACAAATCGGATACAGCGCTCCCGAATTGCTCACAGAAAAGGACGTTCACGGTCCTGGTATCGATGCGCGTGGAGTCGGCTTCCTCGGTGTCGATTTCTACGTGCTCTTAGGTCGTGGCGACTCTTACGCATGGTCGGCGACATCATCTGGGTCCGACAACGTCGATCAGGGAATCTTGAAGCTGTGCAACACCGCAGGTGGGGAACCAACCCTCGAGTCAGACGGCTACTTGCAACGAGACGCGTGCAAGGCTTTCGAGACATGGGAGCACACGATCAACGCTCCCGCCACGGCATTGGCACCAACTCCTAAGAACACTTCGTGGGCAGTTCAGCGGTCCGAGCATGGCCCTGTGTTGTGGCGTGGGACCCTCGCTGACGGTACGCCAATTGCAATCGTCGAGAAGCGCTCAACATATGGGCACGAAGCCGACTCGGCATTCGGCTTCAAACAGCTCAACGATCCGGAGTTCATGGCAGCAGGTGTCGATAGCTTCCGCCTTGCGGTCGGCAACGGCATCGACTACACGTTCAACTGGTTTTACGCAGACAATCGCGATATTGCCATGCAGAACTCTTGTCTATGTCCGATCCGCGCAGAGAAGATCGATGCGACAACACCGGTTTTGTTCGGTGGTCCGTTCGACTGGTCGGGCGAGTTCCTACGACCGTCACAGTTGCCACATGCTGTCAACCCAGATTCAGGGTTCCTTATTAGTTGGAACAACCGTCCCGCTCCTGGCTGGGAGGCAAGTGATGCAGAGTTCTCATATGGGCCAGTTCACAGGTCCTTGTTGCTCTCGCGAAAAGTGCGGGCACTGTTAGATGCAGACCGGCCAGCCGAACCTTCAGTAGTGCGGTCAGACATAGTCGCGATCATGCGCGACGCAGCGACGCAAGATTTGCGCGGTGTCGAAGTACTACCGCTACTCCTTGGACACATGGGTGATCCACCTGCGTCGGCTGGAGCACGCTTATTAGACATGCGCGAGAGGCTCGAGATTTGGGCTGACAGCGGCGCGTTCCGTCGCGATGCCGACGACGACGGCGAATATGACGACCCTGTAGCGCCAGCGATCATGGACGCTTGGTGGAAACAGGTGTTAATCGAGATCTTCAAAAGCGACGGCGATGCTCTACTTGCTCTACAAATCGGGAATGACGGACTCGACAGTTACTCCGAGACTACGAGTGCTGTAGTGGCAGCGATCACAGACAGCACTCAACACAGTTTCTGCGTAGAATCAGGTTGCTCCAAGGAACTTTGGAGGGCGTTGCGCACCGCGAAGTCTGAGCTCGAAGTCGAGTTCGGCACCAGCGATGTAAGCCTGTGGCAACGCACGATCGAGGACGACCAAATCAGTTACGCAACCTTGCTAGCTGGAATGCCGAGCATGCAATGGCAGAACCGTCCGACCTTTCAACAGGTCGTGCAACTCGAAACCGACCGTGAACGCCCCACACCTTCGAGAGATCCATTCGAAGTAGAGGCAACACCTCCACTTCGGAATGGCTCTAGTAGCAAGTTCGGCAGAGATACCGCACTGCCAGCGCTCGTGGGTGTCGGCCTACTCGCTCTTATCGTCACGCTTGGCTACAAGCGGCAGGTGCGTAGACGTCGTTCGAGTCACCTCTCATAACCATCAACGTAGATTCGAGGTCGAATGCGCATCGCTACCTGGAACGTCAATTCTCTAAAAGCGCGCATGGATCGCGTCGAAGAGTTTCTTGGCTACGCCGAAGTCGACGTTCTTTGTCTACAGGAAACCAAGATGACGAACGCAGCATTTCCGGCTCTCGCGTTTCATGAACTCGGTTACGACTCAGTGCACCACGGGCAAGGGCAATGGAACGGCGTCGCGATCCTGTCGAGAGTCGGGCTGACGGATCCGGCCGAAGGTTTCGGCAGCAAGTTCACTGATCCATACGAAGGCGACGCGCGGCTCGTTGCTGCGACTTGCGGGGGGATCCGTATCGTTTCTGTATACGTCCCGAATGGAAGAGAAGTAGGCACCGATCACTTTGTGCGCAAGCTCGAATGGTTCAGCGTCCTCCGTGCTTGGCTAGCAGCGAACCACTCGCCCGAAGACGCAATTGCGATTCTCGGCGATTACAACGTCGCCCCAACGGACAACGACGTGTGGAAAGTAGAAGCGTTCGAAGGCGCCACTCATGTGACCGAAGCCGAACGCGACGCAATCACAGCTTTGTGTGACTGGGGCCTATCGGACGCGTTTCGAGTCGTGTACCCGATACAGGATCAATTGTTTAGCTACTGGGACTACCGCGCTGGCGACTTTCAGTCTCACCGCGGCGTGCGCATCGACCTTGCCCTCACGAGCAAGAGCGTGACAGACAGGCTCACGTGGGCCGTTATCGATCGCAACGCGCGAAAAGGAACTAAGCCGAGTGATCACACACCAGTCATTTTCGATCTCGACTAGCGCCAAAACGCATTAGTCACGAGCTGCGATTAGTTCCTTCAGCGTTGGAACAACTTTGTGGACATCGCCAACGATCCCAAGATCAGCAATACCGAAGATCGGCGCCTCACCGTCCTTGTTGATCGCGAGGATGTTGTCTGAGTTCTTCATGCCGACTAAGTGCTGGGTAGCTCCGGAGATTCCGAGTGCGATGTAAAGCTTTGGCTTGACGGTCTTGCCCGTTTGGCCAACCTGTAAGGCATACGGGACCCAACCAGCATCAACGATGGCACGGCTAGCTCCAAAAGCGCCCTTTAGCGTGCGAGCAAGTTCTTCAACAAGTGGCTTGTAGTTCTCTTGGGCGCCGATGCCTCTACCGCCGGAAACAACTACTTGAGCTTCTTCGAGCTTCGGGCCTGTCTGCTCTTCTTCGAAGACTTCTAGAACTTTCGCCTCGGCGGCACGACCTGCGTCTATAGCACCGATGTTGTTGACCGTTGCTGGTGCTCCACTCGCAGACTCAGCAGCGAACGACTTGGGACGAATCGCGATCAGGTGTGGCGCATCGCTCGAAAGCATGCAATCGACGAGTGTCGTCCCGCCGAAAATCGCAGTCCCGAAAGTGAGCGCACCATTGTCGACGCTGAGCGTGAAACCGTTGGTGAGCACGGGTCGGTCGAGCTTCGCTGACAAACGCCCTAACGCGTCACGACCGTCGTAACTCTGCACGAACAAGATTGCGTCTGGGTTTTGCGAGCCTGCAAGCTCGGCAATTGCGGCAGCAGCAACTTGGCCAGGCAATGCGCTTTGTGGGTCGATCGCATGCAACGTCGTAGCGCCGTACTCGCCAACTTGTGCTGCCACAGCTTCGGTAGCGTTGCCCGCGTACAGGGCTTCAACAGTGGAGGCAAGGTCGCGTGCTTTCGTGAGCACCTCGAGCGAAGCGGTCGTGACCTTGTCGCCATTGGCTTCAACGTAAACCCAAATTTTGGAAAGCGTCATTTTCTATTTTCCCTTGTCTCAGATGACTTTGAGGTCTTCGAGGAATGCAACAATTTTTTCTGCTGCCGTTCCGTCGTCTTCAAATTTTTCGCCTGCGAGCCGTGCTGGCGCTTGCTCAACCTTCACAATGCTTTGGCGCGCGCCTGCCCATCCGACCTGACCATCTAGGCCGAGGTCAGCAGCGGTCACGTTGTCGACCGGCTTTGATTTCGCTGCCATGATGCCCTTGAAACTCGGGTAGCGAGGCTCAACAACCCCGGCTGTTACCGAAACAACGGCTGGGAGCGACGACTGGACTACGTCGTAGCCAGCCTCTGTCTGACGTTGAATCGTCACTACGCCATCGGCGATGTCAACCTTCTTCGCGAACGTGAGGGCGGGCCAGCCAAGCAGTTCTGCTACCTGTACAGGGACTGTGCCCGTGTAGCCGTCACTCGACTCTGTTGCGGCGAGCACGAGATCGGCATCACCGACACGCTCAATGCACTTCGCGAGAACCTTGGCTGTGCCTAGCGCGTCGGTGCCTGCGAATGCGTCATCGCTCGCGAGCACTGCCTTGGCCGCTCCCATGGCAAGCGCTGTACGCAGGCCTGAGACCTCTCCGTTCGGAGCCAAGGAGATGAGCGTGACCTCGCCGCCACCAGCGGCGTCGACGAGTTGGAGCGCCATCTCGACACCGAAGCTGTCTGATTCGTCAAGGATCGGCTTGGCGCTACGGTCGAGAGTGTGGTCGGCCTCTAATTGTCCTGGTACGGACGGGTCCGGGATCTGTTTTACGCAGACAACGACATTCACAGGGTGCTCCTTACTAGGAATTACTTGTTCGAACAGCCCTGAATTAGCCGCCCGGTCGTGCGTGATTCTGCCCGAAATCAGTAGCAAGTAACGAAAAGTCGGCTAGCGATAAGTGCGCCATCCGACAGTCGGACCGAGATAATCCCTCGTTAGATGAAATATCATGTACGCTTGCAGATCCCACGAGTTAGGAAGTGACACATGTCGAACGTCATCGAAGTCAGTGGACTCAAGAAGAGCTATGCGAGTCGCCGTGGACCTATCAACGCCGTCGATGGACTCGACCTATCTGTTAGTTCAGGTGTCGTGCACGGCTTCTTAGGCGCCAATGGTTCTGGCAAGACAACAGCGATTCGCTCTCTAGTCGGCCAAATTCGCGAATATTCCGGCGATATCCGAATCCTCGGAGAACAGATGCCACACGGCCTACCCAAGGTGATCGACAGGTTCGGCGCGCTAGTCGAAGCGCCCTCGTTCTTCCCTAACTTTTCCGGTCGCCGCAATCTTGAGTTGCTCGCTAAGTCCCGCGGGTTCTCAAAAGCCAGCGTTGTTTCCGCGCTCGAAACTGTCGGCCTCACAGATCGTGCCGATCATCGATTCGGCACGTACTCACTTGGCATGAAGCAACGCCTAGGTGTCGCCGCGGTATTGCTCAAAGACCCTGAGCTCTTGATACTTGATGAACCCGCAAACGGACTCGACCCACCCGGAATAATCGCGATGCGCACGCTGTTTCGCCGACTCGCATCTGAGGGTCGCACAGTTTTCGTGTCTAGCCACATGCTCGCAGAGGTTGAACTGAGTTGCGATCGTGTGACGATGGTGGCAAAGGGGCGCATGGTCCAGTCGGGATCACTTGACGAGCTGCGGTCACTCGGCGAATCCAGCATCGAGGTGAGTGTTCCCGGAGGCATCCAAGAACACGAGAGCGCAGCCGAGGTGTTGCGGCAGGCTGGTTTCGGCGTAGTGCACGAGATCGAAGGCCTCAAAGTCGCGACCACCTCAGATCGCGCACACGAACTCACGAAGCTTCTAGCCGACCGCGACATTTACGTCTCGGTACTAAGGCCTGTGATCCAGAACCTCGAAGAACTCTTCATAGGGCTCACATCAGAAGAGGCGGTCTCACAATGAACCTCTTACTCGCCGAATTGCGGCGCCTCACGTCACGACGGATCTTCAAGATCCCGGTAATGGTTTTCTTTGGCCTGCTAACAATCGGTCTTATCCTGACCGTTGTAAGCGCTCTGTTCGTCGAAAAGGATCCTCGCTCTCTGCATCGATCCGAGGTTCCCGATATCGATCTCATTTTCGCGCCATTCAACTTCTGGCTCGCGCTGCTCGCAGTCGTTATCGGTTCGTCGAGTCTCGGCGCGGAGTTCGGTGCTGCCTCGCTGTCAACGCAGTTGCTTTTCGAGCCAAGACGAATTCGAGTGCTGTTGACAAAGGCCGCGGCGTTAGTGCTTTGTTACGCAGCCTTCATGGTCGTTTTTCTTTCGATTATCGCAGCGCTCAATATCAGCGAGGTGGACGAGCCGGGCGGTACCTCGTGGCCCCGGGTCATCGCCGACGGCAGCCAAATCGTCGGCGTGTCGAGCCTCTTCGCTCTGATCGCATTTTCGATAACGGCTTTTACAAGAAAGACAGCAGGTGCGGTGTTCGCTCTGTTTGGCGTATTCCTAACAGAAGTCTTGTTCCTCGCGCGTTTCGAGTGGGTCCGCCCACGACTACCGATAATGCGACTTATCAGCATTGTGGCATTCAGTTCGGGCACCGATACCTTCGGCGAGAGCGTGCAAGTCGATCTCGTCGCAGCGTTCGTGGTCGGGACCATTTGGACGGCCGTGTTTCTTGGCGCGGCGACCTGGTACTTCTCTAAGGCCGAGATCAGATAAGCGCCCTCAAGCGTCGGTAACGTCGGCGCTCCATGGTTTTTGATATCGCGATCGTCGGCGCAGGTCCGGCCGGAAGTGCCGCAGCCATCGAGGCATCGCGCCGCGGCATGACTGTGGCGCTAGTCGACCGCACCTCGTTCCCGAGAGATAAAACCTGTGGCGATGGTCTGACCACTAACGCTTTACGCCTGATCCAAGATCTTGGTATTGAAGCAAAAACACTCGCGGCAGATTCAGACTTCGGCTACCGGAGCGTCCGCGACATAACGCTGCGCTCCCCGAGTGGCCGCCAAGTCGAACTCACGCTCCCGCCTCGCGGCGATTTCGCAGCGATCATCTCGAGACGGGTACTCGATGCGAAAATGTTCTGTGCTGCGCGCCACTTGGCTACTTTCACTCGTGACGACTTCCAGGTCGATTCCATCGAGCGTCACACAGACCACATCTCCCTTCGTTCGGGTCAAGATTCCATCGCTGCTCGATGGGTGGTAGCTGCCGACGGGCACTTCTCGACAGTTCGCAAACTCACATCAGCGGTTCACAGGCCAGATCTCGGCGAATGGCACGCAGTACGTCAGTATCACGAGAATGTCAATGCGACACGGCTGCACGTGTTATTCGAGCCTGATCTGTTGCCCGGATATGCGTGGGTGTTCCCGCTTCCGAACGGACACGCCAACGTTGGTTTCGGCGTCCTGCGCAAGCAAGGTCGAACAGGCAAAGAACTAAAAGCACTATGGCCAGTACTTCTAGAACGACCATCGGTGCGGTCTGCGCTCGGACCCAATGCTCGTCCTGTCGAATCTGTTCGTGCCTGGCCGATACCAACGCGATATGAGCCGGACCGCATGGCCGGCGATCGAATCCTTTTCGCTGGTGATGCCGCTGGAGTTGTCGATCCGATGACCGGTGAAGGAATCGCGCAAGCCATAGAGACTGGAATGCTCGCGGCTCGCGCAATAGCAGGGGGAGGAAATATCGAAAGCCGCTATCGGCAAGCCGTCCACGACGCAATCGGGCGCGACCTCCGGTTCGCAGCGATGCTCTCGAAAATTATGGAGCGCACACTCTTCGCTCGCGCCGCGCTGCGCACAATCGACACGAACAACTGGACGAGATCGCAATTTGGTCGGTGGATGTTCGAGGATTATCCGAGGGCTGCGCTCTTTACCCCAAATCGCTGGCACCTGATGGCGTCGCGCCCTGGCACAATACCGGCATAGTCTCAGCCCGCGCCTACAACCCGGAAGGTTCCAAAAATTGCAAGGTAATTCCGTCGCGGTCCGCCTACGGACATTGAGCAAGCGTTTCGGCAACGTCGTAGCTGTCGATGACATAGACCTTGACGTCATTGCTGGTGAGTTTTTCGCGATGCTCGGCCCATCCGGCTCAGGCAAGACAACAATGCTGCGCCTCATCGCTGGATTCGAACTCCCTTCCGCTGGAACCATCGAACTAGCTGGTCGCGATGTCAGCACCGACCCGCCATTCGCACGCGACATCAACACAGTGTTTCGGGATTACGCGCTGTTCCCGCATATGAATGTTGCAAAGAACGTCGAGTACGGCCTCAAAGTCAAGAAGGTTGCCAAGGCTCTACGCAAGGAACGCGTTGAAGAGGCCCTTGCGAGTGTGCGCCTCGACACCTACGGCGGCAGAAAACCAAACCAACTCTCCGGCGGACAGCGCCAACGCGTCGCTCTTGCTCGTGCCCTAGTTAACAAGCCGAGCGTCCTGTTGCTCGACGAGCCGCTCGGAGCACTCGACCTCAAGCTACGCGAGGAGATGCAGGTAGAACTCAAACAGATCCAGCAGCAAGTTGGAATCACATTCATTTTTGTGACGCACGACCAAGGTGAGGCGCTCTCGATGGCCGACCGTGTCGCAGTGTTTAACAACGGACGAATCGAACAGGTCGGGACACCAACTGAGATCTACGAACATCCGGCTACTGAATTTGTCGCAGGATTTGTAGGCACAGCAAACGTCTGGCCTGAAGCGGATGGATTGTTTACGATCCGCCCAGAGCGCATCAACTTTGGCGTAAGAGCAGACGCAGACGTACACGCGGAAGGGCGAGTGACCGACGTGTTCTTTCTCGGATCAACTACGCGTTACCGCGTAGTTCTTTCGGACAACCGCCAAATGGTGATAGAAGTTCCAAATACGGGGTCCTCGGCGACTATCGCCGCAGGAGACACCGTGCAGGCGTCCTGGCGACGCGATGAGTGTCGACGGATCGGCAGTATCGAAGTATCACACCAAACGATCATCAACTAGGGAGCACACATGAAACATAGGTACCGTTTTTTTGCCGCTGCCGTCATGGCAGTTGGTTTAGTAGCCGCAGCCTGCGGTGACGATAAGGGCGATGTAACAGGCACGACAGACGCTCCGGGCACGACCGTCCCAGTTGACACCACGCCAGAGGGCGCGGTTTCAATTCTTGCGTGGCCTGGATATGCCGAAGATGGCAGCAACTATCCCGAGTACGACTGGGTCACGAAGTTCGAGACAGACACGGGTTGTGACACCAGCGTCAAGTACTTCATGACATCAGACGAAGCACTGCAGTTGTTCGCCACAGGTGATTACGACGTTGCGTCGTTCTCAGGTGACGGTTCGATGCGTGCAGTCGTGTCAGGCGATGCAGCCGAAATCGATACCGCGCGAGTTACTAGCTACGGCGACATTGCAGAGTTCCTAAAGGGCGCTACGCAGAACTCGCTCGACGGCAAGATCTACGGTGTGCCTCACGGTTGGGGCGCCAACGTGTTGCAGTACAACTCAGACGAAGTAGTGCCAGCCCCAACGAGTTGGTCCGCAGTCTGGGAAACTGACTCGCCTTATGCAGGCAAGATCGCTGCATACGACTCACCCATCTACATCGCTGATGCTGCGCTGTACCTCATGGCTACACAGCCAGACCTTGGCATTACCGACCCGTACGCGCTCGACGAAGCTCAGTTCACGGCTGCGGTTGACTTGCTCAAGGCTCAGAAGGATCTACTCGCTGAGTACTGGAGCGACTACGTCGCATACGAAGAGAACTACCGCACAGGAAGCACCGTTATCGGTACTAGCTGGCAGATCATCGTGAATACGCTTCAGGGCGAAAGCCCGGCTGTTCCTGTCGCTTCGGTCCTTCCAGAAGAGGGCGCAACGGCATGGTCTGACAACTGGATGGTCCACTCAGCTGCGAAGAACCCGAACTGTGCGTACGCATGGATCAACTGGATCACAGGTGCAGAAGGCAACGCTCAAGTAGCCGGCTACTTCGGTGAGGCTCCGGCCAACCTTGCAGCCTGCGCTTCGATGGGAGACCACTGCGAGATCTACCACGCAGATGACGAGGCCTACTACAACGAACTCCACTACTGGGCAACCCCGACGGCTAAGTGCCTCGACGGTCGCGAAGATGTCGAGTGCAAGGACTACGCAGCATGGGTTGCAGCGTGGGACGAAATCAAGGGCTAAGAAACACCACGGATTACGCACGGCCGGGGCGTTCGCGCCCCGGCCTATAGCGACACTTCACTAACTGATGACACCTTCTCGTCCGTCTCGATTCAGCATTCGCCGAACCATTGCGCGTTTTTTCGCCCACCACCGCTGGGCGCGACTGACTGGACTTCTATCTGGGCCATTGCTGTGGCTACTCGTTGCCTACATCGGCGCACTAGCTGCGCTCCTCGTCACTTCGCTGTACCACGACGAGACGGACTCATCGGGTGTAATCACCGTACGGGTGACCGATCTAGCCCTCGACAACTACCACCGGCTACTCGATGTTCCCGTCTATCGCGACGTCGCGATGCGCACAATCGTGGCGGCTACCGCGGTCACTGTTATCGATCTAGTCATCGCGCTGCCGGTCGCATTTTTCATGGCGAAGGTTGCGAGTACAAAGTCGCGCAGAAGGCTCGTAATCGCCGTCACCATGCCCTTGTGGGCTGGGTATCTAGTGAAGGGCTACGCATGGCGCGCCATGTTGAACCCGGAGGCTGGGCTCATCAAGAAAACGTTCGGCTCGACCCCTGGTTATGGGATGGCAGGATCGGTTATAACCCTCGCCTACCTGTGGTTGCCATACATGGTCATCCCTATCTACGCGGGTCTCGATCGTCTCGGAAACTCTTTGCTAGAGGCATCTAGCGACCTCGGCGCAAAGACATGGCGAACAACACGCTCAGTAATCTTGCCGCTCATATTTCCGTCGATCGTCGCCGGATCGATATTCACGTTCTCTCTTACGCTCGGCGACTTCTATGTGAATCGCATTTTCGGCGGGAAGACTCAGTTCATTGGCAACACGATTTACAACAACTTCAGCGCCAACCTGCCATTTGCCGCTGCGTACGCGACAGTTCCGATAGCCATCATGGTGGCCTACCTCCTAAGTGCTCGCGCAACGGGCGCGCTTGAGGAGCTGTAAGTGTTTATTTCTCGTGGCGCCCGCGTCGCACTCCGAATCTTCACGGGGCTAACGCTCCTTGTTCTTTATTTTCCACTCGCGTACGTTGCGCGATTGAGCATCGCTACATCACGCGGGTTCTCATGGCCCCCAAGTGGATTTACAACAACCGCTTGGTCAGATACCTGGAACTCCGAGAGCGCGCGAGACGCGTTAGGACACTCCCTGACAATTGCGTTAGCTGCGAGCGTTGTTGCTCTTGTTCTCGGTTCTCTGGCCGCATCGGCCCTGACACGCTTTTCGTTCTTCGGACGCAACACCGTGAACCTCATGATCGTGTTACCGATCGCGCTGCCGGGCATCGTCACCGGTATCGCGTTCAACTCAGGGTTCGAGCAACTCGGCGTGAGCCTCTCGACGTTCACCCTGGTAGTTGCGCACGCGACTTTTTGCATAGTGATCGTGTTCAACAACATGTCGGCACGGATGAGGCAACTTCCAGCGAGCCTCGAAGAAGCGTCAGCCGATCTGGGTGCCGACCAACTGCAAACCTTCATCTATGTGCGTTTGCCGTTGTTGATGACATCGCTGCTCGCTGGTGGGCTCTTGGCTTTTGCGCTGAGCTTCGACGAAATCATCGTCACGACTTTCACAGCCGACAGCGGCTATCAGACACTGCCGATCTGGATATTCCAGAACATGTTCCGCGACAAAAGCGTCCCGCTCGTGAACGTCATGGCCACGTTCGTAGTGGTTGTCATGATGCTTCCGGTGTACCTCGCGCAGCGCCTTACTGAATGGGCATCCGGTAGCCGGAGTTGACGAAACGGTCGAGCGGCATGTAACTATGTCGCATGACAACTACCAATTCAGAAGTATTCATCGCCCGCGACATTGCGCAAGTCTGGGCCGTATTCGGCGACTTCCACGGGATCGGGAACTGGTTCCCCGGCCTCGAAGGTGTGCGCTCCGAAGGCGACATTCGCTACGTCCCCATGGGCCCAGGCGTAGACATCACAGAGACGCTCGTCGCACGCGACGATGCCGCGTTCACGCTGAGCTACACGGTTGCGGCTGATGTTCTACCGACCACCAAGTACGTCACGACAACGTCTTTGCGGCCAGCCGATGGCGGTTGCGTAGCCGTGATGTCAGCTGAGATCGAACCTGGCGACATGGCCCCAATGATCCAAGGCATCTACGACACTGCGGTGCAAGGTCTAGCCAAGCATTTTGAGTAGATAACTCTCGGTCGCAGCGGCGATCAGGGTCCGTCAACCCGATTTAGATGGGCCTTGATCGCCGCTGGTCCGACCATGGTGGCAAGTACCTCGCCGGTTGTATCTGCAAGCAGCACGGTTGGTGAGTATTTCACCTTGAACGCAGAAGCTAACTGTGGTTCCTTATCTGCGCGAATCCTCACGACGTTTGCCTCCGGGTAGGCGGCTCGCAGTTCTTTTTCGATAGGCCCGCTCTCGACGCAACGACGTGTGCAGAACAAGACGTATGTGCGCGCTGCTCCACCAACAATTTCTGGAGGAAGCAACGGCGTAGGCGGTGGTGGCCCTAGCCGTCTCTGGAAACGCAATAGCGCGGAGCGCATGAGCCGCGGGCCTAGTGCGACAAAAAAGACCATGACCACTAGCAGTATGTATTTAATGAACATTGCTGTTGTTCCCTAGTCGAACATCTGAAACGGTGGGAGTTCTCTGCGCTGCAACGCTTCTGATCGTACGCCTACGAATTCGGCGAATGATGACGTAATCGGTATCAGAAAGTCGCCGTTCTTGATTCCGGTGACTATCTCCGCTGCGGCTGCAGATGGCTCTCTGCCAGCAGCACAAAAATCTCTGAGCAAGACATCCATTGCTGTCGCGCTAGCCGGGGTTGTCGTGGCGTGCTCACGATTGCGTTGGGAGTCCGCTATGGCGGTAGCGACCGCACCAGGACAGACAACTGAGACACCGATCGGTGCGTTCGTCAACGCCAGATCGTTAGCGAGGACCTCTGCAATTGCAAACGCAGCGAACTTACTGACGGTGTAGACACCGCTCATGCCGGTAGCGATCAGGCCAGCCATAGACGATGTGATCTCGATGTGCGCTTCGGTGCCGCGCTCGATCATCTTCGGGACGAACGCGCGAATACCGTTGATCACGCCGTACACGTTGATCGACGTGACCCACTCCCAGTCTTCGATCGGACTCTCCCAAATCAAACCTCCGCGGAACACACCAGCATTGAGACACAGCAAGTCAGTTCCACCGAACTCTGCTTCGACCTGCGCAGCGAGCGAGTCCATCTCGGCTGGATTGCTGACATCGGTACGCACACACAATGCACGCCGACCAACTTCGTGTACTTCAACCGCTGTGCCGTCTAGCCCTGCGGCGTCGATATCGGCTAGCACGACCGTCATGTTCTCGCGGCTGAGTCGAGTTGCCAATGCTCGTCCGATGCCGCTAGCGGCTCCTGTAACTACAGCAACCTTGCCTTCGAGGTTTTTCATAGCTTGATTATCGCCTCGAGAAGCAAGCGTTTAGAGCGTTAGCGCCTCTATTGGTCCAGAAATCTCTGGCTCGACCAAGATCTTGACATTGGTATCTGGCGAACCGAGTGCATCGAATGCTTCTGGCACACCATCTATTCCGCAGCGACCACTCACGAGCGGGCTGACGTCGACTTCGCCTTCAGAGATAGATCGTAAAGTCTCGGAAAACTCGACGAGGTCGTAGGCAAGGACAAACTGGATATTGAGTTCTTTGCTGATCGCTACGAACGGGTTGATTTGGTCAGTCTCCATGCACACGCCAACGACCACAATCCGTGACTGCAGTGGTGCTGCCTGAATCGCTAGGTCAAGCAAACCTGGGACACCAATCGCTTCGAAGATCACGACAGGCGCGCTGCCGCCGGTGATTCGACGCCACGCTTCGATCGCTGGTTCATCTTTAGGATCGACAACTTCTGTTGCACCCATCGCCTGTGCGGCTACGCGCCGACGGATCGAGAAATCTGTGGCCACGATTGTTTCGACACCGCGGCGACGCAAATCTGCGATAGTCGCGAGCCCCACCGGCCCACAACCAAGAACGATTGCTGTGTCTTTCGGCGTGATGTTGGCTTTGCCGACTGCGTGACGACCAACTGCCATGGGTTCTGTGAGCGCAGCCCTGCGATAGTCGAGGCCGTTTGGGACTTTCAGACAAAGGGGCGCGCTCAGAAGTATCAACTCTGCGTACCCGCCGTTGTATGTATTGGAGTACGCAGTTGTCTCGACTCCGGTAGGCGTAAGAATCACAGGGATCGACGTGACGAGATCGCCGACGGTGACAGGCGAGCCTTCTGTATCTTTTCCGAGTTCAAGGACTTCTGCTGAGAACTCATGCCCCATGATGTAGTCGCATCGCGGATCGAAAGTTGAGCCAATGCCAGCCGCTGCTCCTTGCTCTGCGAGGCGGTCACCATGCACTAACGCGTGAAGGTCGCTCCCACAGATGCCACAGGCCTTCACGCGTGCCAAAACCTCACCACTGCCAGGGACTGGATCAGCGACATCATCGACTCTAAGGGCACCTGAGTTAGCTACGGCTGCGCGCATATTTGACGATCTTTGCACATGACTTTGAGTTCTGACTATCGGCCCTGCCAGCATCGCCTAACACAAGAATCGCTACGACTTGTATTTTGATGGCTCGACAGGCGAGGCTCCACCCATGACCATTGACTTCACTCTCTCGCCCGAAGTAGAAAAGATCCGCGGCGAGGTCCGCGACTTCATCGACAACGTCGTGCGTCCGCTCGAAAACGGCATTGTCGAAGGCGACCGAAAGAGCCTCATCGACGCCATCATTGAGATGCGCACAAAAGCAAAAGACCGCGGCCTTTGGTGTCCACACATGCCCAAGGAGTGGGGCGGCATGGGCCTCGGCCATGTCGAGCTAGCGATGGTTCAAGCAGAAGCCGCCCGCACGAGCTTCGGTCCGTTTGCCCTGAACTGTCAGGCGCCCGATGAGGGCAACATGCACACGCTGCAGCATTGGGGTACAGACGAGCAAAAGGCTAAGTACCTGAAGCCACTATGTGATGGCTACGCACGTAGCTGTTTCGCGATGACCGAACCAGAAGTTGCTGGCTCTGACCCAACGCTCATCCAAACCAGCGCATACCAAGATGGCGACGAGTGGGTCATCAACGGACACAAGTGGTTCATCTCTGGCGCGCGCCGCGCGACCTTCGCGATTCTCATAGCCCGTACTGAAGACAACCCCGATCTTCCGCAGGCAGCGAACTCGGCCTTCATCATCGACTTGCCTTCAGAAGGCTGGAACGATGTTCGCGAAGTCGAGACCATGCATGGCTCAACTGGTCACAGCGAGATCGTCATCCAAGACCTGCGGGTGCACAAAGACCAGATGCTCGGCGGCCAAGGCCAGGGCCACTTGCTCGGCCAGTACCGACTCGGCCCGGCTCGTCTCGCACATTGCATGCGCTGGATCGCGCAAGCCGAGATGGCGCTAGAGATGATGGTTGATCGTTCACTCAACCGTTACAGCCACGGCTCAATACTTGCTGAGAAGCAGGGCATCCAGTGGATGATCGCAGACAGCACAATCGAGCTATACCAGTGCAAGCTCATGGTCCTTCACGCTGCGTACAAGATCGATCGCAAGGAGCCGTTCATCTCCGAAGTCTCGATGGCAAAGCACTTTGTTGCTAACTCGTTGAACCGGATTATCGACCGCTCAATCCAGGTCCATGGTGCTCTCGGTTATTCGACCGATACCCCACTAGCGCACATGTTCCAGCAAGCACGGTGGGCACGCTTCGCAGATGGAGCCGACGAAATCCACCTGATGCGCACAGCGCAACGCACTATTGCTGCATTCAAGGACACTGGTTCTGTGAACAGCTCAACAGGTTCGCTGCCGCTGTAGCAGACAAGTCGAGTCTCAGAGCTTCGCGCATTCCGATGCGGCGCGCTCGCGCCACAGTGGATAGTCGGCTTTGCCGTTCGGCGCGCGCAACGTTGACTCTACGAACAAGATATTTTTCGGAGCCTTGTAGGCAGCTAGTTGCTCTTTGACGTG
>SXGT01694766.1_pt1 | contig 80177 bp, 72 predicted proteins | sample 3176221 | NCBI WGS metagenome assembly SXGT01 (sample SAMN11356862, study PRJNA531348) | freshwater metagenome | isolation source: freshwater sample F1-120 | place: China: Fuxian Lake, Yuxi | collected 2017-12-25 | reverse complement strand
GTATTACGCGCAAAACAGCGTCAACTGCTCCGGTTGTGTTACCCAAGGATGCGTATTTAACCATCCTGAATAACACGGCTGCTCAAAACGCAGTGGGTGTGATTGACATCATTGTTCGCGTCTGTGCCGACAGGCTGGTGCCGGAGAGGTGCGGCGTCATGCCGTGATTCGGCATCGTACGCCAGGGGTGATCGTTCGGCGCCGGCTGCGGAAACCAGACGTCGCCGGCATAACCAGCCAATTGGCCGCTTTCCAACGCCCTGACAATCGCGTCGCGATCGCACAGCTTGCCGCGCGCAGTATTGACCAAATAGGCGCCACGTTTGAAAAACTTCAGTGTTTGTTCGTTGATCAAATGCTCGGTTTCAGGATGCAGCGGGCAATTCAGTGTCACCACGTCGCAGACCTTGGCCAGGCTTTCCAGATTGGAGTGATAGGTCAGATCGAGTTCTTTTTCCACGGATTCCGGCAAGCGATGGCGGTCCATATAGTGCAATTTGACGCCGAAAGGCTTGAGCAAGCGCAAGACGCGTAGGCCAATACGACCGGCCGCCACAGTCCCCACGCTCATTGCTTCCAGGTCATAAGAGCGCGATACGCAGTCAGCGATATTCCAGCCTCCCTTGAGTACCCAGTTGTGAGAGGGGATAAAGTTGCGCACCAGCGCCAGTATCGACATGACAACATGCTCTGCGACCGCGTTACTGTTGCAGTAAGTCACTTCGGCGACGGTGATGTTGTGTTCCATCGCCGCCTGCAGGTCGGTGTGGTCGGAACCGATGCCCGCCGTGATGATCATTTTGAGTTTTTTGGCTTTGGCGATGCGCTCCGCGGTCATATAGGCCGGCCAGAACGGTTGCGAAATGACGATTTCGGCGTCGGGCAGTTCGCGATCCAGCACGCTGTCGGCGCCGTCTTTACTAGAGGTGACAACCAAGGTATGGCCGTTCGATTCCAGGTATTTGCGCAGGCCCAATTCGCCGGAAACGCTGCCGAGCAGGGTGCCGGGCTTGAAGTCGATTGCCTTGGGCGTCGGCAGCGTTTGTCCGTCTGGATAAACTTCAGGCTGCGGACAGTCCTCGCGTGCGTAGGAGGCGGGGTAACCATTGATAGGATCGTCATAAAGTACGCATACAATTTTAGCCATTTGATTTTTACCTCGATGTGGATTGGATAATGGAACATTTCCGAAAAATACGGTATGCCCTGATTGATCCCGGCCGGGTTAAGCCTATTATTCTTTTAGAGGGGATCAGCGTCCAATCGTTTCGGCGTATGATTCAATAAGCGGCGGTTATCAATGCATCGAACCGAGGTTGCAAATACAGGCTTTGAGCGATGTTCCAGGCCGCATCCTGAATGGGGGTGGAGAGATTCTGGCGGCGCATGACCAGACCTACCTGTCGCGACAGTTCGGGCGCCAGAGGCAAAGCAATGACTTCCCGATGCATTTCAAACGGGCTCAACAGGCTGTGCGGCACGACACTGTAAAGGTCGGCGCAACACACATGCGCATATAAAGCAAAAATCGAGTCGGTTTCCAGCATCACCTTGGGGGCGACACCAGCCTCCCGAAAGGCGGCATCGATCAGGTGACGGTTCTGCATATTCTGCGTCAAGAGGCACAAAGGAAGTCCCTCGACCTCGTTCCAGCTCACATTGTTTTTCATCAAGCGAGGATCGGGATTCCGGGCCAGCAACACGTGCCGCTCGCGGTACAGCGGTAAAATCCTGAAGCCTTTGAGCCTGGGGTCATCCAGATAGGTCAATCCCAAATCCAGTTCGAAATTATCGAGTTGCCGTATCAGTTCTTCGGCGCATAGGGAAGTCAACTTGATGGAGACGCCGGGATAGGTGGCCTGGTAAGGTTCCGTCAACAGCGGCGTGGCGGCCAGCATGGTGGGGATTGTTCCAATCCTCAAAACGCCGGTCAGTTGTCGACGATACTGCGCAGCGGCTTGCCGCATGCCTTCCCAATCCTGGGCCAGAATGCGCGCCCATTGCATCACTTTCTCGCCTTCTTCGGTAAATCCCTCGAAACGCTGACCCCGTCTGATCAAAGTGACGCCCAATTCTTCTTCAAGATTCTGGATCGCATTCGACAAGGCCGGCTGCGAAACATGGCTGGCTTCTGCGGCGCGGCCGAAATGCCGGGTTTTGGCGAGGGCGAGCAGATAATGAATTTGGCGAATAAACATTATGAGCGAGGATGAAGCCTCGCTGCAGCGCAGCGGAATCGAGGCTTTGGCTTCGGTCTTCCTCGATTTCGAAAAGCTACATCAAGGCTGTCTTGCTTCGGATACAGCGGAATGCATCCGAAAAACAACATGGATCAATCCGCGACCGCCAGTATGACCGACCCGGCTTTAAAGACCGCCGTCACCGGTTGCCCCTGGCGTAAATCCAGCGTTTCGACGCTTTCGTTGGTGACCGTGGCTGCAACCAGTCCCCCTCCGTTCAATTCGATGTCCACTTCGCTGTTGATCGCGCCGGGCTTGACCAGCGTCACTTTGCCCTCCAGTTGGTTGCGCGCCGAAATGCGGTAGCCGCCGAAATCGGTGACCAAGATCACATGCGGCGCCTTGATCATCGCGATGACCTCCTTGCCGGGCGCAATGGCGAGCGATTCTGCCGATTCCTTGGTCACCATCGCGACAATCGTGTTTCCGCCCTTAAGACTGACAAGCACTTCGGTATACACCGAACCCGGACGAACTTCGCTGACGGTACCTTTGAATTGATTGCGTGCACTGACTTTCATGATGAATCTCCGGTGAGCTAATTGACAATGGATGTGCCTTTAATTTGCACATAAACTTTTTTACCCACCTGCAAATCCAGGAACTGCCTGGATTTGCAGGTAATATGCGCCAACAACGGCAGCGCACTGACTTCGAGTTTTATTACTGTCTGTCCGTTCAACATATCGGCTATGCCGGTGATCGTGGCGGGCAGCACGTTCAGGATACTGGTTGCGCGGGGCGCTTCCAGGGTGATACTGACATCGCTGGCGTATATCTGTACCCGTACCGACTCGCCGATGCCCGCTGCAACTGTCGGCAGATAAAGCTCCGCGCCGCTAAAGTCGATCCGGGTCAAGTGATAGTCGGCGTCATGTTCGACGACGCGTCCCTGCCAGACCATCATGGCATGCTTGTCTTCCGCCATCGGCAAATCGATACGGCTCAACGTGTCGGCGATCGGCCCTGCCGCCAGCACGCTGCCTTCGTCTATCACCACCAGATGATCGGCTAACTGCGCGACTTCCTCCAGCGAATGCGTGACGTACAAAACCGGAATGTCCAGTTCCTGGCGCAGGCGGATTAAAAACGGCAGGATTTCCTGCTTGAGCTTGAAATCCAGCGAAGCCATCGGCTCATCCATCAGCAGCAATTCCGGTTTGAGAACCAGAGCACGCGCAATCGCGACTCGCTGCCGTTCGCCTCCGGACAGCCGATCCGGCATGCGGTCCAGCAAGCGGTCGATCGCCAAAAGCTGTAAAGTCTGTTGCACATCGTCGCCGTGAAAGGACCGACCCACGCGCTTCATTCCAAAGTTCAGGTTGTCAAAGACCGTTAAATGCGGAAACAGATTGGCATCCTGAAACACATAGCCGACTTGGCGTTTATAGGGCGGCAGGAAAACAGCCTGCTCACTGTCCTGCCAGATCTTGCCGTTGACGCTCAAAAAACCCTGCGGCGGCTGCTCAAGCCCGGCCATGCATCGCAGTAAAGTGGTTTTACCGGAACCCGAAGGACCGAACAGCACGCTGATGCCCGATCCGAGCAAATTGAGATTGGCATCCAACTGAAACGTGCCGTAATCCAATTGAAAGCGGGCAAAAATGGTCTGGCTCATTTGAGTGGATGGGAAACATGAGGTTTTTTTAAAACGCTATACAACAACAGCAGCACGGTGAAGCTGAAAATCAGCAAGCAGCCGGCCAGCCAATGCGCCCGCCCGTACTCCAGCGCTTCGACATGGTTGTATATCTGCACCGAAACCACCCGGGTCTGGCCCGGAATGTTGCCGCCGATCATCAGCACCACGCCGAATTCGCCGACCGTATGGGCGAAACCCAGAATCGCGGCGGCCAAAAAGCCGGGTTTCGCCATCGGCACGGTCACGCTGAAAAAGGTATCCAGCGGCCCTGCACGCAGTGTGGCTGCCGCTTCCAGGGGCTGCCGGCCGATCGCGGCAAAGGCCGTGTGCAAAGGCTGCACGACGAACGGCAACGAATACAATACCGACGCCACGACGAGACCTTCAAAGGTGAACGGTAAGGGACTAAGGCCCAGTTCAGCCATCAGGCCGCCGACCGGCCCGTTCGGACCGAGCAGCACCAACAGATAAAAACCAAGCACGGTGGGCGGCAAGACCAGGGGCAACGCGATCAGGGCATTCACAATGCCTTTCCCGCGCGATTCAGTGCGCGCCAACCACCAGGCCAGCGGGGTGCCGAACAGCAACAGCAAGACGGTCGAAAGGCTCGCGACCTGAAAAGTCAGCCAAAGCGCCGAAATATCGTCATCGGTGAACATCAGTTAGAAAAATCAATCGGTCAAACTGTAGCCATATTTTTGAATAATCACTCGCGCTTCGGGAGTTTTCAAAAATTGCAGCAACGCGGGCGCTGCCGGATTCTCCGCGCCCTTATTCAGCAATACCGCATCCTGGCGGATCGGCGCATGCAGCGTTTCGGGCACTATCCAGCCTGAACCTTCGGCGATCTTGCCGTCCTCGATCACCTGAGACAAGGCGACAAAGCCCAGTTCGGCATTGCCGGTCGAAATGAATTGATGCGTTTGCGAAATGTTCTCGCCGAGCACGAACAGCGGCTGGAGTTTTTCAAACAGCCCCTGTTTTTTCAACGCCTCGACCGCCGCCGCGCCGTAAGGCGCCAATTTCGGATCGGCCAGCGCCAGATGCCTGAAGCCGCCACCATTCAGCACAGCTCCCTGATCGTCGACATAGCCCGGCTTGGCCGACCACAGCACCAGCTTGCCGATCGCGTAAGTGAAGCGGCTGCCCGCTACGGCCATTTTGCTTTGTTCCAGTTTTTCCGGCTTTTCGGCATCGGCGGACAGGAACACTTCAAACGGCGCGCCGTTCTCGATCTGCGCGACGAATTTGCCGGAAGAGCCGAACGACAGCTTGGCGCTGTGCCCGGTCGCCTTTTCGAAGGCTTCGGCTATTTTATTCATCGGTTCTGTAAAGTTGGCGGCGACGGCCACGATCGTCGTTGCCGCAAAAGCCGGAGGACAAATGGCAGCAAGCAGGCCGAGTATGACCACTACGCGATTAAAATTTTTGCTTAACATTAAGAATTCTCCTGACAGGGTGAAAAAACGCCCGTAATAACTCTCATAATTTAAAACCGTAACAGGCTTTGCACATAGAAATAATCGGTATCCCCGGTTTTCGGCGCATTCGGCGCGTCTTCGGCAAAGGAACCTTTGAACAGATGGGTCCAGCCGGTTTCGAAGTTCAAGCTGCTGTTGAAGTCGTACCGCGCCGACAGTTCCAGCTGTTGGCCGACGAATCCGCCGGACTTGCCCGTCGGATCGCGCAATTGCGCCCCCGTCCAGCTATCCTTATTCTCCGCTAGCCAGAAGAAACGGTGGCTGATGAAGGCTTGGACGGCCGGGTGGGGATTGAAGCTGATCCGGTAGCCCGGCGTATTTATGTTGCTGCGGGCAAAAGCACCGTAAATGCCGGTCGGCCCGAAATCGAAGCGCCGCGCGCCGTACAAAGTGTCGAACTGCTGGTCCTTTTTGTCTTTCGGATCGTGGTCTCCGCTCGCATAATCGTACTCGACCGCAAAGCGGGGCGTCCATGGCATCTCAAAGGTGTAGCCCACGTCGAGATGCTGGAACCAGGCCGCATGGTCGAGATTTTCATTGGAGGTCGTATTCGCCCGAACCGTGCCCCATTGGCCGATCGTTTCGGTCTGAAAATCGAAATGCCCTTTCTCGGGTTTGATATAAAAGCGCATGCCCGGCGTAAAATAGCGGCGGTTTCGGGTCGGATTGCGCTTGCGGTCGCCTTCGTCGAGATGGTACAAGTACAGTTCGGCGTTGATCTTGGCGGGTAAATCGTAGACTTCCAGGAAGCCGCCGGAAAACCAGATTTGTTCCTCGGGTTCGTCAAAACTGTGGAAATTGTCCAGCAGTTGCTGTGAATTGTTCGGATAGCGCCCGACCGGTTTGGTCACGAATGCATTGAACTGCCAATGGTTGTAATCGAGAACCCTGAGTCGAAAACCGTCGAAACTGTTGATCGTATTGCGGAACACGTTTCTGGCGACCAGGCGGCGGCTGCCGAAGTTCAGGGTCTGCCGGCCGGCGATCGCCTCCACGCCCAGGCCGCTGTACATCACGTTTTGATCGGCCCAGGCCAGATAGCCCTGGATGAAATCGGCCTCATCGACATGGGTATTGTTGATTTTGGAACCTTCGTCGGCCAGGAACTGACGGGCGTCCAGAAATTCGCCGCCGATCCGCCATTGTCTGAGATGGGCCTCCAACCATAAATCGTTTTGCAGAGGGACCTGCTGATCGCCGCCCTGGCAGCCGGCCCGGAAACAATTGTCCAACGTTTCGTAGCGGGTCCGCTGTTCGAGCGATATCGACAGCCACTCGGGCAAACCCAAGGCATCGTGCAGGTTCCACACCGGTTTCTCGTATTTATAATTACCCAGCAAAGCATCGGGCATTTGACTCGAAAAAGCGGCAAAAGGCGGTTTGGTGTAAGTTTTCTTTTCCTCTGCCGCGGCGGCTTGGTCGAAAGGAGAGAGGAAGCCGGCTACCACGACGAACAGGCCGAGCTTGCAGCCGGGAGCAAGGATTGATTGGTATGAATTCATGAATATGTGCCTTTTTGAACGTTAAACGCCGTTCGCGCGGTAGCCAATATCAAAAAAGGGTGTGCCTCAACTATTTTTCCGCTGAGATACAAGTAGTATATAGCGTTATGTATAAAAATACATAATGCAATTTGCGATATAATGTTTCCTTATCGAAAACAATGGATCTTCTCATTTCATCAGGACAGCAGCACAATGAAACCGAACGACCATGAACCTCAACATTGGATAGAAGGCGAATTACGGCTAGCGGGAATGCTGGATCACCGGATGATCGGTCTGTTGAGGGCGATATACCACAGCGGATCAATCAATCAGGCGGCGAAAAATGTCGGCTTGAGCTACAAGGGCGCCTGGCAGATGCTGGAAAGGGCGAACAATGGTGCGCCACAGCCCTTGCTGACTACCGCGACAGGCGGAAGCAAAGGGGGAGGAACCGTCTTGACACCGGCAGGACAGAAATTGCTAGCATTGTTCACGCGTTTAGAGGATCAACATAGCGAGTTCATCGCTGAACTGAATCGCAGTCTTAGCGAAGATCCCGATACGATGGTGTTGCTTCAGCGCCTGGGGGTAAAAACCAGCACCCGCAACCAACTTTTCGGCAGCGTTACAGCAATCCAGCGAGCTGCAGCCGATACACAAATCGCCGTGAGCTTGAAAGGCGGAGAGCAAGTTGTCTCGATCATCAGCGGCGAAACATTTGACGAGCTAGCCGTAGAAATCGGCGACGAGGCTATTCTTATGATCAACAGTGCTGATGTTATGCTATCGATAGACGCTAGGCTCGAGAGTATTTCTGCGGTCAATGTCTTGCTCGGCAAGGTGATGCGGATAAGGCACGACCTCGTGGACTCGGAAGTGATCGTCCTATTGCCGAGTGGGGAAATCCTGGCCGCGATGGTTACCCAGCAGAGCCTGAAAGATCTGTCGCTCGTACCAGGCATGCAGGTTTGGGCGCTATTCAAAACCAATGCGCCGATCATGGGAATAAAGCCGGTATCAAAAACGCGGGCGAGGTGTTTTGCCCCATTATCATAACCTTGCTGAACGCTTCGCACTCTTAGCGTACGATTTTTTCCCGTTTCCTGTATCTGGTCCATTTACGTCAGCTATAGGTCATAAAGCTGCCAACTAACCAGCCGTGATAATTGGCAGTTTTTGGCCGATACCGAGCCTTTATCTCTGTAACAATCCGTCGGCGCCAGTGGTGGGTTTGTAATAGGAATCCCTGGCCGGCTTTGGATTGGAACGGGTGGCGGTTTTCAATCGGAATGGGTGGTTGGTGGTTTGAACTGGAATATGCAGTCAAAAGCAAAATTTTTTAAAATTTCGGACGATTTGCTATTAATCAACCATATTCTTAAGTAAGTTTTTTTGAGACTCGGTAAGCTGAGATGCCTCAATTGCTTCTTGAAAAGATATTTGAGTGGTCTCTTTTGTTTCAGAGGATGTCCGAAAAGAGTTATTCAATGTCAAACTAGGGGCACTATTCAAGAAGTCTGAAATCGTGTCACTCGTAACCCGCATTTCGGCAGCTATTTTTTCAATGAAGCGCTTCGGGATTGTTATCGGCTCTATAGCTCTGTCACGCAAGCGGATCAAAAGTAAATTTGAAATATCGAGTCGTTTTGCAAGCGATTTGAATGTTGTTAGGCTTATTTTGGCAAACGGATTGGCAGGAACATCGTCCTCAACCTTCATAGCTGCCTGAAAACGTTGCCAGACATTTTCTACGATTGCTTCCTTTGAGTCGGCTACACTTTTTCTTCGATCAATATCTAGCCTAAATTCAACCGAACAATCGACTAGGACCTCCGAATATTCCGGATATTCTGATAGGTAGCGTTCAAGTGTTTTGTGGTCATGAATTGGTTCGACTGCGAAAGCTAAAATAACTTCCTCTGCACTAAGTTTGATATCGTCTTTCATAACACATCCTCCCTTTGAAGAATGGTCTTAAGTTGTTTGAGAGCACGATCACGACGATTTCGAACCGTCCTCTCGTCGCACTTCAGAATGCGTGAAATAGTCATGATATTTTTATCTTTAGAATCAATTTGAAAACCCTGCATGATCAGGCCGATCACTCGCTTTTGATCATCAGGTAAGGTATCAATCGCAGCAGTTAGCTCTAACCGGAAATCAGGATCGTCAAGAATTGATAAATTTCCATTTAGAAAATCTGCGGCAGCCGACTCAACTTCAGCAGAAATTTCCAATCCATCATCATGTTCAGATTCCAGAGGAACTGTTTCAACGTTAGCTGGACCGATTTGACGTAAAGCTGATACCTTGAAAGCTGACAAGGCCTTATCGAAACGTATTTCAAAAAAATCCAAATAAGTTGAATTCCCTTTGCAGTCTTTCGCAATTCGCTCAGCGAATCGCCCCATAATTTCCTCGCGAATCCCATGCGCATCTGTTTTCTTAGAATCTGAGATCTTTGAGCGCAACGACTTCTCGATCCGCTTCATAAGAATCCGGAAAATTACCTCGAAATCTGACTTTGCCCCTTCAACCCAAGCTCTTCGAAGAAAGTATATCAATACCTCTGAGGGTAGATAACCAGGGTTATTTTTGGATATAGTTTCAAATTGGTAAGAACGTTCCGATGAATTAACTACTTCGAGCTTTTCAAGAAAGGCTTCAATTTCAGGGGGCCGCTCATATGGTGTACCATCTTTCTTTTTCCGCTTCAGTGGTTCTGGCATTTATGGCCTCCAAAATAATTTCCACTTAGAAAAACAGGCAATCTCAAATCAAAACTGGCTGAGTTTCTTCATTGCGTCAGATAACCGTTCTGCCCCCGGTATCGGATTGTTATCGAAAATCATCATGTACTTAAACTCAGATCCACACTTCGCCTCCCAAAGTTTTCCGAGCTTCAGCTTGAATTCTGAGTCTGAGTTATCTCGATCATCACCCTTGGTTTCAATCATGATGACCTTGCCGCCTTTTGTCTTAACGATGAAATCTGGATAGTGATTGATAAAGCCATTTATCCTGAACCCTTTCCCCCTGGAAAGATTTCGATGCCACCAATGAATATTTTCAAGGTTGGCAATATCATTGATAACCTTAGATTCAAAAATACCCATTGACGCCTCGGTAGCGTACAGGCTTTTCGGCAGTGCCGGTGCGTTGCTCGATGGCGTAATGATTTCAAGAAGCCCAAAACTGGGTTGAATAAACAACTTGTCTATATCCAGAAGATCGACAAAGGTTTTGTACGCATGCGCATCAGCTAAAGTTGAAATTTTTTGCTTTATTTTCCTCACGTATGACACATCACGTTCAAGGCAATCACGAATCTGAGCTTCACTGAACGATTCAACGATCCGCCCTATATATTTTTTAATTTCCTGGTCGGTAATGGGGTACATATTCCCGATCAAATCGGCTAACCGTGCAGTCAGATTCATGATCTGGCTTGATCGGTCACCTTTCAAAATAAGTGCGTTAAACTTCCTTCTATCGTTCACATTGACCTTGAAAGGAGTGGCTTTGTAATTTTCATCACCAATTTCCTCAAGGTCTACTCGATACATTTCGGTTTCAACGTCTTCAAAGCTAATGGTTGCATCGGCCTGGGAAAGTTTGAAATCCTTTAACAATAACTCCCGTTCAAATAGTTGAACCGCATCGTCATCATCGAACCAAGTGCCCGTCTCAACCTGGGTAAAAAACTGCGGTAGCTTTAGACTTAACGCTTGTTCTTTGAAGATATCCTTGATTTTGTGTTTATTCATTTTGTCTTCCAGGTCAGCGGGAATATCCGTTTTGGCTGCTTCCTCTGCTTGTTCCTCATAAGCTTTATTTTGAACAATGGCTTGCTGCGTTACTTGGCTAACAAAAACCTGGCTTTCAGATTCGTCACTGTTGTTATCTTCGCCAGACTTGGTAGCAGCCAAACATTCTTTGTCGATCGTATCAAGATCATCAAGATCTATTGACCCGGAGTCTTTGGATGATGGATTGCTTGATTGGTCTTGCTGATCTTGAAACATCCCGAATAAATCAGTGGTTTCCGGCTTCGAGTGATCAATTTGCTGATCTTGTTGATCTTGCTGAGCGGTTACGTCTCGATAATCCTTGTCTGAAAATCCTGCGCGATTCAAGGCCTTTACGACACTTTGCAGTGTATCCATGAAAAGGCTTGAAGCCGTAAATACATAACTGAGATTCAACAAATCATGGCCATGTTGCTGCACGTGCGGCATCCGTAGAATTCGACCCAGAATTTGTTCCACATCCACTGCAGAAGACTTATCGGCCAGTGAAGCCAATATGTATGCAAACGGGCAGTCCCAGCCCTCCTTGAGCGCATTGACAGTGATGATATAGCGCACAGCACATTCACGGCTCATCAGATCAATACCTTTAAGCTCATTGATGTCTGCAGTTTTGATTTTGATTTGGTCTTCGGGGATGCCTAGCTCAATTAACTTTTGCTTGGTCTTCTCGTAAGTCGTATTGTCTTCGCCGGTGCGAGGTTGTGCCTGAAACAACACGATCGGACGAATATACTTCCCGCCCTTGGCTTCTTCCTGGATAGCTATCTCTTCAAGTTGCCTTCTTAAAATTAAAGCACTTTCAATGGCCTCTCCGCGGCTTGATCGATTAGCGACAATCACCGGCAATTTGACCATGTGCTGTTTCTTCAGCGCCATGGCATCCACATAACTGATGATGTTGCTGTTTTTTCTCGGGGTAGCAGTTAGGTCCAGAATGAAATGCGGATTCAGATTGACCAGCATTTCCACCGATAACGCGGTTTCCGCATTGTGGCTTTCGTCGACAATAACGACCGGTTTTAGACGGCGGATGACATTGATGAGCGCGGACGGATCGTATTCAGGCAGTAAGACTTTTGAGTCATCGCCATCGTCTGTCAGGAAGGAAGCCAGGTAGCCATTGTCCTGGTAAATCTTTCGATCTTCCTTGTTTTTGGCTCGCAAGCTATCGAAACTCATCACTACAATGGATAGTTGCTCGCTTGCTGCATCCGCAGAGAATCCAGCCCCTATCAGCAAATCGCGTTTTTCATACACTGACACACGATTGCGAAATAGCTGGTTCAATCGCTGTCTGTACGGATGTTCTGGGTTATCAAGATTCCGTACGGTTTGCTCCAATATAGTAAGCGATGGCACTAACCAGATTACCAACTTGCTTCGATTGGGATCACGAACAGCAAATGCTTCGAAAATGGTTTTAATGGCATTGACAGCAATGAAAGTTTTGCCGCCGGCTGTCGGCACTTTTGCGCACACATGAGGTACGCCCGGCACATTATTTTTATATGGCTCCATGCCAGTAACGCCTTTTTCATCCCAATAAGCTTTGAAGGCTTTTGCAAGATGCGGATTTTCCTCTAGCACGGCCAAATATTCTTCGAGATTATCAATAACTCGCTGTTGATAGTCTTTTAATTCCATGATTCTAATCCCTTAAAAGCGCGTAATATCACGAGGTATTTTTTTGAAGATAATTCCATGTTTTGTCATGAACTCCTTGGTCAACAAGCATTTGTCAGCATAGATAATGGCCGTTGTCGGCTTGTTTCCACCGAATTTTAAAGAGCTAAGGAAATTCAAATCCAAACAAGTCGCTTCATCGGCTTCGTAATAGAAAATCCAAGTTGTTTCATTGTTAAGGCCTAACAAATATTGTGAGTAAGCGTTTTCTTGATCAACTCGATGCTCAAATCGAATGCCTTCGCTGTGTGCCACATAATTACGTATAGGATCAAGTCCAACAGCCTCATTCAAAGTTTCATCGTCTTTGAAAACTGGGTCCCCTATAGTGTAGTAGTCAAAACCACCACCCAGACCATTAGTTGGTTTTGACCCTTCACCGTAGCCAGACATTACTCGTCGAACTCTTTCGGCCGTTATAGATTCGGCATACTCCTCCATTTCAATTAAGATAAAACGACGGTTACCTTTATCTTGACCGTTAAGTTTTAGTACGGCATGCGCCGTTGTGCCACTACCCGCGAACGAGTCCAATATGATTGCGTCTTGACCGCAAGCAATTTGCAAAATGCGCTGAATCAATCGATGTGGTTTAGGTGTTGAAAACGCACGCATTCCAAGAATATCTTTTGTTTCCTGAGTAGCTTCCTGATTGTCTCCTACTTCATCCCGTCCCCAGATACTTATCGGTACAACACCGTCTTTAACTTCATTTAGAAATCGTTTCAATGATGGTATCGAGTCACCTTTTGTACCAAACCATAGCCGGTTGTCATTGCGTAATCGCTCAATTTCTTCAGGAGGTCTGCTCCAACTTCGGCCATTTGCGGGGTATACAATTTTCCCGGATGGAGTAGTGATGCCGTAAAAATCTCGATCTCGATGTTCAGCACGAGTAAGATCGCTTGCTTTCCATGGTCCACGCGAGTCTTGATCAGGATTTTTATAAGCTTTATCTTGCTTTTCAGTGCGAGGAATTAAGTTACGTATCCAATTGTTAGGCGATCTGGAGTACACCAAAATATGGTCATGTACCTCAGAAAATAAACGAGCATCATTTTGTGGAGAATATTTTTTCTGCCATATTAAATTAGAAGCAAAACAAGGAGCCCCAAAAATCTCATCCATGATAAGTCGCAAGTTAGCCACTTCGATGTCATCAATTGAAATAAAAATAACCCCATCTTTGGCTAATAAACGATGTAGTAACTTTAATCGAGGATACATCATACATAACCACTTATCATGCCTTGATAAGTCTTCTCCTTCCTTACCAACTACCTGTCCAAGCCACTTTTTGATTTTCGGATCGTTTACTGCATCGTTGTAAACCCAGCCCTCAGTGCCGGTGTTATAAGGCGGATCGATGTAAATGCATTTAATTTGGCCTTCAAATTCAGGCAGTAAGCTTTTCAGTGCTTCCAGATTATCGCCATGAATGATTCGATTTCCCTTGCTGTTTTCTGGTGTGCCTTCGGGCGCTATGAAACTACTTTCATGACGTAAAACACGAAATGGCACATCGTGGTGGTGATTGACGACTTTGTCCTTTCCGACCCAGGTAAGTGTTGGCATTGGCAATTAATTCCTTGAGTTATACTCGTACTGGCAGTGAAACTTGTGGTTGAATTGGCATCAAAATTGACTGGTACGTTTTTAAAATTTCGTTATATAAATCGGCATGTTTCGGCGCTTCCACTGTAATTACCAAGGCATACTTGATCTTATCGGCTCTTGTCGTTGCTGCACCAGCTTCTCTGGCGTTGTAATGAATATCAAATACCGGAGCATTTAGCGTTTTTCCCAGCATGCTTTTTTCTTGATGCAATACGGTTTCCCATTTCCCCATGTCTGCGCGTTGTTCTTCCTCTGTGGCGTATTTTTTCATATCGAAAAAACCTTTCGACTCGGCATTGCTCTTCTTTTCTTTGACGCGAGACTCGTTCGGTCGAAATACGATATCAAGTCCGGCCCGCGTATAAGCCGAAGCATCTTGCGGATCGATGGGTGATGCATAGCAAAAAGTAGCTTTAAGGCGAATTCGACCTGAAAGCCCATCTTTTGGGATGGGCAGTGATGCGCGGAGATATTTTCCTGGCTTTAATTCGCCCTGATAAACAACTCTGGCGACACCGGATGGACAGGTGATGATATCCATGAGATTTTCTGGGATTTTTCCCCAACCTACTTCAAGCTTATTGTGATCTGCATGATCGGAACCATGTACCAGCAATGCTTTGATTGCAAGAGCCGACAACTCCGAACCGAGAATCGCTCGAATGCCCACTGCGCTCCTTAAAAGGTAAGGAGAGGCGAAGCTTGTCCCTAATTGCGGCACGAGCGAAGGTTTTTTTCCTTGAGATAACACATGAAAATAACGCGGCGCATCGCCACCAAAAGCCATTAAATCCGGTTTTACAATTCCCGGACTTCTTCCAGGACCGAATGCACTATATGAGGCTCTGCCCCAAGAAGGTTCTGTGTCGCTCGCGGCTCCCACGGCCACGGCATTGACGCTGTCCGAAGGAACTTGGATTCTGGCATTACCGGATTCTCGATCTCTTTCGCCATTATTACCAATCGCGATAGACATGAAGGTTTCACCATCGCTCAAAAGATCGTCTATCACTGATGTCCAGGCGTGAACATCCGAATCTTCGATTGGCATGTCTGGCCCTAAACTCAGGTTTATGAATTCATACTGACGAGACAACAAAACCTGCTCTATCAGACCCAATGTTCGGTACAGCTCTAAAGGATCTTCAGTTTCAGCATCATTATCGAGCACTCGAAGATGGTCAACATAAGCAAAAGGACGTGGAGCAACACTTTCAGGTTGGATGGGGCCAAACAAGAATGCAGAAGTCACTGCTAACCCATGATCTAGGCCGTCTGGATCGTCCTTTGCGTCGGGATCGAGCACTTTGTAAGAACGCACCCATTTATCGATCGGATGGTTTTTGGGCAATCCACCGTCAAGAATCGCTACTTTGGGCGTGTCTGATAATGGTTGGGCATCGGGTAGTTGGCATCTCACCGAAACTTCTTTGGTTCGCTGCATTGGGCGTAAGCCCCGAAACTTGGGAACAGGCCTAATGACACGAACAAAAGAAAAATCCGCAACGGTTTTAACGGCATCCCTTGTTCCTTCTATCGGGACAAACCAAAGGTTTCCGGCTTGAAAGCTGAGTTTGCGGTGTAATTTAATTTGCAGTCTTTTTGCGTATTTCTCAAACCCATCTTTGATGAATGCGTTGTCTTCGTCGGGTAGAAGATGTATACCAACCTCGAAAAATCGCTCATTTTTTGAGCCGTAGTCACGCACCCGATCTTCAACGGATAAGCCGTCGAATTGTTCAACATGAGCGAGATCAATCGCTTCATCACTTCCTTGCTCAACCTGGCCTACCCATTGAGTCATATGCCGAAAGGAACTTCGCTTGCCCGCCACGAAAAGCTCGGTTGTCGTGCATTTGACGGGTGAATCTTTTTTGGACCATCGTTCGGGCACAATCTCAACCGTTCGACTCCCAATCGATTCTAGACCGGCAGACCGCAACAGATTTGTAGGAAAATACGATTTGGCGATGAATGATGGATTTATTGTAAGCCGTGCAACAGCGAAATCACGAGGACAAGCTTCCTGAGGCAAATCATCAAGCTTGGATGCAGCATGAGAAAACTGGGGAATCATTCGGCTTTTCGCTTCCTCAAAAGAATAGATTTCTACCTTTTCCCCGCCACGTTTGGGCGCTTTGATATCGAACGTCAACAGTTCGCCCCGACCAATCAGAAAATTTGTTTGATTCATTTTTCTTGCCTGTCAGTTGCTGAATTTTTGCCACTGGTATATTTTCGGATCGTATCCCTGCTTACACCTGTGATTTCAGAAATCTTGTGCTGTGAAAGTTTGGTTTGTTGAGCCAGGCCTATTGCGACATCAATGCGCTGTTTTTGCTCAAGGGTGAGCGCTTTGGATTTGACGAGCTCTTCAATGACATCGGAATCTGAAGCAGCACTAAGTGCCAAGGTCCGTCGAAAGCGCTGGATTGATCTCTCTATGTCACTAAACGATTCACCGTTAAAAATTAGCACCAATATATCCAGCCAACGCTTAAATACTGGCAGATCAGGCCCAAGAAATTGGGTTATCGCTTCTCTTACTTGCTCAGTTCCCGGTAAATTAAATTGAATAACAAGATCAAAACGACGCCATAGAGCCGGGTCAATTAGCTCTGGATGATTTGTTGCTGCTAACAACAGTCCAGATGGTGGCCACTCGTCAACTTCCTGGAGCATAACGGTCACCAGTCTTTTTAATTCGCCTATGTCTGTATCGTCGCTTCTTTTTTTTGCGATGGCATCAATCTCATCAAGCAGCAAAACACAAGGAGATCGTTTCGAGAAATCCAATGCTGCACGAAGATTCGAACCTGTCTTGCCCAAAAGACTGCTCATCACAGTAGTCAAATCGAGCACATAAAGCGGCAAACCTAATTTTGAAGCCAGCCATCGGGCAGTCAGGGTTTTGCCAACGCCCGGTTTACCGACAAATATCGCAGATCGAGTTGGATGCAAACCCAATGAGGCCAGGCGTTCTGACTGTTTGCGCTCTTGAATGATCTGGCTGAAGCTCTCATCCAACTCAGGAGACAGTAGCAGCTGCACTGCGCCAGGCTCATCATGAAAGACCTTCAACAAGGACATGCGCGATTCATCGTCGACTGGCACGGGACTTAAAAGCTCTTCCTTCCGGTTGGACTTGCGCATGACTCCGCTGCTTCTTGAAGGCTTGCTCCGTAAATACTGATCCATTTGTTCTGCAAGGTCAGGTTTGATCCCACGATACTTACGAACCAAACGAGCCACAAACAGGCGCACATCTTCTGTTTGCTCGTTGATAGCCAGCCTTGCAAGCTGGGCTAAATCTTCTGATGTATCAACTGGTTCGCCCATTTCTTTACCAAGCTATTGATTTTATTTGTAATTTTTATATTGAAAATCGGACTACATATTATTACATATTTTTCGCCGTCGCAAAAGAAGGAACTTGACATCTCGAAATGATTTTGATCATTAACCACTGACTTTATGAACAAATTTATGAACTACTATTCACAAAAAGTCATAAATTGCATTTGATATCGAGTCAATCATGACGCTTTTAGCTGTTCGTATCCTAATGACTGAACACATCCCAGCTAAATGATCTGGACATTCTTGTTTTCATCAAAAATGAGAAAACAGATAAAATTAGCTCAATCTGGGGATAACCATCATGCAAGTATTAAAACTTATCTACATTGTTGGCGTTTACGATCCGACTCTGGACGACTCCTGGCCATGGCATTGCCATTACGAATACGGTCGTTATCTTTCAATAAAACATAGAATTTGTGGTCGTGAGCGAGCGGCAGAATTTTCTACCGAGAAAGAAGCCAGAGATTTTTACTATCAGTGGAAGCATCATCAGAAATACAAATTCGAACTGATACCCGTGCAATTTTGGGTGACCGAGCCAGACCCTGTTTATCCCCCAGAGCATCCGAAATCGATTCTAAAATCCATTGCGGAAAATGAGCCACATTCGATAAAGCTAACCGCATCTCTTTGGTTTTACGCTCAAGATATTTCTACATTGTATTCCGCGAAAACCATTAAGAAACATCGCGAAGCGCTTTTGAAATATGACATAGATATTTACCAACCACGCCCAGCTTATTTGGAAATTAAGCCTGAACCGCCCGTCATCAATGAGCCTAAAAAAACAAAATTGACCATCGTTAAGTGATATTTCTCGGGGCTTTCAAGGATGTATTGCGTTTTTTAGAAGTTGTCGATAATCGACTCATGCTTGGCAACATTAACCGATACCATAGAAAGAAAACCCCATGTATAAGAACTCGAATAATCAGCTTATTTTCTCTCCATCCGATCTCGTTCTGGCAATGCGATCTCCCTTCGCATCATGGATGGAACGCCTAGCTATTGAATCTCCCGCCATGATCTCCGGCATCGAAAAGGACCACGATCCCATGATGGCTTTGTTGGCCGCCAAGGGTAATACCCATGAATCAAACTTTCTCAAATCTTTGCAGGATAAGCACGGCACCGAAGCTATTGCGATCGTCAAAAGCAAATCGCATCACGACAGAGTGACCGAAACCCTTCAATACATGCAGTCTGGGTATCCCTTCATCTACCAAGCCTATTTGTCGCGAGATGGATTCGCCGGTAGTGCCGATTTTCTGGTCAAGATTGACGGCAAATCCAATCTGGGCGATTACCATTACGAAGCCTGGGACACCAAACTCTCTCAAACCACGCGCCCGTATTTTCTGATTCAGCTTTGTTGCTACAGCTGGATGCTGGAATCGATCCAAGGTCTCATTCCCAATGAGGCCGCCATCGTTCTGGGGGATTTGACTGAAGATCGTTTTCGCATTGCCCGCTATTACAGCTTTTTCGACCGCTTGAAACGCGACTTTCTCAATGCGCAATACGCATTCACCGCCGATTTCGCCTGCATGCCAGATCCGGCCTATTACAGTGACCATGGCGCCTGGGCCACTTTCGCCAAGGATTGGATCGATAAAACCGATAGCTTGGCGCAAATCGCCGGTATCCGTAAAAGCCATATCCGCAAACTCCGTGCGACCGGCGTCGAAACAATGACTGATTTTGCCGGTAACGACATCGAGTCGATCAAAGGAATTCCTAACGCGACACTGGCAAAACTGAAAGCACAGGCCGAAATTCAACACGAATCCCGCGGTCTCGAAAAGCCGCTATTCAAAATCCTCCAGAACGATAACAGCAAGGGTTTGTCCGCGTTGCCACCGGCGTCCGCTTTGGACGTGTTTTTCGACATCGAAGGACACCCCTTGTATGACGGTGGCTTGGAATACCTTTGGGGCTCCAGTTATCGCTGTCCCGATGCCGCGCAAGGGAAACTCTATGCCTTCAAGGATTGGTGGGCGCATACGCCAGAACAAGAAAAAGCCGCATTCGAAGGGTTTATCGATTGGGTCTATGATCGATGGAAACGCGACAACACCCTGCATGTCTACCACTATGCCAATTACGAAGTGGCCGCCATGCGCAAACTCTCCACCCGTTATGAAACCCGAATCAGAGAGGTTGCCGAAATGCTGGCCAACGGCGTGTTCGTCGACCTGTATAAGATCGTCCTGAATGGCGTTCTTATCGGCGAGCCTCGTTACAGCATCAAAAACGTCGAACACCTTTTCAGAAGCAAACGCACGACGCAAGTTGCCAATGGCGGTGAGTCAGTCATTGTTTACGAGCTATGGCGAGAACAAGGCGGCGTTACTCGTTGGAGTGACAATGCCAACGGCTATCCGTCTTGGCTTGCCGATCCAGCCTCTTTTGATTGGGCGCAATGGACTGAATTGAAGGACATTCGCGATTACAACATCGATGACTGTGAAAGTACGCTGGAACTGGTGGATTGGCTGCGTGAACAGCAATCATTGGCCGGCATCGACTTTAAGCCTAAAGCGGAACCGGATGACTTCATCCAGGAAAAAACAGCCCGGCAAATTCAGGCAGCGGATAAAAAACAGGCTTTGCGTGACTGGCAGGAACGTCTTGCGGAACGGTTTGAAGCCGAAGAATCTTTGAAGAACCACCCCATTGCCCAATTGGTCATGGATCTGATTGGATTCCACAACCGGGAGCGCAAGCCAAAAATCTGGGCCTATTTCGAGCGACTGGAAAAGCCCGAAGAGGAATTGTTCGACGATGATACCTGCCTGCACAATGCTGTCATCATTGCTCAACAGCCATCCGGTGATGGCGTGCTTTTCCGATGCCAGTTCGACCTCAAGCAACCGGTCAGAAAGGATAAGTTTGCTACCGGAACCGTCAGAGGCACCGACATTCGAGTGAAAGGCATTCGTTTCCCCGAATCCGAAACGGATGCGCTGGTTGAATTCATTGCTGATCCGGATCAAATAGCAAAGCTTGGTGCCGATTGCATGACTTTGTTTGCCGACGAGCCGTTTATCAACACCGAGACTTTGGAAACCCGTCTATGCGAAGTGGCGGAAGCCTTATTCGATGGCCGACTGCCCGGTGCAATTCAATCGATACTCAATCGAGAAAAACCGGCTTTCAACATGAACACCGAGTCTACTGACCATTACTTGCCGATCACTCGCTCAAGATTCCCCGATGATGACGACTATCTGCAAGCCATAATTTTCGCAGTTGAGGCGATGGATAACAGCACGATGTGCATCCAGGGCCCGCCCGGTGCCGGCAAAACCTTTACCGCCAAGCACATCATCACCTCATTGGTGAAAGCTGGGAAACGTGTCGGCGTCATGAGTAATAGCCATGCTGCTATCCTGAATCTCCTGGATGCTCTCCACGAACCCACCGAACAAGCAAGGATTGCCAAAGTGGGTGGCTTTGGTTCTAAACAGGACGCATTCAAGGAGAGATATTCTGAAGAAGATTTCCCGAATTACGTGTACCGGACCTCGATGAATTTCACCAAGCGCGATCCTTATCATTCGTTTGCAGTAGTCGGCGCTACCGCCTATGCCTTTGCCTCCAGTACCGCGTTTGAAGCCCCACTGGATTACCTTTTCGTGGATGAGGCCAGCCAAGTTGCTTTAGCCAATTTGATTGCTGTGGCCGGAAGCGCAAAAAACATTGTCCTGATGGGTGATCAAATGCAATTGGAGCAACCTATTCAAGGAAGTCATCCTGGAAGTTCAGGTTTGTCAGCATTGGATTACATTCTTGGCGGTCACGGTGTTATTCCTGAAGATATGGGAATCTTCCTGGAAAGGACATACCGCATGCACCCGGCTGTTTGTTATCCACTATCCGAAGTGGTTTATGAAGGCAAACTCAAGGCCGCGAAAAATAATGACCGCCAACGGGTTTCGGTGCCGGACTCAAAACTCATCAAGCAACCCCATGGAGTCATGGTGGTCAATGTAGATCACGATGGCAACCGGCAAAGCAGCGAAGAGGAAGCGGATGTCATTCAACGAATCATCAATGATCTCAAAACGGGACACTGTACCGCTAAAAATGGCGAAGCTCGCGCAATCGCCGATGAAGATATCCTGGTTGTGGCGCCTTACAACATGCAGGTGAATTTGCTCAAAGATCGCTTAGGTGACCAAATCGCCATTGGTACAATAGACAAGTTTCAGGGTCAGGAAGCACCCGTGGTGATCATTTCCATGGCCGTCAGCGATGTCGAGGAAAGCAGTCGAGGCCTGGACTTCCTCTTCGACATCAACCGGCTAAATGTTGCGGTTTCCCGTGCTCAGGCATTGGCAATTATCGTTGCCAATCCAGGTTTGGAGCGCTGCCGGGTTTCATCGCTTCAGCAAATGGAAAAGGCGAGCTTTTATTCTAGGCTTGTGTCGTGATCGCCACCGTTCCTATTTGTGTTGCTTGCAAGCATAACTGGTACTCTGCGCCGGGCGGGTGTTTGGGCAAGCCATACCCGCACAGCCGATGTCTGCATTTTCAACAAGACATACCTGCCGTCGTAGAAAAACTGGTTGGCTGTGACGGGACAAAAAGCCCCAAATGGACTCGGAGCGAAGTGCCGGCTGGCTGTCCGACGTTTTCAGGGAGCAAGTAATAATGGCCACCATTCCATCATCTTGGGCAAATCTCCTGTCGAACTCAGGAAAACCTGAGATTCTTGATGCTATCGCCGTTATCGAACGGAATTTGGACGAACTCTCTAAGCAGAGAGTCATTTTGCCTGTGGCTGACCATCGGTATCAAGCACTCTCAATCAATCCGGAAAACGTGAAATGCGTGATTGTTGGCCAAGATCCTTATCACGGCATTGCCAAAATCCGCCTTGAATCTGGAAAAATAGAGTCGGTACCGGAAGCGATGGGGCTTAGCTTTTCGGTACCCAAGGGCGTAAAAATTCCGCCGTCCTTGCGCAATATTTTCAAAGAATTGAACCAGGACATTGGTTGTCCAATACCCAGCCATGGAGATATTTCAAGCTGGGTTGATCAAGGCGTTCTGCTTCTCAACAGAATGCTTTCCGTCGAGCAAGACAAACCAGGCTCGCATAGCAAACTCGGCTGGCAGCCAATCACTGAGGCTTTGGTATCCGCCTTGTCTCAACAGCATTCCGGCATTGTGTTCATTCTCTGGGGAAACCACGCCAAGTCGATCCGGCCGTTCATCGCGGATAATGCCCATGCCATCATAGAGTCGAGCCATCCATCGCCGATCGGCGGTTCATGCAATAAAGGCTTCTTCGGTTCGAGGCCTTTTACCCGTGCAAATGAGGCGTTGGCAAATCTTGGAAAACAAACAATAGATTGGAGTCTCGTGTGAATTATTACTTTTTAGCTTTCAGAAAATACACCGTATTCAATGGACGTGCCACCCGAAGTGAATATTGGTATTTCACGCTGTTCAATATCCTTGCTGTTGGGATGTTTGGACTAATCGACCAAGTGATGGGGACGTTCAACTTCGACGCTGGCTATGGGCCTTTAAGCGCGATTTATACGCTGTCGATGATCCTTCCTGGACTGGGCGTTTCGATAAGACGCCTTCACGACACGGGCCGTTCTGGATGGTGGTTCATGATTACCATCATTCCCATCATTGGGCTCCTGGTATTTTTGTATTTTGCTTTGTTAGAGAGTGATCCGAACCCAAACCAATACGGCGAATCGCCATCCTGGAAGTACAACATCCAAGCATCTTCTCGATGACTGCGGTCGGTAATGATCGAGTTGTTTTTCTTCGAAAGCGAAGCTGAAGCTATAGCAGCTGCTCATGCTCTTGAAAAACTTGGCGGACGGGCAAAAAGGTTGCTGGCCGAATGCATTGAGCATCAAAGCATCATCCGAAAATCCGTTTCGGAAGCTGCCAGAGCATTGGAAAACGAAGGGTGCATTTTCATCCTCGAATTCGATGACTTGTTCGACAAATCTGTCGAAATGAAGCCTTCTCTTTGGGGCGAGGAAGCCATGGAAATGCTCGAATTTCTCAACGCTGATCGCTAATTTTTGTATTGCATGCATACACAAGCTGAAACTGATGCTATGATTTTTGAAAAGCGTACAAAAATCAAAAAAAACATAGCTTATGCATTCAACAAAAGAAAATCGTGGCGGTGCAAGACTAAACGCCGGTCGTAAAAAAGGATCATCCGCATACGGTGAAAGCACTATAGCCCTTCGCATCCCAGAAAGCCTGGTGTCGACAGTTAAAATCCTACTCGATCACCGCAAACGGCAATTTGAGATTTTGGCCAGCAATTCGACTACCGTTCTTTTCCCTGCTAAAGCGCCGTCACATATTTCAATACCGCTGTTTATCGGCAAAGTACCCGCCGGCTTCCCATCGCCCGCCGACGATTATGTTGAGAAAACACTGGACTTGAACGAGTTATGCGTAAAACAGCCAGCAGCTACATTTTTTGTTCGAGTTGAAGGCGAATCGATGCTCGGCGCCGGCATCCACCACAACGATATCCTTGTCGTCGATCGATCAATTGAGCCGGTACCAGGGAAAATTGTCGTTTGCGCCCTCAACGGCGAATTGACAGTAAAGCGCCTGGATTACGAAAACGAGCGATGGATGCTGAAAGCGGAGAATCCCAGTTACCCCGATATCGAACTCCATGAAGAGATCGATATGGTCGTCTGGGGCGTAGTGACCAATGTCATTCATGCCGTATGATGCAGCCACTTCTAGCCTTGTGCGACTGCAACGAGTTTTATGTCAGTTGTGAGTGCGTATTCCGCCCCGATTTATGGGGGAAGCCGGTAGGCGTACTCAGCAATAACGATGGCTGCTTTATCGCCAGAAACAAGGCTTTAAAGTCCCTCGGTGTCAAAATGGGCGTGCCGCTGTTTCAAGTGGCCGACTTGGTTAAAAAACATGATGTCCATTTGTTTTCTTCAAACTTTGCGTTATATGCCGACATGTCATCGAGAGTAATGTCATTGCTTGAGACATTTTCACCGAAAACTGAAATTTATTCGATTGACGAAGCCTTCCTCGATCTAACCGGCGTGTATCCTTGTACTTTAGATCCGATTGCTTACGGTCAGCGTATCAAAAAAACCGTCTATCGTGCGACTGGGATTCCAATATGTGTTGGGATGGGACCAACTAAAACGCTCGCCAAATTAGCAAATTTCGCTGCCAAGAAGTGGAAAAAAACCGGTGGCGTACTCGATCTATCTGACCCGCAACGCAGAGATCGATTGATGAAGATCGTGCCTGTCTGCGAAGTATGGGGCATAGGATCACGTACCAGCGCCAAGCTAAACCAACTCGGCATTCATACCGTTTGGGATTTGGCCATTCAGCCTACTCAACGGATACGTGAAGAATTCAACGTCGTCGTTGCTCGCACGGTAATGGAATTGAATGGCATTCCCTGCCTGGCATTGGAAGAGATCGCTCCGGACAAGCAGCAAATCGTCTGTTCGCGGAGTTTCAGTCGGCGTTTGACAGAATTCCTGGAGTTGTCCGCGGCTCTCGCCGAATTTGGCAGCCGTGCTGCTGAGAAGCTTAGAAAGCAATGCTCGGTGACTGGCTGCATTACTGTGTTCATCCGGACTAATCCTTTCAATCCAAATGAACCACAATACCAACGATCGGCCAGTATCAAGCTTGATACTGGCACCCAGGACACACGCATCATTGTGTCTATGGCCAACCGCTTGCTTGAAACCATCTACAAACCGGGTTATGGCTATCAAAAGGCCGGGGTCCAATTGAGTCATATCCAGTCGGAAGCATTGCCAGGCCAGTTTGATTTATTCGACTACGCCGATAATAACCTGCCTACGGAAAATCGTGCGTTGATGAAAACCATCGATAAAATTAATCGTCGATTTCCAAAAGCGGTCTCCATTGCTTCAACAGGTTTGGATAAAACCTGGAAGTCTAAAACGGAGAGAATTTCTCAACGCTATACGACGGATTGGAAAGAGTTGGTTACAGTCAAATGTTAGCCTCATCCAAATTGTGCCAAAAACTCATCCAGATACATCCACAGCAAAATACCTGCCGTCAGTATGAATATCAGAGGATCGGTGAACACCGCCACCAGCACTGCTCGGCTAAGTGAGAGCACAAAATCCAGACTTGCTGCAATATATTTCCAAATTTGCTTGAGAAGGCTGGGCAATGAAATCGTCTCGACGAAAAAATGCCCCATCATCGATAAAAACTTTCTCATTGCCCAATCGAGTGCCAATTAAGGGTTTACTGCATCCCGCAACACTTTTGCAGGTGTGATTTTCACTACCTTTTTTGCCGGTGATGTGAACATTTCACCAGTTCTGGGATTACGGCGCTCCATTTCCGGTTTGTCGTTTACTTTGAATTTGCCGACATCCTGAAGCGTGAATTCGCCAGAATTGACGACTTCGTTCTTGACTGTTTCGGCCAGGCTTTTCAAGACATCTTCAACTTGCTTCTTATTAAGGCTGGTGTCTTGGGCAATTTTAGCTATCAATTCGCTCTTGTTCATATTTTCCCTCACGGTTAAAAAAAATGGTTTTTGAAGCTTTATTTTGTGCGACTTCTTCGAAAGAAGTCACGTTGATGGACGCTATTTTTCTGGCTATTTCGAATTTTATAGATAACCAAATCTCGACTCTCTGGACCAAAATCCCTGCCAAGCATTACAGCCGATCGATCGGGCAAAGCTGAGATGCCGGCTGGTTTCGATATGCTCCGCTACCACTGTCATTTTCTTCGTGGAAAAATGGCTGATCATGTGCTGAAGGATTTCCCGGTTTTCAATGCTTGCCATCGCCAGCTTTAGGAAGTTGCCGTCGATCTTGAGTACATCAGGCTGAGTGAGGGTTGTTCGAAGTAATCCATCCATGCCGGCGCCAACATCATCAACAGAAATCAGCACGCCATGCTCTTTTCGCCATTCGATAAACCGTTCAGCAGCGTTGTGAAGATCAGCATTTGACGCAAAATCCTCTGTCCATTCGAGGCACAACTTCCAATTCAATGCAGTTGCTTTCACAACTTCATCAGAAATACCCAAAACCGAGTCCGTGGACAGGTTGACGGCAATCATTTTGCGTTTCCATTTGTCTGGCGCATGGTTGTTGGCCAAATACTCAAATAGCTTTCGGTCGACCTCTGCCCATGTTTCGTCGGCAGATCTTTGGCCACGAAACAAGGCTTCCCAGAACAAAACAGGCCTACCTTGCTTGACGGCTAAGATTGGCTCGCAGGTGTAATTCGGAATTGGGCAGCTAAACATGCTCTTCCATGATGAAAAATCAAAAAGTATAGGCCGCAGTGGGCAAGCAACAACCAGCTAAAATAACCATCGCCACACCCCAATAGAACTGGTCACAGTGAAACCCATTTGCATGGCTACCATCGACCATGTTCTGGTTTTGACGCCGTATGTAAGCCACGCCGCATTCGAAAGCAAAAATGCCACGAAGCCCCAACCAGAAAATGGGGTGTTCAGCCCCAGAATCAGGCTTCCCAGGAGCCCGGTAATAGAGCCAAACCATTCGACGAACTTGAGCATTTGGTTACCTGCAAACCATTGAAAGCTGATTGAATCGATCCAAAAAAGACTTTCTCGCTAGTTCCGGCGGCTGTGGTTTTATTTTGAATGGTGCTAGAGGTATTTCAGCGATGACACCCCATTCCGCATCATCGTTTTTCGCTGTCATCAGATCGCGTTGTTCCGTAGCCAGCATAATTAAATCAGCCTTCTTTACGGATACCGGGAGACCGTCATACAAGCCAAACCTTTCGAATACGCAAGCTTCTATCCGCTTTTCGATGGCCTTGTATTCAGGTAATAATTGCTTCAGCGGCGTAGGCACGTCACCGATATACGCTTCGGCTGCATCATGCATCAATGCTGCAAATTGATCGCATTCTGGGACCAGATAGCTCACCAAAACGGAATGCTGTGCTACTGAGTAGAACGACCTTGTGTGCCCGCCAAATCGACAGGTATGTGACAAGGCATGGGCAATATCTTGGATACAAAACACACTTGGATCGGGCGTTATAAAGTTAATGTAGCGCCCTGAACGTGATTGTATTGATGGGATGATTTCTAGAATCACGCGGCCTTCCGTTTTGCTTCGCCACCAAACACAGCCACCAATTTTTCAATCAGTTCCGCCACTCCACCGGCAAACAACGTCAAGTCGGCCTCAAATAAAGCGGCGGCTGAATCGTATTCTTCGTCACGGCTCTCACTGAAAAGATCGAGCAAGTGGATTCTCTTGATACCAAGACTCGCGTCGAGATCAAACGCTACTTTGTCTTCCCATGTCAAAGCGATTTTTGTCACCCGACCGCCGGCATCGATATGCGACCTGACATCTTGCGATAGTAGATCGATGTTTTTCAGCTTGATGACACCATCTTCATCCGTCGAAATCGAAGCGCTATTCCCAGGTGTAAAGCCTTCCGGGAAATGGTCGCTTACCCAACTGGTCATCGCCCCTTGCACATTGCTCTCAACTGATAGCGGAACAACAGGTAGCGAACCAATGGTTTTCCGCAAATGCGACAGCAGTTTTTCCGCGTTGCTTGCCGACGATGCATTGACGATGACTTGGTGCTTGATGCGATCGACGTAGGCCAACGTCACCGACTCTTTGCTCAGCGCACGTGGCAATAACTCGTAAATGATTTGATCCTTGAGATCGGCACGTTCACGGCCTTTTAACTTCCGCTGCTCCCTCGATTCGATTTCGGTGATTTTCTCGGTGAGAATTTTGTTGATCGAAGCCGAAGGAAGAACCTTAGATTCAGTTTTCAGCGCAATAAGATCGTACTGGCCAATCCGGTACACCAGGTTGTTTTCTTCAAGGAATTCCGCGGGCTTCGCCCAGCCGACAGAAACGGCATCGGTTGGCGAACACGGATTGAACACCTTTTCGTTCAGTTTATCGACGAACTGGAGCAAATCGAGGGGCTGGGTTAATGAATAGATCAAAACATTTTTGAATGACACGTGTTGAATCTCCCTACTGCTTTTTCTCGATTAAAAACTCGTCCTTGTTGCGTCCCGATGCAATTAACTCCTGCATCCATTTTGGCGCGACGCCTCTCCCGGTCCACGTCTCTTCTGGATTGGATAGGTTTTGATATTTCGCAGCAACCTTTCCGGTCTGACTGGCACGTTTACGCCCGCCAGACTTTTCCTCGGGTTGTTCGAAGTTGACTTCAACTGTGGCACCGATAGAAGCAGCCAAATCTTTGATTTGAGCAATGACTTCTTTGCGCATGGCTTTATGTTTTTCGACAAGTTGCTGCTGAGCTTCCGCAATCAAAGCTTGCAGTTCGGCAGGTGTTTTGTTGTCCAGATCAAACATGTCGTTCTCCGTTAGGATTAAAAAATGATATTTTAGATGCGCATCGGCATCACGATGAACTTAAAGAGTGATTTACCTGGCGCCTCAAGAAAACAGGCACTGGCATTGGCGGCAACGGTCATCTTGACGTTATCGTCATCGATATTATTTACAGCATCGAGCATATATTGTGCATTGAAAGCAACCGAGATCGAATCGCCCAAGTAATCAATCACCATATCCTCTTCGGCTTCGTCATGCTCTGGGTTATTGGTACTGAGCTTCAACGAGCAGCTTTCTATGTCGAAATTCACGCCTTTATATTTCTCATTGGAAAGCACTTCGACGCGCATTAATGCTTCTTTGAGTGACACTCGATCTACACCAATCGGCACCAAAAAGGGTTGGTTATAACTTCGACTAAAATCCGGAAATCGAGCATCCACCAACTTTGAAGAAAAATGGATGTTTTTATATAAAACCTCAATCGTATTATTCGAAATCCGAATTCCCGCATCTGCTTCTGGGTCGTCAAGCAAACGACTCAACTCCTGAACAGCTTTTCGTGGCAAAATGATTTTCGTATCTTGCCCGGTTTCCCCAATATCGTCCTCGTAAACCGCTAACCGGTGACCGTCGGAAGCCACAAGCTTGAGTTTGGAATTTTTAATACTCAATTCCACGCCATTGAGACAAATGCGAACATCACCAACGCCCATGCAAAAAGCCGTTTTATCGAGTCCCTGCCTTAGCTTTCCAGCATTGATGCTGAAAATCACGTTTGCACTGTAGCTGCTGAACTCTGGAAAATTATCCGCCGGCAAGGTATTCAAGGAATAACGTCCACGTCCAGATGAGATTTTTACCTTGTCACCATCCAAATAAAAGTTAATTGCACTATCGGGCGGCAACAGCTTACAAATATCCAACAACTTTCTCGCTGGCAAGGTGATATTGCCTTCATCCCGCATATCCTTCAGATTCACCTGACTGACGATTTGAACTTCAAAATCGGTGCCCGTCATAACCAAACGGTTATCCCGGCATTGGATCAATACATTCGAAAGAATGGGTATCGTCTGGCGTTTATCGATAATCCGAGCGATTTGTTGCAGTGGGCCAAGTATTTGTTCGCGGTTTACGGTGAATTTCATCGGCTTTCCTTGTTTCAAAAGTGGTTTAAATCCATTTTATGAACCGATGAAATAATGCAAGTCCGTTTTAGGCCGTTTTCGACAAACGGTTTAGCTCGCTTACTACACAACCAGAAACAGAAAAACCATCCGCCCATTCGTCTTTTAAATGGCATTCGAATACGCTTTCATGCGACTTATGAATGAGACGATCCAACAGCAAATACACGATATTCCCCTGGTGGTCTTTGTTGAAATCCAGCGCTTTGGCTTCGATAGCCGACGAACTTCCCCTAAACTGAATAACCAGATCGCGGGTCGCTTCGTTGAGGTTGATTTGTTTGATTACACGGTTGTTGGTCATTTTTAGTATTTTGATTTGGTTATCCGGGATGAATCAGGTTGAAAGACGCGGGATTTATTGTGTCTTTTGTTTTTACCTGGTTTTTTCAGGCTGCAAGCCCTCTCAAAGAGTCGATTCGCTCTTTTAATTCGGGTATCGAGTTGATGAACCGATACACAAACGCGTCAAAATGCACGAAATCTTCCTCGTCGTTTTGTTCTCCATAATCCAGGCCTGCTTCACTGGCCAGGGTTTTCCACTTGATTAGTTGGCCCATGTACTCATCGATCGAGCCTTTTAGGTGCAGGAAATAACAGGACACTTCGCTTTTTTGCTGCGGCCGGATCAAACGGTAGATCGCCTGGAATTCTTCTCGCGATTTGTAGGATCGGTTGTAGAAGATCACGCTGTTCAGCATCGGTAGATTTAGCCCGTCCTGAGTAACACCCAGGCTGGCCAGCATCACTTGATCGTTTCCGTTACGGATTCGCTCGTTGAGTTTTTCTGTTCGCTTCGCAATGGTTTCCTCGCCGGTGAAAACAAGGTTTGTGATATTTCGTTTGCTGAGTTCTTCCGAGAGGCGGCGCAATACCACCGGGTTTTTCGCGAACACGATTGGCCGCAATCCCTTTGTGATTTCATGCCGGATCAGGTTGATACAGGCCACTTCCTTACTGGTCAGGGATTGAAAGCCTTTGCCATAACCAGTTACTGCGCTTGGCACGTTGGCGGCTTTGAAACAGGCTTCAAGCCTGGCCAAGATCATAGTCAGGTTTAAGGCCTTGCCGTCTTCGCCGCGCTCTTTGGCGTATTGCTTGTACCAGTTGGCAAACTCTTCCGCGATCTTGACGTAAAGCAGCAAATGATCGATTTCCCAATCGACGTTGATCGGATCGCAAAGCATTGGTACCGGAAACTTCACATACCGACTGACGGCTGGTTCTTGTTGGACCCGGCGTTTAATGACGGGCGCAACCCAGGCCCGGTAATCCTGTAAGAAGGCTTGTTTGATCTTCGGCACTTCGCGCTTGGCACCGCGTTCGTGGCTATCCAGAAACTCATTGGTCGCCCATTCCAGTGTTACATAGCGCCTTGTAAATTCATCCCTGCCGGTTGGCTGGAATTCGGCGCCATTGAATAGCCGCTTTTCAATGAAACCGCCATTCATCGAATAAGGTTGATAAGCCCGTTCTTGACCCGCCACGAAGGCCGCTAAATTTTGCATTTCCCTGGGGTAATTGGGACAGGGCGTGCCATCAAGGATGTATTTGCGTTTAGCGCCCAAACACCACACCGCGCGACTTTGCTGGGAAAAATGGTTGGCCAGCAAGCCTCCTTCGTCGCACAGTACATTTTTGATTTTCTTCCGCAGAAATTTAGCCAAGGTCAGCTTGGGCGTTCTCGGGTCGACGGCTCTTTTCAATCGCTCATAACTGACGATATTCACCTTGCCCAACTGCTCAGTGTCCGCTTTGGATTTCACCACTTTGTAATCCGTGATCCCGAGTGTTTTAAGCTCGTTGACCATTTCCGGTACCAGCCGGGATTTCAGAACGATCAGCGATTTTCCATTAAGAAGCAGTGACAAGGATATTGCCAGCCTGGATTTACCCAGTGCCATCTGCCAACCACAAATAGCCCCATTGGGCCTGAATGCCAACTCACAAAGATCTTCGAGCTGATAGTCCCAGGTCAGCCATTGATCGATACCGAGCGCGACCGCCTTTGCCTTTAATCGGCCAATTTCACTGGGAAACTTATTCTCGATTGGCGGATAAATTTCTTCCCAATACCCGGCATCAACAACCGTTTTTTCTGGGGTGAACAACGCAAAAAAGGTGTCATGGTCACAGGTAAATTCCCCGCGTCCTGTTTGGACAATGAATCCTTCATCCACACGTCTAGCTCTGACCGCCTCATTTTTCGATACGACGGCGCCTTTTTGCGAGCGGTTGATCAGGGCCATCTTGTTCGCCGTCGCGTTAAATTCCGGTGTGCCTTTCCGAAAAACCACGCGTCCGAATGGAATCCCCATTTTTTTATTTTCAACCATGATCGATTTAATCCTATCGATCAATTGCCGGGTAACAACCGGTTCGCCGCCCGCCGAACGAATGATGTCGCAAACGGAATTTAAAGCCCTAAAGGGATCCTCCTGCATGCTGATGACATCCAGATTCAATTGAAACTGACCTGAATAGCGGGTTTTTGCGGGATATTTATGCAGGTGATCGGAAAATAGCCGGGTTCGATAAAGGGCGTTCTTGACCCGTCCTTCAGTAGCGCCATCGAAAAAATCCAGCTTGATCCAGCGACCGGCTCTTTTAAGGATCACTGTCTTATCACCCGTGATCGGGGTGGTGATGACCGGCTTTGACGGTTCTACACCGACAACACGAATGGGATTGCGGCTGTGCCCCAAGTCATCGACTGACCTGCAGCTCAATTGAAAAAGCGTCGGCGGTACCGAGCTTTCGTTGATGGCGCCGGTTTTAATGCGGATATGTTCCGGCGCATTGGCGGCCGGACCTTGAAGCCGTTTGCCGAAGATCATCAACACCGTGTTTACAGATTCGACGTTTTCTTCCTTGAATGTGTTGGCTGGCAGATCAAACACTGCTCGTAATCTTTCGACCATAGCCGGCGATTGTTTGACAACCGCCTGAACGGTTGCAGGTACGACGGCCGCCACGATATCGCAATGGCTCAAGGCTTGTGCCAAGGCGTATTCGTGCGACACCGCCGAAGTATCAGGGCCGTATTTACCGTAGTGGGTAACGCCAGGATAAGGCTTTAAAAACGGGCTCGCCAGTGGAATCGAAAATGGCGGATTAATGAGCGCTGCGCTGAATTTATCCATTTCAACAGCCTCCATGCCGCCACGAACCAAATCCAGCATGTACCCATTTTCGTCAAGGATTTCAGAGACCATTTCGACCAACTGACCATCGACATCCAGGCCGCACAAATGAAATCGCTTGGAATCGGCATAGCGGAACATGCCGGCACTTCCAACGCTGTTGTCCAGTAGCCGATAACGGCCTTCGCTTACTAATGCGGGCGATATCGCTTGCCATATAAAACGAACCAGCCAATCGGGGGTAAAAAATTGAGAAAGCGTTTCCTTGCGCTTTTCATGCAAGGCTGCGAGTGAACCGGCTTTTGATGCCGTGCTGCCTCTGGATTGAATCTGATCGATTTCAGCCGGTAAATGCCGCACCAAACTCATTATGCGGCCTCCTGCAAACCCATTTTCTCAATGACTCGATCCGCGGCATCGTTTTCGCCATTGAGCATTAGGAAAGCAATTAGCGCGTCGAATGCCTGGATGCTGAATCGATACTCGTGCTTGTCTTTGAAGCAATGAATCTCAAGATGACTGCCTTTGCCAAAAACCGACCGAGAGGCAATTTTTTCACGTGACCAACTGAGATCCTTGACCGCGGAAATGTACTCATTGATCGCGACACCAAATGACACCCCGGATTCGTGCTCAATGATGCTGAATGCATCTTTTAAGACAACCAGTTCGTTTACTTTGGAATAGGCATCATGGTAATTAACTGACCAGGTTTGACAAATGATCCGGCCTGCCTTTTTGTAAGGTTCGTAATAACCGCGCTCGCATTTCAAGTTCAGACGATCGATGATTCTACATGCCAATATGTTCAGGCCTTTTTCTTCCAGGCTTCCCACCTGTTCAATGATCGACACGGCGATAGCATCAAATTTCACCTCAGCCAAATAGGCTTCAATCAGAGCCTTGTCGGCTTCCAGATCGCCGTCTGTATGCGACCAGAATTGCTCGGCGAATACTTCTTTACGATTTCTGGTCCTGCTGGATATGACTTTGTACAAATCAGAATCCAAAGAGACTTTTGCCGGCGTCCCGTTGGAATGCTGGCTGCTCAATTTCCCACAAAGATTTCCAAGATAATTTTCGGCAACGGCTTCAAAGCATTCGCTGATATAAAGCCTGGAATCCCTGACGGAAATACCCAGGTCAGACAAGAATTGCGCATGCTTGATTAACTCATGACGAGATTCCACCATTTCAAGCAGGCGAGATTGGATCGTTGATTCGATGGTTTCTGAGGTGATAGACATTCCGGCTTCCTGTTTTAGTGTTTTGGAAACACCTTAAAACAGGTCGCCGAGAATGCAACCCGCGCACGCACGGGAAAGCCCCCCGACATTTAGTGTCAGGGCGAACTTCAATAAACTACAGGCTGTGTTTTTTGCAAATTTGCTCTTTTTTTGGAAATCAGGGCTTGTGGATTCGCATTGGTCCTGAATAGCCTCACAATCTCCTTATTGGATTCAGAGCGATCCATGATAAAAATCGCACCATTTCGACTCAACGCCAAATCCAACAAGGATTCCAAATAATCCTCGCATTCGTCTTGGATTTTCTGTTCCAGCTTGCTTAGTGCCGAAATGAACATGCTGACGTAGCGGGAGGTATTGGTTTCCGCATCATGCTCTATCCGTATCCAAGCCTCGCCCGGTGGATCATCGCTTTCGGTTTCCGGATCAGCAAAAAACAACACGGCATCTCCATCGCCATCCCTGGCAAGGGAAATAAACTCTTTCTGGGTAACGGTCAGCACTTCACCTGCAAACGGCCAGCCTGACAAGCCAATTCGCTGCAGAATCCACCTTTTTTCCCAACAAACATCGTTGTCGTCGACATCAATATTTGGATGCTTTGGATTTCTGAGAATCTTTTCAAGAGATTCCAGTTCAACCCTTATTGCCTCTCGTAGGTTGTGCTGACTCTTGTACATCGCGGATTGACCTAGAAGATGGCTTTCTCGGGCGTCCAGTCTGTCCTGAACCGTGCCGACTCTTTCGCGCTTTAACTGGAGTCGCCAACGCATGGGGTATTTTCCCCAACTCACAATGTATTCCTGGTCGGGCTGAATGGTTTCTTCGATTCTCCATAATGCGCCTTCGATTGAAATGCACGATTCCCCTTGTTCTGCCCCAGGCGATAGCATTGAGCCAAGGGAAATCGCAACGCCAATTAGCACATGATGTTCAGGTTGCAGTCCTTCAATTACTTCGTACCAAGGATATGAATGACTGGTCGGCGGTCGATAAAGCAGCGGTTCTTTGCCTGATAATAATCGCTGAAACAAGGCTGATTTCTCGACAATATCAGGCCCGGTTCCAAAGTAAGCTTCATTATTAACTGACACTCCTAGCTCGCTATAACCTTCACGTTCAGCAACTCGTCCCCACATAGCAGCGGCAGCAACCAGTTTTTTGTCGACTTGGCTCAATGCTTCACTACTCATGACTTGTCGCACCCGATCGGAATCATCCAAGAAGTTGCTGGCTTGTCATGTTTGGCATAATCAGCCACGGGAATAATCTCGCCCGTCACACGCTCAATTTCCGCAACAGACACCAGATATTTGTCCAGATTCGCCTTGGTCGCCGTGGTGGTATTTGGCACGATCCAGGCAATCGCCTGCTCGTTTTCTCCGGTACCGCGAATAATGACTTTCCAGTACGCGTCCGGCGTTTTCACACCATGACTCGCCACAAAATAATCATCATCCGGATTATTCCCCCAGATGACGCCGCCAATGATCAACAGTTCGTCGATGTCCCGATAACATTCGGCAATTTCTTCTGTGAGCAGCCAGGCGCCACGATTCATTTGCGATGTTTGCGGCAAGATATTGGTCATGTAATTTGACTGCATGATCCCTGTCCAGGATGAATCAAGAACATTGGCGTTGACCTGATGACCACGGTCATAACCAAGCCCGTATGCTTTGCTCGTTTTCTGTTGGCATTCGCGCGGCACATCCGGATCGAGCATGAACGTGTCGTATCGAGGCAAATTGCCTGTGTCATGCTGTACGTTGAAGCGAAACTTGACCGGTGCGTGTTTCGAACAATCGAGCCAAACCGTGAAGCCATCGTAGTCAATCTGCAAGACATTGGATTGCGGCTCGGGATCGACGGTACCAAATGCTGAAGAATAGGCAACCGGCTTTAATTGGGGTGTGTTATTGGTATTAACGGATGGTTGGCTGGATGAACCATGGCAATGATACTCACCCGTCTTTTTAACGGTATGGCAGCCGTCTTTATTCAAGCCACCTGGATGTGCAAAAACATGGCCTGTTGAAAAGGCTAAAAAGATAGCCAGCGAGGCCAGCAACATTCGTTTTGGATTTTGAGTAGAGATCATGTTGGGTTCCTGATGTTCAAGCCAAATCGGCTCGCACTCGATTGTCCATGGCATCGAAAAAATGCAACTACCTGAGCAAATGCCTTATCGCATCCCTTTCATCGGCTAGCTCGATTTCATTTTTTCGCAACATGTTTTCGCCAAACTCGTTCAACGCTAGGTCTTTCACGATTCGAAAACGTCCATTTGAGACAGTCACGGGAAAAGAATAGACCAGTCCTTCTCCGATTCCATAGCTGCCATCAGAGGCGACACCCATGCTGATCCAATCGTTTTCTTTGGTTCCATATACCCAGGCCGCCATCTGCTTAATGGCTGCATTCGCCGCGGAAGCAGCGCTGGATTGACCGCGAACCTTGATCACTTCGCTGCCACGGCATTGCACGGTTGGAATGAATTCGTTGACAAACCAGGTCTTATCGACCAAGGATAAAGCGTTAATCCCGTTCACTTTGGCGTGATGTAGATCCGGATACTGCATGCAAGAATGATTACCCCATACCGACACCCGCTCGATTTTTCCAATGGGAACTCTGCATTTTCTGGCCAGTTGTCCTACTGCGCGGTGGTGATCGAGCATGGCCATTGAGGAAAAGCTTGTAGGCGACAAGTCGGGAGCGTTTTTCATGGCGATCAGCGTATTGGTATTCGCCGGGTTACCTATCACCAATACCTTGACGTTACGGCTGGCAACCTCATTTAACGCCTTACCTTGTTCTCTGAAAATTTCGGCGTTTTCAATCAGCAAATCCCGCCTGAGCATGCCTTCTTTTCTGGGCTTGGCACCAACCAAAAAAGTATAGTCGGCATCTTTGAAAGCGATTCTTGGGTTGTCGGTGACAACCACATCATGCAGCAAGGGATAAGCGCAATCGGTTAGCTCCAACAGAATCCCATGCAATTTCTCTGGATTGGGACTGAGCAATCTTAAAGAGATGGGCTGCAACAAACCCAACAGTTCGCCAGCCGCCAAGCGAAAAATCAAGGAGTAGCCGATTTGCCCGCCGGCACCGGTTACCGCAATATTGATCGGTTTTAGTCGCGTGCCCGTCGACTCACGGAAGAACTGGTAATCCGTTTCCGGGTCTAAAAAATGGCGTTCAATCAGCATGGATTATCCATCGGCGCATTTTTTAACTGGTATTCGAATTCGTCCAACGGCATGGGTTTGCCAAACAAATAGCCTTGGCAAACCAGGCAATTATTTTTCTCCAGAAACCCGCGCTGTAATTCCGTCTCGACCCCCTCAGCAATGACTTCCATGCCCATGTGCTTGGCCATGGCGATGATGGTTTGAACGATCACGGCATCATCCGGATCGACAGCAATATCGCGCACAAAGCTTTGGTCGATTTTCAACTGATCGATCGGTAATTTTTTCAAGCTGGAAAGCGACGAATAGCCGGTACCAAAATCATCCATCGAGAATCGAACGCCTATCTCGCGCAAGGCCTTCATCTTGAATATGGCGTCTTCAATGTCATCAATGACAAGGCTTTCGGTCAGCTCCAGTTTCAGCAGATTGGGATTGACTCCGGTTTCCAAAATCACTTTTTGAACGTTTTCGACAAAATGTAGTTGATGGAACTGCTTGGGGCTGACATTGATGGCCAGTTGTAAATGCTTGGTTGCATCTCTTTGACCCCATGCCCGAAGCTGTTTGCAGGCGGTTTCAATGACCCATTGGCCAATTCCTATGATCAGGCCTGTTTCTTCTGCAAGCGGGATAAATTCGGCGGGCGATACCAGTCCTCGCAACGGATGAATCCAGCGCGTGAGAACTTCGGCGCCGATAATCTGACCGCTGCTATGCACTTGGGGGTGGTAATAGAGGGTGAATTGGTTGTTTTTTAGTGCCAAGCGCAGTTCCATTTCCAAAGCGGCTCTGGCTGCGATACCGGCTTGCATCTGGGGATCAAAAAATCTCACGGCGTTTCGACCGGAAGTTTTCGCTTGGTACATGGCGATATCCGCCTGTTTCAATACGTCCTCTTCGGAGCAATGATGGCCTTTGAACAGTGTGATACCGATACTGGGCGTACTGTGATGCTCGTGTCCCGCAAGCTGATAAGGCTGGTTAAGGCTATAGAGGATCTTGTTGCCAATCGCTTCAGCCTGGTTTGCGGCTTCAATCCCGCTTTCACTTAATTCTTCCAGCATTACGACAAATTCGTCACCACCCAGTCTTGCAACGGTGTCGCAATTTCTAACACACGCTTCCAACCGCTTACCGACTTGTTGCAGCAAGATGTCTCCTACGCCATGTCCCAAGGTGTCATTCAGGGTTTTGAAGTTATCCATATCCAGAAATAACAAGGCGCAATTGTGCCCGCTGCGATCACTGGCTGAGATGGCCACTTTCAATCGGTCGAGCAGCAATCTTCGGTTTGGCAACCCGGTTAGCGGGTCATAGTAAGCAAGGCGTTCGATTTCTTCGGTATCCGCCTTACTCTGAGTGATGTCCATCAAGGTAGCGACATAATTTTCCACAACTCCATGGCAGTTTTTTACAGCGGTTATCGTGACCTGTTCAGGATATAGCTCGCCTGATTTTCGTCTGTTCCAGATTTCGCCTTCCCATTTTCCTGTTCGGTTAATGCTGGCCCACATGGTTTTGTAAAACTTCGAATCCTGAATACCTGATCGAAACATGCACGGATTTTTTCCGGCTACTTCTTCTTGGGAATAGCCGGTAATTTCGCAGAATGTTTGGTTGACTCTTTGGATTCTGTTTTCCGCATCGGACACCAAGATTCCCTGTTGGGAATCAAAAATCACCTTGGAAATCTGCACTTCTTGCTGAGCTTGCGCATACTCCAGAGTCAACCTAACTAACTGCCCGTAGTGCTCAAACCGGCTGATGCTTTGTCCAGAGAGATGTCTTTGGTCCAGGTAGATTGCCAAGACGCCTAGTTCTTCATCTTGTTTGTTTCTGATCGAGTTCGTCCAACAAGCATGGGTTTTCGAAGAATGATTGCTTGCTAAGCAATGAATCTGCCTGTGGCCATTAGAATCCCTATGGCAGTAAGGCAACTCAGTCGTTGCCTCATCGCAAGTAGCCAATCCCGCCAATATCGCGCATTTTTCGTTTTCAGATTCTTTGTTTGATGGTATGAATTCGCATCGTATGCCTGTGTTAAGGCTTTCCAAGCCTTCGCACAGGAATTCCAATAGAAGCGATAATGGGACGCCGACGTTTATTTTTTCGATGATGCATTGGTACAACGCCAGTTCATTAAGCTCGTAGTCTGCTTGATCCGTTTTTTTGGAAGCTAAATCTACAGTGTTCAGCATGGCTAGAATTCGAGCAATTCTTCAAAAAGCCTATCGAATGCCCTGTTGATTTTTTCCTTCCAGAACACGCCAAAAACAACGGCGCCGAAGAAAATCAGCAATAACATTGATCCAGCCAGAAATACCAGAATGGATGCGCCGATTAGAAAGAAAAGCTCCGGTTTGCTGGTGAAATTGAGTGATTGGTTTTTAAGCATCTGCAACTCCTTCACATTCGCTTTCTCTGCAGAGATGCGGTATTGATGCGTCGATCGTATTGCGAATGACGGATTCCGGAACATTCAAAGCATGCATTGCCTCAATATCTTCTTCGGTGATTTCCGGGGAATGAGGGAATTCCATCATGGCGTTCGACAGAATCATTACAACAAGAGGGATTCCTTCCAGTACGCAGGTGGTCTTGACCAGCCAGTCAATTCCCATGAAGACCCCCAGTCCAAAAGGGATGGTTCCAAACACCATCAAGATCACCGAACCAACGAATAGGGTGCGGTATAAGCCATAGCGAATCCCGGCGTCACGGTAGGCTCTGGCCGCACGCAAGGTGATGACGGTTTCAGCCATTACTGGATCTCCGGGACCGACTTGCTCGTATCGTTTTTGTCGATAGCAAAATCACAGTCGAATGACATTGGCCTGGAGGTGGCTTTCTCGCAAAGGCATTCATCCGTCCTCATAGCGCCTTTTTCTTCATCAGTGACTTTGTAGAGCCATTCTTCATTGAAGATTCGAAGGCACTTGGCTTCACCATCACATCGGCATTGTTCGAAAATTCTTTCGTCTTCTTGTTTTTGTTCCTTAACTGTTTCCCGTTGGATTCGCTCGAACACTTCATCGTAATCGACTTCAGGGCCGCTTAGATCGATCAACAGATTGTTGCCATCGCGAACCTGAGCCAGCATCAAGCGATTCATGCATGCAGAGATGATCTTTTCCGATGCCTGATCCTGATCCCATTTTTGATTAGTGAGTCGCGCGTAATCTGTTCTGAGCGGATTGAACAAATCCTTTAGCTCATGATCTCTAATGCCGGCATGCTGGTAATAATGCGTGAGTGCGTTAATTACGCAGTCCACCATGTCATGAAACGGGATATGGTCGACGTAACAGCCAGAATACAAGGCCAGGGCAAATCGGACGTTGTCTGCATGAGAAAACTCGGGATCTGGAACACTGATCTTTTTTGCCGCGAGCCAAAAAAGACGGCCCATGTCGGTTGGTTTATAGGGGATATTGGTTTGAGACGGGGCGTTGTTCGAAGGCATTGAAAAATTCTCCTGGTTGGGTTCGGAATGATCCTACTAGGAGAATTCGGTTTTCATCGGGGTGAAAGACGCGGTTTTTCAATCTCTTTTGTTTGAACCGCTGTCTTAGCCAGTATGATGGGGCGACCTGCACCGAGGTGACCTGCTCCCGCCGCTAAGCCGCATAAGCGGCTCTAGATGTATTCACAATTGTGAGATTTTTTTCATGAATTATGAGATCCGACACGACATGCGAGCAGGGTTAAATTTTGGATAGATATAAGGATAAAAGGATAAGGGGCAAAAAATTTGATTTTTTATCATTGAAATCAGTATTTTGCACAATGCCCCCGAACCCTATAACTACTGGCACCCCAAAGTTATCCACAGATTTGCCCGTTTTGGAGCAGAAAATTTACTCCCCGTACCCTATAACTACCGGTTTTTTCAGGTGGCGTACTCTATAACTACCGATTTTCGGGTGAGGCGTACCCTATAACTACTGCCGATAATGATCAAAAACGAGACTTTTTGTACCTGTTTACCCCCACGTACCCTATAACTACCGGGGGGTGTACCCTATAACTACCGAAAAAGCCTGCAACCCGTACCCTATAACTACCGCTACTTGTCAGATTTTTCCATGATTAGCCTCGAATTCGCATTGGCTCTTTTTGACTCGCTGGAGAACTTGGCAGAAGGGTAAATCGTATAAACTACATCCTCAACTTTTCCACCTTGACCAAAGATTTTTGATTCATCGAATGGGATAAAATTTTCTTTTTCCGTACCAGCGTGCAGAAGTTTTGGTTCCAATATCCCTTTATCAACCAGTTCCGTTAGAGAGCTTCTTACATACTGCATTGCCTTCCGATGACTTCCAAAGCCATCCAGTAATCCGCTATCCCGACTGATGGTGCTGAAACGAATTTCAAACTTTTGCCCTATTGCGGCAAAAGTGAATTTTGCTACGATGTATTTGTGCAGCCAGCGCGTGAGTTGGGTATCGTGCTGCATCATAAGCTCGTAGTCGAATTGTCGGTAGTCCATCGCCCGGAGCGCCTTGGTGATCAATGGATGAAATTCTACATACCACTTGGCATTAGGGTCTTCGCTCAGATCCGACTTCGTCACAGACGATAAACGTCTGAAATAGTTGCAGCTATCGAACACCTTGACGCCATCCTTTTCCAAAACAATTTCGATTGAGCTGCGGGCTAAAATGCGCAAACTTTGGATAATCTGTTGATAGGATCGGGTATGACCTCTGCTTTTCAATTCCTTGCGCAATTGATGAATCGTAAAGCACACTCCGTAACCGTCATCGTCGTGATACCCATGGTTTTGCAGCGTTGCAATTTTTCGTAGTGCAGCCTCAATGAGTTCCTCGCTGCCGCCTGGATAGTATTCGTTTATAGCCTCTCCCTCCATAAGTCTCGCCGGCTGTATATCAACTTTTACGTTGCCGCCTTGGTAAACACTGTATCTGATCAGCAGTTTAGGAAACGAGTCTTCTTTGCGCATTTTTGTTGCCCATTGCCGCGAAACGGAATAAAGCGGCAAGCAGTCCCAAAGTGGAATGGCGTTTGAAAGCTTTTCTCGCTGTTCATCCCCGTTGCACAAAAAGGTCTGAAAAAGATCTATTTGCTTGCAGGTGTAAGCATCTTGATTTGGTGGCTCGAATTTGGTTTCTTTTTTAGGTTTATCGGATGAACTCATGACCAGTCCGTTTGACGGTATCGTGCACCCAATACTATTTATATTTTCGAAAACGCAACGGAGTGAAAGACGCCGAAAATACGCCTCTTTTCCCTCTCCGCCACCAAAAGACGTGCCAAAACGTGCGTCTTTCGAATGCAAAAAGGTTGGCGGTATTTGTCATACTGCCGGTACCGTCTTTCCACAATGCTTATGCCAAGCATTCTGGAAAGACGAATTTTTGTAGCCCTCTAAGAGGACTCAAAATAAAGTGCCAGTTCAGCACTCTAAATAAGGCAACCTGTTAAACGCTTCGGCGTGATTTTTTAGCCCTCAAGGGAAACACTTTCCCTTGTTCGGGTGATGGTGTTTCCCTTTCTTTTTAGGAGAAACACCATGAAAACGTTCATCGTCATTGCCGTATTTGTTTACGGCATAGGAACCGCATTGTCTGCAGCCAAGGACACCTTGGACAACGGCAAATCCTTGCTTGCCAACCGGCATGCTCAAATTGAAGCCGTTTTGGCTTCTAACTAAACCCTTTGGGAGATCTTTCACTCCCTGCGGGTGCATTGGTCTCCTTTATTACTTTCTTTTTCTTTAGGAGAACCATCATGTACAACAAATCTACAATCATCGGCCGTTTAGGAACTGACCCGGAAATTCGTTACAGCGCTGACCAAAAGGCAATTGCCAATTTGAGAGTGGCGACTACGGAGACCTGGAAAGACCGTCAATCCGGTGAACGCAAGGAAAAAACGGAATGGCACCGTGTCGTTCTGTTTGGAAAACTTGCCGAAACCGCTCGCGATTACCTCAAAAAAGGCGCTTTAGTCTTATTTGAAGGTCCGTCACTGAGCTTCGCTAATTCATAACTTTTCCCATTGGGACACCATTCGTCCCTTGGGGCTCATGGTGTTCCTTTTCTAAATTAAATTTTTGGAGAAACACCATGACAACTAATGCTAAAAATTCATCCAACACCCTGGTCAAAAAATTCGCCGATAAATTCAATTTTCCCGACGAGAAAAAATTGATCGATACCTTGAAAGCCACTGCTTTCAAAATTAAAGATGGCGTTGTCACTGATGAGCAAATGAGCGCTCTATTGATTGTTGCTGATCAATACGGTCTCAATCCCTTCACCAAGGAAATTTTTGCTTATCCCGATAAGCAGAATGGCATCGTTCCCGTTGTGTCTGTTGATGGCTGGTCTCGCATCATCAATCAGCATTCCGACATGGACGGCTTAGAGTTCATCTATTCGGATGATGTCGTCGATTTGCAAGATGCCAAACCTTGCTCGTCCTGGATTGAATGCGTGATCTATCGAAAAGGCCGCTCACATCCTGTTCGAGTCAAGGAATTTCTGGATGAGGTTTACAGACCACCGTTTGAAGGCGTCAATCAAAAATCTGGCGCTCCCTATAAAACGTCTGGCCCTTGGCAATCCCATACCAAACGGATGCTACGCCACAAGTCCTTGATTCAGTGCTCGCGTATTGCATTTGGTTTCGTCGGTATCTATGACCAGGATGAAGCTGAGCGCATTATCGAAGGTCAAGCAGAAATTGTGATTGATCCTTCCACCATGGAACCGAGTGACAATGCTAAGCGTATTCTTCCAAAGCTTATCAAAAGAGCCTCTGAAAATGCGTCATGGCAAGCTGCACTTGATTATGCCGGTGAAAACTTCTCTGGAATCGACCTGAATTTCATTTCGCAGGAACTCAATAAAGCCAAAGCAACTGCTGAAGCTGCATTGCCTCCTGTTCAAAGTGAACAATCAAGTGCCTCCGCGCCTGTCCGTGAAGAAAACGCACCTCAACCTGCTGCCAACAATGCTGGACCGGGTGCAACTGTCAACAACAAACCGCACAGACAACATCTATCTGAAGCTCGCAACGCTTTAGGATGATTTGTCTGCTTTCGTTCAACCCTAATGGGCATCATTTATGCCCATTTTGGGAATTCATGATGCCCCTCAATTTTTCTTGGAGAGTCATCATGATCAGAAACTTAATGTTGGCAGTAATAGGTTATTTCTCAATCGCAATCCTGCTCATGGCAGGCATGCTTGGAAAGCAAATTTGCGCCGAACTTTGGAATGACATGTTCCGAGTTTTGATGCAGTAATTTTCGATTCTTTTTCCCACATGGGCGTCCCTGATGCCCAATGGGGTCTTGTGACGCCCTTCTTTCTTCTATTTGGAGGTCGTTATGAGTTCTATCGTTTTAAATTCGCTTTTTTATTCTCGGGATTACAGTGAATATGACAAGCCTGCGTTTTTGCGTAAGCATGGCAGTGTATTCCGGGAAAGATTCTGGAAACCGATTCACCAGCCGCGCAAAAGCCGCTTTGCTCGCACACACTCTGGGGATCTTCAATGAAAATTGTGGACATTCCCCAGAGAACACCCGAATGGCATGATTGGCGTAACGCAGGCGTCTCAGCTTCTGAAGCAGACATTGTTCTGGGGATTAGTCCTTACAAAACCAGATATCGGCTTTATGCTGAGAAAAAAGGTTTGATTCTCCCAGAGAATCTCGATCGCAATCCCCATGTCAGACGGGGTATCCGATTGGAGCCTGTTGCCAGACGAGCGTTTGAGAATCGACACAACACGATGCTGTTACCCGTGTGTGCCGAGTCTGATGAACACCCGTTCATTCGCGCTTCGTTTGACGGTATTGATGACAACGGTATCCCCGTTGAAATCAAGGCGCCAACCGAAGCCAACTTTCGTGATGCTCAGTATGTTGAAGATCCTGAAACATCTTCTTCCTTTTCAGAAGAGGATTTTCGCGATGCTCAACAAAATCGGAAAGAATCCAAGCTTTACAAGCGCTATTACTTTCAAGTTCAGCAACAGATTTTGGTTGCGAATTCTGACAGCGCTTGGCTTTCGCTTTATCTCAATGAGCGCGAGTATCTGGATATTCCGATTCCTCGTGATGACGCGATCATCAACACGATCATTTTCGAAGCAAGAAAGTTTTGGGAATGCTTAAAGACCAATACACCTCCTGAGAGAGATCCTGCTCGGGATGTTTTCATTCCTTCCGGAGTACAACTGGATCGGTGGAATACATTGGCTTCCTCATACCACAATGCCGAGGAAATGATTTTGGATCACAAGTCCAAAATTAAGGCGCTTGAAGAAGAACAAACTCAAATCGAAGGCAACTTGCTGCAATTGATGGGAGATTTTGCTCATGCCGAAAGTGCTGGATTACGTGTTAGTCGTTATCTACAGCAAGGCAGTATTGATTACAGGGCAGCCCTGAAATCATTGGTTCCGGATATTGATCCAGCTGTTTTGGAGCAATTCAGGAAAGCGCCTTCTGAGCGTTCGCGTTTCACGATCAAAGATGAAGACAATGCTTCCGTGCCTTATTCCATGGAAGAAATCATGTCTTCAGCCCAACAAGATGATTTTTGGTTTTAGCTAGCCATTAGTCATTTTTTCATTTACCCACCGGGGAACCTCGTCCCCGTTTGGGTGCGCACGTTCCCCTTGTTTTTTTGGAGGTGCCATGTGCGCAAAATCTACTTCAAAGGCAAAGATCGTACTTTCAATTGGGATTTATTCGACGATTGGGACTGGCTATTTGGTCCGGAACCTGTCGTTGATGAAATTCCGTCGTGGTCTGAACAAGACATCATGCATATCAGCGAATGTCTTCTAGAGGATTCATTACGAAATTTGTTCGATGGTCGCTGTTCATTGGAAACCGTTGTGGAAATTCACCAATGGATGACCGACATCGACGATCCCAATCCGTTTAGTTTCGTGAATTGCTGCAAACTGACAGGTCTTGATGCCGATGAACTTCGCGATACGATCCTGGATCGCTTGAAACGAATTCGTCGAACCAGCCATTTACATTAACCCAAACCGGGGAAACACGCTTTCCCCTATCTATGGGCATTGTGGTGTTTCCCCTTTTTTCTTAATTAGGAGAAACACCATGTCTGATTTAAAAAAATTTGCCGTGACTTACACCATTGACTATCAACATCGCGTGGTTGTCGCTGTTTCGGCTTTGAATACCGAATCCGCCATCGAAATTGCCTCCAAAGCATTTGATGAAGGCGTAATTTGGGAGGATGCGCCTGATATGCCGCTTCTGTTTGATGACTACGAAGAAGTTGAAGGCGAAACGTTGATATTTTCCGCTGAAGAAATTCAGGCTTTCCCTGAACCCGATTCTTCGGTCAAACAACTCAAGGCCAATCAGTTTGCGTTTTACTGCGCTCAGGCTTTGTTGGCTGGCGAAACAACTACCGCGCTTGAATTTGCTCAAAAGGCATTGCCTCAGTTCGTTGCTTCCCAGTCTGAAGAATTGACCTGGCAAGTCAAAAGCGATAACGGCTGCGATCCTTTCGAAGTCACTGCGGTTAATCAGGAAGAAGCGCTTCGTGACGCTTTGTTCGCTATTGGTTGGTCAGTTTCACCCAAGGCGTGATCTTTCACTAGCCACACGCATGTTTTAGTAACCCATTAGTGAGATGTTGCTCCCTTGGGGCTGCATCTCTCTTCCATTTAGGAGAGAAACTCATGCAAAACGAAAACATTGAAAATGTCTATGCGTATCAAGCCTGCCAATGCATTTTGGCCGGTGATCACGCAACAGCTATCGATTACGTCAAAAAAGCGTTTCCTTCGCTGATTGGTAATCCTGAGACCTATTGTTTGACGACTGTGGAATTGCTTGATCTTGCCAAAGATCATCATCTTGATATTTCCTTGGCTTCGAACGCTGATTTCCGTAAAGGTATTTTATTAGGCGCTCAATCTGCACGTGGTCTTCATTCGTTTAGAGGATTTGAAGGTCGCTGTTATCAGGTGAAGCCTGTCGATATATTGCGCTATTACCCGAACTCCCTTGGAAAGGTTTGGCGTATCGATCATAAAACACCTGCAAAGTCGATCTATCGGACGTTTTGCAGTATCCATCAATCCATTGTTAGGCGATTGATCAGTCTGTCGTATTTTTCCCCGCTGGTCTACTTCAATTAACGATTGATTTTTTTCTTTAACCCACAAGAGGGATGACCTATTTCCCTCTTTGGGAAATTGGCGTCTCTCTTTTTTTGGAGAGATGTAATGAACAAAAAAGTACTGGTAACGGTAAGTGGTGGCGTTCCCACAATTTATGCTGATCATGGTGTTGATGCGGTCGTTCTCGATTACGAGGATGCGAAAGTTATGCATCCTGACGACATGATTCCCATTCACCTGTGTTATTTGCCCTTGATGGAGTTTGCAAAAGCTATTGGCGACTGGCCTCTGACGGATGACGGCAGAATTAATGACGCCGAAAATCTTCCCGATAAAACCTGGAGGTTTGTATCCAAAGAACGTCCGCCAATTGCGGTTCGTGTCGAGTGCGTCATGAAGCCTGAGTTTGCTCATGGCATGCTGGGCAGGAAATTCCTGTGGCTTCACAATGATGGTTACTGGAAAGGTGATTGCATTTCGAACCTGTCCCAAACCTTTCCATTCGGAAGCGTTTTGGCTTGGCCGCCGATTCGCGAATTTTCAGGAGACTGTCATGGCGAATAGCACACAGAGTTCCAATCTCACTATGACTGTGGATCCTTTTCTGATACGGAAAAGACCCAGCATTTTCACGAATCGTAATGGCAAATTCGATATTGTCATTGACAAGCAAACCGACGGAAGTTGGGGTGCTTTGCATAACGGCAATCGCTACACCATCGCCATGATCCTTGATGCCGAAACCTATCAGCCGATCCGTTCGCACTATCTGGTGCCGAAAGAACTGCTGGATAACCTGGTCGCATGGGGATTTTAACCATGAAAGCCAGACTGGAAAACGGCTCTATCGTTACGCTCGAAAAAGACTGTAGCTGCATTGATCACGAAGGACCTCATTGGCTTCATTCGGATCACTTGTTCCACCAACTGAATCTTCAGTTGCTTGGACCTGGCCAGCTACAAACAAAGGCTTTTGCCATCGAAGAGCAAGCCCGGTTAACGCGCAAACTTTCCATTATGAAAGCTAAGCGCATTGCCGAACTGCTCCAATAACCTCTATTCCTAACCGGGAATAGTGCTTTTAACCCTCGCGGGATCATTTCCGCAAGGGAATGACTCCGCGAATTTTACTTTTTCAAGGAGTCATCCATGTCACACACCATTTCTTATAAGCATTTGGTCATTCAATTCCCGCATCAATTGTTGCAGGAACAACTTGCTAATTTTCCGCATTCCTTCTGGCGAGATCAGTTCATCTTGCTCGAACTCTGTGGTCCCAGTAATTGCACGACTTTTCATCCGGTAACTGGACGGGAAGTTTACGCAAGAAGCTGGACTACCCGAGCTAAAGGCGATGCTACAGAAATCATCGAAGAAGCCTGTCGTTCAGCCTCGTATTGCGAAGGCCGGAATCTACGATTCTACGGTGAACGCGATACCACGCCTGAACGCTATATTCGTCGTGTTCGAAGTGCCTTGTCTGCCCCTGTGTCTGCTGCTGAAGCGAATCATTGGGGAATTTCATTGCAGGTTCAGCTCGATCAAAAGCTCGTCAAAGACGCCCCGTATGCGATTGACCTGCTCAATCAGCATGCGTCCTGGGATAAGAACGATGCCGGCGAACGCTATTGGCGACTGTACCCGTTAACTTCCTTAAAGGATGCGGCCATTTTGTTCAAGTTTCGATTTTTGCCTTTGTCTCCATGGAGTTTTATTGCTACCGATGGACCTTGTTTTGAACATGAAGCCCGCGAACTTTTGATGCCTTCAAAATCTCGTGCAGCCTGATGCTTGCATTTTCGAGTCCTTGTTTAACCATGTAGCGAGGGTTTAATTCCCTTGAGTGAATAATCATTCATCAATTACCGCAAAAACACGCATCCATTTGGAATGCTGTGTTTTTGCGGCCTTTCCCGGAGTAATGCATGCAAACCCAACTACTCGACCGCAGCCAATTGGTGTCCGAATTAGCTGATTTTTGCGGAACAAACTATTGGTACCTACACCATCTTGTAAAAGAAATGACTTACACCGATGGCGTCAAATACTTTTTGGATAGGACCGGAAGCTTTTGGCTGATTGATGTTGTTGCGACTGAATTTTTTCTGCTGCTGGCCGACCAACCTTTTCTGTCGATCATCGTTAAGTCAGATAGCAATTCTTGTGAAATCGTGGCTACCGATGGCAATGACAACCGAATAACGGCAAGGAATTATTCATTTTCCACAATGCCCGCCGGCGAGTGGAAGTTCTATTTGACCGATGGGGTTTTGCTTTTGCCTTCTGAATATTAATTTTTATAGAGATCCTAAAATGGACACGATCGAAATTATTCCTGAACCAGAGGCCGTCATTACCGAAGACGGCTATTTATTTTTCCGTCTTCCGGATGGCCGTTATGTAGATAACCCGGATAACAACGATTTTGTTTATGATTCCTTGGCGCAAATTATCGGAACCTGTGACATTTTGTCACCTTCGAAGACGGCAACTCATCTAGCTGAATTCTTTGGCTGGACCCAACAAGAGCTTGAGCATTCACTTAAAACGCTGGATTTTGTCTACAGCAAAGAAAACTCTGTCCAACTCAAAAATGGCCGAGAAATTCGCTGGCTTACTTCGCCACAATCATGCACCTATGTTCGCGTAGTACAGGCGGGCTTTGAATTAGGTTATTGGGCCTGTGATGACGAGCACCACTGGTTTGAGGATGTTATGGGATCGCTTCTTGCGTGTTGCGCAGGACAAAGCATTCCAGCAAGTTGAAAGACGCGCTAAAACGTGCGTCTTTCGAATGCAAAAAGGCTGACGGTTTTTGGCATACTGCCGGTACCGTCTTTCCAGAATGCTTGGTATGAGAGCATTGCGGAAAGACGAATTTTTGTAGCCCTCTAAGAGGACTCAAAATCAAGTGCCAGTTCAGCACTCTAAATAAGGCAACCCGTTAAACGCTACGGCGTGATACTTATCTTTACCCACCGGGGAAACAACTTCTCCCGGCATGGGCGTTGATGTTTCCCCTTTTTTCTTTTTGAAATTCGGAGAAACATCATGACTCAAATTACTAAAAAATTTCCAATCAATACCACTTTCAACATTGCTGCGCCTGCCGCAATGATGGTTGATGGCTTCGAGAATGAAACTCATCCATCGATCCCAACCAAGAAAGAGTATGTCTTCCGCAATGAGCATCTTCGTGATGTGATTGCATTCGTTTCCAATCCCCTTGGCGATGCCTTGTATTTGACCGGTCCTACGGGCTCCGGAAAAACATCATTGGTCTGCCAAGTTGCAGCCCGCTTGAACTGGCCTGTTCAGCAAGTCACCTGTCATGGTCGCCTTGAACTCAACGATTTAATTGGTCAGTTCATGCTGGTCAACGGCTCCATGACTTTCATCCACGGGCCGTTGGCTCAGGCCGTCCGAGACGGACATCTGTTGATCTTGAACGAGATCGATTTGATGGACCCCTCTGAGCTTGCTGGTTTGAACGATATTATCGAAGGGCAACCTTTGGTAATTCCTCAAAACGGTGGCGAAGTCATCAAGCCTCACTCGAAATTCCGTTTGATTGCTACCGGCAACTCCGCTGGTCAAGGTGATCAATCCGGTCTTTATCAAGGCGTCATGCAGCAGAATCTCGCTTTCCTTGATCGTTTCAGATTAATGGAAGTTGGTTATCCTGAAGCATCTATCGAGCAATCCATTCTCAAGTCTGTTTTGACCGGAATGGGTGTTCCTTTTGATTCTGTCATGGAAAACTTGACGGAAAAGATGATTCAAGTGGCCAATGAAATTCGCAGGCTTTTTGTCGGTGGCACTGATGGCGCTGGTGAATTGAGCATAACCATGTCCACTCGAACTCTGGTTCGCTGGACTAACCTGATGATTGCTTATAAGCGTGCTCCCAATGCGCTGGCTTATTCGTTGGATCGCGCTCTCACCTTGCGTGCTGAGCCTGCTCAACGCGAAGCCATTCACAGGATCGCCAAAGATGTATTCGGTGATGCCTGGGGAGATGATGCGTAATGTCTGCTTTAGGTTACGATCTTTATCGCTTCACCAATCCGGATCGTTCAACTAAAGATTGGGCTGTTCGTGCTAACGGTGATGGTACCTATACCTCTCGTTGGGGCAAAACGGGTACCAGATTACAGTCAAAGACCTTCAACAAAAATATGCTTTCTATGAATGAGCATATCAATTCAAAGGTCTCAAAAGGGTACAAATCGATTGGCGAGGTATTGATTGATGACGACGGCAAAATTACGTCTGCACAAATCAAACCACTTGGCCAGGACCCGCATCCAACCGAAGACCCACCTTGTCTATTTTGGCGATTGAGAATAAAGCAGCAAGCTGTTTTGTCTGATACTCAAGCCATTGGGCAATTTCATGTAAGCGTTTTGTCTATGAGCAAGACGATTACTGAAATTTTTGGTGCTTCAGCCTCTTTGAATAACTTCTTGCAGTCCTTGGTTCATGACCAGGCATCTTCTGCGGGTCGGTTGTTCAAAGAACAAGGTGTTGCTTCATTGTTGCTGTTCATGGCCATGATGAAAGTTGCTCCAGACCAAGTCAGCATTCAGTTGTCACATGACGACGGTGTTGAAATCAGTAACCAGCTCAAACTTGAATCCAAGGCCTTGTCATTTTTTGACACGGATTTGGAAACGGTTCGACCTGTTGCTGAATCCCTGGGTCTGCTTGAGAAACGGCTCGATTTATCGACTGTTGCTTCTTCTCAGGAAGACTTTTACTTTTAACTTTTGCTTATCCCTACAGGGGCAGTCATTCGCCCCCCTTGGGATGTGTGCTGCCTCTTATTTATTCATTTTTTGGAGGTAGTTATGTCACACAAAGCAGAAATGATTTTGGACCAAATCGATGTTGTCAAACTCGACATCAACCTTTGGACCAGCTCAAAAAAATTAAGACCCGAGGATCTTGTGTTGGCCGATGGTTCCAAACTTCCGCCGGAAGATTTGGCTTATCTCGGTACCAAAAAAACCATTGATCCCGACAAGCTGAAAGAATTCAACCGCATCAAAAAAGAAGCGGAAAGAATTTGTCTTCAGTCTGGCACCCGTTTCCTCGGTGGTTTTGCCAATCCGCGGGATGAAATTCCTCGTATTACTCAAGAACTGGATGATTTGTCGAAGACTTTTTACGAAGCCCGAGACCAGCTTTTGGCTACTTATCACGAGGACACCGAAGAATGGATCGCGCGTCATGCTGAATTTGGTGATGCAATTCGTCGTGCAATTGAGCCGGTTGATTCTGTTGCTGCAAAATTGCGGTTCGATTACGTTGTCTTTCGCGTAACCGTTCCTCAATCCGATGTGGTTTTGCCTGATTCAACGCCGGCCGCTGTCGATTCGCTGACTCGTCGCACCAACTCCATGAGCGAGCAACTGTTCCATGAAATTGCTCAGGAAGCTAGCCAACTTATCGATCGATCTTTCGTCGGTAAGGACACTGTCACAGGCCGATCCCTCAATGCTTTTCGGAGAATGCGGGATAAGCTGGACAGCCTCGGTTTTCTTGATCATCGGTGCATGCCGGTTGTCGATAGAATCGATGTTGTATTGGACGCCTTGCCCAAACAAGGTCCCTATAACGGTGTTGCTTTCAACAGCCTTTTCACGCTGGGTTTGCTGTTGTCCGATCCGGATAAAATCAAACGTCATGGCAGTGGTTTGTTGCAAATGGAATCGATCTCGGTTTCAGATGCTACGACTGCTACCGAATCTGATGAGGAAGATGACGACGCAGTAATGCTAGATTCATCAACTGCTGAAGTTGTAAATGAAGCGCCTGTTGACGCACCCGTTGCCGAAACATCCGCCGTCACCATCGATGAAGACAATGATCTTCCCGGTTTTGACGATTTCCTCTCAAATTACAACCCTGCACAGGACGCAACACCTTCCGTTGATGCTGTTAGCCTCGACAATGTTGCCCAAGATGTTCTGATTCCGGTTCCTGAAGCAAGCAGCTTTATGGCATCTGTCAAAGAAACTGTAAAAGTTGCCGCTGAAACCGCTTCAATATCAGTTCCTGTTCCATCAGAGGACGAGCCTAAAACTCCAGCTGCTGCAGAAGTAGTTGAAGATTTCTGGTTCTAATATTTTCGACCCTGAGAGTGCAAATTCATCCTGTTTTGGATGATTTGCCTCTACTTAAACACTTAACCCTTGAGGTAAACCATTTGCCTCACGGGCTCTTGGTTTGCCTCTTTTTTGGAGTACAAACCATGAAAAAAGAATTATTCGAATCAAAACTGTCCAACGGCAATGTCATCAAATATGCCAGGTTGCCTTCAGGCACCTGTTATCACCAGGAAACGCCCGATCAAGTGATCCGCCTTTTGGAGAAACTTCAAAACAGCGGCGCTGAAGTCAGGATTTATTACGGTGATACTCAAACAGGCCAGTCTTGGCATGATGAGTTTGATGTCGTTGGTCGAATTGGTCGTTCTACGGGAAGCATTAAAATTCCTTTGTTAGTGCCCAAGGATGATTGTGGCGGTCCTGGTTTACTGGATCACTGCATTATCCGTATCGACTCGCGCGAAGGAACGCTCTATCAGCACAAGAAATTTCGTGTGGGTGATATGAGCTTATCCAAAGGCAGTGACAAACAACTACCCTGGGAAGTGTTTATTGACAGCGTACTTCATGCTCGATTTGCACTGAATGCTGAAGCGACCAAATTCATGAGTTTCTTGCAAGGCAACTTGTTTGCCATGTGAGGTAGCTTATGTTTTCGCAAAATGAAATCCTACTATTCATTCGAAACCACCTTCAATCGAAGGGCTGGGTACTTTTTGATCGTCCGGCCGCTGCTTTGTCATTCAAGCTGTACGACTCTGCTGTTGGCAAGAAAGAAGCGCAAGTTTACTTTTCCGGCGATCAATTCAATTGGTGTTTATCCGGTCTTTATCAAAGTCAGGGACGAAATATTCTGGAAACAGAATCAGTCCTGATTCCTAAAGATTGCAGCGCCACATGTTTGCGCGATTTGTGCGGACTGTTCCTTCAAAACATCGAATCAGTCATAGCCTAAAGCTACGCTGTTCGGTTGCTTTGATTTAACGCTTTAATTTTTTAACCCTTGAGGTAAACCATTTGCCTCTCGGGCTCATGGTTTGCCTCTTTTTTGGAGATACGAACCATGAAAAATCAAACCTTGAATAATGCCTTTCCAATTGTTGCTGCAGCACTAGGCAACAAGTTTGGCGTTAAAGTCTCTGTAGGTGGAGACGATGCCTATACCACCGGCGATCGTATTCATCTGCCGGCATTGGATACCGATGATTCCAACATCAAGGATGTTGCCTGGGGCTATTTGGCACATGAAGCTGCGCACGTTCGTTTCACTGATTTTGGTGATTTTCGAAACGCCGCTACAAATCCTTTACGGAAAAACATCGTCAATATCCTGGAAGATATCCGCATTGAGAAATCCATGCAGGACCCCTATCCAGGAACAAAACGAACTACGGAAAAAGTGGTTGAATACTTGGTGAAAACAGGTGGTTTTGGCTTTGTCACAAAAGACCAAGATCCTCATCCAGCCAAAGTGCTATCGCAATTTCTGCTTTTCCGTTTGAGACACGATGTTCTCGGCCAAAATGCCTTGTCGTCGTTTGCTGATTCTGCTGAATCGCTATTGGAAGAAACTTTTCCAGCCGGCGCCGTTACCCGTTTGTTTGGCCTTTTGTCTGATGTGCCTCATTTGCATGAAACCCGTGATTGCGTTCGGCTTGCCGATCAAATTTTGCGGATGATTCAAGAAGAGCAAGAAAAGGCAGAAGAACAAGCTAAGCAACAATCTCAGCAACAACAGTCGCAACAATCGCCGAGCAACTCTGGTGGACAATCGGATCCTTCTGATGACTCTACTGACGATCAAAGTGATGACGATTCGTCTGATGCTGAGGATTCTCAACAGGATCAACAGTCGCAGCCCGATAATGCCAACGCCTCATCAGATACGTCTGATGCTGCCGATGACAACACAGATCAACAATCTGGACAGGGTGCTACATCATCCCATTCCGGTTCTGATGATTCATCTCAGGATGCCGAGCAATTGGCGCAAATCTTGTCTTCCGTGTTTTCAGCCGGCCAAGATGATTTGCCTGATGATTTGTTTGAAGCGGCTCAAGAGTTGTTGGGTAATCAGCCAAGAAATAGTTACGACTCCGATATTCATTTGCCCCTGGCGATGGAACCGAACCGTAATCCATCGACTGGTAATGCAATATTGAATCGAGCACTTTCCGAATCCGGCAAAATCCGGGCTTCCTTACAAGGCCTTATTCAATCCAGTCGTTATGAACGTCCTGTTAATAAACGATCTGGTAATCGTATTGATGGTCGTAAATTGGTTCGTTTGTCTCAAGGGGATTCTCGCGTTTTCGAACGTAGAACTCACAAGCAGGCACCGAATACGGCTCTGCACTTGTTGGTCGATGCGTCAGGCTCTATGAATAACCGAATAAGCTCGAATTTGTCGATTACCTTGGCTCACATTGCCATGGATTCGGCGGTTGCTTTGGCTTTAGCGCTTGAAGGTATTTCAGGTGTCAATCCAGCGATTACACGTTTCCCTCATGGAGATACCGATTACGTCAATCCATTGTTGAAACACGGTCAAAAGGTTCGTCCACATGCAGCCGCGTTTTCTGCAATTACCAATGGAGGCACTCCGCTTCATACCGCACTGTGGTATGCCGCTGCGAGCGTTATGGCAACCAAGGAAGATCGCAAGGTCATCATGGTTCTCACCGATGGTGAGCCTGATGATTACGATGCAGCCAAATCAGTGATTCGCCGCTGTGAAGCGACCGGCATTGAATTGGTAGGTGTTGGGATCTGTATCGATACCAGTCATTTGTTTGACAATTCGATCTGCATCAACAATGTGTCCGACCTGCGTTCCGAGCTTTTTCGAATCAGTAAGGATTTGTTGTTGGCAGCTTAACTAAACCTTTGGCGATTCTTCGGGATCGCCATTTTTTCCTACCCAGTCAGGGAGCCTTTCCCGCTGGGGATGCTCCTTGTCTATTTTTCCTTTGGAGATTTTTACAATGAGCAAAAATAACAATTTGACCCAACAATTGGTTTCAGTATTGCAAAAAATGGTTAATGACTACGGTTTTAACCGTTGCGATGAAACGCGATTGGAAACTATCGGCGAGGCAAAAAAGCTGCTTGATAAGGCACGAAAATCGATGCCTGATTCCTCAGCGATTGACCCTGCTCTTGCTGCTAATCTTTCTGATCTTAAAGCCGTTTATGCGTTAACTACTAAAGGCCGGTGGGATGTCGAGTCTCAAGGCTTTTTCGTGATCAACCGATCTGATGTCAATTTGAACGAAATTGTTCAGGTCATGAATAAAGGTGGTGCATTCACTACCAGTGAAGCCGAATCCAATATTCATTTCATTGCTTTGGCTCACCAATATTTTCCTGCTTTGATTGAGGAAATTGAGCGTTTGCAATGGATTCAATCCCGTCTAGAGCGTCTTGAGATGCTTTTGGGTTCCTCTTCGGAAGCCATGTCTCAAATGCGGGAACAAATCGAGCAAATGCGTAGCATGTTTGATGATGAAGACGGTGCCATTCATGCCGCCTGCTGCAAACATGACATCGTTGATGTATTAATTCGTCACGTCTCAATTAATTAACTTAACCCGCCGGGAAACACTAATCCCGGCATGGGTTTTGGTGTTTCCCTTTTTTGCTTAATTTTGGAGAAACACTATGACTACCACTAAAGAAACTATCAATTTGGTTATTGATCTTGAAGGCGGCTTGATTCATGCGGTTTATACCGATTCGCCTTTCAACATCCGCGTTGCTATACATGACTTCGATGTTGAAGGTGCTGATTTGGACGAAATGGCCACTTTGCAAGATGGGACCGAGTTTGTCGGTAGTATCCAGCAGGCTATTTTCGATAGTCAGTGCATTGACGAAGTATTTTCCGCCCTGGATTCTACTTTTCAATCCGAATGCACAGTCGCCGATGATCAACAGGAAAGCTACCTAAAAACTCACGGCAAATTCTGTCCAAACTGCAGATCTTCAAACATTGAGTCTTACGGCGCAATGGAGGCAGATGGCGATCTCGCTTGGTCTCATGTGACTTGCGGCAATTGCTCTTCAACTTGGCAAGAGAACTATCGTCTGGAGTCTTTTTCTGATCTCGATGCTACGGCGTTAAAGGTCATCAAGTCTGATTCCGAGCGTGGCTATTGGTCCAATGATACGGGATGGGTTATTGATGTTGCTTCGGCCTCAAAATTTCCCGTCACAAAGGATCATGCCAATCTGCCTACGTCGTCAGGTAACGATTCTGACTACATCGATCTCGCTGACGCTCAGGACTACTTGTCTAACGAGCTTAATGTTGGTGACGAAGTATTTTGGAATGATCCTGATGGTGGCTTGAGCAGTGGCGTCTACAAACTAGAGGCCATCCTGACCGAAAACGGAAAATTGCTCCACAAAAGCGATGTCTGTTTTCTCAAAAACGATGCCGGTTCGGAAGCAGAAGTATTTGCTCACGAGCTGAGTTAGCATCAAAGCGAAAGACGCGCTAATTCAGGCGTCTTTCGTTTTTAACAATTAGACGGTATTAAGCATAATACTTATACCGTCTTTCCAGAACGCTTGGTATGAGAGTATTGTGGAAAGACGGATTTTTGTAGCCCTCTAAGAGGACTCAAAAGCAAGTGCCCCCTTCAGCACTCTAAATAAGGAACCTGTTAAGCGCCTTCAGCGTGATTTTTTTTAACCCACTCGGGAAATCTCTATTCCCTTGTTGGGCCATGATGATTTCTCTTTTTTCGGGAGATTGTCATGTGCAAATTCTATTTCGAAATTTCGACCGCCAACAGCGTCGACAAAAACGATTTCGGCCTTGTACTTAACGAGGACGAATCCAGCACCTTGGCCAAGGTATTTTCCATTTCGGACAGCTCCGAATTCATCAATACCAACGACCATAACACTTGCCGCATTCTTCTTACTTCTTTGAAGGAATACGCGCAGGCCCGTAGATTTTTTAAGTTTGAAACCTTTCTTCAGGATTGCCTTGTCAGCTTGAAAGACTACACAACGTCAGGATTGAGCTTCTCGCTTAAACTGATCTAGTTCACTACTGACCTTCTTAACCCATCGGGAACAATTCAATTCCCTTTGGGAATGTTTTGTCTCCCGATTTTTTACTTAAATTTGGAGATAAATCATGAAACAAGTTGCTATGAAAGTTAATCAATCCAACCTGGTCAAAAGCTTGAAATTCAGCTTTACCAATAAAACCACGGTTTTGGGTGAACTTATGCAAAACGCCCGACGTGCCGGTGCAACTTCGGTTAATTTCGAATTTGCTCCCGAGACCAAGATTCTTCGCGTAACAGACAACGGTTGTGGTATCGATTCTATCGAGACCTTGTTGACTGTCGCTGAATCTGGTTGGAACGCTGATGTTGTGGCTCAAGAACATCCGTTTGGCATAGGATTTTTGTCTGCATTATTTGCCTGTCGTCATATCACTGTCGTCAGTAAAAGCGGAAGAATTTCTGTCAATACCGATGATGTTCTGTCATTTAAGCCTGTTGTTATAACGCCTGTCCCAGAATGGGACAACGTAACAACCATTACCATGGTTGCAGTGGATCTTGAACTGGGCCGTGTCGAACATGAACTTAAACGTCTTGCTTCGGCGTTTCCCATACCCGTTCTGTTCAATGGTATCGAACTCGATCGTCCTCATGCGATGGATTCCGGTCTTGAATTTGTAGATACTGAAATTGGCTCTATTTCGCTTGCTGGATTTGATAAGCCGAACGTGAACAACTATGCCTACGTGATGTATTTACAGGGCTTGCCTATCTATAAGTCCTCTAGCTATGCCTCATACGGTTCAGCGGGTTATCACCTTATTCATCTCGACTCGTCAAAGTTTTTCGGCCGGTTACCTGACCGTGACGAATTGGTTGATAAAGATGAAGTGGTAAATTTGGCAAAGGATGCTTTAAAAGGCGAAATCGAGAAACGCTTGCTCGAAATGAAGGCCAATATGTCATCCGAGGCATTTGTGGCTTATTACGACATGATCAGTGAATGGGATTTGTTATCCATTCTCAACGATGTGCCGGTAATTCCCGCCAAAGCGTTAACCGAATATTCAACCTATCCAAATTGCTCTGAAGAGAGTTTTGGAGAGTTTGAAACTCGACCAGCGAAACTCGTTCATCGAGATGACGTTATGACTGGCCAAATCCAGTTAGTGACTTTCGATGAATATATCCAAGATGAAGGATCTGCTCTTTCAATGTATGTGTTCAAAAATGGCTTCTATGTTTACCCAGCAGGCTCTAAAAAGCTGGATGACGGCCACTGGATGCGCAGCCATCTTCGTGATCTCAACAAAGTCTCAGCACGTATTGAACTCATCAATGAATCTCATCGTGCTTGTTTCGATGGCCAGTGGATTTCTCTTGATGCGGCTTTTTGTCAATCCTATCGGATTTACGTTGGTGATGATTATGTTGAAATTGACGATGACGCCATGTTTGATGGTTCCAAAGCCATTGTTCCCGAAAAGGATACAACTGGCTCTGTTGTAACGCAGGCTTCTTCGTTCAGGGATGAATACGATTTTCAACAGTCGGCTTACGATCAAGATGAATATGATTTTTCGCAGTTTGTTGTCGCGAATATCTCATCGGATCCTGCTCATGCCTTGAAGCAATTGTTGCCTGGTTTTGGCGCTTGTCCTTCAGTATTTGGCAAATCATTCATCGTTACGCTTGATGAAAATGGCCGTGTTGCTTCGGTAACATCCGCCTAATCTCTTTTTCTTTAACCCGGCCGGGAAACCCTTTTCCCGCTCGCGGTAATTGGTGTTTCTCGGTCATTATTTTGAGGAACACGCCATGTCTATTTCACAACCTTATCAAAACCCTAACGGTGACACCCAATGCGATGCCAAAGGCATTTCGGGCGATTACGTCATTCGTAAAACACCTGATCACACCTGGATTGCCATTCAGTTATTCGGTGCGGTTGGAAGCATTGCTGCAACGGCGTTATCACCGGAAGCCGCTTTCGAACAACCTGAAAATCACTATTCAGCTAAGAACCAAAAGCGCCTGAAAATGACGCTTGAGATTGAAGGTGTCGAAACTTTTGATCTTGAATTGGCTTTGAATGAAGCTCTCAAGCTGGTTTCTGAAGGCTACAGCTCCGGGTTCGATCAAAACGATACCGGCAGTTACAAGTTCGCGATCACTGCGATTAATTGAGGGGTGCCGATATGCGTGAAGTCGATGAAATCGATTTAGAAGATTTGGCAGCCGCTGCCGACTATTTCGCTCAGTTAACTTCTGGATCATTGCCACAGCATGAAGCTTGTAGGATTGCCCAAGAGCAATTCGACTTATCGATTCAAGGTACAGATCATTTAGATCGTATTTTGATGGCGTATGCCACGTCGCGCGCTTCAATCGAAGATTGTGTATTCGGTCGCCTGAAAATTGAAGGCTACCAACCTTTAGTCTGTTAAGTCAGGTATTTTTTAACCCATCTGGGAGAATCCAATCTCCCTTGTGGGCATATGGTTTCTCTCGGGTGGTTTTCTTTTCCATCCCGCCTGCCGGGACTTCCTCGATTCTCTCCCGGTTTGGTGGGGCATCCAGGAAGTCCCGACGGTCGGGACATTACTAGGAGAAAACCATGTTTGCTGTAAAAGTTAAAGTTGGAACCAATGTACGTCCCGTATGTGAAGACGCGCTTCCAGATGTGACCAAAAACTCTTTGGGCCAAGTTGTTAATCTCAAAGAAGTTGGTCGCTACCGAAGCGATTTTTACGTCACCATTCGTTGGGACAATGGCTGCGAATCTTTCTTGAACGCACTGTTTTTCGTTAAGACAGTTGCCATTGTTGATGAGGTGCTCGTATGAATGCCTCAGCCATTGAATCTGATGTTGTTAGAGACGCCGCTCGCGGTTTCTGGTTGTCTGTGTTGGATGACCTGGCACCAGAGATTAATCAGGCGATCGAAAAGCCTGGTCAACGGCATATTGCTTGCCCTGTCCATGGTGGAAAAGATGGGTTTCGTTTGTTTCGCGATGCCAATTTGTCAGGTGGTGGCTGCTGCAATACTTGCGGCCCCAAACCCGATGGATTTTCATTGCTGATGTGGTTGCGAGGATGGACATTTCCAGAGGCGCTCTCAGCGGTTGCTGAAACGCTTGGATTGTCGACCAGTACCCAACCTTCAAAGCGAGTCCTTCAAAGAAAATCTCACTTTGTACAATCAAAATCGTCAATCAGTGACGACAAGATCAAGTCGCTGTTGAGAACCGTTTGGCAAGAGTCAAAGTCGATCCATCATCCAGAGGCTGAACCTGTCCAGCTGTATTTGCAGTCCCGTGGTTTGGATGGCTGGTTATCGGATTGGCCAACCCTGAGATACCATCCGAACATGCAGTATCGTAATGAAGATAATCAAGTTGTTGGCTATTTTCCGGCCATGATCGCCTTAGTAGAAAAAGGTAATCAGGCGATTACGATTCATCGCACGTTCTTGAGGCGCGATGGACGAAAAGCTTCGGTCGATTCCCCCAAGAAACTGATGCCTGTTCCATCGGATCGGTCAATCGTTGGCTCTGGTATTCAATTGGGTCGTCCCGGACGAGTTCTTTCCGTTACCGAAGGCATCGAAACCGCTTTGGCGGTTATTGAAGCAACAGGGATGGTCACTTGGCCTCTGATCAGCTCAACCTTGATGAGTCAATTTATCATTCCGCAAGGCGTGGAAAAATTGGTCATTTGGGGAGATCTGGATCGATCGCTTGCTGGCACCTTTGCAGCTCAAAAGCTTGCTGAGCGTGCTAAATCGCAAGGTATTGAAGTGGAGATCCGTGAACCAGAAGGGCCATTACCATTTGATGTCAAAAGCATCGATTGGCTGGATGTCCTTAATGAACGCAGACCGAATGCGTTTGTTTTTCGGTCTGTGCTTTGAAAGGGAGGTTGTCATGTGTAAATACGTTTTCGATGCGAGTCGAATAGATACGACACCCGGCAATCCTCTCTCTCCGTTTTCACCGTCCCATGGATGGGATAGTGAACACGGTAGTTATCGTGACTGGCTTCGAACCCGTTTCAAATCTGACCCGAATCTTCGGCAAAGGCTTGGAATTGCGGTTCGAAGCTTGATTCTCAACAGGCAGCTTACAATTTCTGGTGACTTTAAGATTGAGTTGCAGGAAATTTTGGAGCAGCTTCGTCAAAAAGGACGGTGACAATCATGTCGGCGTCCAAATTCATTTAAAAACCGGACCCTGATTCGTCAGCGTTCGGTTTTTTTTGGCACAAGATTTCTTGCCGAAAAGGCTTGGGTTTCCCGTTACGCTCAATGGTGATGGGCGCCAGAAAGGAATGTGTTTAAGCCGGCGCTATCAAAAAGACTACGCCAATTGAAAGGCACGCCATATCAGCGTCTTTTGGGTTTAACAAGTAGCGTTAATTTTGTGTTAATGCGCAGAAATACTGAAGATTTTTTGATTCTATGCGCATTTTTACATTCATAACGCTACTTTCGTTTTTTGTGTCTGCATGGGGAGCACAGCCAGCTCCATCCCAGGTAACAGGCGTGACGGCAACTCAAGGCACGTTATTACAACGCGTGACGATTTCATGGTCATCGGCGCCGCGGGCTAATGCGTATGATGTCTATCGATCTACAGCATCTGGAACAAAAGGTTCCGTTCTTGCTTCGAATTTAACGGTTCTCACTTTAGACGATCCTACTTCAGATACTACCCATTACTTCTACACGGTTATAGCCCACAATACATCGGGTAGCTCACCCGATTCTGCTCAGGCTGAAGGATGGGGGAATATAGTATCTCCTGTGAACACATTAACAGCCACTCAAGGTACAGTTATTAATGCTGTTCAATTGACATGGAGCCCAATTGTAAATGCCACGAGCTACAACATCTATCGAGCAAACAACTCAGGTGGAACGCTAAGTCTTCTTGGCGCATCAACAACGCTTTCCTATAACGACACATCGTCAGGGTTTGGAACCGGGTATTATTACAAAGCATCGGCAATTGTCGGTGGAGTTGAAGGACCGCTGGGTAATGAGGCTATAGGTTGGGGTCAGCAACCCGCGCCAGCGCAAGTGTCAGGAGTTACTGGCTCTCAAGGTCTCTACTATGACAAGGTCAGTGTTTCATGGCCCGCTTCTAGCGGAGCATTAGCTTACGACCTGTATCGTTCGACAAGCTCTGGCGTAAAAGGCACTGCAATTGCAACTGATTTGCCTGGATTAAATTACGATGACACATCGGCAACAGGCGGCACCAACTATTTCTATACAGTTGTTGCAAAGAATGCAACGGGGAATTCACCAGATTCCACCCAGGCCGAAGGATGGATAAAAGTTCCTGGGGTTATCAGCACACTCTCGGCGACAAAAGGCACGGTAATCAATGCTGTCGATCTGACCTGGTTACCGGTTACTGATGCCACATTCTACAAAATTTACCGCGCCCCCAGTTCAGGCGGTACATTATCCCTGTTAGGCAGTTCGACAACGCCAACTTTCACTGACGCTACTTCAGGTTTTAGCACCGCTTACTATTACAAAGTGACCGCCGTCGTTGTGACGATTGAAGGATCACAAAGTAACGAAGCCGCTGGATGGGGAAAACAACCAGTTCCTGATCAAGTTACTAGTGTTTCCGCTTCTGAAGGAGTCTATTATGACAAGGTGAGAATTGTTTGGCCGGTTGCTGCTAATGCTGGTTCTTATGACATTTTTCGTTCAACAAGTGCTGGTGTCAGAGGTTCATTAATTGCATCCAACCTGTTGACTCTCAGTTATGACGATACAGGGGCGACTGGTGGCAGTCACTTCTTTTATACAGTGGTGGCAAAAAATGCCGCTGGTAATGCAGTTGACTCCAGTCAATCAGAGGGCTGGGGCAAAATGCCAGCTACGATAGATGGGCTATCGGCTACTCAAGGTACCATCATTAATGCTGTTACGTTGTCATGGACAGCAGCTCCGGATGCAACGGGTTATAACATTTATCGATCCAGTGTTTCAGGAGGTTCGCTCACTTTAATAGGCAATTCTTCTGTCCCCGGTTTTACAGACTCAACTACTGGATTCGGGAGTGCCTTTTACTACAAAATTAGTACGATGGCAGGCGCTGTGGAAGGACCAATAAGTGCCGAAGTTTCAGGATGGGGGAAACAGCCGATTCCTGATCAAGTAACAGGCGTTTCTGCTTCCCAAGGAGCATATTACGACAAAATCTTAGTTTCCTGGTCCTCGTCTGCCAATGCTGTTACTTACGACATCTACCGGTCATCAAATTCAGGGGTCAGAGGGGCGATCATTGCTTCTGATTTAGCCCTTCCTAACTACGACGATACAACTGCAACTGGTGGCGGTCATTACTTCTATAAGGTTGTCGCCAAGAATGGCACCGGCAGTTCTCCTGACTCAGCCCAAGCCGAAGGCTGGGGAAAGTTACCCGCAACCATTAGCACCCTTACTGCGACTCAAGGCACGGTAATCAATGCGGTCGATCTGACCTGGGTACCGATCGCTGATGCTACAAGCTACAAAATTTACCGCGCTTCCAGTTCAGGCGGTACATTGACCCTGATTGGAAATTCGCCAACACCAAGTTTTACTGACTCGACATCTACCTTTGGTATTGCCTTTTATTACAAGGTATCAGCTATGGTTGATACGGTCGAAGGCACTAAGAGTAATGAGGCCGTAGGCTGGGGACAGCAACCCGTCCCCCTTCAGGTTACGGGGGTTACAGCAACTCAAGATGCTTTTTATGACAAGGTAAGGGTTTCCTGGTCTTTTTCTCTCAATGCAGGAACTTTTGATCTTTACCGTTCGACAGCATTAGGAACCACAGGGTCTCTAATCGCATCTGGCCTATCTATCCTTGCCTATGACGATACAGCTGCAACTGGCGGCGGTCATTACTTCTATACGGTTGTCGCCAAGAATGGCACCGGCAGTTCTCCCGACTCAGCCCAAGCCGAAGGCTGGGGAAAGTTACCCGCTACCATCAATAGCCTTACTGCGTCTCAAGGCGCGGTAATCAATGCCGTTCAATTATCTTGGTTAGCCGTGCCTGACGCGACTGGCTATAAAGTTTATCGCTCGGATTCTTCAGGTGGCGCATTAACTTTGCTAAGCGCTTCATTAACATCAAACTACACCGACTCCACGTCGGGATTTGGTACTGCTTACTATTACAAAGTGACAGCCCTCGTGGGCACTGTTGAGGGATCAGTTGGCAACGAAGCCGCAGGCTGGGGAAAACAGCCGGCTCCTGTTCAGGTAACCGGCATCAGCGCCTCACAAGGCACCTTCTATGACAAAGTGACGGTTTCCTGGTCATCGGCCACGGGGGCACTCACATATGATGTCTATCGATCCTCAACGGCCGGTACCAAGGGCAATGTTGTTGCCGCCGACCAAACAGGCAATAGCTATGACGACAGCACGGCAACTGGGGGCAGTCATCATTTCTATACGATAGTCGCCAAGAACGGTACCGGCAGCGCTCCTGATTCCGCTCAAGCCGAAGGTTGGGGCAAGTTGCCGGCGGCTGTCAATACGCTTTCCGCTACGCAAGGCACGATCATAAATTCCGTCCAATTGAATTGGACTGCCATTGCCGATGCGAATGGCTACAACATTTATCGAGCGGCATCATCAGGCGGCGCTTTCGCCTTGATTGGCACATCAAATGTCGAAGGATATGTCGATAACAATACAGGTTCTGGACTTGCCTACTATTACAAAGTCTCAGCCATCGTAGGTACTGTTGAAGGACCGGCGGGTAACGAAACCGCGGGCTGGGGAAAACAGCCGGCTCCAGTTCAGGTAACCGGCGTCAGCGCCTCACAAGGCACCTTCTATGACAAAGTGACGGTTTCCTGGTCATCGGTTTCTGGTGCGGCTTCATATGACGTTTATCGATCATCTAGTGCCGGATCGAGGGGCTCTGTAATTTCAACAGATCTAACCGTTCTAGTTTACGACGACACAGTGGCTACTGGAGGGAATCACTATTTCTATACAGTAGTTGCGAAGAATGCCACCGGTAATTCTCCCGACTCAGCCCAAGCCGAAGGCTGGGGCAAGTTGCCCGCAACTATTAATAGTCTTACTGCGACTCAAGGCACGGTAATCAATGCCGTTCAATTGGGTTGGAGCCCAGTCCAAGATGCTATTAGCTACAAGATATATCGATCAACCGTACCTGGTGGGACTCTTGCTCTTTTAAGCTCTTCTGTCACAACCGATTACACTGATGCGACAACAGGGTTTGGTGCCGCCTACTATTACAAGGTAACAGCCCTCGTAGGAACTGTTGAAGGTCAGGCGGGCAATGAGGCAACAGGGTGGGGTAAGCAGCCCGCTCCACCGCAAGTATCAGGCGTCAGCGCCTCACAAGGCACCTTCTATGACAAAGTGACGGTTTCCTGGTCATCGGCCACTGGCGCACTCACTTATGATGTCTATCGATCCTCGACGGTCGGCACCAAGGGCAACGTTATTGCGGCCGACCAAACAGGCAATAGTTATGACGACGGCACGGCAACCGGGGGCAGTCATTATTTTTATACGATAGTCGCCAAGAACGGCACCGGCAACGCTCCTGATTCCGCTCAAGCCGAAGGCTGGGGCAAGTTGCCGGCGGCAGTCAATACGCTTTCCGCTACACAAGGAACATTGACTGCCAAAGTTAAATTAACTTGGGTTAGCCTTCCTGAAGCAACCGGGTATGAGATTTATCGAGCAACCACTTCCGGAGGCACCGGCACGCTAATAGGAACTGTCGGCACGACTGCTTCCTATGATGATAATAGTGCGCTCCCTGGCAGCGCCTATTACTACACCATCAAGGCAAAAGTGAGTGCGCTTGTTGGGCCGGCAGGAAATGAAGCGGCTGGATGGTCAAAACAGCCAGCACCGGTTACTACATTAACAGCAAGTCTTGGGACCGTCACTGGTGCGATATCATTAAATTGGGCAGCAGATCCGGAAGCTTCGAGTTACGAAGTTTGGAGAAGCACCGCAAGTGGTGGTTCGGCATCTCTAATTGCAAATCCAACATCCCCTAGTTTTGTTGACTCAACAACACAGGGCGTTTCTTATTACTACTACACCGTTAAAACGAAGGTAGGAGCGGCTGTTGGGCCGGCAGGGAATGAGGCAAAGGGATACCCAAATGCTGCTCCAACATCGGCATCTGTAATTCTATCCACAACATCCTATGTTCCCAGTGCGGAAACATTACCCATTGTCGTGGATCCCAATATAGATGCTGGGCAAGGCGAAAATCTTTCATTTGCTATTACGGAACAAACCACGTCCGGCATAGTAAGTATTAATAATGGGAAGTTTAAATATACGCCGCCTGTAGACGGCTCTTTCTCCGGCCCGTTGTCGTTTAAATTCGCTGTCACTGATCGTGGAGGTCAAACATTTACCGGGAATGGTTCTGTAAATGTTTCTTGTACAGCGCCTTCTATTTCAGCGCTTGCGCCAACAACGCCTGTTCTGATTGCAACCGAATTTTCTTCTTCAATAACTTATTCAATACCGGCCTGTTCAAAAACAAAACAGATAGATATCAATATCTATGACAATAATAATGTTTCCGTATCTTCTGCGGCTTTGCAAAATATAAGCAGTGGTATAGGAAATGTTTCTTTGTTTAACACAATAGGTTTATCTAAATCAGGTACATTTTCTGTTAAGGCTCATATATCAACCGATATAGGGGAAGAGGTTAAGTCCGCGCAATTGGTTGTGAAGCCGGTTAATTTACCGGTTATGGGCATATTGCCATCAACCTCAGTTGTTGATGGACAAGACACTATTGATGTTTCTTTGCAAAATCCTTCAGTAGTAAATTGTCAGTTTACGAATGATAAGAATACTGCTCTAGCAGATGCATCGAAGTGCTTGGTCGAGTTATCAACTCCGCCTTCTGGATTGAATTTAGATACTTCAGGGGCGCTACCAGCCCTTCAAGGCATTATTCAAAATTCAGGGCAATATCTTATTGAAGCCACTGTAAGCAAATTCAATGGGCAAGATTTGTTAGTGGTCGGCAAGGTATCAAAAACAATAACGGCATCGTGTCCTCAGCCAACAATCAATTTATTTTCCACGACATCAAATTTATTGCCATACATAAAGCCAACTTATAAATTCAATTATGATGCGCTGGCTTGCAACGGCTCTTTAAACGCTAACTTAGTTTTAACAAGCAATAAGGATGGAAGCACAGTCGAGTCACGACCAATCGCTCTCTCAGAATTTGGTAATGATATTGATTACTCATTGATTGGCCAGGGCTTGCCCGAAGGTGGTTATTCAGCCAACTTGTCAATTCAAGGCGCAGAAGGAACGGCAACGAAAGCATTTAATTTCAATGTTAAACAAACCCCATTGCCGTCTATTTCAATTTCCCCTTCGCTTATTGATCAAGGAGAGACAAAGATTACGATCGGGGTGATCCCTTCTCAAGATAAAAGCTGCCCGCTTACTTCTTCACAAAGTGAGGCGGAAAACGATCCGAGAAAATGTTTTGTTTATTTCAACTATTCCGTTTCAGGGCTTCAAACTGTTATTGATGGCAATGGTTTGCCTTCAATAGTTGGGTACACTTCAAAGTCGGGTAATTTTGATATTGACCTGAATATATCCCGTTGGGTTGATGGCCAGCGATACGATTCGAAGCCTGTAACGAAAACGCTTGTCGTAAGAGGCTATAGCATTCCAGTTTTTGCATTCTCTGGTGCGACAGAAATGTTTGCTGGTGTGTCCAAATCAGATCTGGAAATTAAACAAACTGACGGTACCAATTGCTATTTATATTTAAACTACGAAGATGCATTGAAAAATGCTATTGCTGGCAAGAAATCTTGTTTCGCAACATTCTCTATCCCTTCTGATTTAACACCAGCAGTTAACTTAAACTCTGTCCAACTTAATGGAGCTTTTGCAACAGTTGGCGAAAAATCAATTTCATACTCAGTAAGTAGAGTATATGCGGACGGATTGGCTCTTGAATTGGGGGCTGGCTCTTATACTGTTCAAGTCACAGAACCTCCTGTTCCTGGAATGGCTTTTTCAGGCGGCTCCAAAATTGCGGAGGATAAATATTTTCTTCAGTCTGGTTCTGCTTTCACTCGATTAACCGTATCCACAAATCCAATCCTCTCAGCCAAAGTAAAAATTACTTCCGATGATGGTATTCAACCCATCACAAGAAATAACGTAACTAATGGAAGCTCTTTTTGGCTGGCTACAGAAAATCTACCACTGCTTCAGGAGCGCGAGGTCAAGGTTCGGGTTGCATGGATGGATTACCCATCTGTCTTCAGTGAAAAATTGTTAAAGGTTGTTGGTGGACCACAAGGCACTCCAAAACTCATTATCGAAGTTCCGCAGACGGCTAATAGCACGGACGAATTAGTAGCCAAGGTGAAAATCGGACAATACACCGCTGCCGGATTTGTTTATGACAAAACAATGCTGGGAGACTGGAAAGGGCAATTGTTCGTTGAGACGAATAATTCGGCTAGATCACCTGTATCCGGTGTCGTTGATTTAGTGAATGGCGAGGCCGCATTCAAATTAAATCCGGCTAATAAGCTGTTTATGAAGATATCAGCCTCAGCCGATATTGTCTCGCCAATCGATGGATTGCATTACCCAATACAGTCATCAACCAAGTATGTTGGCATAGTCAATACTGCGCCATTAATTGGAACCATTATCGCGAAACAGCTCGAAGCGCCTGCTCCGAAGGTGTTTACTCTCGATCTTGACATGACAACCGATAACAAGGTCGCATTAAAAGAAACCCACTGGGAAGAAAGCCTCGATAACGGGGGAACGTGGCAAGAAATTGAAGCTTTGAGCCCTGTAAGAGTCAGCATCGGAATGCGGACACCCGGCCGTAAATCGATTCGGGTCAAAATGATCAGTAAAACTGACATTGAAAGTTACACCACGCCTGTAGAGGTGTGGGCATACTCGAAGCTTGATGTAAACATTATCGGCCCAAACCATGTTGCACCGGGTTATCCAGTAACCATCGGCGCTGAACTCTATCGCGATGGAAAGGCAACGGCTGACGCAATTTATGACTGGGTCGTTGAATATCACGATAGGACAGAAACTGCGTCGGGTCCAACTGTAACCATCAATGACAACACTGAAAATAAAATCCTGATTTCGTTAAGAGCGAGGCCGTCTGATACCAGCGCAAATGATAAATATGCATGGACTATAGATCGCCATGTCATAACGACAAAAATTCCCTCTTATCCTTCTGTTTCGGCCACTGGGCCACGCGATGTCGAAGTTGGAAAAACCTATCACTATGTGGGTACAACACGTCCCTCCTGGGGCACTGTGCCCAGCGTTCACACGATCGGGTCTGAATGGGAGCTACCTGATGGTCGCATAGTTGCAGGAAATGGGCTTGATTGGTCTCCTTCACAATCGGATTTGGTCGATCCAAAGCCTTTGAAATTCAGAGCCTGGGTAAATGACTTTAAAGAGTCTACTACCAAGGAGGCAACCGTTTCTTATGTGCCTTGGGAATATGTTTGGCCAAACTTTTCGATCAGCCTAAAACAATTAACCGTACAAGCGCCCGCGGATTTGTTTTTCATCGTGAGTCATGATCGTCCTGAAATGAATAGGCGATTTGAGGATTTGAAGTATGAATGGACTTTTCCTGCCAATGTAAATGCCCGCCAAAACGAAGCATTCCCCAACCGTGCAGCCGGTCAGGCGGTTTATGCTGGTGAATATGACATCACGGTCAAGATTAGCGATTCCCGAGGGAACCAAACCATTCTGACTCAGCATGTCGTTGCCGAGCCTGCTATTCCCTATGCGCCGACGATTAAAGTAGGAAAGTCCAATTACTTTGATCGCGTTCCAATGACTGTAACAGTCCGCCCTACCATTTATGGCGGACACCCCTTAGATTCGGTTGTCGGTCAAATATGGAAGATCGATGGCTTGCAGATTGATGATTACACCAATCGAAGCTACATGGTTTCTACCATTACCGAGCCCGGTGATCACACCATCAGTTACACGCTGAATAGCAAGATGGGTGAAACCGCTACCGTGAGCCAATCGCTGCATTTGGTAGCCAACCAGAAGCCCTCCTGCCAATTAACCGCCATTCCAAACGCCTATGTGGTGTATGCGGAAGCCAAGTGTATGGATACGGATGGAAAAGTGGTTGGCTATGCCTGGCAAGTCAATGACCAACCGATCGGGGCAACATCTTACCGAATTAGCTTTGGCAAAACCGGTACGCCTCAGTCAGCCAAGGCGACTATCACCGCCATTGATGATGCTAAAGATTCATCAGTCCCCGTATCCATCATTATTGACTACTAATTTCTCATCGAAGGTTAATTGGTTATGCCATCTAAAAACAGAAAAGTCATTTCAGCTTTACTGCTGCTGTTTTCAACATTCTTCGTGGGGAATGCAAAGGCGCTTATAAACTCCACCGCGACTGATGGAACCCAGATTAATAAGGTTATTCACTCGTTTGTTTCAGGAGGTAGTTGTACCTATGTGAGTTACAACCATTATGAATTGCATTATAGGAAGCTCCCTACAGCCTCTACGTGGACGCTTTATTTTTCTCGATATGTTCCAGGGGGATATTACTACCTTTATGCGGAGGATACCGGTGGAACTCCTGGTCAAAGTTACGACTACTATATGGAAGTTGCAAGCCCCTCGCTCTATTTATGGTGTAATGGTTACACTGATAGAGGATGGGCCAACAATCCTCCAACCGCCTTAAGCGCCGCGATGCCAGGCTCCACTATCGGTGGCGGAACGGTATGTACGACGATCAGCGTATCAGATCCAAACCAGTACCAACCAAACACTTCAGTCCCTGAAGTCCTTACTTACTCTTTGGTTTCTCAACCGGCCGTAGGTAGTGCTTACGTATCCGGTAACCAGGCGTGTTACACACCCCCTGCTTCAGGTCCAACACAGAATTACAACTTCACCATCAGGGTGACCGATAAAGCGGGTAGCGTTTTGGATGGAACGGCTTCTGGAACTGTTACCAATCCGACGCCACCACCCTCGCAAATCTCAAACCTGAGTGCAACGGACGGAACGGTAACCAACGCGATTAATCTATCTTGGTCAGCCTCAACGTCGACCGCTAGCTACGATATTTATCGATCAACGGCGTCGGCTACACTGGGTTCTTTGATTGGCAATACAACGACTCCAGGTTTTACAGATACTCAGTATGTTGCCACCATTTACTACTACACGGTAATTCCAAAAAATATAAACGGTCCTGGGCCCAATAGTAATCAAGATCCAGGGCACGCGAATCTTGCACCAACGGCATCATCAGCAACCATCAATGCTGCCGTAGGCGGGACTCAACAATGTGTGACCCCTTCGGTTACTGATGCTAATACATCGCAGGGTGATACGTTTATATTCACGGTGCTTAGTCAGCCAACAACCGGTACAGCCGCTATCGTTTCAAATAAGGTGTGTTACACCCCTGTGGCAACTGGAACTGGAGGAAGTTACTCGTTCATGTATCGAGTTACTGACATGGCGGGAGCTACATTTACTGGTTCTGCAACTGTTAATGTCCTTGGTCAACCTCAAAACGTAACAGCGACACAAGGCACTTTGTATGGCAAGTCGACTGTCAGTTGGACAGCTGTTCCTTCAGCAACAAGCTATGACATTTATCGATCAACTTCTGCCGGCACTAAGGGTAGTATCCTGAGTTCTAGTTTTGCCGGTACGGCATTTGACGATACGACAGTATCTGGTTCGACCCACTACTTCTATACTGTTGTTGCCAAAAATTCTTCATTCATTTCACCAGACTCTGCACAAGCCGAAGGTTGGGGTAAGGTTCCAACCAATATTACCGACCTAACTGCCACAAAAGGTATTTTGCAGAGCAAGGTCGGTTTGAGTTGGTCTAAAAATCCCGATGCCACAGGCTATCAGATCTGGCGAGCAACAACATCAGGCGGTGTAGCCACTCAAATTGGAACAGTCGGTGCCATGGCGGTTGGTTATTACGAAGACACAACAACTGTCGGAATGACGCACTATTACTACACGGTTAAAGCCGTAGTTGGAGCCACGGTTTCGGCTCCAAGTAATGAAGCGATGGGGTATGCGATCGTCCCTGTCTCACAAGTAACTGGTGTGACAGCAACACAAGGGACTCTTTATGGAAAATCGACAGTCAGCTGGAATGCAGATACCGCAGCGGCCAGTTACGATATTTACCGTTCGACAACCGCCGGCACCAAAGGAACACTCCTAGTCACCGTTGGGACAAATACCTACGACGACACATCCGTCTCCGGATCAACCCATTACTTTTATACGATCGTTGCAAAAAACCTAATCAGTACTGCCCCCGATTCCGCTCAAGCCGAGGGTTGGGGTAAGGTACCAACAACGATTACTGATTTGACGGCGAGTCAAGGGACGCTACAAGCAAAAGTCGGGTTGACCTGGACCAAAAGCGTCGATGCTACAGGCTATGAAATCTGGAGAGCAACCTCGCCCGGGGGGTCGGCAACGCTGATCACTACTACAGCAGCCTTGGCGACGGGTTATTATGAAGATACCACGACAGTTGGCATGACCCAGTATTTCTACACGGTCAAGACTGTTGTCGGCAGTGTCAAATCCCTATCCAGTAATGAGGCAATGGGTTTTGCGGTAATTCCGGTTGCTAAAATTACTGGGGTAACTGCTACTCAAGGTACTCTGTATGGCAAATCTACAATCACCTGGAATGCTGACTCCGCTGCATCAACCTATGACATTTATCGGTCGACATCAGCCGGAACAAAAGGCTCTCTCATCGGTTCCACCTCATCGCCAACTTACGATGACACAACCGTTTCTGGTGTTACGCATTATTTTTATACTGTGGTAGGAAAAAACCTCTTGGGTGTCTCACCCGATTCAGATCAGGCCGAAGGTTGGGGAAAGGTTCCTGGTGTTGTATCTGACTTAGTGGCTACTCAAGGAACAGTTACCGATCTAGTTAGGTTGGATTGGTCGGCTGTTGCCGATGCAACTGCCTATGAAATTTGGCGCTCGACAACATCAACAGGTGCAACAACTAAAATAGGGACTGTCTCTGCTCCATCCATTACCTATGCTGACAACAGCATATCCGGTGTTTCTGTTTATTACTACACCGTAAGAGCTGCTGTTGGTTCTCTAGTCGGGGCTGACAGTAACCAGGCATCAGGTTATGCCAACCGAGCACCGACAGTGACCACGCTGATATTGACTTCACCAACTTCGATCACTCCAAGTTCGGCTCAAGTGCCCGCAGTAACAGATCCCAATAAAGATGCGGGACAGGATGATAATTTCACCTTTGCAATTCTGACGCAACCCAGCAAAGGGGTAGTGTCATTGAATGGTGACAACTTCACGTATACCCCGCCGAGCAATGGAGCAGCATCAGGTCACTTTACGTTTACCTATAGTGTCAGTGACAAAGTCGGGGCAATTCTTAATGGAACTGGGGATATCTATGTCTACTGCAAAAATTACATCAACAGTGTCGGTCTTGCCAGTAGCTATCTTGAACAAACACCTATAAATGTCACTGTCGACTACAGTGTTCCGCAATGTGCTACGGGCATTACTTCTAACCTGGATATAAAAGACGGGAACGGTATCCAGGTCTTCTCGATTGATAATCTTTTCTTGCCTGGAATTGGGGATAACCTGACCAAAACGTTTACGATCAATCCTTTGCCCAAGTCGGTTGGGGGGCCATATATCTTTACTCTGAATATGGTTAATGATGTGATTACCTATGCGACTGGTGACTCATGGCAACAAAGTTTTTCCGTCGATCCAGTGGCTTTGCCTATCTTAACTATTACGCCTAGCCTAAATATTACGGTTGGCCAAGACACCCTGGTCAATGCTTCGCTTTCGAATCCTATAGGTGCTAATTGTCCATTCACGACCAATCTTGCGGCCGCACAAGCCGATTCTAATCTGTGCTATGTGAAGTTCACGAGCATTCCACCCGGCATGACTGAGAATAATTCCGGTTCCTTGCCCTATTTAACGGGCATTATCACCGACGGTGGAAGTTTTCCAGTCACGGCTGAAATTCAAAAATCGAATGGAACGCAAATGCTCAAAATGGGCGAGGTAACCAAAACCATTGATGTTGCATGTGTTCCAGCTGTTATCGCTTCCCTAAATATCGCAAGTGTCTTGTCATATGAAGACATAACCTTTGACACAACCTATAAGGGTTATGGTTGTAATGCGCCAATGACTGGTTCCCTGGTTATAAAAAAAGGGACATCAGTTGTTGATACGAAAGATCTCGGCTCGCTTGATCCAGGACTAGATAAGCCGATATCTGTGATTGCAAATGGTTTGCCTGGGGGTTATTACACTGCCGAGTTAAACATTGCGGGAGGCAGCGGCACGAAAACTCAAACCAAATCATTTTTGGTCAAAGAGCCGCCCATGCCTAATTTGATGGTTTCCCCAACATCTGTATTCCAATCAGAAGGACGTGTCGATGCATCATTACAGCCATCAGCGGACCCGGCTTGTCCTCTTACAGTCATACAATCGGAAGCAGAGGCAAACCAGAGAAAATGCTATGTGGTAATGACCACGACCTTATCGGATATGGTGCCGGGAATAGACGCCAACGGTTTGCCAACATTATCCGGTCATCCTGGTACCCCCGGTGATTTTGAAGTCAAGGTCATAATATCGCGCTGGATAAAAGGAACTCGTTACGATTCAGCGCCATTGGTTAAAGCCGTCCATGTTGATCCCTTAATCCAGCCGACATTCAAATTTACTGGCGATACCGACATTTATGTCGGTGTTGAGAAGCTAACCCTCGTATTTACCCAAGACTCGGGGACGACTTGTACCTTGTATTCTGATGTATCAACTGCACAAACAGAGGCTGCAAAAAGTAAAAGAACCTGCATCGCTGAGTTCCAGGATGACTTCGGGTTAACAAAAACTTTGGCATTCAATCAGTACAAAGTTACCGGCACGATTGGGACAATTGGCTCTCAGACAATTTCATACGTTGTCAGTCGTGTTTTCGCTGACGGCCTGAAGTCTGCCGTAGCAACTGGTGAGCAGATAATCACTGTCAATGACATTCCTCCACCAATCATCAAACTAAAGGGCGGGTATCCGATCAGTAACGACAAATATTACGTTCCGTTAAATCAGCCGATTACTAGAGCCACAATTTCTGCCGGTGTGCCGACAAATGCCAAAATGAAGCTCACGGTGACTGATGCGCAACAAGATTTTGTTCGTAACGATATTGTTAGCGATAGCTCATACTGGATCTATACGCCAAATCTTGACTTGCTGGAACAAAGGCCTGTTACGCTTCGGGTTGCTTGGCAAGATTATCCGTCGATCTACACCGAAAAAGTAATCACCGCGGTTGGCGGCGCCGAGAACAATATGAAGCTAATCCTGGATGCGCCGAAAGTTACTCCGGATACCGAGAACATTACGGTGCGCGTCAATGTGGGTAAATACATCAACAATGTGATGAATTATTCGGCCGCTACTATGGGTCAGTGGCGTGCCCAAATAGTTGCTCAGACAAACACGCAAAGCGTTAAGGTGCCTGTTACTGAAATGCAGGACCTCGTAGATGGGATGGCGGAGTTTCAAATCAATCCTGCCGGCAACCTCTTTATGAAGCTGACGGCCGTAGCCGAATTGGTGACCAATGTGGATGGCTTGAATACCACATTAAGTTCGCCTACTCGCTACATTGAGGTTGTTAAGGGTTCGCCAATCGAAGGACAAGTTACGAGCAAGTCGCTGGATGGCCCGGCTCCCAAAACGTTTACTTTGAACCTTGTGATGACTCAGGATAATCGTGTCGCCTTGAAAGAGATTGCATGGGAAGAAAGTGAAGATGCTGGTTTGACCTGGACAGCGATAGAAAAGTCCAATACGACTCGAAGAATAGTGTCTATGCAGTCCCCAGGCAAACGTCAGGTTCGTGCCAAGATGATCAACAAAAACACGTTGGTGGAAAGCTATACCACGCCTGTAGAGGTTTGGGCTTATTCAAAGCTGGAATCTGTGATAACAGGGCCTCGACACGTATCGCCCGGCTATACCACATTGCTCTCAGCTGAGCTATATCGGGATGGCCAGCTTACGGATGATGCTGTCAATGAATGGATCATCGAAGCGCCAAGCGGTAAAACCATAAGCGATGGTTCTTCTGTTGCAATTACTGAAGAATTGGAAGGCAAGGTAAATATAACTTTGAGGTCTAGACCATCAGACACGCGTGCAGATGATAAAAACGCATGGTCTGTCGCTCGACATTTCTTGGTAGTTAAAACCCCTGATGCGCCTGCAGTAATGTTAAAAGGTCCTCGTGATGTCGAAGTCGGAAAAACTTACCAATACGAAGGCCTTGTAAAACCATCCTGGGGGGCAATGGAAAGTGTTCACGCCATTAAATCAGAATGGCAATTACCCAATGGCAGTTCTGTACCGGGGGATACTTTAAGTTGGGCTCCTTCGCAATCGGATTTGGCAGATCCTAAGCCTCTCATTTTCAGAGCTTGGGTTGATGGGTTTAAGGACACAACGTCCAAAGAGGCCGCACTCAACTATGTACCTTGGGAATATGTTTGGCCGAATTTCTCGATTGCGCTCAAACAGCAAACGATACAGGCTCCGTCGGATATCAATCTGATCGTTACACATGATCGGCCGGAGATGGGGCGTCGTTTTGAAGGTCTAACCTACGAATGGTCTTTCCCGCAAAACGTAGATGGACGCCAGAACGATGCATTCCCAAATCGTGCCGCTGGACAGGTAATCTTCGCCGGCGAATATGATGTGTCAGTAACGATTCGCGATACCCGTGGACATCAAACACTTTTAACCCAGCATGTCATTGCAGAGCCTGCAGCTCCTTATGCGCCAACGATTAAGATTGGGAAATCGAACATCTATGAACGCGCTCCGATGACTGTAACTGTTCGCCCAACTATTTACGGTGGGCACCCGCTGGATTCGGTAGTAAATCAGATTTGGAAGATCGATGGCTTGCAGATTGATGATTACACCAATCGAAGCTATATGGTCTCCACCATTACCGAGCCTGGAAACCACACCATCAGTTACACGCTGAATAGCAAGATGGGTGAAACCGCTACGGTAACGGAGCAGTTGCAACTTGTGCCAAATCAGCCACCTTCCTGCCAATTAACCTCTATTCCAAACGCCTATGTGGTGTATGCCGAAGCCAAGTGCACGGATGCGGATGGAAAGATTGTTGGTTATGCCTGGCAGGTCAATGATCAACCAATCAGCGCGACATCCTACCGAATCAGTTTCGGCAAAACCGGTACGCCTCAATCGGCAAATGTCACGATCACCGCGCTCGATGATGCCAAGGTAGAGTCGCCCCCAGTTTCAATTGTCGTTAATTATTAAGGGGATTTTGATGATCAAGAAATTGTCTTTCTCGATTCTATTCTCAACAGCCTTAGCTTTAGCGCCTGCTTGTGTTGTTTATGCGGGCTCATCAAAATTGACTATTCATGAAACCAAGCAAGACGATGATTCGATCAATAGCAGAAACAAGGACGGTCAAAATCAAAAGCTGAGCGAGACTGGAAGTCAGGTTGATCCAACGAGTAACAACGCACAAGGTAAAATTGAGCAGGCCGCCGAAAGTTTTGATGCTTTTGCTTTACTAATGCCAAAGGTCATTAAAGCGAGATTACAGGCGTTCATGACACACGGATTTAAAGCAATACTTCTACCAAATAACGAAGCGGATCCCAATGAAACCCGGATGATAGAGGCGTTGATTAAAGGCTTGCAAGTATTGGGCAATTCATTGGCTCAGGACATGCCAGAAAAGTCTCAGCCGGCAGCCGAGCAGCATGTTGCTGAGAAACAGATTCGAGTTAAGCGCTAACGAAAATGTCACCGATTGGTCATTTAGTTACGGCGACATCAATGTCTATCGCCTTCATGCGGATCAATGAAGTTTCATGGACTGATGTGTATAAGTTCATATTTGATCTGACACTGGTAGATTTTGGCGCGGTGGTTGTCCGCCAAAGTCATGTTGTCCGATAGACGCTGCACCGAGGATTTTTTCCCGGGCGAGTTCGCGGCTATCCAAGAAGGTTTGCATCGGTGTTTTGCCATAACACCAACGTCCCTGATGCGGACGTTGTTCATTATAGTCGCTCATCCAGCGATCCAGATCGGCTTGCAGGTCATCGATATTCGCATATACCTTTTTCCGGAAGGCGGTGCGGTAGAACTCGTTGAGCTGCGTTTTGTGGAAGCGTTCGACAATGCCGTTGGTTTGCGGGCTTTTGGTCTTGGTGC